>Ga0307511_10003353_pt1 | contig 16486 bp, 14 predicted proteins | sample 13_EM_MG_FD_200266 | JGI IMG/M metagenome (GOLD analysis project Ga0307511, IMG submission 200266) | Populus trichocarpa ectomycorrhiza microbial communities from riparian zone in the Pacific Northwest, United States - 13_EM | ecosystem: Host-associated > Plants > Roots > Unclassified | place... | reverse complement strand
CCGATAAGATTCCCGTAGCTCCGATTGCCGCCCCCGATACAAGCGCGGCTCCCGCAGCTCCTGCTGACACCAGCTCAACTCCAACTACGCCAGCCACGACACCAGCCCCCCTGTAGTAAGCTCATTTCTCATTCTCAAGCACAACTTGAGAATGAGAGACATCTGAGTTGTATCATTGCCTGCGGCGGCGACTCTCGGCTAATTTTGAGTCAGGTTCTAATCTCCCGTGGAAGACCTTCCTTTTCGCATCCCCACCCAGCCGGCTCCCGCACCGGTTCCTGCGCCACCCGACCCCAATCAAAAACGCCGTGTTGCACTGGCGTCGGGTCTTTCTCTCCTTTGGACCCTCTTTGCTCTGCTAGCGCAATTCTCCGGTGCTCTCGACGAATTTGAGGAGCCGTCCCTTGATTGGCGACAATCCCTCCATGCCTATCCCGCTCCACCCAGCGACCAACTCGCCCTCATCGCCATCGACAATATTCCCCCCGACCGGCCCTGGCCCTGGTCTCGCCTCGACTACTCCCTCATGCTGCGCAGCCTGATCGATTACGCGCCCCAAAGCGTTGTCTTCGACATGAACCTCAACGACCGCGACACCAACTACACCTCCTTCGACGACACCTTCTCCCATATTGTCGAACGGGCCAACACCGTCGTCTTCGCGGCCACGGCCATGAGCGCAGGCGATTCCACCTCACCACCGGCCAAACTCGGAGCCCTTCCCTTCCATGGCAATACCCGCCTCATTTCCCACTTTAACTCCGCGATCTGGCCGCTTCCCACCTTTGCCGGCGATTCTCCTGTTGGCGCAAATAATCTGGAATCCGAAACCGGTCTGCACCTGCGCCGCTTACCGCTCGTCTTCCTGCTTGATCAGAAAATGATTCCCTCGCTTACCCTGCAGGCCGCCGCTCAATATCTCGGAGCGGACCTCGCCTCGTCCGAAGCCCAAGTCGGACGCGCCATCTTCCTGCGCCGCAAGGACGGTAAATTGCTCCGCACCATTCCCATCGACGATCAGGGCCGCATGCGCATCCGCTATCATGCCGGCCCGGTTGCTTCCTGGCACGCCAGCTTCGATAACATCCTGGTTTATGACGACCAGATTCAGCACGGCATCACGCCCGAGCACGATCTCCGCACCCTGGTTAAACGCCAGGTCTGGATTGGCCGAACCGATGACAAGGAACGAACGCGCTTCAAAACGGCCGTAGGCGAGATCAACCGCGTGGAAATTGAGCTTCAAGCCGAACGCACCATCCTCAATCAGGATTACGTCCGTCCCCTGCCCCCGATGATTCTCGCGGTCATTTACCTGCTCATCGGTCTCGGTGGAGCAGCCGCTCTCATCCAATGGGGCCCGCTCCACACCGGCGCCCTGTTGCTGATTCTTTCCTCATTCTGGTTTGAATCTTCCGTGCTCGCCTTCCGGCTCTACAACATCATCCTGCCGCTACCCAGCTTCGCCATGTTGATCTTCGGTACCTTCGCGGTAGGCTTGCTCGCCGCCTCCTGGGATCTCGAACCGGAAACCGATCCACGGCAACTGCCGTTTGATTTTTGATTTCTTAGTTGGTAGCCGGCCGGATTGGATAGAATCATCCTAAAACCGCTTTAACTTAACGTCATTCATGCCTGTCCTCTTTTTCGTTTTTCGGTTAGGCTCCCTTTGAGGCTGTTGAACGATATTGCCGAATACCCGCAACTACCAGGATACCAAGAACCATTAGCGAAAGAGAGCTTGGTTCCGGCACCGCAGTACCAGCAGAGTTGAAGGTAACGCTCTGAGCCCCCAGACTGGCCCATGTTGCGCTGGCATCATAGGTCTTGGGGACACCGTTGAGGTCCTGATTCAAGCTATTGCCCTGAGTGGATGTCGCGATGACATAGCTGAGGGATGTATTCTGATTAAAGTTGGTAACCCCATTCAAACTAAGCTGCGTCACGACATCACTAAAGGGGACGCTAAAGCTCAAAAAATAATCATTCTGTCCGCCACCATCGATATCGGTAGCTGTTCCCACTGTGGGATCATTGGTGGTTGTGACCGGAACAAACAGGTAGTTTGTTCCGGTTTCGGTGTAGCTGACCAGTGGAGTCGAAGCGATGGTCGTCGTGCTCGGGCTCGTATTGAGTCCATTGCCGGGATTCCAAAGACCTATTTGATTGGGGGTGCCCGAGTTATTGACGCCGATGAACAGATCAAGCGCTCCATCTCCGTTTGCATCGATTCCAACGAACGCTGCACCTTTGAATCCTGGTGGATTGGCATCGGCTCCCAGGCGAATGCGAAATCCGAGAGTGCCATCCGTGAGGGAAGGAGTGCCCGCATTGGCGAAAATGGTGTAAACGGAAGGATGCGCTACGTTCCCGACAACATCTCCTTCTTCGCTTCCTGTCTGTTGATCATTGGAGGGATCGGGATTGTTATTGTTAGGATAGGTAATGGGCGTCCATGTAGTGGTGGAGTCACTAATATTAAATGAAACGACATCGGCCTGCACCTGACTAAAGGCAAGCCCGATACACAGAGCGCAGCCCCCGAGAACTACTCTTTGCTTGTAACGCATAGATGACGATATTCTTTACTTATTGGAAAAAGTTGCGGTCTACTAAACGAAATGAGTTTTTATTCAGCCTCTTTTTTAGATAACATAAATAACGGAGAATTTCGAGCTCCTAATTGAATATACAAGTATTGAAGGCAATTTAGCAATTATTAAAATGGCCAAGGAGGGCCTATATTGAACCGGAGAGTTCGTTTGAGCTTCCCTCATTGATTAGGCCGGAGCGAGGTTGAATCCAAACCGTGAACCTAAAACTCAATATGATGGTAAGCGCCCTGACATAAATAAAATTTCACGAAGAAACAGAAGACGTTTCCAAGCAATCTGGAAACGAGGGAAACAAACTCCGGCCACCGCTAGGCTTGAAGAACCGCCGTCGAGCTGGCGGCGATTACCTTCTGCTTGCTGGAAGCAACATGAACGAAAGCGCCCGTGGCCAGAAAGAGGGCGATCTGCGCGCAGCATCTTTTGGAGAAGAGCATGCCGAAGTGGTTTAGCCGGATCGTGAGATGATCGGTGATACCCTGGAGCCGGGTTTCCTCCATCAGCACCACGCCGTCGCTGGGGGCGGGAAGGCTCTTAAAGATGGCGCCGATGCCGAAGGGATAAGTGCCGGCCAGCACGCCAAAATCGCGCGCGCCATGCCAGACCGGATCGTTGTCGCGCAAAATGTGGTCGAGCACGGCGCGTCCGATCATGTACCGACCGAGGTGGGGATGGAGACGATTGAACCGATGTCCAACCCAGCAGTCGAGCAGCGGCGAGCCGATGGCCAGCAACCGACCCGGTCGCGGATCGGGAAATGACTCGAACATCTGCCGGATGAGCACGCCGCCCATACTGTGGCCGACCACATGGAGCACTTCGCCCGGAGTCTCGCGGACAAAATCCCGGAGTCGTTCCACATTATAATCGAGTCCTTTGAGCATGGACTGGTATTCAAACTGGCGCACCCGGTAGCCGAGTTGCCCAAGACGTCGCCGCAACAACGTCATCTCCCAACCGTTCACGATGGCGCCATGGACGAAGACGATGGAGGTGGGGACGGCGGGCTTCCACTCCGGATTTAACCAAGGCTCGGGCATTTACGAAGATAGGTGTATTCCTTCGCGCTGCCATTGGAATTATTTAATGGTAGCCGGCGCAGGCTACCTGTGGATAAAGGCTGTTTCAATCCAAACTGACCCACTACCTACCTTACAGCACGATTGTCAGCCAACGGCAAACCCGATAGACTGTGCCTCAGATGGGCCGCATTGACGACGCACTGTTAAGTCTCGAAAGCATTGAAGACGGCACCGAACGCGCTCTTCAACTGGCGGGCCTTCTTTCGACGTTGTTCAAGATTCGGGGCGTGGTGGTGATTGTCACCGGCCAATTGGCTTTCGATAGCTACGCCAATACCACCTCGGCACAGCCGGAATTGGAATTGGCCGCCCTGGCCGGTAAGTGGACCCTCCGTGTCCTGCAGGAAGTCATGGCGGGACAGGTCCATGCCGAAGGTTCCATTTACCACTGGAAGGTGGCGGGCATTCCCGTCCGGTTTCTGCACGATGCCGCCCTCACTCAGCGCGAATTGTGTCGCGACTACACAACCGATCACGGCGTGGTTAAGCTTTTTCCCGTCGAGGAATTGACCGCACAACGGATTCTCGCGGCGGTTCATCCGGCTCCCGATCCCCTCGCGCGGGAAGAGGCGCGCCTGCTGCTCATTAACGGCCTGACCAATGCCTTCAAAATGGACTGGACCGCCCTGCAAACGCTTTGCCATCAGCCGGACTACCGCGTGGGCGAGGAACTGGCGCAGATGCGGGCGGAGGCCAAACAGGAAGCCGACGAATTGGGCCTGATGGCGGATGATATCGGCCAAAGCCAGACGTTGCCTCCCCCGCCGCCCCTCTCGGGTGAACCGTCTTCAGAATCCGAATCTCCAGAGCCATCCGAACCGCCCGTTCCCCCGCCCTCGCCCGAAACCATGGGCATAACCTAGCGGTTATCCCGTTTTTCAGTTTTTGCGTGGAAAAACCGAGCCACGCTTGACTCACCTTGCTCGGCTGATAGTCTCGCCCTTCTCATCCAAAATACCCTTACCTTTTTTATGTCCAAAAAATCCAAGAAAAAGCTCAAGAAAAAAGAACGTCTCTCCCTCAAAACCGCCACCCGCTCCACCAAGGCGCGCTCCTCGGCGAAAAAAACCAGCGTCAAGCTGGCCGCGAGCCGCAATGGCCACTCCGCCGCCAAGGCGAAAAAAGGCAAGCTGGTCTATTTCTTCGGTGATGGCCGGACCGATGGCGACGGAAAGATGAAAGCTCTTCTCGGTGGCAAAGGGGCCAATCTCGCGGAAATGACCCGGATCGGGCTGCCCGTTCCTCCCGGCTTTACGATCACCACGGAAGTCTGCACCTGGTTCAACCAGCACGGCAAGACCTTGCCGAAGGAAATCGACGCGCAGATCAACGATTCCATCACGCGCATTGAAAAGATCCTGAGCAAGGGCTTCGGCAGCGTGTCCAACCCCCTCCTTTTCGCCGTCCGTTCCGGTTCGCGCGACTCGATGCCGGGCATGATGGATACCATTCTCAATCTCGGCCTCAACGATGAAACGGTGCAGGGCCTCATTGCTGTCAGCGCCAACGAGCGTTTCGCCTACGACTGCTATCGCCGCTTCATCCAGATGTACGGCGACGTTGTCATGGGCGTGCAAAAGCGCGCCGATGAACACCATGAGCCGTTCGAAGTGGTCATCGAAACCCTCAAGAATGAAATCTTCCCCGGCCGCAAGGACGTTTCGGATACGGAGCTCGACGCCTCTTCCCTGCGCGAACTGGTTTCCCGTTTCAAGAAACTGGTCCGTGACCGCACTGGTCGCGATTTCCCCAACGATCCGAACGAACAACTGCGCGGGGCCATCGGCGCCGTCTTCGGTTCATGGAACAACGAGCGCGCCATCATCTACCGCCAGAAATACAATATCCCGAACGAATGGGGCACCGCGGTCAACGTCCAGGCGATGGTCTTCGGTAATACCGGCGATGAAAGCTGCTCCGGCGTCGCCTTCACCCGCGATCCGGCCACCGGTGAAAAAGTGTTCTACGGCGAGTACCTCATCAACGCCCAGGGCGAGGACGTCGTCGCCGGCGTGCGCACGCCCGATCCCGTTGCCACCCTCCAGGAAAAAATGCCCAAGGCCTATCGCGAACTGGAAGATGTCCGCGCTTCGCTCGAAAAACATTTCCACGAGATGCAGGACTTCGAGTTCACGGTGGAAAACGGCAAGCTTTTCATGCTCCAGACCCGCAATGGTAAACGCACCGGCGTCGCCGCCGTGCGCATCGCGGTCGAAATGGTGAAGGAAAAGCTCATCACCTGGCAGGACGCCGTCTCCCGCGTTCCCGCCGATCAGCTCAGCCAGCTGCTCACGCCGATCTTCGACCGCAATGCGATCAAGCACGCCGAAAAAATCGCTTCGGGATTGCCCGCCGGTCCCGGCGCGGCCACCGGGCGCATCTATTTCGGCGCCAATGAGGCCGAAGCCGAAGCCAGGAACGGCAACGTCCTCCTGGTGCGCGAGGAAACTTCGCCCGAAGATATTCGCGGCATGCTCGCCGCCGAAGGCATCCTCACCGCCCGTGGCGGAGTCAGCTCCCACGCCGCGCTGGTGGCCCGTCAGATGGGCAAGGTCTGTGTCTGCGGCGCCCAGGCGCTGCACATCGATTATCACGCCAACACCCTCACGGTCGGAAACCGCGTTTTCCACAAGGGCGACTTCCTCTCCATCGATGGATCGAGCGGCGAAGTCTTCGCCGGTGAAGTCAAAACCGCTCCGTCGGAAATCGTCCAGGTCCTGATCGAAAAGACGCTCGACCCGAAGGAAAGCGCCACGTATGGCAACTTCGCCCTTCTGATGTCGTGGGCCGACAAGCTTCGCCGCCTGCAGATCCGCACCAATGCGGACCAGCCTGACCAGGTGGCCAACGCGGTGGCTTTCGGCGCCCAGGGCGTCGGCCTCTGCCGCACGGAACACATGTTCTTCGAAGGCGACCGCATCGACGCCGTCCGCGAGATGATCCTCGCGGAAACCAAGGAAGCGCGCGAAACCGCCGTGGCCAAGCTCCTTCCCTACCAAAAGAACGATTTTGCCGGAATCTTCCGTTCACTGAACGGACTGCCCGCCACGATCCGCCTGCTCGATCCGCCCCTGCACGAGTTCCTGCCTCAAACTGCCGCTCAGCAGGCCGAACTGGCCGACAAGCTGGGAGTGTCGGTGGATAAAGTGGCAAAGCGCGTGGCCAGCCTCCACGAATTCAACCCGATGCTCGGTCATCGCGGCTGCCGTCTCGGCATCGTTTATCCCGAGATTTCCGCCATGCAGATCCGGGCCATTTTCGAAGCCGCCATCGAGGTGCAGAAAGAAGGCATCAAGGTCAAACCCGAGATCATGATCCCGCTGGTCGGCTTCGCGAAGGAACTGGAACTCCAGACTCAACTGGTGCGCCAGATCGCCGCCGAAGTAAGCCAGCATCATAACGTCCGCCTGAACTATCTCGTCGGAACCATGATCGAAATCCCACGCGCTTGCGTCGTCGCCGATGAGATCGCCAAGGAAGCCGAGTTCTTCAGCTTCGGCACCAACGATCTCACCCAGACCACGCTCGGCATGAGCCGTGACGATTCCGGTTCCTTCCTGCCCAGCTATCAAAACCTGGAAATCATCAAGCAGAACCCCTTCGCCACGCTCGATCCCATCGGCGTCGGCGGCCTGATGCGGATGGCCATCGATCGGGGCCGCAAGGCACGGCCCGACATCAAGCTGGGTATTTGCGGCGAACACGGCGGCGATCCCGCTTCCGTCAAGTTCTGCCACGATGCCGGGTTGACCTACGTGAGCTGCTCCCCCTTCCGCGTGCCTGTTGCGCGATTGGCGGCCGCCCAGGCCGCCCTGGCCAGCGAGGCCTGATCGGAATGGAGCCACGATACGAAAAGCCGGAAAATACGGGAATACGTCGTGGCTCCCATTCATATAATTAAAGGTTGCAATGCCCGGATGGGCTTTCATTCTCATCTGGGCTCGCATTAATTCCTCTTATGTACGCGGACGACGGCGACTCTGGCATCAAGATTTACCTGCGCGAGATCGGACAAACTCCGTTACTCACGCGCGAGGAAGAGGTGAAGCTTGCCCGTCGCATCAAAAAGGGCGACCAGGCCGCGCGTCAGCAAATGATCAAGGCGAACCTGCGTCTGGTCGTTAAAATCGCGCATGATTACTCCTCCTATGGCCTGCCCCTGCTCGACCTGATCTCCGAGGGCAATATCGGCCTGATGAAGGCGGTGGAACGCTTCGACCCGAAAAAGGGAGGCAAGCTCAGCACCTATGCCGCGTGGTGGATCAAGCAATCGATCAAACGCGCACTGGCCAATCAAAGTAAAACCATCCGCCTACCCGTCCATCTGGTCGATAAGATTGCGCGCATGCGCCGCGTCGCCATGCAGCTGGCCGAGGAATTCGGACGCGAGCCGACCGATGAGGAATTGGGCGAAGAGCTGGCCATGTCGCCATCCAAGATCGCCCAGCTGCGTACCGCCGCGATCCGCCCGGCGTCGCTCGATGCCACCGTCGGACAGGAAGAAGACGGCGCTTCGCTCGGGGACATGATCGGGGATGAGGCGGCCCATACGCCTTCCGATTTGCTCAGCGATAAGAATCTTCGAAAAGCGGTACTCGACCTGCTTCATGTGCTCGATGAAAGGGAATTGAAGATCATCACGTTGCGGTTCGGACTCGACGGAAAAAAGGAAATGACTCTTGAAGAAGTGGGAAGAAAGTTCAAAGTCACGCGGGAACGAATTCGCCAACTGCAGAACATCGCCCTACGCAAAATCAAACGAGCCTTGGATAAACAGGATAAAATGAAACCGGCATGAGCATCCCTTTCAAAAGCGCCATGGAGCGCCTCAAAGCCAATATCCGCGATGTGCCCGATTTCCCGAAAAAGGGCATCGTTTTCAAGGACATCACTCCGATCCTGACCAACGGCCAATTGTTTCGCCTGGCCGTGACTATTTTCGCCGAGCGTTACCAGCGTAAGAGCGTGGAGAAAATCGTGGCCATCGATGCCCGCGGTTTTATTTTTGGCGGCGCCCTGGCCCATTATCTCGGGGTCGGGCTCGCCGTCGTCCGCAAAAAGGGAAAGCTTCCCTACAATAGCCACCAGATCGATTACGATCTCGAATACGGCACCGGCACCCTGGAGCTGCATGTCGACAGCGTGGAAAAAAGGCAGCGCGTGGTCATCATCGACGATCTCCTGGCCACCGGCGGCACGGCGGAAGCAGCTGCCCGCCTGGTCGAGCAATGCGGCGGCGAGATCGTTGAAATGGCCTTTCTGGTCGAGCTCGGTTTTCTCAAGGGTCGCGAACGGTTGGCCAAGTATCCGGTCTTCAGCGCGATTACTTACTAAAACAGCAACCTATCTCTCGTTACCGAGTACAATGTGGGAGCGAGGAACGCCTGCACGCTTACCCACGTGCATCTTTTTTCAAATGGTCTTGTAACCATCGCCGCCCTGGCAGAGTCTTTAGCTTTATGAAACCTCTCTCACTTCTTTTTCTGGCCATTGGCCTCATCGCAATCGTTGCCATTGGCGGCGGCGTTTATGCGATCAGCGGCTCCCACTCCAAGAGCACCCAGGCCGATCAGGGTTCCCCAACTTCTTCCACCGACGGAGCGTCCAATTCCGATGCGAATGGCAATAACGGTGGCGGTAACGGCCAACGCGGCCAACACATGCGACAAATGTTTGCCCAACTGGGATTGACCGATGCGCAAAAACAGCAGATCGACCAAATCCGTCAGACTGTGACCGATCGTCAGCAACGCCGGGAACAGATCATGAATGTCCTGACCCCCGAGCAGCGCGCCAAACTTGAACAGCTTCGCGCGGAACGCCGGGCTCATTCCGACTCGACCACCAGCACCAGTACCACCCCTGCCCCTTCTCCGGCTCCAACCGCACCTTAGTCCCCTGGCCTGACTTTCACTGGTTCATTAAAGTTGTTTCTTAAAGCCAATTTGTTTTGACCGGAACTTCGGAGGGATTACTTTATACCGATGAGTTTGAAGCTGGAACGTGAATTAAATCCAACAAATCGAGATCGGGTTGCCCGAGCCAAGGCCGCCGCGCAGACAAAAAATTACGACTACGCGATTAATTTGTTGCAGTCGGTGCTGAAGGAAGAACCTCTCTATTTTGAGGGACGCCGTTTTATCCGCGCCGTAGAGATCGAGAAGTTCAAATCGCTGAGCAGTTTCAACCGGCAGATGATCAGCATGAAGGTGGCCAGTTCGGCCATGATGCTTTCTTCCTCAGGAAAAAAGGAGCCCGCTGAATTGCTGGCGCTGGCGGAGGAAGTGCTGGCGATGGACCCTTTTAATGCCAAGGCCAACTCTGTCATCGCCGAAGTGGGCACGACACTGGGGCACCCTGAATTCAAAGCCTTTGCCTATGAGACCCTGGCCGCGGGCAACCCCAAAGACAAAGCCATCCTGAATACGCTCGCCAATACCTACATGGAGCTCAAGGACCCGGTCAAGGCGGAGAAGACTTTCGAACGCATCCTGGAAATCGACCCGCGCGACGGCGATGCCCTCAGCGGGTTGAAGAACGCCAGCGCCGCGCATGCTTCGCGTAGCGGCGGTTGGGAAACCGAGGGAGATTACCGCGGCAAACTCAAAAACAAGACAGAAGCCGAGCAATTGGAGTCGACCTCCAAGGTGGTGAAATCGACCGAGGCCATTGATGAGCAGGTCGCCGCCAATTATGCCAAGCACGAAGCCGAACCGAACAACCCGGCTTATCCCAAAGCCATCGCGCAGTTGTTGGTTCAGAAAAATGATCTGGCCCAGGCCATCGTCTGGTACCAATACGCCTTTGATGCGGGCGGCAAGATTGACTCCGCGCTCGAGAAAATCGTCGGCGATCTCAAGTTAAAAAAGGGCGAGCAGGACTTGCAGGAATTCATTGCAACCCATGCCCAGTTGACTGATCCGGAACAGCAGGCGCAATACGCAGCTGCCATCGAGGAAAAAAAGAACGAAATCAACCAGGTCCGTCTGGAACTGGCCGAAGCCCGCGTGCGTGCGCATCCCAATGATGGCCAGTTCCACTTTGAACTAGGCGAAGCTCTTTACAAGGTGGGGCAGTACAAACGCGCCACCGAAGAACTGCAGCTTGGGCTCAAACAGCCCAGCGTGCGCTATCAGGCCCTCAACATGATGGGACTGAGTTTCATGCAACGGAAGATGCTCGACTTTGCCATCAAACAGTTGGCCTTGGCCGAAAGCGAATTGCCCAGCATGGACGAGCTCAAAAAAGAGATCGCCTACAATCTCGGCCTGGCTTACGAAGCCAATCAGCAACCGGAAAAATCGCTCGAACAGTGGAAGAAAATCTACGAGGTCGACATGGGTTACCGCGATGTCGCTCAACGCGTGGAAGCTTCCTACGGCTAGAGTAATTTCGATTTATATAGGCGCACTCTTTCCCGTCATCCCGAGCTTGTCGCACACACGTGTGGCAGGATCAGTTCAGGTGAAGTTTCGCACAGAGGACTGCAGAGTTTTTGGGCAGAAAACCTCTGCAGCTCTCTTCGGTCCTCCGTGCGAAATCTGTTCCCATCCGTCATCCTGAGCTTGTCGAAGGATCAACTCCCCGAAGGCTTTGGCCGTTTGGGTAACGTGTTCGCCCACTGGAGGCTGATCCTTCGGCAAGCTCAGGATGACAGATTGTTCATCGGGAATGAAACCGGATAATGCGTCTATCTCAACCGAATATGCTCCAGAACCCTGTCACTAATCCTGGTTGGAACGGGGCGGGGGATTGACCGGTAACGCCACAGGGGGCTGCGATTGACCTTCCGGCATGCCAGGGTGGGAATGCTTTGCCAAAACGAGCGCATCCAGCGCGGCCCTCACATCGGCTTGCAGCTTGTCCATGTCACTGATTTTATTCCAACGTTTGATTTCACGACCATCGGCCCCGAAAAGAATGCCGCGCAAATTTTCTGAATTCGATGTCCAGCCCAATTGCGAAGAAATCGCCCCGCTAAAATCGGCTACAACTTCGGAAGCATTCCGGGGATTACTTTTATTACCGTTCATCAGGTAATAGGGCTTCAGCTCGATGGCCTCCTTGTCGAGATTGGACCGCATTTGATCGAGAGTCACGGAGGGCACCCAGGTCGCCAGCGAGTCGTGCAGATCGACCACAACCACCAAACGGAAATCGCGTCTTCCCTGGAAGGGGTACATTTCCTTGCCTGCCAAGCGGGCCGCATTCTGAGAATCCTCGCTCGTTCCAAGCAGCATGGTAATGACGCCCATTTTATTCAGGATGACATTCCGATTGTCGGCATCCGTCGCCCTGAATTGAGGAGCAGGAGGAACGGCGACTGTGCTGGCGGATCCCATGCCGGTATTTTCGGCATCAGCACTGACTTGCGTCGGTACATCCGGGGCCGGTGACGGAGGTTCCTGTGCCGAGATGGTTACCTCCCCGATAGCCACTGCGACGACGACCCCAAGCATGACAAACCACTTGTTATTCAATTTTTTCATTAATCTTCTCCACCACATAACCACGTAGATACTCGGTTTCCGGTGCGTTGACGAGTACAGGATGATCGGAACTTTGACCCAGGCGTTGTCGCAAACGCAACGTTATTCCTGTTTCCGCTGCGGCCCGCGATAATAATTCGTCCCAGTCCGTCGCCATAACATGATGGGAACAGGAAAAGGTCGCCAGGATGCCTCCGGGAGCGAGAAGTCGGAGCGCGCGCAAATGGATCTCATGGTAACCACGCAAGGCCGACGACTTGTTCCCCTTTGATTTCGTGAAGGAAGGCGGATCGAGAATGATAAGGTCGAAGGTCTCGCGGCGTTGTTCGTAGTGACGCAGGGCGTCAAAGACATTACCCTGAACCCATTCGATGGCCAAACCCTCGGCTTTCGCGGTATCCGCCGCAAGACGCAGGGCTTCCGCCGATTGATCGATGGCCCGGCATGAGGAGGCACCGGCTTTTCGGGCGCTTAAGGCAAAGGCTCCTTGATTAGTGAAACAATCGAGAACACGTCGTCCTGATGCGTATGCTGCCACCGCGGCATAATTTTCTGCCTGGTCGAGATAAAAGCCGGTCTTCTGGCCAGACCAAAGATCGAGGTTATAACTGATACCGGCAATCTGAACGCGGGTCGGCCCCTGATAGGCCCCCAGAAGAACATTGCGTTCCATGGGCAAGCCTTCCAACTGGCGTACGGGAGCGTCATTGCGGGTCAGGATGACGCGGCAACCGGTCTTTTCCGCCAGGAGAGATGCAATCGTCCCTTCTCGCCGGGCCATGGCCAGGGTCAAGGTTTGCATGACCAACACTTCATCGTATTGATCCACCACCAAACCGGGTAACTGGTCGGACTCCGACCAGACCAGTCGTCGGGCACAACCGGAAGTCATCCCTCCCCCTTGTCGGCGGTAGGCCAGTGCCGCGTCGAGCCGCACACCAATCAGACGAGCGTCCAACGCCACCTTCTCTTTCGCATAGCGTCTGGCCACGATTTGCGAGCGACTATTATAGATCGCGCTGCCCAGGAAGTCTCCCTTCGGCGAACGGATTTCGACCGTGCCGCCGTCTTCTGCTTCACCCTCAATTCGATCGACTTCGCTGGCAAAAACCCACGGATGCCCGGTCAGAATACGATGACGTACACCTTTGTTCAGGACTAACCGGGCGGAATGCGTCATCGGAAGAACCTATCCTGAACCCCCGCCCCACCGGAAGTCATTCTTGTCTGGCCGTCCAAGGGGGGTATAAAACTAGAATGCACCTGGTCCATTTTGGAGTTTCCCTTAACCGCGCGGTGCGTTCAAGTTCTCTCCTTTGCCTCGTCTGCTGTCTTCTGGATGTTTTATTGTTGGCAACTCCCGCATTATCTCAGCAGCCGACGGTGCCCCCGGCCAAGGCACCTGACACAGATGCCTACATCCAACTTGGTATTTCCAACGGAAGAAAGGGAGATTTGGATGCGGCCGTCGCGACCTTTAATGATGCAATCGCAATCGATCCCAAATGCGTAGCTGCTTATGAAAACCGGGGTATGGCTTATCGGTTTCAACATAAACTGGATGAAGCCTTGACCGATTTCAACCATGTCATCCAACTCGAGCCCAATTACCAGGATGCCTACAATAACCGAGGCATCACCTTGGGATTAAAAGGCAATTTTGATGGCGCCCTCAGTGACTTTAACCATCTCATCCAGCTTAACCCCAAATATCCCAAAGCCTATTACAACTCTGCGCACGTCAAATACTTCAAGGGGGATTTGGATGGCGCGACCACGGACCTCAACCAGGCAATGGATCTAGATGCCAACTTTCCTCCGGCTTATTTTATATGGGGCTTGGTCCGACGAGCCCAGGGTGATCGGGATGGAGCGGCTTCCGATTTTGAAAAAAGCAGTGGGCTCGGCTTTTCCAACGGAGCCATTTGGTTTTGGATCGTCAAAATGGAAAACAGCGAACGCGGTGTCGCCCAGCAAAATCTTGCCGATTTTCTGCTAAAGCCCGAACAAAAAGACCCCTGGATCACGCAGATCGCCAATTTACTGCTCGGTAAAGTCACGTCAGACCAATTTCTCGGCACCCTCAAGGATCCCGCTCCTACAAAAGAGCACCAGTGCGAGGCGTGGTTTTACGTCGGAGTCTCCAAGTACTTTGCCGGAGACCCCAAAAGTGCGCAGGACTGTTTTCTTAAATGCGTGGCCACTGGAGTAACCTATTCCGAAGAATATGTCGAAGCTCAGCGTGAGTTGATCACCTTGCAAAAGCCATAAACGATCCTTTCTATGTCTCAACTGATCATCGAAGCCGGACGCACCGAAGGCCAGTACTGGCGGGATCTCTGGCGTTATCGAGAACTCTTTTACGTTCTGGCCTGGCGCGATATTACGATACGTTACAAGCAAACCGTTATCGGAGTATTCTGGGCCTTGCTCCAACCTTTCCTGACTTCCATTGTTTTCACCGTGGTTTTTTCCATAATCGCAGGAATGTCCTCGATTCCAGGGGGGCCCTACTTTCTTCTCGTTTTCGCCGCTAACATGCCATGGCAGTTCTTTGCCAGCTCGCTTACTGGGGCAAGCCAAAGTGTCGTCGGCAACGCCCAGCTTATTTCCAAGGTCTATTTTCCCCGCTTGATCATTCCGGCTGGTGCCGTTGTCACCGCCCTAGCTGACCTCGTCATCTCCTTCTTCCTACTACTTGGGATTATGGCCTGGTACCACTTCTGGCCAACTTGGCGCATGTTCCTCTTGCCGGTATGGGTGCTGATTGCCTTTGCCACCGCGCTCGGACCGGGACTTTTGGTGACCGCACTTAATGTGAGATACCGTGATTTTCGCTTCGTGATCCCTTTCATTGTTCAGATCGGATATTTTGTCTCACCAGTACCGTACCTCAGTAGCAAGGTCCCGGAAAAATGGCGCCTGCTCTATTCGCTCAATCCCATGGTGGGAGTCATCGACGGTTTCCGCTGGTCGATTCTGGGAGGTAAAACAGCCATCTACATGCCGGGCCTTTTCCTTTCACTGGGAGTCACCACCCTTTTGATGTGGGTTGGTATTCGATATTTCCGGTACTTGGAACGGTCTTTTGCCGATACCATCTAATCAGCCATGAAGTGCGTCGTCTGTACCCTTTTCGAGCATCATTATCATTGGGGAGTGGCCGTTCTCGTGAACTCGCTCTGCCAGGCCGGATTCCAGGGGACGATCTATGCCGGTTTTCGTGGTCCCCTGCCCCCTTGGGCAGAGCATCAAGTTCGCCTGCTGGAACCCAATCAGTGGGAAATGCAGGTCTCGCCCGACGTACGTATTCATTTTCTTCGCCTGGAGACTTCGGCACACTTCACCAATTTCAAACCCGATTTCCTGCTTCAAATCGAACCGATGGCCAGCAAAGAAAGCGATGCCGTGATCTACTGCGATCCCGATATCGTCATCAATACCAACTGGCGTTTTGTTGATGATTGGCTTTCTTGTGGCGTGGCCCTCTGTGAAGACGTTAATTCTCCCATAGGAGAAAATCATCCCAAGCGGATTGGCTGGCGGCGTTTTTTCAAGCCCCTGGGCCATGAGCTCGAATTCCACTGCCCCGAATATGCCAATGGTGGTTGGATCGGCTTGCGCTGGGAATATCGAAAATTTCTACTCGTCTGGCAGGAGTTGATGACCCAAATGGCAATCGCACTCGGCGGGAGTGACATTGTCGGAATCGAAGGAGGACGTACGCTGCAAACATCCTACGGCTTTGCCAATTGCTTTGATAAAACCGATCAGGATGCGCTCAATGCAACCATCGAAGCGTGCCCTGATCTGCCCGTAAGTTTTCTTAAAGGAGACGCCATGGGCTTTCTTGATGGCCAGGCCCTTCTTCCCCATGCCCTGGGCCCCTCCAAGCCGTGGCGGCGACGTTACTTGCTGGAAGCACTTGTTGGTTGCCCGCCTAATATGGTGGACCGGATATTCTGGAATAAGGCCGACAGTCCCATTCATCCGTTTAGCCCCGCCTTTGTTCGCGCCAAGCGGCTGGAGCTCATGGTTGGCGCGGCCCTCGGACGCCTGATCCGTCGCGCTTAAATCAACTTGCCCACCGGCGCTGATTTTTAACAGGATGGCCCTCAGCAGGGTCTCGGTGATCGCAAACAATCTACGCTTGCGCCACGCGATTAAATGAAATGAGACAAGGGATTAGCATGCTCATCTCGTTTGTATAGGTGAGACGGACACAACCCTCCGCTTACCAAATAACATATGAAAACTCTAGCTTTGCTAGCGGTGATTGCCTCCCTTGGATTGACGGCCACAG
>Ga0307511_10003352_pt1 | contig 16486 bp, 13 predicted proteins | sample 13_EM_MG_FD_200266 | JGI IMG/M metagenome (GOLD analysis project Ga0307511, IMG submission 200266) | Populus trichocarpa ectomycorrhiza microbial communities from riparian zone in the Pacific Northwest, United States - 13_EM | ecosystem: Host-associated > Plants > Roots > Unclassified | place... | reverse complement strand
GCCCTCCGCCGGCGCAGCCGGCAAAATCCCCTAGGGAGCCTCCAACAGAAGGCAGAGCGGTGGTGACCCAGAACCGAGAGCCGCGCTCGCGACCGCCGCTTTTTGCCGGCGATCCACGGAGTAATGTCCGACAAACGCGCAGGAGCGCGTTTGGTCGACCGGAGGTCGACCCGAAGGGTGCCGTCCAGGGATGGAAAGGCACAAAAACGGCCGCAGGCCAGTTTTTTCCAATGGACTAGGCGACCACCTCAACGGCCAATGCCACCGCTTCACCACCACCGATGCACAAGGACGCGATACCGCGCTTACCGCCACGGCGATGTAGCCCGTGAATCAGCGTAGTCAGTATGCGTGCGCCAGTCGCTCCAATTGGATGGCCGAGTGCGCAAGCACCACCGTCGACGTTGACCCGCCCGTGGTCGATATCCACTTCTCGCATTGCGACCATTGTGACCGCGGCGAACGCCTCATTGATCTCGTAGAGATCGGCGTCATGCGGGCGCCAACCGAGCTTCGCCAGGGTCTTCTTAATCGCTCCGACGGGGGCCAAGGTGAACCATTCCGGCTCCTGCGAATGGCTTGCGTAGGCAAGCACGCGCGCGAGCGGCTTGAGGCCGCGTGCCTTCGCTGCTGCAGAACTCATAAGGATGAGCGCTGCGGCGCCATCCGAGATGGACGAAGAGCTCGCCGCGGTCACCGTTCCGTCCTTCGAGAACGTGGGCTTGAGCGACGGGATCTTCTCGATGTTGCAGGTGCCAGGGGTCTCGTCGCGCGAGACCACGATATCGCCCTTGCGGGTCTTCACGGTCACCGCGACCACCTCGCGATCGAAGTCACCGGCCTCGACAGCACGCACCGCACGCCGGACGGACTCCGCAGCGAAGGCATCCTGCTGGGCACGCGTAAGGTTGTACTTGGCTGCTGTCGCATCGGCAAAGCAACCCATCGCTTTGCCATCGAACGGGCTCTGCAGGCCGTCGTAGAACATGTGGTCGAGGATTTCGCCATGGCCCATCCGATAGCCACCGCGCGCCTTCGGTAACAGGTAGGGCGCATTGGTCATGGACTCGATGCCGCCGGCCAACACAATCTCGGCATCGCCGGTGCGGATCTGGTCAGCCGCCATCATCACGGCCTTGAGGCCCGAGCCACACATTTTGTTGATGGTGACCGCGGGGGTGCCGATGGGCACTCCGCCTCCAAGGGCCGCCTGGCGTGCCGGGGCCTGCCCGAGGCCTGCGGACAGGACGTTGCCCATGATCACTTCCTGAATGTCGGCCGCCTTCACCCCGGCCGCTTCGATGGCCGCCTTGATTGCGGCACTACCCAACTGAGGAGCCGTGAGCGGGGCGAAGGCGCCCTGGAACGTGCCGATGGGGGTGCGCTTTGCGGAAACGATGACGACGTCTGACATGGGAAACCTCTGAGAGTTAGGAGCGGGCGGCGCGGCGCGGCTGCAGCCCGTTGTCGAATACCGTTATGAATGCATCCGCAATCTCCGCACCGGTCATCGATTGATTCTCCCTATACCAGTGCGCGATCCAGTTGAGCGATCCCGCCAGCGCAAATGCAGTCATCTTCGGATCACACGGATGAATGGAACCGTCCTGCACCCCTTCACGGATCAAGCGGCGGATACCCTGATCGATTTCAGACTTCATCGCCTTGATGTGGCTGCTCATGTCGGGCGACAAGTCCTGCTCTTCCACGCGCACCATGCACCAACCAAACTCAGACGCCATCGCCTGCGCATAGTTGCGCAATACCGCGTTGAGCCGCTCCCGCGCAGGCACCTCCAGGCTCCTGGCCTCGCGAAACCCGGCGCGGATCAGCTCGATGCCCGCGACGAAACATTCGAACAGCAACTGCTCCTTGTTGCTTACGTAGTAGTAGACAGTCGGCTTGGTCACTTCCAGCGCTGCTGCGATGTCGTCGAGGGAAGTGTTGTGATAGCCCTTGTGATTGAACGCATGCGCGGCCGCCCGGATCACAGCCTCGCGCTTCACCTCGCGGTCGTGCTGGCGTTCGCGGCTTGCCCGCCAGGGTGAGGGCGGACGGTCGCTCGCGTATCCATTCATCTGGATTTTCGCGTTCACCTGAACCTTCCCATCCACCGGGGGCTTGGTTTTGCCCGCGGTGGGCGCGCGTACTCTTCGGGTGCTCATTTTATCGTTCAATGGCGCATCTTGAATGCAGTACGAGTATAGGATCATACTCGCCAGTAGTCATCCTACCGGCGCGTAAAATACATGAGTGCCAGAACCCAAGGCGGCGCGGCCCTGAGCCGGCCGGAGCAGGCTTCCCCCAAGCCGCCGCTGCGCTTCGTTTCCGCGGCTTCGCTGTTCGACGGCCATGATGCCGCCATCAATATGATCCGCCGGTTGCTGCAGGCTCACGGGGCGGAAGTGGTCCATCTGGGGCACAACCGCAGCGTGGCCGATATTGTGCGCGCTGCAATCCAGGAGGACGCCGATGCAATCGCTGTCAGCTCCTACCAGGGCGGCCATAACGAGTACTTCGAGTATATGGTGGACATGCTCCAGGAGCGTGGCCGGCCTGATATCCGAGTGATCGTGGGCGGTGGCGGCACGATTGCGCCGCACGAAATTGAGGCGCTGGAGCGCCACGGAGTCGAGAAGATCTATACGCCCGAGGACGGCCGGAAGATGGGCCTCAACGGGATGATTGATGACGTGTTCGTGCGCTTAGGCGGGGTCACGAAGCCCCCGTACGAATTTGGGCCCCTGAATGCCCGTGACCATGGGCATATCGCGCGAACGCTCTCCGTTCTCGAGGGGGGTACCCTGGATGGGCTCGACGCTCAGGCCGACCAGATCCGCCGAGCCCTTGCCAAGTCCAAGAACAAGGTGCCCGTCATTGGCATTACCGGTACGGGCGGCGCGGGGAAGTCGAGCCTGAGCGACGAGCTGCTGGCGCGATTCATACGGTACTTTCCGGACCGGCAGATCGCGATGGTCGCGATGGACCCGACCCGGCGCCGCAGCGGTGGCGCGCTTCTCGGGGACCGGATCCGGATGAACAGTCTGGCCTGCGAATCCATCTTCATGCGATCTCTGGCGACCCGCCGGCAGAACCTGGCCACCTCGGCCGTGCTGAAGGACGTTATCGATCTGTACAAGGCCGCGGGCTTCGACCTGATCGTCGTCGAGACTGCAGGCATCGGACAGTCGGATACCGAGATCGTGGATCTCGTAGATCTGTCGCTGTATGTCATGACCAGCGAGTACGGTGCGGCGAGTCAGCTCGAGAAGATCGACATGCTCGACTTCGCTGACATGGTGGTGCTCAACAAGAGCGAGAAACGCGGAGCCGCGGACAGCCTGCGTGATGTCCGCAAACAATGGCGCCGCAACCATCCTGATAAGGCTTCGCTGCCTGACACGAGTATCCCGGTTTATCCAACTATCGCGAGCCGCTTCAACGATCCGGGCGTGAACAGGCTGTTTGCCGCGATGTGCCAGGGGTTGAGCGACAAGCAGATCGGGTCGGCGTCCTGGGAAGTCGCGGATGTGGGTCCGACGCAGATGACGGCTCGCGAGCCGCTGATTCCAGGTCAACGTACCCGGTATCTCGCGGAAATTGCACTCCAGGGCCGCGGCGCGCGCGAGCGCGTACAGCAGCAGGTCGAGGCGGCTCGCAGGGCCTTTGGGCTGTACGAGTCACTCAAGGCCTTGGCTGACGCCCCGTTGCCCGGGCCGCTGGATCGATACTCCGAAGCGGCGCTGGCCGAAGAATCGGCGGATGCCACACGGCGTGAGCTGCGGCGGGCCTACAACCGGTCACTCGATGAGATCGGCGCCGACGGCGTTGGTGAGCTCAAGGCGTGGCCCGCGAGAGCGGCTGCGGCAATGGCGAAGGAATACTCCTACAAGGTGCGCGATCGCCTGGTCGTAGGCGACAACTACACCGAGAGCCTTGCGCGGCAGCCGATTCCGAAGCTGGCGGTTCCGAAGTTCCGGGACTGGGGTGAGATCCTCTACTTCCTCGCGACCGAGAACCTGCCGGGTTATTTCCCTTACACCGGCGGGGTGTATCCCTACCGTCGCGAAGAGGAGGATCCAACTCGCATGTTTGCGGGGGAGGGTCCGCCTGAGCGAACCAACCGGCGCTTCCACTATCTTGCGGGCGGCCATGGCGCGGCACGGCTCTCGACGGCTTTCGACTCGACGACTTTGTACGGGGAGGATCCCGACACCCGTCCCGATGTCTACGGCCGCACCGGCAATTCCGGTGTGTCGATCGCGACTGTGGATGACATGAAGAAGCTCTATTCGGGCTTCGACCTGTGCCTGCCAACGACCTCCGTTTCGATGACCATCAATGGCCCGGCGCCGATGATCCTGGCCATGTTCATGAACACGGCCATCGATCAGCGCATCGAGCGTTACCTGAAGAAGGAGGGCCGCTGGACGCAAGCCGAGAAGAAGATCGCGGCTCTCATCGGCGAATCCACCGCGCGCGGTGTTGCGCCTCCATCATACAAAGGTGAGTTGCCGAAGGGTCACGACGGAATGGGCCTTGCCCTGCTGGGCGTGACGGGCGAGCAACTCGTCGAGCGCGAGGTATATGAGCGGATCAAGGCCGAAGCGCTGCAGGCCGTACGCGGCACGGTGCAAGCCGACATCCTGAAAGAGGACCAGGCGCAAAATACCTGCATCTTCTCGACAGAATTCGCACTGCGGATGATGGGCGACGTGCAGCAGTACTTCATCGAGCAGAAAGTCAGAAATTTCTACTCGGTGTCCATCTCCGGCTATCACATCGCCGAAGCCGGTGCGAACCCCGTTTCGCAGCTGGCGTTCACGCTCGCCAACGGGTTCACGATCGTGGAGTACTATTTGGCGCGCGGCATGAAGATCGATGACTTCGCGCCCAACCTGTCGTTCTTCTTCTCGAACGGAATGGATCCCGAATACGCGGTCATTGGGCGTGTGGCGCGGCGAATCTGGGCGCGCGCCATGCGGGACCTGTACGAGGCTGGGCCCCGCAGCCAGATGCTGAAATACCATGTGCAAACATCGGGACGCAGCCTGCACGCGCGGGAGATTTCGTTCAATGACATCCGGACGACTCTGCAGGCTCTCTACGCTCTGTTCGACAATTGCAACAGTCTGCACACGAACGCGTACGACGAGGCTCTGACCACTCCCACCGAGGAGAGTGTGCGCCGCGCGGTGGCGATTCAGCTGATCATCAACCGGGAGCTCGGGCTCAATAAGAACCAGAACCCGCTGCAGGGCTCATTCGCAATCGAGTATCTGACCGATCTGCTCGAGGAGGCCGTGTACAAGGAGTTTGATTCGCTCTCGGAGCGCGGCGGCGTGCTGGGGGCGATGGAGACCATGTACCAGCGCGGCAAGATCCAGGAGGAGTCGCTGTACTACGAGACGAGGAAACACGATGGCAGTCTGCCCATCGTGGGTGTCAACACGTTCCTGTCGAAAACCGATGGCCTGGAGGAGCACAAGGGCGCCCAGTTGATCCGCTCGACCGAACAGGAGAAGCAGGACCAGGTGCAGGCGGTGCGGGCGTTCCAGGCGCGCAATGTGGCTGCGGCCCCTGCGGCGTTGCAGCGGCTGCAGGCTGCGGCAGCGCGCGGCGGCAATGTGTTCGCCGAGCTGATGGAGTGCGTGAAGTTCTGCTCGCTGGGGCAGATCTCGCATGCGTTGTACAAAGTGGGCGGCCAGTACCGGCGCAACATGTAGGTGGCGGGCGAGGTCGGCTCGCGCCGCTGGTGCGAAGTCGATCGCCGCGGTCCGTGCTGGGCCACGCGACATCAGGCCGCGGCGCTGGCCCGCGGCTTCGGTTCCGCCACCAGGTCAGGCTCCCCCAACTCGTGCAGGATGATCTCGCGCGCCCGGTCACGCAGCTCCATCGCCACTGCGTCCGATTGATCGGCCGCCACGGTCACCGGAGGCAGGATCTCAACAATGATCCTTCCCGGACGCGGCAAGCCCCCGTTTGGGGAAAGCGTTACGCGTGTGCCCTTGACCGTGGCCGGCACCACCGGGCAGCCCACACGCGCGGCCGTTATGAAGGCTCCGGAATGAAACTTCAGCAGGCCCGGAGTGCGTGTGAAAGTGCCCTCCGGGAAGAACACGAGTGACTTTCCGTTGACCGCATTGCGCAATACGCGGCGCGCATCTGATGCGCCGCGATATCGGTTGAATCGCTCGACAAACTCCGATCCCAGCCGTCGCAGGAACAACCCTATCAGCGGCACATTGTTCATCTCCCGCTTGATCACGAATCCGAATCGTGGCGGCAGTACGGCAGTGAACACAACACCGTCGATGTAACTCACGTGATTCGAGACGACGACGCACTGCCCCTCCGGGAGGCGGTCGAGCGATCTCACGGTCAGCGGCATCCCGGCCACCCATAGGAACGCTCGGGCAGCCGCACGCGCTGCCGCGCGACGGCGCTGGACTCCTGGCAGAAAGAGCGTCGCCAGAAAGGCACACGACGCCATTACCAGGAACACCACTATGGCGTAGACCCCATAGGCGAACCGTACCGGGGGGATCAGCAGGCGGCGGGCGGCGGTCATAGGGGTATCGGTATTTTCCTCGCTCATCATTTACATATCGTTTACTGCAGCGTCCACGGTATGTGATCTGGTTCTCTTTATGTTAATGCTTCATGGCAGGTGTGATCATCATCACGCAGCTCCAGCGGGGGGGTCACCATACTGCGTTGGCGATATCGGATGTCGCAGACCATACACTGAGGCCTGTACATATCAGATGCGCCGGGCGGCGCGCGCAGGTCTCGAGCGAGATGGGATTTTGTCGAAGCAGGCTACTGCAATCGCCATGACCTCCAACGCCGACTCTGCCGATCCGGCGGTGTCCCGGTTTCTCGACGCCGTCTGGATGGAACGGGGACTATCGCCGAACACGCTGGCCGCCTACCGGGCGGACCTGACTGCGCTGTCGCGATGGTTGGCCGAGCGTAGCATCCCCATGATGCGCACTTCCCGCGCAGATCTTCAGGATTTCATTGCCTGGCGTGTGCATGCCGGCGCGCGGCCGCGCTCGACAGCACGTCAGCTTTCCAGCTTCCGCCGCTTCTTCCGCTACCTGGTACGCGAGGGCGAGGTCCGCGAGGACCCCACCGCCCAGATCGCCATGCCGAAGATCGGCCGCTCGTTGCCCAAGTCGCTGACCGAGGAGGAGGTCGAGGCGCTGCTTTCGGCTCCGGTGGTGAGCGATCCGCTCGGCAATCGCGATCGTGCGATGCTCGAGGTTCTGTACGCTACGGGCCTGCGCGTTTCGGAGCTCGTCAACCTGCGCCATGGTCAGGTCAACATCAATCAGGGTGTCATTCGCATACTCGGCAAGGGAAACCGCGAGCGGTTGATTCCCCTGGGCGAGGAAGCGATGCGCTGGCTGACGGAGTTTGCCAGCGGCGCGCGCAGCGAGATCCTGCTCGAGCGCCAGACTGACTACCTGTTCCCCACGCGCCGTGGCGATCGCATGACGCGCCAGGCGTTCTGGCACATCATCAAGCGCTACGCGCGCAAGTCCGGAATCTCCAAAGACCTTTCGCCGCATACTCTGCGACACGCGTTTGCCACGCATCTGCTCAACCATGGTGCCGACCTGCGCGTCGTGCAGATGTTGCTGGGTCACAGTGACCTGTCCACGACCCAGATCTACACGCACGTGGCTCGTGAGCGCCTGAAAGAGCTGCACGGTCAGCATCACCCACGAGGGTGATTTGTCAAAATCACCGCCACCTGCGCGGCCTGGGACGGCCCTCGTTCACGGGACCACTTCCGCACCCGCCAAAGTCGCCATTGGCCTACATCGGTCGGATCACGGCCCTTCTGCTAGACTCGGTTGCATGCTAGCCCGAATTTTCCCGCTCTTTTGTGTCCTTGCAGTGCTCACGGGTGTGACTCATGCGCAACCGCCTGCGCAACAACCCGCTCAGCAGCCTGCGGATCCCCGCGCTGAGATCGCCAGCAAGATTCCCGGCACCCGCGCAGAAGATCTGCGCCCCACACCCGTCTCCGGCATCTACGAATTGACTCATGGGACCGAGATCGCCTACGTGACCGCGGATGGCAAGTATGCGATCAGCGGCGATCTGATCGACCTGGCCAAAAATGACAACCTCACCGAGACCCACAGGCGCGACCTGCGCGCGAAATTGATTGGCGCGATTCCGGAATCCGAGATGCTCGTGTTTGGACCTCGGGATCCGAAGTACACGGTCACGGTGTTCACGGATGTTGATTGTGCCTACTGCCGGCAGTTGCACAGCCAGATCGCCGAATACAACCGGTTGGGCATCCGGGTGCGATATCTGTTTTATCCGCGCACGGGACCCAACACCGAGTCATGGACCAAGGCGGAAGAGGTGTGGTGCTCGAGCAATCGGAATGAGGCGCTGACGCTTGCCAAGCGCGGCGCGCCACTCCAGGCGAAGGTGTGTCCGAACAACCCGGTGGCGAAGCACTACGCGCTGGGCCGGGACTTCGGATTGCAGGGCACTCCTGCAATCGTGCTGGCGAATGGCGAGTTGCTGGGTGGTTATCTGCCGCCGGGCGAGCTGGCACAGCAGCTCCAGGCAAACCGGTAGCGATTACCGTTCCAGCAGCTTGAGCTTATCCGGCTTGCCTTCCCATTCCTTGGCGTCCGCCGGGGCCGCTTTCTTCTCCGTGATCACCGGCCACTTCTTGGCCAGTTCGGCGTTCAGCTGCTTGTAGTGCTCCTGTCCCGCGGGCAGCTCCTCTTCCGAGAAGATCGCCTCGATGGGGCACTCAGGCTCGCACAGCGTGCAGTCGATGCATTCGTCCGGATCGATCGTGAGGAAGTTCGGGCCCTCATGGAAGCAATCCACCGGGCAGACCTCCACGCAATCCATGTACTTGCACTTGATGCAGTTTTCGGTAACGACAAAGGTCATTCAGATTCCTCGTGAGGCCAGCCCGTAATGATAATTATCTGGGCAGCCGCCGGTCCAGTTCGGTGAAATAGTGGTTTTCCCGGCCAGCCGCCCGGTCTTCCAGGTAGCGGCGCAGGGTGTAATCCGTGCTCGGAAAGGCGATATCGGACCAAGGAATGTCCGCAGGCTCGACCAGCATGGCCTCGAGGCTTTCCACCCCCGCGCCGAACGTCGGTTCCCGCAGGGTTGCCCGGAAGAACACGTGCACCTGGTGTGCATGAAGCACGTGCACGACCGTCAGCAATGAGCCGATCTCGACGTGCGCGAGCGCCTCCTCGTGCGTTTCCCGCGCGGCGGCCTGCTGCAGGGTCTCGCCGTTTTCCATGAACCCCGCCGGCACGGTCCAAAAGCCGCGCCGCGGCTCGATGGCACGGCGGCACAGGAGGATTTTCCCATCGTGTTCGGGGACACAGCCTACGACGAGGCGGGGATTCTGATAGTGGATCGTCCCGCAGGAATCGCAGACGTGTCGTGCTAGGTGGTCGCCCGGCGGAATGCGAAATTCGACCTTGGCGCCGCACTGGTTGCAGAAATTCATGTTCGGGCACGAGCATACCACGGACCAAGCGACGGACCCGCGCGCTCAGTCGTGGCAGTACCCACCCCCGCTGTTGTTAAGATGCCGCCCGCGACCGGTCACACGAGACCGAGCATTGGGAGTCACGGATGCGCATTGATTTTCCGAAGAGTTTTAGGCGCGGCATGGAGTGCATGCTGCTCGGTCTGGCCCTGGCTGCGACATGTGCTGCGCAGGCTGCGGAGTCTCCCGGGCGGACGTTGATGCGCTTTCCCACCCTGTACGGAAACACCATTGTTTTCGTAGCGCACGACAATCTCTGGACTGTGGCCCGTACCGGTGGCGCCGCTGCACGGCTTACTGCCGACGAAGGCCGCGACGTGATGCCGCGCTTTTCACCTGATGGACGCTGGATTGCCTTCACCGGCGAATATCAGGGCAACCGCGATGTCTATGTCATTCCCTCCACCGGAGGTCCGGCCAAGCGGCTGACATTCAATTCCGATCTGACGGATGAGCCGCCCACGCGTTGGGGCCCCAACAACATGGTGGTCACCTGGACGCCGGACTCGAGCAGCATCGTGTTCCTCTCGCGCCGCGAGGCCTGGAATACGTGGATCGCCAAGCTCTTCACGGTGCCGCTCTCGGGTGGGTTGCCGCAGCCGATGGCATTGGATCGAGGCGGGTTCCTCAGCTACAGCCCCGATGGCAAGCAGATTGCCTACAACCGGATCTTTCGCGACTTCCGCACCTGGAAGCGTTACGACGGCGGCCTCGCGCAGGACATCGACGTCTACGACTTGCAGACGCGGCAGCTCAAACATGTGACGGACTGGACCGGTACGGAAACCGCGCCGATGTGGCTCGGCAAGACGATCTATTTTCTCGCCGACCATGACTCCAACCGGCGCAGGAACATCTGGGCGTACGATACCGGCACCGGCGAGTTCCGGCAGGTCACTCACTTCACCGATTACGACATCGACTTCCCCAGTCTGGGCGCAGGTCCCGAGGGTCAGGCGGGCATCGTCTTTCAGCAAGGTGGCAAGCTGCATGTACTCGATGTTCCCTCCGAGCAGCTGCATGACATCGACGTGACCGTGCCGGATGACGGCACGCGTACCGGTCCGCGCTGGGTCGATGCAAAAACAACGATCCGCGAACAGGATACTTCGCAACATACCGACTTCGATATTGCGCCCAACGGCAATCGCGGCGTCTTCTCGGCGCGCGGCGATGTCTTCACGTTGCCGGCCGAACATGGCAACACGCGCAATTTGACTCAGACCTCGGATGCGGACGAGGACCATCCCACCTGGTCCCCTGACGGAAAGACCATTGCTTACACGACGGACATTTCCGGCGAGCAGCAGATCGCAGTGCGCCCGGCCGAAGGCGGCGCGGAAAAGATCCTGACGCATTTCGAGCGAGGCTTCTTCTACGCGCCGCGTTGGTCGCCAAACGCAGAACGCCTTGCGTTCTCGGACCACGAGCATCGTTTGTGGTGGGTGGCAGTGGCCGGTGGCGAACCAATTCAAGTCGCACGTGATACGTACACAGAGATTCACGACTATTCGTGGTCGCCCGATGGACGCTGGCTGGCGTACAGCATCGTTGGAGCCAACCAGCAGTCGGGAATCTGGCTATACAACACCGACACGCGCAAGGGCTCGCTCGTCAGTGACGTGCGATCCAACGACTTCCAACCGGCGTTCGATCCCACAGGGAAATACCTGTTCTTCATTTCGACGCGGCACGAAAATCCGACGTTCAGCCGCACCGAGTTCAACATCGCGACGTTGAAGATGACGGGCATCTATGTCGCCACTCTCAAGCGCGGCACTGCCTCGCCGTTCGCTCCGCGATCGGACGAAGGCGTCGGCGAGGCACGCCGCGACGAGAAGGACAGGAAAGACGAGAAGAAAAAGGAGGACCGCAAGCCAGAGTCGAAACCGGTCGACATCGATCTGGATGGCCTGATGGCGCGCTCGGTTGCCATGCCGATTGAACCGGCTGAGATCAGCACCCTGGACCTGCGCGACGACAAAGTCTTCTATCTGACCGGACCCAGCCAGATGATCGATGGTCCGCTACCGGGCGAGAAACCGGTCCTGCACGTGTACGACCTGAAGGAACGCAAGGATGCCACGGTCGTGGGGGGCCTGAGCTCCTATGCGCTGTCGGCGGACGGCAAGAAGGTGCTCTACAAGGTTGAGAAGGACTACATCATCGCGGATGCGACGCCTGAGAAGGGCAAGAGCGAGGAGGCGACGAAGAAGAAGCTCGATCTGTCGCATATGCGCGTGCGCGTGGAGCCCACCCAGGAGTGGGTCGAGATGTTCAATTCGGCCTGGCGGCTCGAGCGTGACTTCTTCTACAGCCCGAAGATGAATGGCGTTGACTGGCAGGCGGTGCGGGCATCGTACGCGAAGCTTCTGCCGCTCACCGGCTCGCGCGCCGATCTCAACTTCCTGATCGGCGAAGTGTTGGGTGAGCTCGGCAACTCGCACACCTATGTCAGCGGCGGCGACGAGCTGCCGGAGGAGAAGAGGGTGGACACTGCCTACCTGGGGGCTGACTTCGCGCTGGATGCCGTTTCGGGCAGATATAAGTTCGCGGCGGTGTTCCCGGGCGACAACACCCGCGAGAAGTATCGTTCGCCATTGACGCCTCCCGGGGTCGATGTGCACGCCGGTGAATATCTGCTTGCGGTGGACGGCCAGGAGCTAAAGGCGCCCGTCGATCCCTACAGCCTGCTGGTCGGCAAGCAGGATGCCACCCTGAGACTGACCGTGTCCGACAGCGCCACTGGCAAGCGCCGCGATGTCATCGTGGAGCCGGTCAAGAATGAGCTGCCCTTGCGCGAACAGGCCTGGATCGATCACAACCGCGAGATCGTGGACAAGGCCTCAGGCGGTAAGGTGGCCTACATCTACCTGTCGGATATGAGCGGCCGGGGCATGGACCAGTTTGTGCGCCAGTTCTATTCGCAGCTGGACAAACAGGCGTTGATCTTCGATGACCGTTGGAACGGCGGAGGCTTCATCGATCAGATCGTGCTCGAGCGCCTGCGGCGCATTCTGGTGGGCATGGCTACCAACCGCGAGGGCGCGAGCACTTCGATTCCGGCGCAGTTGATCATCGGGCCGAAGGCGTGCCTGATGAATCACTACTCCGCCTCGGACGGCGATATCTTTCCGTTCTACTTCCGCAAGTACGGGCTGGGCCCGCTCATCGGCACCCGCACCTGGGGCGGCGTTCGCGGCATTCGCGGGGAGTGGATTCTGCTCGATGGCGGTTACATCACCATTCCGGAAGATGCCTTGTACGGCCTCGATTCGCAGTGGGTCATCGAGAACCATGGCGTCGATCCTGACATGCCGGTTGATGACTCGCCGGCAGACTGGATGCAAGGCCGCGACGTGCAGCTGCAGGCAGCCATTGATTACATTCTGGCGGAGATGAAGAAGCACCCGGCAAACCTGCCACCACCGCCACCGGCGTTGCCTGCCTATCCAAAGGCGGGCGGACAGTAGGGCTCAATGACCGGAGTCCCGCGCAGTATGCCGGGCCAGGCGCAGAAATCTGTGCGCGGCAAGATGATGCGCATCGTGGTGTTGACCACCGCGATTGCGCTCCTGGCGGCCGGGATCGGCATGCTCACTCACGATCTGAGTGTCTATCGCGACACGTGGGTGGCCGATCTCGATACCCAGGCCAGTATTCTCGCGACGTCGACGGCAACGGCTCTCGTTGCGGGTGACCGCAGCGTTGCGGACCGGAATGTGGCGGCTCTGCAGGTGCGGCCGACCGTGCTCGTGACGGCGATCTATGCGGCCAATGGAAAGTTGTACGCGAGCTTCGTGCGGGCGGGCGAAGCACCGCCGCCGCTTCAACTGCAGGCCGTCACGCGCGCCGCCAGGGTCAGCGGCGGGAGTGTCGAGCTCATCCAACCTATCATGGAAAATGGGCAGCAGTTGGGGACCATCCTCCTGCGCGCGCACCATGACATCGGGGCGCGTGCCTTGGCGTATCTCGGCATTTTCAGCCTCGTAACGCTGATGAGCATGGTCGTGGCTCTGCTTCTGTCGACCGCGCTGCAGAAAGTGATTACCGAGCCGCTGGATTCCATGGCGAATGTTGCGCGTGAGGTTGTGACTCGGCGGGACTATTCGCTGCGCGCCCACTCCACGAGCGACGATGAGATCGGATTCGTCGTCGAGGCGTTCAACAGCATGTTGGATGAGGTGCAGACCCGCGCGCGGGCGCTCGAGCAGTCCAATGCCGCGCTGACGAGTGAGGTGCAGATTCGACAGACCGCAGAAGCTGCCCTGGCGCGCGCCAACTCGAGGCTCGAGAGCACGATGGCGGCACTCAGGGAAGCCGATCGCAGGAAAGACGAGTTTCTGGCAACCCTTGCGCACGAGTTGCGCAATCCGCTGGCGCCCGTCATTCATGCAGTGAAGCTGATGGATTCTCCGGCGGCCGACGACTCACAGCGGCAGTGGGGCCGCGAGGTCATTGCACGCCAGGTTCAGCGGATGGCGTTGCTTCTGGATGACCTCCTCGATGTCTCCCGCATTACCCGCGGGCGGCTCGAGTTGCGCAAGGACTACGTTGATCTGCAGTCGCTGGTGAATTCCGCAGTCGAGACTGCGCGTCCCCTGATTGAGGCGAAAAGTCACACGCTGACGCTCGATCTGCCTGCGAATCCCGTGGTGTTGGAGGTAGACCCGCTGCGCTTGTCGCAGGCGCTGTCCAACTTGCTCACGAATGCCGCGAAATACACGGATGCGCACGGGCAGATCAAGCTGGCAGCATTGCAGGATGCGGAGGGACTTGCGATCCGGGTAACCGACAATGGCATCGGAATCGAGCCGGCGGTGATCAGGGGGCTGTTCGAGATGTTCTCGCAGATCGAATCGGCGATCGACCGTGCGGAGGGCGGGCTGGGGATAGGCCTCGCGCTCGTGAAAGGCCTGGTGGCGTTACATGGCGGGACGGTGCAGGCGACTAGTCGCGGCCTGGGGCAGGGCAGCGAGTTCACGCTCCGGCTGCCCCGCTCTGTGGTGGTCGAGCGGCGCGCCAGCGGTTCCAACAAACCGGGCTCCCCGGTAGCCTTGGCCGGGCCACGCGGCAAGGTTGTGGTCGCCGACGACAACCGCGATGCCGCCGACAGCCTGAAGGTGCTGTTGGAGCTGTCGGGCTACGACACGTTCGTCGCCTACGACGGTCAACAGGCGCTGGACTTGGGCGCCCGCGAGCGGCCGAGTGCTTTCATCCTCGATGTTGGCATGCCCGACATGACCGGCTACGAGGTCGCCCGCCGCATCCGCCAGCAGGCCTGGGGCCGCAGCGCGCTGCTGGTCGCGGTGACCGGATGGGGTCAGGACGATGACAAGGAAAGAGCCAAGGCCGCTGGATTCGATCACCACTTCACCAAGCCGGTGAATCCGGAAGCTGTGGAGCAGGTGCTGGTGGCGTCTTTGAAGATGCGCCCGCCGCTCATATCTCACGCAACTGGTGGCTATCCTCTGCCTTGAGTTTCAACTCGTAGATTCGCTTCAGCTCGGCGATCTTCTGCAGTGTCGCCGGCTTGAAGGGTGGCTTGTTCTCGAGCGCGTGCAGCGCTATGCCCTCCAGCAGGTCGCCGAGCGACAGGTCGAGGTATTCGGCCAGGCCTTTCAGCACTTTCAGCAACTGTTTCTCCAGGCGAACCCCCGTCTGGACCCGCTCGACCACGATGGCTGCTCGAGGCTGTCTGGGTGCTGTCATCGTGTCCTCCAATCTGGTACATTGGTACCATTGTACCAAATGAGCGAGCCCCATGCGCGCGTACCTTCCATCCCTCGTCGCAGCCCTCATACCACTGTGGAGTACTGCCGCCATGCCCAATCCGCCGGCTACCCAGATGCGAACGTTCCACCTCGATGCGCCGGTGGCGCGGGTTTTCCCGTTGTTCACCGCTGACGGCGAGCGCGCGTGGGCGCCGGGCTGGGAGCCGCGGATTCTGAGCGGTGCCGAGGAGCGTGGATCTGCTTTCATCACGACCGCGCACAGCGGTGGCATCGTGACGTGGGTCGTTACAGACTATCAACCGGCGCACGGGCACGTCAGTTATGCAAGGCTCGTGCAGGACTCGAATATCGGGTTGGTTGATGTGTCGTGCGCTGCCGTGCGTGGTGGAACGGATGTCTCGGTCAGATACACGTTGACCGCGGTGAGCGAGGCGGGAGAATCCTTTGTCGCTCGGTTTCTGGCGGACGAGCACTACACGAAAATGATCGATGAGTGGCAGGCGGCGACCCGCAAAGCGCTGGGGTTGCCGGCTACTCCGTAGCGCGCACCCGCAGGTCAATTGGGAAGGATTTACTCTGCCGTGTAAAGTCCGCCATCAGGTGTTGTTCCACAGCCGGTAGCACAACTCGTGAAAGCGCAGCAGTGGCGTATCGGGACCCTGCGGCCATTCCACTTCGTACTCTATCTCGCCTGCGCCGATCGCCATGTCACACAGGGAACACGGCTCACCGGTACCGTTGCCTGCCCAGGCGCGAGGTGTCGGGATCTGCGGCAGCCGTCCCTGGCGGCGCTTCTCGCTGATGATTTGTTTCAGTTCTGCGTCTTTGATGGGTGTCATCTCCAGCCCGTCGCATCAATCGGGCCAGCCTGTCGGCTGGCCCGATTGCGGCATGGAGGGTACGGTATATGGGACAAAACGTCTCATATAGGGATAATGCTACAACGTGCCGTTGTCGGGTGGGAGCGACACACGCTGGCGATGCGGGTATGATTCTTGCGCGAGGTGGGTGAAAATAGCTCACTGGCGACACATCCGCGGACGCAGCGCAGCGCGCAGTTGTGTTACTTTTCTGCTCCCATGGCACTAGCCTCCCCCGAGCAGATTCTGCGGTCCACCCATCAATGGCTGAAGCCGCTCACCCATGTCCTGTTGAGCTGCGGCATCACCTGGCGGGAATTCGCCCAGCTGGCCCG
>Ga0307511_10003351_pt1 | contig 16487 bp, 10 predicted proteins | sample 13_EM_MG_FD_200266 | JGI IMG/M metagenome (GOLD analysis project Ga0307511, IMG submission 200266) | Populus trichocarpa ectomycorrhiza microbial communities from riparian zone in the Pacific Northwest, United States - 13_EM | ecosystem: Host-associated > Plants > Roots > Unclassified | place... | reverse complement strand
TTTGCTGAGATTACCTTTGCAGAGGGAAAGCTTGGTGCAAGTTTCTTCTGCTCACGAGATTTTGAGGATAGGAGCAACCTTGAAGCAATCTTCCCAACCCTTGCATTCCAGCTTGCATATCGGTACCCCCTGTTCCGAGAAAAGCTACTCCATATCTTGAGGGCCAATCCTGGAATTGGACATGGGTCTCTTTATTCCCAAATGGAGACCCTGATTGTTGGGCCATTCCAGGCAACACAGATTCCAACCCTCATCATCATTGATGCTCTTGATGAGTGCAGAGATGAGGAACCAGCATCTGCACTTCTCTCTGTCCTCTCCCACTATCTGGACAAGATCCCCCATGTCAAGTTCTTCATCACTGGGAGACCTGAACCCAGAATCCGCTCTGGGTTCCGTCTGGTGTCACTCCAGCCTCATACAGAATTACTAAGACTCCATGATGTTAAACCTGATGTGGTGAATAGTGATATCAAGCTCTTTTTGAAGACTCAGTTAACAAACATTGCCAAGAATCGAAGTGACTGGAACCTTGTGGGAGACTGGCCAAGTGCACAGGATATTGACATCCTCTGTAAGAAGGCAGCAGGCTTTTTCATCTATGCCTCAACAATTGTCAAGTCTGTTGCATCCTCATATGACCCACCTGATGAAACACTTGCTCTTATTGTCTCACTTCCACAAGACACTTCTCATGAAGGGAAGGAAGGCACTGACCTCCACTACATCAAACTCCTAGAACAAGCATTTGATAGCAAGAATCAGGACTTTTACGTGCACTTCAAGTTGGTGGTGGGGACAGTGCTTCTCATCTTTAACCCACTCTCAATAAAGGCCCTCTCAGACCTCCTTGGGAACTGCATCACACAATCCGGGATATTCAGTATATTTCATGGCCTCCATTCTCTCCTCCATATTCCAGACAACATAGATTATCCAGTCCAAATCTTTCATAGATCATTCCCTAACTTCCTCATGGATCCAGAGAGATGCACAGAGCCACGATTCTTTGTGGACCCTCCAATCTGTCATAGAGAGATCCTGCTTTCATGCCTCAATGTGATGAAGGGAGGGTTAAAGAAGAATATCTGCAATCTGGATGACCACACTCCTCTCAGTGAGGTTGAGGATCTTCCTGCATGCAGGGCAGCCTACATTGGAGATGCATTGGGCTATGCATGCCGCTTCTGGGCAACCCACCTGACAGGGACTACTGGTAGGAGTCTTGACATTGGTGAAATACAGAAGGGGATTGATGAGTTCTTCATAACCAATTTACTGTTTTGGATTGAGGTCCTCAGCCTCATGGGATGCCTGGGTGCTGGTGTTGATGCCCTCAATGGCATACAGCAATGGTATGCATGGGTGAGTTGTGTATAGATAATCCACCAAAGTTAGGAATATTCATCCATATTTAGGCTGGAATCCCCTGCAAGTGGACAAATGACAGCCAGTGTTTTCTCTTAGGACACTTTGACATGATTTGCAACTCCCCCTCCCAGATATATCATTCAGCACTCCCATTTTCCCCCCCTTCATCATGGCTTCATGAATACTATAGTGCGGAGCTTTCACAGAAGGCTAAGGTAGTCAAGGGGCTCCAGGCTGAATGGGGAATGTCTTCCCGCACAGTTTCCTTTGATCAGATCCCACAAGTGCTTGCATGCCAGGGAGACACCATTGCGGTTGGGTTGCGGTCTTGTGACTGTAACATCATCATTCTTGATGTGACTACAGGCAGTCAGATATCTGTTTTATCCAAACACACTGATTGGGTCAGAGCCCTTACTTTCTCAGTACATGGGAAGCTCCTTGTATCTGGAGGTGATGATAAAACCATCAATCTCTGGGATGTTCAGACTGGTGTGGTAGTCCAGACCTTCCATGGCCATTCCTTATCTATTACATCTGTTTCCATTTCACCAGACTGCAGCACAGTTGTTTCAGGGTCTTGGGATGGCCAGATTCGTTTGTGGAATGTTGTAACAGGAGAGTGCTGTCAGATCACATCACTCCACAGCCATAAAGTGACTGCAGTCAGCTTCTCTCTTGTGGATCCTCAATGCCTTGTATCTGCATCTGAAGATGGCATTGTGAGGCATTGGAATGTCAATGATCATAATAATGCTGCCACATATGTTGGCTACCATGTTGCTTTCTCCTCAGACAGCACAAAATTTGTGTCATGTGGGAAAATGGCTATCACAGTCCAAGGGTCTGATTCTGGGTTGATTACAGCTAAACTTTCTGTACCATCTGATGATCTTAATTCCTGCTATTTCTCCCCTGATGATAGGTTTATCATTGGTGCTACTGGCAGCACTGTCTACATTTGGGATATCTCTGGCTCAGACCCTCATATCACCACAACCTTTGTTGGACATACTAGCTTTATCAATTCCCTCACATTTTCCTCCACTTTCCTCATTTCAGCATCTGAGGATGGATCAATCAAGTTCTGGCGGATCAGTATGCTATCAACAGATGGAGTGGTAGCCAAGCAATTGTCTCCATTGCTCACTTCAGCATCAATTGAATCTGTAAATATACAAGCAAGCAATGGTGTTGCTTTTTCAAGTGATTCAACTGGAGTTATAAAGGTGTGGGACATCTTGACTGGCTGCTGTATGGAGTCCTTCAAAACCCCAGCTAAAGGGAGGAGAGATGTGCAACTGATAGCCAATAGTTTGATTGTTGTTTGGTATGGTTGGAAGATAGGTACACCTGCAAGAATCCATGTCTGGGATGTGAAAAAAGAAGAGCTCCTCCAAACTATTGGCAGGTGTTGGTCCAGGTGTTTAGACCTCAGGATATCAGAGGATGGGTCTAAGGTTTTTCTCCTGGACCACCAGTCCATTCAGGCCTGGTCTATGTTGACAGGAGATGTTGTGGGGGTTGTAAGGATTAGAGATCAGCAGCTGGAGAACTCTCTGATTGTGAATGGTTCAAGAGTCTGGCTCTCAAACACAAGCTCCATTGGGTGGGACTTTGGGAACCCAGGCTTATCCTCTGACATGCAACTCAATATATCCCCCAACAAACCTAGGTTCGTTTTTCTTGGCCAAACTGTACAGAACCAAATCAAATCATCCTGGATTGAGGATGAGGCTACTGGAAGCCAAGTTCTCTGTCTGCCTGAAAGGTTTGCAAATGTTTCTGCAGGACCACGATGGGACGAACAGTATCTGGTTGTTGGTTACCATTCTGGAGAGGTATTGATTCTAGATTTTAGTCACATATGTTCTGAGTAGAGATACAGTATGTATAAGTTCTGCCTTGTACAGTTATCAGTAGTTCATGAGCCATGAGTTGGTGATCAGCACCTGTGTTAATTCCTGTAGCTTTCCTTGTACTAATTTACCCCCACCAAGGCAACATAGTTAGTGGATGTGGTAAACATAAACTACCTACATTATGAGCTATCTGTAAAATAGGTTGGATGGGTGGTTAAAATACTGGAAAGCATGATCTGGTGGTGTGGTAGGAATAAATACAGGTGGTAACAGAAAATAAATGGAGAAACTATGTTTGGATTTTGTTCATTTACCATTTCCCTCTCTTACCACCCTACTTTTCTTTACAATCCCAATATGCCAAGGTGGCTGAACATTTTTGACTCCACAAAACCCTTTTATGCACCCTGTATCATCTGCCTCTTCATCATCAGTCATGAGGACCAAGAGTAAGGATAGAAGTTGGAAGGACACCTCAGAGCCCAGACCACCATATAGACAATGTCAAAAATAGGTCTCCTTCATCAAGTGTCCCTCAACACCACCACCACAATTATTCATGGTCTCCAATTGATGATTGAGAACTTGGTGGCAAGCATAGCCTATTGAATCTAATTTCTGTCACCACTTATAATATAATGAGTTGAGGAATACTGACACCAAGACTCTGGGGATATTTTTTTTATCATACCAAACTAATGGTCATGGTTGATAAGGATGGTGCCAAGTTCCTGCAACAAATGATGGTATTTGTCTAACTATTCCTCTGAAGTCTCAGCCTTCTCCAAGTCCAATATGTGAGCCAAGGGCTTCTTAATTCAACCTTTCATAATGATACACCATCATTTGAGTCAGTTGTCCTGAGGACCCAGTAACCAAGATAAACTCAGACCCAGAGGTAGAGCTTGCCACCATTCTCCTGTCCATGCAAACTCAGATGATTTATAAAGTATGATTGGGTGATGGAAATGCTGAGGTCAGTTGGAAGCACCCTAGACCAGTGGCAGTTCTGTTGGCAGTCCTCTGGGTGCACACCAGCCCATCCTCAGGACAAATGTCACCTAAATATAGATCCTTAATTTCAAATTTCTGTCATTGGAAAGTCACTCTGGGTGTTTTGGACTTGGAACATTTTCTTTGCTCTTGACCACTACCCCCCTGAGTCATGGTAAGTCATCCTCTTGTCAATGCCCCTCATTCTGCATTTCTGATCCAATCTTTCTCACTAGTCCCTGTTCCAACCCTACCTGCTTATTTACAAACAGGGCCACTCCTCATGCAACCTGGTCTGGGGCTTCCAGCATGCCACCCACCCTATGCAGACATGACCTGCTGTTTGTGCAACCTTTTTCATAGACTCAGTAGTATACACTCACCTACATGTTTCCCCCCACATGGCCTGGAAGGGTGTGGGTGGGTCTCCTCACCTGCTTGCAAGTGCTCATTATTAACTGATTATGTCTGCTGTCACATATCCATGGAAGCATAAGTGAGCTTTTATCCTGAGGATGTGCACTGGGACATTTGGAGGGTGTCCTGTCATCATACTGGGAACACCCTGCCAATAGACTGCTGGTTAATCAAATCAACCCTATCTGTTTGAGAGTCCTTATGATAACTCCTGTTGGAATGGATCTGGTTTAAGCTCCCATGCATGCAAAAGAACCCAACTAGTGATCAGCAAGATGGAATCATATGCTTGACAGAATAGGAGCTCACCTCCAGAGGACATAACTCCTTCCCCTTCCTCTCACTTCTCCATCAGAGCATTGCCACTTCCACCTTTGCCTCTCCTCTTCCCCTGAGTGTGACCTCATTGTCACTGTGATGGCAATCACTCAGAGGTGGAGTCAGAAGGAAGTGGGATTGGCCTCTTGACTGATTGGTGAAATTTGGTTCTCTATTCTATGAAGGTACTCCTGTGATCTGGAGGACCAGGATGGACAGGAAATTGATACCTTCATTGAAGTGATAGTAGGGGAAACCAAGGGAAGAATTGAGACCAGTGGAGAACAGAAGAAAGGAGTCATAGGACTTGTACCAGCAGAGATAGCTTTGTGTCTTGTAAGCCTAGAAGTCACACCCATAATGTAGCTTGTCATGATTTTCACCTTTTCACATTTGTTTTTCACTAAGTTCCAAGTGCCTGTTGACTTTATTTATTCAAAGTCTACACACTCCTTATATCAGGTGGAGGGGTGAGGAGAAAATGAACAAGAGCAATATAGACTGGGAAGGGGAAATAAGAAACAGTACCAAATAGATCAGTGGGAGAACTGCAGGACCCAGACAAATATATAGAACACAGTGGACATAGAGATCATGAACTGGTAATGCTATAAACTCTTTGCCCTCATCAAACAGTCCTTCCTAACCTGAAAGTACCCAAGACCCTAATAGCCAGCTGAAGGCTCCCTGCCTTCTTCCTGAGAGTGATAGCAATTGGTTCAGTAGACTGCATGGTATAACACTCCAATGCACCTTCCACCTTACTCAATTCCAACCTGACACTTGACAAGTACTGTTCAATGAATGACTGAGAGGTGCCAAGGCCCAACTCTCTCTCACTCTGTGCAATCTCTTCTGTTACCATCTCCAGCTGCTCCTGTACCTCAGGAATCAACTCTGCATATTTCAACCACAGAATCTCTACCCAAAGCACCACAGCTCTAGGATTTTCCACACTCCTTATTTTATCCATTAAGCTTGGGTTGTTGATATGCACATGAAGATACTGCAAATCATCTGGAACTGATGTAAAGTGCTCTAGCAGCACCCATTTTTCTGGAATAATATGAGGGCACCAGAGAGGTGAGCTGACCATCCCAAGGAGAACAGTGAGAGCAGCCCCCTGGACAGCAGGTGTTTTTTCAACATCATCCACAGTAGAAGCCCAATTTACAAAAAAGTCACACATTTGTTTTGGGTCCATGACTGGTGAACGAGCATTAAACCACATGTCACCAATGAGAGGAAGGAATAGAAGAGTGGCTTCACGAAGTTTAGATGGCCTTGCACCTTGTAGTGAATGACTGATGCCACGAACAAATGAGGGCCTTGTGGGATCAAATTGTTTGAGGCCTTCAATAGCAATAGCTTTGGAAGTATGGACCAGTACATGCAGAGCATGTTGAATCGGCTCATCCTGGCTCTGACCATGCCTAGTGACCAACTCAAAATGGTAATCCAAGAATTTAAGGATCTCCTGAACATCCTCAAACTTGTCTTCCTCACAGGCACTGTACATAGTGAGCTGAGAGGCTTTCCACTTCTTCTGGGAATAAGTTTCAGGCATTTGGGCCTGCATGACCACACAGAATAAGCTGCACCTCTTTGTAGGTGGTACATGCTTTGGTAGGTGAGAGATCAACTCAAGGGCTTCCAAAGCACAATCAATGTCATGAGGGGTGGGGTTCTTAAAGATTTGCTCAAGCCTCTCATACATCCTATTAATATGAATGTCAAGCCAAGGGCTTCAAAGTCAGAGTTAGCATCAAAACTCAGATAATGGATCAGGCATTGACCCACCTCTTATCAACAGCCAATAGGTCATCCTGATGCAGGCTTATGCCAAGGAGGAAACCAATGAGAAAGAAACAGTCTGCAACAATTGGTGCAAGAGGGGGTAATTGCAATTTAACAGAGTATTGTATAAATTCCTTGATATCATTAGGAAAAACCCCACCCTTCTTGAGGACACCCCAGGTATGGTAGAGGAGAATATGACCCATCCAAGCATGGTGTGTAGCAGTGAAGGAGGAACCATGCCAGGCTATAGGTTTAGGATCACCTAAGACCTGGTTAATGATTCTGAGGGTGGATTCCAATTCTTGGTTATCTTCATGCTGCTTGGTTCCAATGATTAGGTGCCTTTCTGAGATGGACTCAAGCATATATTCATCACCAATGGACTTGCACTGGATGATGAGGTGGAGGAGTGCCTTGGCACTAAGGTAAGCCATATTCCTGGATTGAGGAACTACAATAGGGTAACCTGATGATTTATCACAGCACTCAAATAGAGTGTCATAGACCCTCTGCAGTGGGGTGGTCTGAATACCAGCATGCCAGGCAATCTCAGGAATAAACTTCATGATAGCCATGATAACATCCTTATCCATTGACATCTCAAACATCCAGGCAATGCAATTTGAATCCATCACATACTCATCCAAGTCTACCACCTTATCAAAGAGTGGGGTTGGTTGGTCAAATGTATTGGCCGTGGGTAACTCAGTGTGGGAGTCATTCCTGTCAAGCCTGCCAAACCCACCCAAACTATGATTACCACCTTGATTTGGCTGTAACTGTCTCCACGTCCCCCAAGAGAAGAAGTGCCAAAACCATTCTCTGAACCGCTTGAGATACTCCTTATGTTCATTGTCAAAGTGAATCAGGAAGCGAAGGACAAGGGAGAGGGGGGTTTGAAAGGGGCAGTTGTAGGATAGGGTGGCGGCAGAGACGATGAGGAAGTAGAAGAGGAGACCAAATGCTGTGAAACCAACCATAACACCAGCAACAACATTATTGATGGAGAAGAGGTAGTTGGATAGGGCATAGCCAAGGAGAAGAAGAGCAGCTTGGAGCATGAGGGGTAGACATTCCATGACAAGGTCAAAGTGCCAGGTGTCCATACCATCCATCTTACGCTGTCGATGCCGACTGCGATCAATGATAGATCCGCGCATATCCACCCAAGCGTAACGGTTAAGCCACTGCTTGCCCAACATGGCAATAAAGGCGGAGAGGAGGGAAGCGGCCAAGCTCGAGTAAAGAATAGCTTGGACATGGACGGTGGTGGAATCAGGGCCATTCCATTGAGGAAAAGCGGCATCGGCACCGGTTGGGATATTCCCGAGCGCGGCACTAGCGACAATTTTGAGAAGGGCGTGATTCATTTCTTCGAAATCAGGTTCAAGCTTGCTCTGGACATCGATGATGAAAGCGGACGCGACCGCGGAGAACAGACCAGCCTATCCGGCAAAACAAAAAAATTAACACAATAACCGAGGTGTATATGGGGGGGTACTCACGAAGATAAGCGTGGTGTCCAAGTCTTCAGCATATGTCTTCATAAAATCACCGTCATACCCGTCGGCTTCGCGTTGGAACTTGTCGTAGAACTCGACACGGGCGCCGGTGGGTGTTCCAAGGAGGTTTGGAAAGAGAGACGGCAATGCCTTGAGCATGGCATCCTCTAAACTTGAAACGAAAAACGTGGTCAGTCGAGAGCCGAGGGGTAAAGAAAAGAGAGTCGATTGGACGCACGCTTTTGAATTTATGGTTGCTTCCCCCATGATGAGTTACGATGAGCTCAGGAGAAAGCTCCAGGTAAGTTCGCACTTGACGTGCCACGGAGATCGAGAGGATCTGGTCTAAGCGGAGGGGAACAGATGGATGGAAGATAAGGATTGTGTTGGGGGGACGAATTCCGGTCAGAGATAAGGCGCGCGTTGATTGGATTGCGTGCGATGGTGAGCACTGATCTAGGTGGGCGAATGGGGATGCGGGTGTCGTTGGCCCAGTATCGAAGAGTTCAATCAGCGTGAACAATTTGAAGCTGGTCGTTCGAATGATGGGGCTTTTCCCACCCTCACTGCCGCTCAAATGATGGGCCGTCGGGCGCGTATAAGTATTCATCCTCATCCTCTGGGCTGCGGGTGCACGACTTAGGGGGACGCAGTACCGAATAAAAGGAACGCGAACAATGGGGTACGTGGGAAGACATTGAAAGAGGTTACTCGAACGGGTACAATTGCTGGTGAGACTCTTCACATAAAGTTCAGCTGGACAACGTAAGGGGTGGGTTGGGGCCACCGCGTCCTGTATACCATTTGAACGTAACCATGAGTATGGGAGGTGTTCCCAGGTGACAACGTGGGTAGTATTCCGACAAAGTATCGCCTTCCGTATCACCTTCAATCTCACTCTCTTCGACGTGCTACGCTGACGCAATTGCACGAGCTCAAGTACACACAAACTCCTGCTCCCATAGTGCCTGGGCAGTCACGCAGACGAGCATCATTCCGACCTCACGACGACACGGAACGGCGAACCGCAACTTGCGGATCACCCCCCCTCCGTCGAGGAAACCCTCCTGCAGCGTCCTTGAGTTTCTCCCCGCCATCTACTGCTCCACCTCAAAGCAAACGGAATGGAATGACATAACTAAGGAGGCGCGTGAGCTGGAGACCACATCCGGGGCCGATGCCGGACACACAGATCGGTTTGGCTGAGTGATGGGGTGTGTGGTTAGTTGTATGTTCATGCGTTGGGTGAGAAGGGCAACATACCTTTTCCTTCGTCGCCATTGATCAACGTCACAGTCCTCACAGGTCCAGAAGCCAGGTAGCCTTCCAATAGGGTGATCGGGCATTCCTATTGTGCGGGCTGCTGCGGGGAAACACGGTCTGCCTCTGTGTGGGGTTACCTCGGTTATGACCAGGTTGTAAGCCATATTTGTGGTCGAGCGAGTGGGGAAATCCATTGGGTTATCACAAGTTGGGATCCGGATTTCAGGGAGGGATTGGTGGGACTGGCTGTGCTGGCAGACAAGTGATCAATGGAGGGGCATAGGGGCATAGACGAGCGTCATACGATGCAGAAAGTCACGGCGAGTGTCTGCCCATAAACGCGAGCGAGAGGCAATCAGAGGGGAAGCGATTGCTCTTATACGTGGAAGGAGGACAACACACAGTCCGCACGTTTCACGTTCCCGATGGCTGAATGTGCATGTGAACCGGATATCCAGAGGTCCGTCGTCTCACCACCATTCGCGCTGACGAGCATCTGGATAGACGTCCGAAAGTACTTCTCAAACCGCCCAAAAAGCTGGGGTATCACGGGAGATGGTCACGGGCGAATGTCCAGGGGTGGAGGTGACTGAAATTGGAGAGAGAGTGGTGTCAAGGGATGAGAAGTAGAAGCCGATCGGAGGAACTCACGTCTGGATTCGGAGGTCAAACGCGACAGAACGTTGAGAAAATTGGACCCAGTCGAGAGGGGAACGACGTCGACGAGAAAATGGTTGTTGGCCGAGTTGGCCCTCCACTTGCAGAGACAGTGTATCCATCGTGTGATCTTGCCATTGCCGGAGTGGTCGTGCGGGTACAGGACTCTCGAATTCGGCCGATGGTTGTAGTGGTCTGGAAGTGGCTCCCACGGGCGCTCCTCCATACCATTGATCGAACATCTATCTCCTGAGGCGGATGTTACTTCGCATATCGAGAGGGTTTCGCGTTTTCCATGCAGATACCCGGTTTGGAACGAACGCTGATGGACAACTTCTGGGTACCGAAAAGCAGCACCCCTCCTTTTCCTGTGTTACGGCAATCATCTCGCCGTTTTGGTCACTGCGTATTTGGGCACCACATCGATCCTCGTGAGTTTTTTTTTCGCGTCCACCTCAATCATGGTGACGTTGATTGGGTTCCCTGAGGAGTAAGCCACTTCGCTCCCCACCGTTTCACCTGCCCCAAGTGCTCTAGCGTAAGATGAGCAGAATGGCCGCTTGGCACTTCGATCCTCGTCACGGAACGTCTGCTTCTCATACTCCAAGTTGCTCTCTTCCTCGATTGTGCGCTCAGCGCTCAGCAACAGCCTTTTCTTCATCAACAACACCGTCGCCAACGTCGTCGTTGATTTCATCACGTTCGGTCTCCACTCTCTTCACTTGGACTCTCCACCTCCGGTGACGATGGTGGCGGGCTGTCTTCTCATCGTCGATTTGGTCCTCGGACTGATGATCTCCTGGTCGCCAATAAGAGGTGGGTTTACTTCCTATGGGTTAGCCACAATATGAAACTAATTTGTCTTGCTGCAGCCACGAAGTCAATCCTCAGATTAATATGATCTACGAGAGGCTCGCGGGGACGTTCCGGGAATCCCTCCCCCACAACCGATGAGACCGACCATGCTCTGGAATCTATTGAGCTCGTCGTTCCGCTCTCAGAGAACGATGTCGTCCAAAAGAGTTACGGTCTTTCCGTGTTGTCATACGAGCACCCGTTTCCCTCCCCTACTCTCAAGGAAAAAATGGGGAGGCCTCCCGTCTCACCACCGACAATGTTTAAAAATGGGACAAATTCTTGTAATGGGTCGAGGATCCGTACGACATTCTCACATTCACAGATTACCACCTCGACTTTGTGCGCTTCGATCACTTACAATTCGCTCTATGCCCTTCCAACGAAGTGCTTCCGTTAAATTGCCCACCCCGAATACAGTGTTCGCTTCTATTTCTCGCGCCCTGGGCCCACTACTTTTATATCACTTATCTATTATAACCCGAGTTTACACTCGGTGGTGTGTACTAGGTGGGTACCGCCCACAGACTCTTACCACCACACTAAAAACCGACCCCGCTCCGAACCTTCAGGGATGTGGTCGGGTTTGTCCTCCTGCTTTGAACTCCGTCGTTAATAACGCGTAACGCGTCCCCTTATCTGTTAAACTAGACTTTTTTTTTACTGCAGTGCAGTTTCGTCGCGCTCAGACCAGAATGAATTGATTCGGGACCGGCGCCAACCGTCGTGATCTCACGGTGATAGTAACCCATCTCTCCCACAACTGCATCCACCAAGGAAATAAAGACATGTTTCAAAAACGGAAGTCGGCGGGATCTGGAACCTCCGGCAGCAATTCGGATCAGAGTCGGTGTGAGTGTATCCAAAGTCTTTCGCGGACAACTGAACGGTCAGTCCTCTGACCGCTTGGACTTTCCTAGCGAAGAGGCAGAGGGTCGTGGATGGCGCAAAGATACTCCTCGATATCACGAAAGAGTCCTCCGACTGGTTCCCTCCCCTCAAGTCCGCCCTCGGCGGAGTCAGCGCGCTTATAAAACACCACGAGGTAATGGTCAAGTGGGTTGTTGTTACCCACAACTGACACGGACCACCTCAGCAATCCGAAGATGTCAATGAGAAGATCGAGGATCTTATCCCACGTTTAAACAAGTTCAAGGAGAACGCCAACACAATGTCCATTGACAGAGACCAGGCGGAAAAGAAGCGGCGTTCGGAGTTGTCCAGGTACGCTCACTGATTGCTTGCTCCGCCACCCCTGCCGACGGTCCCTCAGCGTGTTGGAGGAGATCGAGAAGCGATCGCAGGGGATGCTTTCGAGAGGCTTTGCTGTTCGATTCTTAGATAAGGGCGAGGATTCCAAAGAGGTCGCGAGGCTCATCGAGCAACTTCGAGATGCCATCGTCTGTTACCAAGTGAGTGGGTATCGTGATCAGGATATCATGTTGAGTACAATTGACACGGCAGGACAGATCTCGCAACAGCAAGCGATCTATGACAAAATCACGGATCTCGCTGTAAGTATTCTCCAACCTATCCTACTCTGTTGCGTGGATGATTGACTCGCTCATTGAGTCGTCTTTCAATGTGCTCTTGAAACTCCGCGAGGTAACGAAATACTATGGACCCATTACAACGCCGGCTAACACTTGAATAGGAATCCCCGTTGTTGAAGAACAAGCTAGATTCAATTATGACGCGACTGGGTAAGCTATGCTCAGAAGAAAGTAACGATGTATTCCAAGGTAGCAACGAGCACGAACGGTGGATGAAGCTGTTTGAGTAGGCGTTTGCGATTGACTCTCACTCGCATTACGCTAATTCTCTCCCAGCACTCTCAGGGCAGTTAGGGATAACGGCCTCGTCCTCTACGATCGTGTTAGCGCCCAGGGATACGAGGAATGCCAAGGTGACATTCTGGCCGTGTCTGGAATGGCAGAAGATATCCGGGACGCACTCCTCGAGTACCAAGTGGGCAGCGAAAAATTCCATGTAGCAGAAGCTGTGGTACTGAAGCTCAGGCGCTTTGACAGACGACCCAGCAACGGGCGATATATGACCAGAGTTGCAGGCTGATTGTGAGCTATCAAACCTATGTGTTGATAACACATCTGACGTTGCTCGTGGCTTCCAGGATTCCGGTTCGGTCCTTTCGTCTCCCCCCAGAAACAGACTCACCCACGCACCAATCCAGTGGACACATCAGTGCTAAATAGCTGCCGCCGCGCTCGCGGGGCTGCGTATCGACATGGCAACCGTCGGGGTTGCCTTAGGGGCACACGGGAGACCGTCCTGAACGAGATCGAGTCATGGGCGAAAGATTTCAAGAAATCTCCAGTCTTTTGGCTGAACGGCCTCGCCGGGACAGGGAAGTCGACGATCGCTCAGACGATCGCTGAGCGTGTGTTCGCCGATGGTCTCCTGGGAGCGTCCTTCTTTTGTTCGCGAGACTTCAAGGACCGCAGTGACTTGCACTTCATATTTCCCACCCTCGCTTTCCAGCTGGCACACAAGTACCCCAATGTCCGATCTCACCTCGTCCCACTCCTCCAGTCTGATCCGGACATCGTCGACGAGTCGCTGTACGGACAGATGGAAAGGTTGATTATAGAACCACTTCAGTCTGCTGCCGTTTCGACGGTCATAGTGATTGACGCTCTCGACGAGTGCAAGGATGATGAGCCATCGTCTGCAATCCTCTCAGTGTTGGGGCGGCTTGTCGAACGAATTCCAAGAGTCAAGTTTTTTATTACCGGGAGACCAGAGCCTCGTATCAAGACTGGATTCCGTCTCCCCCTCCTCATGGATGCGACCGACGTCTTCATTTTACATGACGTCCACCCCTCCCTGATCAACAGCGACATCCAGTTGTTCCTAAAACACGAGCTCTCCGAGCTCGCACGACGGCACCTGCTCGATGGTTGGCCGACAGACGATAATGTGAATCTCCTGTGCCAAAGGGCGGCGGGCCTCTTCGTGTATGCTGTCGCGACTGTAAAATACCTTGACAAGACATACTACCAGAGAGCACAAGCTACGAGGGGAGGACATCCCTTGATCCGCTATACCTCTGGATTCTTGGGGGGGCCTTTCGGGTGGACGACCCCGTCATTTTTTCCAAGATTCGGACCATCATCGGCACCGTCGTCCTGCCTGTGAACCCTCTCCCGCCATCGGGGATCGCCGAACTCGTGGGCCTGGAGACTAGGGAAGTTTTACCCTTCCTCACATCAATCCAGTCGCTGCTAGTACTGGATGAAGACCCCACCAAGCCTGTAAAACCATTCCACAAGTCGTTCCCTGACTTCATCACCGATCCCTCCCGCTGCTCCGACACAAGATTTTACGTCTCCACTGACCACCTACACTTCCAACTTGTCATGAACTGCCTGGGAGTGATGAACGACAGGTTGGAACAGAACCTTCTATCACTCCCCGATTACTTCTTGAACTCGGAGGTCGATGACCTTGAGACGAGGGTCAGCGATCACGTCGGCGCCGCACTGCGGTACGCCTGCCAGTCATGGCATAACCACCTCACCGAGACCACAGGAGATGTCACCGGTGCCGTTTCCCGTCTACGGATTTTCCTGGAGAAGAAATTCCTGGTTTGGCTGGAGGTGATCAGTGTCCTTGGGGCCACAAGGGGAGCCATTACCGCGTTGGAAAAATTGATGTCTTGGCTACAAGAGGTTCGTTTTGGCCCCTCCACAACACTGTTTAACACTAACGCATGTATTAATAAGGTCGCCAGGGACGAGGATCTACTCGCCACTACCAGGGACTGTCTCCATTTCGTGACCACATTTTTTGAACCTATCAGTGCCTCAGCCGTCCACATCTATCACTCTGCACTGGAGCTATCCCCCCTCACGTCGATTGTCCGACAGCTGTACCACCACCGGCGACACACTCCCTTTCCGAAAGTGGTGACGGGAACCCAGGAATCATGGACCCAGTGTTTAAACGTTTGCGACAACAGCGACTATCCGTTTAACCTGCTTACCCTCATACCATTAACTTGGTCACCATGCGGTCATCTTGTTGCTACGAGTCATCGAGGCGTGGAGATCCGTGATCCGCGCTCCTCCGAGCTGCTCTCTACCCTCCGACTCACTGAACCCACTTCTTGGCCCGTAGGTCTCGCTTATTCGCCAGATGGACACTCCCTCGCTGCTCTCTCGGACACGTCACTCATCATTTGGGATATCCAAACAGGCGGAGTGGCCAAAGAAATTGAGTCTGGTTCCGTCTCCAACGCTCTGCTGGTGTGGTCGCTGGATGGACAGGCGATTGGCGTTCTCACATCAGTGGTTAATCATCCTTGGCACATGTGCACCGTGCATGTATATGATGTTTACTTGGGTACAACACGTTTTTCCAGCACATTCCGGACAATTAGTATGCCACACATTTGGGCCCACAACGAATCGTTTCGGACTATGATGACGGGTTGGGATGGCGAGACTCATACCATTGACATATCTGAGGTTGGATCCGTTCTCACCAAGATTGAAACCTTCCGTTCTAAGTCTTGGGGGGAACATGACCGGATCGTGTCCCTCTCTCCAACCACTTACCGAATTTCCGTAGAAGCTCATGCCGAATTTCGCGTCTTGGATATTCGGAACTCAAAGTGCTTATTAAGGGAAGGCCTTGAGATCACCATCCCTGGCCCCCACTGTGACTGCTTCTCTTCCGATGGAAGCCTCTTTGCAGCTCCCCTACTAAAAGGTATCCATATCTGGAAATACGTTTCCGGTCGTTATACCCCGTGGAGGCATTTCCCAACTCATTCCCCCTCCGTTCTTCGATTCTCGCCAACTTCATCGTTCATCATCGGTACTTTCTATGGTAACCTCAAAGTGTGGCGTTTGGACGACCTCCCCATTGTCGACAATAGTGACCGCACGACGATCGCTGTTCTTTCTCATCACGGTGCTTACATGGCAACTGCCCGCTACTACGGGTGCGCAGTCACGATCACCAGCTACCTATCACAAATCCCTCCCCAGTTCATCGACACGGGCACGGAGGTGGGAGCATTGGTCCTCACCGATAATGTCCTCTTAGTGCTGTGTCCCGAAACTACAACGATCGCAGCTTGGCGGCTCACGGAAGAGGGAGTTGTGGATGGTCCCCTCGGAGGCAGAAGGGCAGACCGTGGCGACAGCATCTGGACTATACCACTGCATAATGGCCAAATATTTTCAATTGAAGATCAAACCGTGGTCGTAGAGTGGGGAGGAAATTCCGTCCATATTTACCACGCAGGAACTGGACGGGTACTCAAGCCAGCCCAAGCCCACACTCACCCCCGCTCCCGCCAGTATTCTTTCCATGACATGATGCTTGGACAGCACTATCCCCTCTACCACCAGTTGCAAATACACAATACCCGCCACGATTGGCTATTTTTTCACAGGTTGCCTTACTATCCTGTACCGTTTCA
>Ga0307511_10003350_pt1 | contig 16489 bp, 7 predicted proteins | sample 13_EM_MG_FD_200266 | JGI IMG/M metagenome (GOLD analysis project Ga0307511, IMG submission 200266) | Populus trichocarpa ectomycorrhiza microbial communities from riparian zone in the Pacific Northwest, United States - 13_EM | ecosystem: Host-associated > Plants > Roots > Unclassified | place... | reverse complement strand
ATAAAAAGCACATGCAGAGCTCTTTCTAGCAAATTATTAGAGTCTTAACAATGAAAAAGCCAATATCTTGTGAAAATGCCTTGTTGTTCTTGAGAGAAGTAGGCTGAACAAATAAAGACATCAAGCGATCATTAACCATCCCCAACCTGATAAAAGCATTGCGTTGCCCTGGCCAGGTTCGCAACAATTTTGACGAAAGTTTGTGAATAGGAATTTATTCAGTTTTTTTTCATGTCTTGTCTGTCAAAGTTCTTATTTCATGATGTCTAGCTTCTTCTTCCCTTGCTCCAGTTTCGTGCTTGTCACAATGAATTGATTTTAGAAAATCACCTCTAGCTGTCTCATCCTGAATTCATAACAAACTGGTGTAAGAAATATTTTGTCAGTTGGCATAAAAGACAGGAAAAAAAAAAGCCAAATAAAAGAAAAAAGCTTGTGTACTAATTATGTCCCTAGATCGTTTGCAAGTTGTAAAATCATTGACGGGTGATGAATTACATCCGAAGATTGAACAAAGCATTTCGAAGCTTCCTCGGTTAATGGGATTGTAAGAAAGAAGAAACTATGAGCTATATTACAGGTCCAGATATGGATAACTAAGCATTATGAAGATGCCCTTGCATAATTGGTTTATATCCACTTTGCCTCTTTAAATAAACCCCACATAAATCTTCTTACCGTGCATCTGAAATCAAGATTTTGAGCATAAAAAGATATTGAGTCTTGCAAACATAGACATATTAAATTTTAAAGGTAAGACTAATTAAAGCACAAGTTCTTCGAGGAACAACATTTACTCCTTTTTCCTTGATATCTTCACAGGTCATTTCATGGACATAGTTGTAGAGTGGGAAGAAAGATATCTTCATGTTGATCCATTACATTAATTCTCATATGAAATCCCATTCGTTTTAAGGTTTAATATTTGCGTTAATTACGTTGATCTTGTTAAAGAAGCTCATGAAATGTACAAAAAGTTTGCTGAACTCTAAACATCCATGAATAGCTCAAGTTTATTCATTGTTCCATAAACCACAAAAAACATCATCTATGATTATTACCAACACCTCCTCCAAAATTCCTTGTCACCACCTATCACAAACCACACAAAGCAACAGACTTCTAATATACTCAAATGGACACTTGAAGAACTTAAAAAGTTCAAACATAAAACCTCACTAACATGCAAGTTACCAATATAGATATTAAGAGAACCTAGACATTGAGAAATGGGTCTAGAAGTTGAAAATAAGTTAAAGATCTTAGAGATATAGTATTATGTTACCTCCAGTTTCTTGTTTTCAGGATCAAGAACATCCTCCTTGTCATCCTAATCTTCAGCTACCATTCAAGGAAGATGTTACATTGTCATCAAAACAAATCAATATAGACTATGCTGAAACTTGAAAAAAAAAAACATTCAAATGCAGAGACAAAACAACAATAGTTACTGGCAAAAATAAAAAACCTAGAAACAAAACATGGACCCAAAAATCAAATGACCCCCGTGTACAAATCTCATACCCTTATCTAACCTCAACCCTTTGAAAATAAGTTAAAGAGCTTAGAGTTACATGCCTAAAAAAGCAGCAATCCCATGATATTAAAGAACCATCTCAACCCAATAGCTTAAACTGTTAGGTAAGGTCCCAGGATATGATTTATATTATTCTCTAAAACACCCCCTCAAGTGAAAGTCTTTTGAGCTTGAAACTTACACAGGTCCACATTACCTTGTGCTTAATTTTTATCAAATAAATAAGGATGGTGAGATTCGAACTCGTGACCGCTTGGTCATTAAGGTTCTGATACCATATTAAAGAACCATCTCAACCTAATAACTTAAGCTATTAGGTTGAGATGATTCTTTGATACATAAAAGCTTGCACAACGAAGAACAAAGAAAGCAATGAGAAAAATATGCAAGCCAACTATTTAGTAACAGAAACCATCCCAGAAAGAAAAGCTTATATGGCCTCTTAGAAACCCAAGATAACCCAATTCCAAGAGAAAGGATAAAATTAAACAACGGTAAGCAAGACCTTCTCACCACAAACAATATTCTAATCAAAATCAGAAAGGGCTGACATGAGTAAGTTGGAAATGACAAACAAAAAGAGAAATTTGCAAGCTAACAAAATCAGAAAAGGAGAAGCAATTTATCTGACAATATCCTAACTAAATCAAAAGAGGGAAAAGATATATGAGATATATACCAGCCAACTTAATCAACTGGTCAAGAACCAACCGCACACCTAAATCCCAAAAAAAATCTCCCACTCTCCCACTCAGTTGCATATGGTAAAGTATTGTTTTTCCTCGTTGCCTTTTTATTACCAATCATAACATATTTTTCTAGCATATAAAGCAAGAATTGACAAGAAGGGTCATTTTCACATAGCAATAGGGTGAAGAGTGCTTAGGACTTAGGAGAACTGATCCCATTGCTTGTAGAAAATGTGTTCACTAGTAGAACCAGCATAATTTATCTTTAAATCAAAATCCAGTGGCTTATGATTGTTGATATTTTGAACAATTAAACATTTATTGTTAGAAGAAATCATAACTCCATATAAATGGACTTCCGAGGGAAAATAATTGTTTTAGATAAGAAGAAATCATACTTATATATTATATGTATGATCATGAATAATATAAAAAGATAACCGATTTCAAATTGTTATTGTTCTCTTAAAAAAATCAATGTTAACATAATTAACTATCGATCGAGCTGGCCATGATCATCTGGTTGAGTTGACCTTGAAATTTCTTAGGCCAAGTTGCATGCTTTTCTCCTCTTTACGTAATCTATCATCATTTCCTGAGTTTTTTTTAATCTACAAAAAAAAATATACTTTAATTCTATCATCCGCTATGAGTTTGGATCTAAAAAGAATTACAGAGAATGTACGCTACCCGATATTTTCTTGTCTCTCTTGAGCGATAAGGAAAAAGATATTGGGTCAAGGAAAAATATTATTTTGGAGTTCTATCTTGCAAATATCCAGTATTTTTTTGAATTTTTATGTAAGGAATTACAGAAGAAATGTTTTCAACGAACAGAAAGGAGGATTGGTGGACTAAATATGAACGAGTGGATGAGTTCTTATTATTGTTGCGCTGGATTTAGTGAGTGTTTGTTTTTGTAATATATTTTTTAAAGTATTTTTTATTTTAAAAACTATTAATTTATGTTTTTAATGTATTTTTAATTAAAAAATATTTTAAAAAAACTCCCAATCATAGTATTAAATATGTATTTAAACTGCAAGGAACTTTCCTGGTAAACATCAATTATGTATTTTTCTGCAAATTAAATAATGTTAAAAATAGACATTTAATTTGTATATTTATCAAATTCCAATTATATATTGGTCTCTAAGTACAGATTAAAACGTACAAATACATGATATATTAAGAATCTGTTTATTTTTTCATTTCAAAAATACTTTTGAAAAAAATAAATTTTTTATTTACTTTAAATTAATATTTTTTAGTATTTTAATTTTTTTTAATATGCTAATATCAAAAATAATTTTTTAAAAATAAAAAATATATATTATTTTAATATATTTATAAATAAAAAACTTAAAAAATATATATTATTACACTACCAATCATGCACGAGTGTCGATGGGCGCTCACTATGTATATATTATTTTAATTCCTGAACTGAGTTTCAACAAGAGTTTTCTTTTCTAATCATTTCTTTTTTCTAACTAATCAACGGCCCACAATCATAATAATCCACCTAATCAACACCCACAAACCACCAGGACCCTCCCCCAATTAAAACTTAAACGGTCAACTTCATCACGCTTCAAAACAAATATTAATCACATAAATAATTCCTTTATCTTCTGATTATATTCTTCCACAACCAACAGTAGCTCTCTTTTTACTCTGTGTAGCAATCCTAAAAGGTTAGCCTGGTGGTTAGATTTGCAGTCCTTTGTTACTTCACGGGTTCGTATTTTGTAGGTGGACATTGACGTAGCTGAGTTGCAATTCACTGGCTGTGAATTCTTTCCCTTGTGATTAGACTTTTGAACCTTACTTGATGAACTTGTATGTATTTTGCTCAAGAAGTTACATGGAATAAATTAAACTGAACAAATCTAGGGACTAAAAACAACAACATGTAAAAAAAAAAATTGAAGAGGCAAACAACCAATCAGCCATCTTAATCAAACCTTGTCATGGTTTGCTCTGCTGTCATTATTAGCCTTGTACTGCTGAATTATTCAAACCCAAAAAAACACACCAGCCAACACCCGCATATGACAATCAACCTTGTCATTTGTTGAGTCCTTGATTGAAGGGCAATGGGATTTTTATGGTATTGTTTATATTCGCAAAAATTGTCAAATATCTGTTGGTGAATGTTTTTGGAGCGAAAAATAAAATAAAATGCTGGCCATGGGCCATAGTAATCCACATTTCCACACCCACTTCTGTTCTTGCTCTTTATTGTTCTTTTTCAGGGCTTTGCTTCCTCTTCACTGAAAGTACTATTGTCACCAGCTGCTTTGTTCTCCTCCAAAAAACTTGACTGCCCATTTCCTTACAGGTCTCACCTCTCTGGTATGTCTACTTGCCAAGATTTTGTTGTTCTGTTTTTTTCTTTGTGAAAGAAAACTTTTTGGGCTTTAAGTTTTGTTTTGCTTTCACCTTTAGATTGACCAGTTTGACTTGAGGACACCCATTTGTTGACTAAGAAAGATGGGGTGAGATCTGGATGTTATTGTTGCTGTTGAATTAATTTGTCTCAATCAGATTTGTTTTGAATCTGGTTGTTGCTTAATGTGATCAAGTATTAAAAAATGGTTTCTTGAATGTTAAAAGAAAAAAAAAATCCCCCTGTTGTGGGTGCTGCAGTTCAGTTTCTTTTGAAAGTTAATGTGTTTTTATTGATGGATAGAGAGATTGTTTGTGGGATTCTATCTTGTTGGTTGGGAGACAAGAGGAATGAATGTTAGTTGCAAGTTAATGAGATGGACTATGATAGAATATTTTGGAACTCTGCTGTTAGTTTCATGATCAAATGATTGTGTAACCATATGAAATCAAAATTCCTTTGAGAGGTATAACACTCAGATACTAACATTTTCAATACTGCAGTATTTGGTACAATTTTGTTTTTTGTTTTTTTGTTTTTTTCCACTGCTTATGATTTTTTCCCCTAGATTGCCTACGGTTATGTATGTCTCCCAGTTCAATTTCACACATGACTGTCTGTTTGGTTGACCACATAATGGAAGAAAAGGATGTTTTTGAATGCTTTGTAACATTACCAGTATGTTGCTTGTAGAAAAGAAAAAGAAAAACTTTGCAAAATGTACATAATGCTGGTGCTGCTGTATTTTACTGCCAGGTTCATGTAAAGTTGGAAACTAACATCTGGCATCAGCAATGGGTTCTGGAGACTGGTTTAAGACAATGATTAGCATGAAGAAAGTAAAGGATGACAGCTCAAAACAACCAAAGGTATTGAATCATCCAAAGCAAATTTGCTGTCAATGCATTTTGTTCTTCTTTGTATTTTCATAATGAATCCATATCCTTTACCTTGATAAGATTTATTGTAATCTGGCCATTCAATTCTTTTATTATAAACTACTGCTGATTCAAGACTATTGCAAGGTTGTTACGTTTATTGTTGGAATTGTTGTTATTAGGATAGTGGTGAAAAAAGTTGTTCTTTTTTAACTTATTATATGCGACCACATCTGTTTCTGCAATCTGAACAGGGCTCTACAACTTCTGCAAAATCAAATGGCTTCAAATGGAAGAACAAGCTACGAAAAGAATCTGCTATTTTTGCAAATGGTTCCAGTAGGGCCAATCCCAGATTTATTGACATGCCAGTCGAGGATGTGGCTGCCACTCAGATTCAAACAGCATTCAGGGCCTATATGGTATGTCCATTGTCTGTACTACCTGTACAACACATGGATGCATATTCATACAAATGGAAAGACATGCATATTTGAATGGACAATGGTTCATTAAATCATTTCCTAATGGTGCAGGCTAGGAAAACTCTTCGCCGTTTGAAAGGTACTGTGAGGTTACAGATCATCACTAAAAATTATTCTGTCAAAAAGCAAGCTGCAACTACTTTGAACTACCTTCATTCTTGGAGCCAAATACAGGCCCAGATTAGAGCCCGTAGACTCTGTATGGTTACAGAAAGCCGGTTAAGACAGAAGAAGTTAGAGAATCAACTAAAACTTGAGGCAAAGCTTCATGATCTGGAGGTTAGGATATAATTTCAATGCTTATACAATCAATCAAACTAAAACAATGATTTTCTTTTGTATTGATATAGATTTAATGGATGTTGTAAGTTTTTGCTGTAAGGGGAGGTTGATGTAGAAATACTATATGCAGTCACATCCATGGAATTTGGTTCCTTAAGACTTGTCACTCTCTGCGGTTTTAAGATTGTTCATATGTCTACCCGCAGAGAATACAAAATAATGATGAAGGTCATTTATTCTCTTTCATTAGGAATCGAATGTTCGGAATTTATTTTTTTAGCTGTAGTCTGTTGATGTCCACAAATTATTCTCCACTCCAATTATTATATGATCCCGTCTCTCTGTAAGAGTACTGATTGAAATGAATGACAGGTTGAATGGTGTAGTGGCTTTGATACAATGGAGGAAACTCTTGCAAGAATACATCTGAGGGAAGAAGCAGCAGTTAAGCGGGAACGGGCGATGGCATATGCCTTTTCTCATCAGGTATTTGAAATCCCAAAAATGTTTTTTTCATTGTAGTTTCCTGGAAGGGACAAAAACAAATTGGAAATGACCACAAAAATCCCATGAATTACAGTGGAGGGCCAGCTCTGGTCATAGCCTCGGGCTTGTTAATTTTGAACTTGGGAAAGCAAATTGGGGCTGGAGTTGGAAGGAACGCTGGATTGCTGCTCGTCCATGGGAAAGCCGGGTCCCTGTGAAGTCTGCTAGTCCAAAGAAAGTGAAGAACAAGCAGGCTAAAAAGGTTGATGAAAACACAAAGTTGCAAACCAAAAAAACACCAGTTTCATCCAAGCCATCATTGTCCAATGGGAGAGTAAATCCAACAGCACGGAGATTATCTTACCCTCCAGCTGAAAAACGGGCAACACTTGAGAGAAGCATTAAATCTGATGCAGCAAACACTAAACGTGAACACTCGGTATCTTAGTACGAAGCAAAATTATAAATCGCAAAGACTTGATCCTACTTTCAGTCATTTTTGTTTCAGATAAGAAAGGATGTGTTTTTATGCTCATTACTGATTTTGTGTAAGTGGAGTGGTGTGATAGTGGTATGCTTTTGCATATAGTACAGAAACTATAGATCAGGCCTGGTTTTATGAATGACAATTGTCATTCTTTTTGCGTTTTCTCCTTGATATATTTTTACCTTTTCTTTTTTCCAAGTTCATGTGTATTTATGGTGTAAATAGACATCATTTTTTTGGTGGTGGATTTGTGATGTATTTAAAGTCTTATCAATCCTTGCTATTAATTAGTGTTACTGATGCATGACGAAAGATATTTGAAGTTAAAGAAGAAAGAAAAAGAAGAAAAAGCCAAATAAAAAGAAGAAAAGGCTGAAGAAGAAGAGAAAGAATGAGGTTGAAAAGTATGTAACTTGTAAATTTTATTTAATTCATAAAAAATTGTTTAATATTTGAAAAAATAGGGTATAAATACTAAAATTCTAATTAACACAAATAATTGAGATTATAGCCCATTAAATAAAATACTCAATAATAATTAAATCAAACTCAACAAATAAAGTCTAATTAATAAATTTCAACTAAAAATTCAAATAAATTGAACCAAAACATAAGCTAAATCTCAATCTCACAACTATTAGGGCTACTATTTATCGTCTATGATCATACGAGTGTGTAAATAGTATCTCGGGTTCAGTGTCCCAACCAACTCTCCCAGGGTTGGAGAAACTTGATCTCGTCGAGTGTAGTTCAAAGCAGCTTTAATACTGCTCCTAAAAAGATCATGATCAAGTTACTGTGAAGTTTCTCTGATAATTCAAGTATAGTATGAATTTGATCGTTTAACTCATATACTAGAATTCATTAAAGTTCACATTCTCTAGTAAAAACAACTTGTGCATCCAAAATAGCATTAATATGTTCTTTTTGTGCCAAAGAAGATAATAATAAAACAGGGTTTTCAAAATGAGCATTAGAGATAAGTTGTATTTTATATAGAGCAAAGTCTTTCATGTTTAAAGTAGAGCTAATATCAAAGTTTGATGTCAGTTTAGTGACATAACTATTTGATTCAATCATTTACAACACTTTGAATGATCTAATATTACCCACTTGAAATTTATGATTAATTTTCAAAGGACACCGTTCAGGGCTAATTTGTATCACAAAATAATCTTCAACATTAAAGACATCATGATACGTATATAAATCAACTTAAAATCTGTATTATTCATTACTTTCTTGAATTTGTTTTATGATCTCAACATGCAAATTATAAACTCTACATGCAAAAGACTAAGTTGAATCAGACATTTTAGAGTGAATAGACATAGGAAGAAGATTTACAAACTTTCTAGGTTCGTAACTACTAACACTATATGATTCGAGGTTTTAAGTAGAACAAAAACTATTTGAAGCCTTAGTCAATATAGTTTGGACACAACCTAGTAAATTATGATTATCTTTATTTTCTTCATTTTCATAACCTAAATTTGAACTTATTTACTTTAATTTAATTTTTTCAAGGGGGTTAAAATTAGAAATTAAAAGATTAGGGACCAACATTTATTAAGGGAACTTCGATTGATATCCATCAATGTTAAAATTATGAATATCATTTATAATATTCATTGATGTTAGAGTTAGAAATATTCATATTCATCAATGTTAGAATTGAGAATTCCTTCAATATTTACCAACATTTAATATTCACTAACGCTGGAGTTATGACTATTTATACCAGAATTAGAAATAACTTTAAACCTTAATATTCAATGACGTTAAAGTCAAGAATACCAAACCTTTTTTTATGTGGTACTTATCAACACTTAAGTTAAAAGTATTTTTCATCGAATATTCATTGATACTAGAGTTGGGATTATAATCAGCAATGCAGCCTACCTCATATAAAACACTTAAGAGGTGATAATATCTTCCTTTTAAGGTAACTAATCTTGTACCATAGAATCTCTGTTGATCGGTTAGGGTTTCTAGTGATCATAATACTAGGTGGTGACTTCTCAAACAAGACATTTTTCTTATAAGAACAAGATGCTATAAATCTGTTCTTTTTCAAAAAAAAAAAAAAAAGGTTACCATGATGTCGGATGTGACACTCAACATGTTGCTTTAAACCTATAACGTGTTGGATATCAAGCATGATGGGTGGAGAATCAAGTGGTTTAAAATGACTAGTATCATGAGACTCTTCTAAGACCATATTTATCTCTTCAGACGATTTTACTAAAGAGTTTTCTAAAATTTCTTCCTCTACCACCAAAGCAAACTTTTTATTATTATTATTAACCTTATTTTTAGACTCATTTGGATTTATAATGTTAATTCTTTCTTGTTGCACATCTTCTTCATCTAGGTCACTAAAATCCTCAGGATTGAGTTCATATACTTGCACATAATAGTTTTCTTTTTCACTTATATCCTTATGTTCTTGGATGACTAAGGATTTAAAGGTGTAGTTGAAAACAATATGATCAAAACCTTGATAGTTAGCATACTAAACCTTTGAACTTATCCTACACATTTTATTAATGACTTTTTTTCCCTTATCTTCTTTATAAATTTAGGCACTAGTAGAATTAGATCTATATGATAGAGCACCTAACAAAAAACCATCATTCCTAAATTGATATCTAAAAAGGGTATTATAAGGGTCTTGACATTTTATCCATTGACTCTTTATAAACAACTCATAATCTTGCTTTATAATATAAGCTTAGTCAATAGTGAAAGCACCTATGAGCCTCACCTCTTTTCTAAAATCATCATTCAAACTTTACAAAATCTACACAAAGTCATGACTTTATTTTTCCTTATGGCATATCTTATCATGTAATCATTAAATTATGAGTATATACTCATTGACAAACTTTTCCATTATCTTAGATTGTTCCATTGATATAAGAGTTTAATCCTATAAGACTGGGGTCGGTACTTCTCTTGTAGTTTTTCTTTCATTTTGGTTCAATCAGTTATGAGAGGTTTACCTCTTTTTTTCTAAACAATCTTCAACATCTCCCTAATAAAATCGGGCTTTAGTAATGATTATCATCTTAGCAAATCCAACTCTCTTATTACTAGACAAGTTGTTCTATTCAAAGAATTGATTCATGTCACAAGTCCACATATCAAATATCCAAGGATCATAACGACCGTCAAAATTAAGGGTTTCTATTTTGTTAGGGCTCATGACTTGCTTATTAAGGTTATTGTGTTTATAGTAATCTAAATGTTGATGGCACTCATAGTGAATTTGTCTATAATGATTATTCTTATGATATTTATTAGTCTTTGGGTGCCTTATTAAAAAACTCTCATAGGGTTTAATTCTTTTAAACATGATGGTCATCTGGGTTTGCAGCTCCCCTCAAATGGCCTTAAGAGTATTATTATAGGTCGGGTCCATGGTAAATGTGGACTGAAGTTTGGACACTAGATGATCATGAGACAAATGCATGCAACACTAACTTAAAAATTTAATTGAGATCACATATGATTCTTACAAGTGAAATCACACTATAAAAATAAAACTAATTTCATTTTTTTTTAATGTGGATATTAATCAAGAACATAAAACACCTAGAAAATTTAAGAACACAATGTTGGACCTTTAAGTATAAACAATTAATCAAATAAAGTCATAATGTTCCACCATTTTCAATAAGCTCCATAGTTAATACAAAGTACTAATGACTAAATTTGAATGGCAAAGATATAAAGTGAACAAAAATATATGAGTATAATGCAATATGAGATCTTTTTTAGGCACAAAAAATACTATTAATGATATGTTGAATACCAAGTGTAATACCAGAACAATAAAATTCAACGTATCAAAAAGTAAAGTGATTTATTAACTAGATTGCTTGGTGGAAAGATATTGAAAGTTACTGCTGCTAACATGACAAAGACTATTGATATGGTGAAGACTAGCTAACGTGGCGTTGACTCGCCAGTACTGACTTATATGGCGCTGACATGGCACATGTGTTGATGTGTTGGTGACGTGTTAGTGTACGTTGACATGGCACTGACATGCTGGTGTGTTGTGATGTGGTGTTGATGTGGCTGTGTCATTTAATCTCTCTTGACAGACTGGGATAGTGGTTCCTTTGTTGTTGCTGAAGATGAAAATTTGTTGTGGCTGCCGAAGGTCTATGTTGAAGATGAACAATAGTTTTTTTTTATTTGGGCCGTAAACAGAAAGATTAATTTTTTTTCAATGTTGGATCAACATTTGATTATGATTCAACACAAGCCCTAATAGATCCATTAATTATAAGAACAATTAAAAAATTATGCTACGATACCAAAGTTGATACGGGACAAAATAAATTTGAAGCCAAAGAAGAAAGAAAAGAAGAAGCTAAGAAGAAAAAACCAAAAAAAAAGAAGAAAATGTTGAAGAAAAGAAAGAATGAGGGTTGAAAAAGTCTATAATTCTGCAAAGTTTATTCAATTCATCAAATATTGTCTAACATTTAGAAAAAAAGGATGTGAATACTAAAACTCTAATTAGAACAAATAATTGGGCTTAAAACCCACTAAATAAAATATCCAACAATAATTAAATCAAACCCAACAAATAAAGTTTAATAAATAAATCTCAACTAAAAGTTTAAATAAATTAAACCAAAATATAAGCTAAAGCTCAATTTCTCAATGGTTTAGACTACTCTCTATCATCTATAATTATATGAGCACGTAAACAGTGTCTCGAGTATAGTGTCTCGTCGATTACTGTTTGGGAATTCTTATCTTTATGTTGCAAGACATTGTTCCATCTTTCAATCCATTCTTTCTACATTAATAGCGCACTTCATTTCTATAAGTTGGATGGTATGGTTTTCCCCATTGTTTCTTTAAGAAAAGATTGTGAGGGCCATCTGCAAATAGAGTGGAAGCTGTCAACAAAACTCATTTGTTTGATTTGAGAAGTTTTCTTGAGGTTCTGCAAGGTGCATTCTTTCTCCATTGCCAAGATTCTTTATCAGCAGTTTCCTTTTTCAACTTAAAGGATAAAGAGTTCCTCTACTTGGTTATAACTTCAGAAGTATAATGCTTGGGCTGATGCCTTGGTAAAGTATGTTAGAGAATAATATAAATCATATCTTGAAATCTTACCTAAAAGTTTAAGTTATTGGGTTGAGATGGTTCTTTGACATAGTATCAGAGTCTTTATAACCAAGCAGTTACGGGTTCGAATCTCATCATCCTCATTTATTTAATAAAAATTAAGTACAAGGTAATGTGAGCTTGTGCAAGTTTCAAGTTCAAAAAGCTTTTATTTAAAAGGATATATTAGAGAATAATATAAATTATATTTTGATATCTTACTTAAAATTTTAAATTTTTAAATAAAGATGGTTCTTTAATAAAATAAACAAGTCCAGCTAGTATGAATTCGTGGATAAAACAAGTGAACGCTGATGTCGAGCAATAAAATCTTCGTTTATGAGATTTACTCGGGTTCATGAGAAAGGAAATTCACTCGGTTCGGTGGTTCATGAGATTTATGATTGCATTTTTTGCCACCATTTCTGGTTAATAAAGGATTTAGGCCAACTTCCTTACCCACCACAGTTTCTTGCTTTCTAGCTTTCACCAATTAAAGCAAGCCACTTACTGAACCATTCAATTACTCCTCTGTTGACAGGCAGCTCAGCAAAAGGCAATCTGTCTTTTTTGGCACGTGCATGCGTCCTTAAAACTTCTATGGCTTACCGGCCAACCAAATCATTATGAACCATTATTTGTTCTTAATGATGTTAATCCTTGATTCCTTATTTTGATAGACCTTGCCTAGAGCGTGGAAGCGAGCCACGAGGAGGTCATTAATTGTGAATATTCATGTTTTGGTGTGTGTGTGTGTGTGTGTGTGTGATACTGTTGATCACAGGATAACACAAAATTACTGCCATAGCTGTTATGTTTCTATTTTGGGGAAGAGTGAGTGAGAAAAGCATTCCATTTTCACAATCCTATAGTTTTATTTTTCAAAGATAATTCTATAGTAGTATTGCTTTTGCATAAGTTGGACATAAAAACATAAAATTCTAATTCTATACTAATGAGTTCTAAAATACTTGGAAATAAAGCTAATATGTTATAAAATTAAAGATACTTGAAAATAAAGCTAATATGTTAGATAATTGATTAATCTTTTAGTTCAAACAATTTGATTCATTTTTCATAATCAAGATATCTAATGACTTGATATGGAAAGTTTAGAAGGTTGGTAAATAGTAGGTGATGTCTTATAAGCCAAGTGGCCGATAACTGTGGTAATAACAAATGATGCTTAGTAAGCCAAGTGGCTGATAACTGTGGTAATAACAAATGGTAGCTGGTACCTGGTACCTGTCAAATGTTTTCTTTGATGGACGTGGGGACTCTCTGATGGTAAAGTCAGTAACTTTATAGAAAAAAAGTGCAATGATATTTTAGAGAGATATACTTTTAAAATATGTATACTAAAAATATTGAGAATTAAAAGATTGTAAACCTTTGACTTGAAGGATTCATTGTGTATTTATAGCCTATAAATCTTATCTTTTTGTGGAGAAAAGGGGTTGGAGTGTAATTTCACCATTGTGATGTTTTGAGTTGTATTTTACTCAAAATAATATGTATTGGATCAATATAAAATACTGAGTGACCTGTGTGGGATCCTGAAAAAATTCCTAGCGAGTGTTAGGCTCGGACCCATTAGAGGTGAGAAATGGATCCAGATGTGCTTCCCGGATCCAATCATGTTGGGCTTAGGGTGCGCTCTCGAGCCCATAGAGGTGCTGGGCTTTCACCAAATTAGGTGTACGCCTTGCATAGGCTCATGTTTCTTATTCGAGCCCATGCCTTCTAGGAAGCTGGGCTTGAGTTTCCACGCCCGAGCCCACTTTTTTTAGACCCCCTGTTGTAAATTGGGTTCGGGCTACTAAGCTCAGTCAAGAGGTTTTTTTTTAGTTATTTTTAAGAGAATTTTTTACGTTCATTTTGGAAGGGGTTATTTGGATACATCATACACTGAATGTTAATTGAAAATGATCTCCCACACAATCGTTTATGGTTTGAATTCAAAAATAAGATAAGAAAAAAAAATCTAAATGATATAAGAAATGATTAGGAAGAGATGTAATCTCATTGTTTAAAAGTTATCGTATGAGTAACCTAATTATTGTTAATAATAATATTACTTCTAAAAACCATAATTAATGATGCTTCAATTGAAAACAACCATAATCTCATAAGACTGGGTTGTTTTGTTTTTTAGTTTGAAACTTTTAAAAATCAGCATACATAATAATTTATTTATTTAATTATATCAAATTAATAATCCTCTTTTTCATTGTAGAAAGTAGTGCATCCTTTACCGCAGGGGTTAAAAAGTTAGTTTCCACTTTCAATAAGATACAGGCATTGAATTGAATGGCCTGCTACATTTGTTAAAACCCTTTAAAGGAAGAAAAAAAAAAAAAAAAGCTCCCTCCTTTAATGCATACATAGCAATAATCACCGATCAAGCAAAGCTATTGATTCTCTTATAAATAGTCCTATTATGCCAAAAATCATCAGCCCATGATTTCATTGTTGAGAACAAAGCTATTACTGTCTTCATCACCGCATAAAGCACCAATCTTTACAGTCATGGATTCTTATGGATCACAAAGACTTGTGGCTTTGGCCCAGCAGCTTCGCTTCTACAAGCCACCCTCTCTATCACCAGATGAAATTGAAGAGCAAAACATAGAGGAAAGTGCAGGTAAAGTTGTTCCCCAAGTGGGTTTTCAAGAATCTGCAACCTCAATTGTTAAAGACCCTGAAAGGTTTAGACCCAATAGAGCTGCTGTTTTGGTCTGCATCTTTGAAGGTGATGCTGGTGATTTTCGTGTCATTTTGACTAAGAGATCCTCCAAATTGTCTACTCATTCAGGTTAGTGGTTTTTTTCCTTCTTTCTCTCTCTCTTTTTTTTTTCTTATGAGAATTGGAGATTTTGAATGCTGATTGTTTGCAGATATTCTTTCCTTAACTCTGCGAATCTGTTGTTAATTCAGTTGAATGAATGGTTATTGCGGCTGGCTGACTTTTGGATGCTCTTTGTTTGGTTGGTGATGCATGTGCCAAAATTTTCATTTCTGTAGTAATTCATGATGAAAAATAGAGTTTAAGGCAATTCAGTAAGATAATTTATCCCAAAGTTTAAGTTTTTGCATAATGTAGTTAATAGTAATTGCTCTTAAATTATAAGTCTCAACTTGAGTGATGAGACTGGATAAAGAATACGAGTAAGGCTGTAGAAGATAAAAAGAATTGAATCTTATTGCTCTCTTTTGAGTTTTACCCCTAAGGTCAAATTTTTTGAACTCAGCTCAACTGAATTGTTATACGCTTAAACAAATGTTCAAGCAAGGTTTAAAATTGGAATCATTTTGTCTTTTTGTCATGCATTGTTGAAGTGATCAGATAGAGCAAAAGTTGTTGAACTTAAGAGAATTTGAAAAGAATTGGAGAAAGGAAATAAAATTTCAAAGACTTGACGATTCGCTTGAGTGGTTAAGGTAGTTGTCTGAGGTTCAATTAGTTGGACAATTTGAGTCTTGTATAATACAAAGCTTTTGGTTATCATTTGTTAATGAAGACTTGAGGTTGAAATTTGCTGTTCTTTTCTCTTTTTGTGGCCAAGCAGTGAAAATGTAATGGCAACACCGATGACTAAGGTATAGGGAGCGGTTGTTGATTGTTCACTCCACTAAGTCGGTGTTTTTGGTTGCAGGTGAAGTTTCGTTACCTGGGGGAAAAGCAGATGAGAGTGATAAGGATGATTTTGAGACGGCAACAAGGGAAGCGAAGGAGGAAATTGGGTTAGATCCCACACTTGTGAATGTTGTTACTGTTCTTGAACCATTTTTGTCTAAGGTATGAAAAGGATGCTTCTTCTATGCTCTTGGAATTTATGGACTTTCTGTATTTTATGGATGATGGTTTGCATATTATTTCATTTGACTGACTACCCTGTATGATTGACTCCAAACTTGCTTGGGACAGGGGAGTTGTTCTTGTAATATTGGTTGACAGCTTGAGGTTTAGACCCATAGTGACCCTTGTGGAATGAAACCTAGGTATTGTCTTAGCATAAGATTACCATAAAGTAAGGTGAGAATTATTGTCAAACCTTAATGAACCTTGTGATCAGCCCCTGTTATCAGGGGTAAATAGTAAACTTTCTTGTCTGGGGGG
>Ga0307511_10003349_pt1 | contig 16489 bp, 17 predicted proteins | sample 13_EM_MG_FD_200266 | JGI IMG/M metagenome (GOLD analysis project Ga0307511, IMG submission 200266) | Populus trichocarpa ectomycorrhiza microbial communities from riparian zone in the Pacific Northwest, United States - 13_EM | ecosystem: Host-associated > Plants > Roots > Unclassified | place... | reverse complement strand
AATCAAACAAAAACTATCTCCTCCCCAGCAATTACCCGTGATGGGTGGATCACACCTAGTTCTTTGAGAGTAGCACCGTATCTACAAGAACTAGGTCCAAACCGAGGTATTAAAAAGTGTTTTGAGGAAGAGATACATAATCTTCAGACCCCCGGACCGAAAATGGTCAGGTTTGTGCGGGGTGTGTGTCACGCTCTTGGCTGTTCGTCACGGGGATTGTAACGGTCGACGTCATTGGTCGAAAGTGCACGACGCCAACCTTACTCCTGGTACATTGCCGCTATTCCTCATCTCCACCACACCTTTATCACTTCATCACATATGTGGTCGCCACTCACCGGAAGGGGGATGCCTGTTTTCCTTCCCCTGGTCAAGACGCTCTGGTTCTACAAGGGCTCCAGAGATATTGTGCCTCCCCGTTCCCTATTGTCGCTCACCTTCCCCAACCCCCGCAGCCCACTCCCAGACTTCCCATTTACCAGTGTCAGCCAACTCAGGATAGACTACTTGGACATCCCTAGGTTTCTTCTGCAGATCCCGTGGAACTTCAGGGACTTCTTCCCAACCCTCCGGAGCCTCGCCCTGGAAGGACCGAAAGGGTCACACCGAGAAATCATATACTTCATAGGACTTTTTCAACACCTACAAGACCTCAAACTCGTCAACAAATGGGTCAACAACTCGGCGGGCGATCCGACACTCATTCCGTCCTTCATCCCTCCCCTGCAGGGATTACTGACGGCAAGGAATACGCCGGAGGGCCTTTGGAAGGACCTGATTGAATTCTTTGGGGGGCTCCGATTTCGTCACATGGACCTTTTCCAAGTGGATGAGATGCAGCTTCTGCTGAAAGCTTGTGCCAAAACATTGGAAAGCGTGGTGTTGCATCCATCTGACCTCCAAAGTGAACAACTTCCTCTGAACGGCACACAGGTTCTGACCAATGATCGCATAGCTTGGGTCGCCTTTCAGGACTTTGACCTGTCACGAAACGAGTCACTTCGGACGCTCAAGTTCCCAGCCTCACCTCCTCCCGTTGGCCGCCTAGGATCCAATGTTTCACGCACCATTTCTTTCCTCAAATACGTCCTCTCAACCATCACATCGCCCTCATTCTCCAGGGTTGTAGTCCTGTACGAGGACCATGACTTCCCTGACACAGAGTCCTGGAGCTTAGGTCGGCCTCCTTTCCATCACGAGTTGTCACAAGCCGGAAGAGCTGGACAGGCCGCAGGCCACTCTTGGCAATTCGAAGTACTACGTGAAGTACAAAAAGTGCGACCCTTTCAGCTGGTGTTATGTGTGAACGTTTGGGGTTGTGTTGGGGAGTACCCAGTGCAAATGCTGGAAGAGGCCGTGGCAAAGGAGAAAGCGAAAGGGACATTCAGCAATGGTTCTGCCGATCCGTTTGTGGTGTACAATCCACGGAGAACCCGTTATGCCTTTTGAGCGTTGAGTTGCAGAGAGGTTGAATCGGATTCGCCCATTGCTTCGACGTTACTTATAGTGCAATTACGATTGGGGAGTAGACAACCCATTTAAATTTGCACCATCGGGAAGGGATTCCAGACATCCACTCCGGATTCGGATTCTCGTCTTGCTAGGAGCGCGGATTACTCATGGTCATTTCATTAGGTTGTTCTGACGGTCCGCCCTGTTCACGGCTTGAGAGGAAGCTGACCCTCTGTCTTACCTCGGTGGTTTAACGTTTAACAGCTGAGGTATCAACCCGCCTGGTTAGTTGCTGACTCATCGCGGATGACGACCTGACGGGAAACCGACTCGGTATTTTTCCGGTTCGGATGTTCGTCGTCCCTCCTCGGCCAATGGTCTCCACGCCCCCGACCAAGGGTTGGCAACGAGCGATTCTTCTTCACGCGACCCCGAGCGGCAACATACCGCCTCTGATTGATTGATCCTGACGTTCAATGAATACTAGGATGGCAGATCGTTCGTGCAGCTAACGGGGCGGGGCGCCCCCTCCACCCGATGGCTTAATAACCCTGACGACACCAGAAATCCAACTCAGAAAGTGACCACGTACGGATTCCCTAACGCCCGTGTTACGCTGAATTGGACATCAGCTTCGATGGGTGATGCCCTTGGCATTCAGAATTCCTCGATGAATGGACGACTCGAAAACGTTTTAACATCCACGATGCTACTCACTACGAGCTGAAATAGAGTTCACCCGGTCACCGGCACTGGGTCCTTTGCACTTAAATTCACGGGTCCCTTGCCTTGGTTGCTAGTCTTTGGTCCCCAGTCAGCCATAATGCGTCTCTTACATCTCGCCTCCGTTCTATCTTCTGTTTCTCTTGCCGTGGCTTGGATCACTTATGAAGTCCCTCACTCCGAAGGGAACGACGATACCCCCGCCCTTGCCGCAGCATTCGCAGCAGACCCAAAACTCGCTACCGACGCGACGATCCTGTTCAAACTGGGCGTCACCTATAACATCCTGACCCCCATTGTTTTCCCCCGCTTCGAAAATGTTATTGTCAGCGTGCAGGGTAACCTGACGTACGCTGCTGACATCCAGGCGACTCAAGGTAAGAGAGTCCCGTAACCATGCGGCACGAACTTCTGACAATCGGTATCTGGCTTCCGTGTTTGCTAGCAATTGTCGCGTCCTCGGTACATCGCGTTACTCCTCTTTGAAATTTGTGACCTCGTTGACCCATCCCGTTTCATGCAGAGTTTTTCAGGATATTGGTTCGTGGCGCCACTCCCCCAAAAACCCGTTACCTCACCCGTATTTTCCAGGTTTACGTTCACCGGAGGTTCCAACGTCACGTTGGAAGGATCCAGAGACCTACATTGGGGATGGGTGGATTCCCATGGACAACAGGTCAGGGGCCAAGATATCCATCGCCGGTGACCGACTACTTATTGAATTTCGCCAGTGGTGGGACGTTATGCAAGAAATTGCATTGCAGGTGAACCGCCCTCACGGGTGGGCGTTCCGGAACATAACAGGCGGGGAGATCAAATATATGAAACTGTGGCAGGTGAGTGCTGACGATAACCGTTTGCACTACTGGGTTTTCAGAGCCATCCGTCACTAGCCTGTAGCCCAGAGTTTTAGTACCAGCGGCTCCGAGGACCTACACACCCACCATAACACGATAGCCGCGGTTTCGAACAACAAGGTACGTCGGTTCGTCCACTATCTCAGTATATTGGACTCAAGTCGCTGGGGTAGGCCTTCCCATTCAACACGTGCGTCATTTGTGAAACCCAGACCTTGAATCACTCAAACCGAACTTGGCTTCTACCTCAGTGACGGTGAGCTCATTCGATGGCCCGGGTAACCAGTCGCTTAAAGGGCTTATCGGTAGGGTTCTCTGCTCGTGGCACGAACATGCTATTTGAGGATAACATAATCTTCAACGGAGATGATTGCTTAACGGTCGGCAGCCCGGCGAAGAACATCCACTTCCGCAACAGCTATTGTAACGGTGGTCACGGGCTCTCCATTGGTTCTCTTGGTAAGGCCGGAGCGGTGGCGGATGTTCAGAATGTCTTGTACGTGGTTTGTGTGCTGGGGGTACCAGTATCTCTGATGTCACTCTCGAAGAATCGAAAACGTTACCATGGTGGGGCTGCGATTGTGACGGGCATTTTCCGATCGAGGATTTACCCATCTGGTACCACAGGAAAACTCACTCTACGGAGCAAGGTTCAAGAGTTGGGCTGGGGGAAATGGTATTGCCAGGAAGTGCGACCAATTCTCCTGTGGACTACGAATGGTTCTGATAGAATTGACCCAGTATTACCTGGAAGGACATCACGCTCAATAAAGTTCGATTCCCCGTGAGTTCCCACTACCACACCCTTTGAACTAACCAAGGTGACCCGCGCGATCCAGATCTTCGTCACTCAAAAGTACGTCGCTGTTCGCTATCTGACACATCGGTGGCTGAACCAGCCCGTGGTCGACCCAGCTACTGGGACCAAATCGTACGGTCTTACCATGACGCTCCCTTGATAAACGTTCATGACCGCGTTGGATCTTCTAGTCCGGCCCGAAACCGAACTCCACGGCGACGAACAATACTCTCATCGATACCTTTTCGTTCCAGAACTTCCGAGGTACCATCGACGAGTAGGTCAAACTCTTCACCGGTGTGGGATGGGGATAACATTTAGCCTGCAGTGACCCGAAATACCACGAAGGGACTTGCGTGACCGACCCCTGCTGGTGAGTGTTCGAGGTTGGTTCCAAACAGACGAACTGAGCGTTCCTCGCCCCAGGTACGATATGCCAGGAGCGACTGGCAAAGAGGTTGCGATTCTTGATTTATACCATGACACAGGTAATGCTCACAGGGTAAGGCCGTACGATAAGACTTACGCGTTCATTCCAACAGCAAAAGCCATCGTCGCCAAGAAAATCCGCACACAGACGCTAAGTGGTGCACCCGTCATGGTTATGTGTGATCCTACCACGGTACGTTTTTACCTTCCTTTTTGGTGCTCTCGAGCATTGGACAGAACTCGGTTCGCTGATTGTGAATATCCGACGGCCGAATGCATAGATTTCGACCGATGTGGGGTTCAAATGCTTGAATGGCCCTTTCGAGAAAACTGCAGCAGGAAAATGATATGAGGATGGGTCGGGATTACGGAATGCGACGTGACGGCGGGCTATTCTGGCATTGGTGTCAGATACTGTTTGTGTGTAATACCTCTGGATTAATGGGAAGTTTTCGGGGTAATTGCGGAGCCATCCGACCTGGATCACATCGGTCGCTGCCTCCGGTTGGATCGAGGGAGAACGAGAGTAAACCGACGATCGAGGAAAGAGCACCCGTGAGGGTGAACAAAGACTTGGGTGGGTTTACGCGTACGAAAGGCGAAAAAAAAACAGAGATCAAAATTGGGCTGTGTGGGAAAAGTGGAAAAAACAACAGCCCGGACGTAATCGCTGTTGATCTCGTCCATCTGTGCCCCTTCACCCGAGAACTGTGCCCGTACTGTGATTACAGCATGGATCGGGAACAATCCCCGTCAGCGGCAGACGCCAGGTATGTAGATGTTCTCTAACGAACCCGTATCGATGGCATCGATGGCGTGGTGACCACCTCAACCTGGAGCTGATCTCTCCCAAGCGTGGAGGTGCCCCATCCCGAACCCGACGCCAAGAAAGAAGACCCTACGCCCCCACAAGGTAAACGCAACCCTCCCCTTCAGTTCCTTCGGAACGCTGAACCCTAATCGAACCCAAAGATCAACCGGTAGTAGATGACGCCCAGAAAGAGCAAGACGATAGTCGCCCCGAGTAAGTGAACTCTGGTGGACCTTCCGTTGGTGGCGGCAGCTTCTGACTTTTGACAAGACCACCCGAGGAGGATGACGACGTGTGAGTCCTGGCTATCCCCCAATCGCCGGTACTGGACGTTCTATCTGTGGCTAACGCAATGGTTGTTCGACCAGCATCGACAAATATCATGGGAAGGGAAGGGATTCGGCCCAAGGAAGACCATCTAAACCTGTGATAGTTACAACCAGACCGGGAAGGCCTCGCTGATCCCCTCGAGCATCACCTTTTGTGCCAAGAGATGTGATTTGCTGCACTGTAGTATCATTTTCCGTTGTCTTCACGCTCGCCATTGCATCGTTTGTACGTTTGAGAATACACTTGCAGCACGTATCGTGTTCCCCTCAAAGACCACGGGAAAGTCTCGGCGAATCAATTTTTTGCTATGGTTCGGTGACGGATATGAGTTTCACGGTCAAAGACGGGCTGAGGCGGTAGGGTACCAGAGACTCCCGACTCGATACGAGAGGCTAGGAAGATACATCTCCGAATGCCCCCATGTTGACTCGTGTTGGAAACCAAGGGTCCTGAGTCCGAACGCTGGCAGAGGACACGAAAGATCGGGATTAGATTAAGGTTATGGAGGCATCTACGAGGGATTGAGAGGCGCGGAGGTGCATGTTTTGGACGGACGAGGGATCGCAGTGCCGGGATCACCGGATCTCAGCGCCGAACTTATCTTTCATCTGGCTAACGACCCTCGCTTGAATATCGTTAACCTCTTCGTTTGATAAGGACCTGCGTCATTGTCAGGAACTGGGAAGAAGAAAAAGGTGGAACGGAGGAATACGAACCTATCCATCGACCGGTAGTTTATCCGGTAGCACACACTCCTGCGATTTGTCTTTGGATGAGTGAAGGAATCAATCTACGATTACCAACGTCAGAGGATGGGACCTGTAAAACCACAAGTCACCCACCATCTTCACGTCCTCTACCAGATCGCCCGCGGCGTCTCTCACTAGGTCACAGAAGTCGTTCTCGTGCAGCCCTGCTTCTGGTAACCAAAAACTGACATCCTTGAAACAAGAAGGGTACTTGGAATAAGGTTTGAATACAGTGATCTGGTTCTCAGAAAACTGGGAGAGGAATCGGGAATCGGTGGACCAGAAAAGGCGGATATCAGGGATCCCGAAGAGGATCATGGCGATTCGTTCAAGGCCAAGGCCGAACGCCCAGCTGATATTATCCGGGATCCCTAGACCGGGGGTGAGATCAAGCAGCAAACGAGAAATGAGGGAGGTTCTCACCAGCGTTGTCGAGAGTCAACTGCTGGACAACCCCGCACCCAAGGATCTCAAGCCATTTCCCCTGGTAGAGTATTTCTACCTCGAAACTCGGTGATGTGAAGGGAAAGTAGGCCTCGATCCAACGGACTTGAAGCGGAGCGTCTCGCGCAGCCCCACCAAATAGTTTCAACAGAAGGCAATTGACGGAGAGCTTGAGGTTGAGGGCGGCGAGCTCGGAGTGTGTGGGATCGTGGGTCGGCTGGGCTGGATTGGTCGGGGATATGTGGGGTATGTCTTCGATGACGATATTCGACTGTTTAAGATGTCGACTTAGGCGTTCGTTGTCTGCTTTGAGTTCCTCGATCCCAGCTTGGTCGGTCTTGAAAACACGAGCGCCCTCCATTTGGTGGAAAACAGGATAGTGGGATGAGTCAATTTCGTCTCTTCGGTATACATCGGCCGTCAAAAGCCATTTAGGCTGACCGGTAGCGAAGGTTTCCACCTCATGAGCAGAGGTATGCGTTCGAAGCATGTAGTCCTTGTTGACGTAGTAACTGTCCGTTAGGGACCTGCCGGGATGATCGGCGGGAAACCCAAGTAAGTCAAAGTTTTGGGCAGGAGTAACCACGGGATGTATGGAAGATAGGTGGGCAAAGTCGTGGAAGTGCGACTCAATCTTTGAGCGGAGGATTCCCAGGGGATGGGCGGGCTGGTTGTGCAACCTCAGCGGAAGCTTCGCGAGGATGCTCTTGGTGATGTTTGTGGTGTTGTCGACCTTGTATCTCTGGTCGAGGATAGAGATGTCGCTGGAGAAGGCTCTGGAGACATTACAGACGCGACCAGTCAGAGGGAGAAGTCGGTGGCGACGCAGCAGAAGACGCGTCGAGGCCGTGACCAACATCATTGAGCTTACAGCCGTGGGAAGGGCGGACGGGTCCTCGAACGGAAGCGGCGCATCTGATGGTAGTGATCAGATTGGCAGGGATGTGACAGTGACCGCCAGTGTGACAGGGCGTTGATTCACTGTCACGGCTTCTTCGTCCCTCTCTTCATTGTCCTTCCCTCGTCCGCCGCACCCACCCTCCCTGTCGTCGTCGACACTAAAGAACTCGTCCACTCTTTGATTTTATTCAACGAAAATGAAATCACCTGCCGCTCTCGTCTTCCTCGTGGCTGCTGCCTACGCCCAGTCGGTACGAGAAACGCCCGGGAGGGGTTGACTGAATGAAGACGACGACGCTGACATTGCTTCTTTCTTTTCTACACTAGAACCCTCTCATTCCTTCAGGAATCAGCAGCCCATGTGCAACATACATGGCCAAGCTCGATAGCGACCCTCAAATTCTGTCCTGCACCAAAGCTTTCACTAACGCCGCCGCCAACTTCGGTGTTGGAAGCAACTCCGGCAATGCCACTCCTTCAGCCGTCAACTCAGCCTTGAACAGCCTCTGCCCAAGCTTGTCGGCTTGTCCTGAGAGCGTAATCCGCGGTCAACTCACCGACTTCTACGCCTCCTGCTCTAATGAGCTCACTTCCTCCCCCAATCCCGACGTGATCCGCGCTTACGACGTTCTCTACGCCCTCTTCCCGTTGTCCAAGGCCGTCTGCACCAAGTCCGACAACGGAAACTACTGTGTTCTCGAGGTTGGCTCCACCAACTCGACTACCGGCAAGAACCTCCTCTCCTCCGGTTCGTCGCCCGCCGATGGCCTCTGGGAGCCTCTTACTTCCAAGAACTCGCGCCGTGCCGAGCAGCAAGTGATCATCCCCAACCTGGAACAGTTCAAGAGTACAAACCTGGTCTTCCTTGGCATTCAACCCTCTCTTCCCGCTGAGAAGCTCTGCAAGCCCTGTACCCGCAACGTCCTCAACGAGTACATCCAATTCACTTCCTCCCTCCCCTACGCTCCCGGCATCGCAAACAGCCCCCTTATGGGGGGCGAGACCGACCTCTACAAAGCCGTTCAAGAGAAGTGTGGTGCACCCTTCCTGAGCGGCTCCGTCCAAGCCGCTGGTGGAATTTCCGGTGGTGTTCTGGGCAGCGGGGCTGCTGACCTTTCGGTCAACACCCGCACCGTCGCTGGCGCCTTTTCTGCTATCATCGCCGGTTTCTTCATCGCTCTGTGAGTTGGAGGTTCTGCTTTGTGGCATAGGTGACGGGTCTATTTTCCGCTGTTTGGTTTATCTTATTGGTTCCCCCGTCAAATTTACTACAACTACCGGTGAAGATTTCCGTGACGATCAACCCATTTTCCTGCTTCACCGTTATTTTACATTATACCCTCGGTCCATTGCGACTTCCTCCCCCTATATCACTCTCCGATCATGGAAGCTGGATACAATTGTAGATCTTCTCAGGAAATAGCACGAGAGTTTTGCGCACGTGAAAGGGAGCCGGGTACGGGCTGAGGTTGTTCTCGGTGTTGAACTTCAGCAGGCTCGACCAAGCACGAGCCGCCGAGCCCGTCGGAGAATTCCAAACCAAATCCCGGCCGTCCTAATTTTACATCGGGTCCCAAACGTTCATAGGCGGAATACGGTACCCGTCGCTCCGCACATGGTCCGTGTGGGAGCGTGTGGGAGGCTTTTTGCTGTTACGACAGGTTTTAGTCACGTCTCTCCCTTGCATAATTCCAAACATCCGTAACGATACACAGCACAAACTTGAAGTCCCGTGCTTCCGGCGTCTCGCGGAATACTTACTTCGAACGACCCATGGTGTCGCCGGGGTTCCTCTGTCAACTGGTGACGTCCGGGAGGAAACAGAGACGTCTTGGAATGTTCTAGAGCTCCCAAGTCGCACTCCCAATAAACGGCCGTGACCTCGGAGGGGGAGGGGCGTTATGATGGTCGAAAGCGCATGCTTAGTCTGCTCATGGCCGTATTCAGCGAACTCTGTTCAAAAGGTGGGGGTTTCGCGGAGGTTCGTTTCCCTTTATACCTGGCATCCCTCGATAAAGTAAAGTAAGCCGTGCTCGTGCGCATACAGAAGGTGGATTGGAGCGGCGAGAATGAGGTGAACGCGAAAGAAGGTGGTGGCCCTACCAGGAGCAGGAAACGTGGTGCTTTTCCCCGCAACGGGTGTAAGCGTTGTGGATTGACGGAAGCACTCGGACAATGTAGAAATTATAGCGGTAATACAACTGCAAGAAAATCACCGAGCGTTTCCCCAAGGTCATTGCATACTTATTTCCAGAATCCTGCCGCCTATGTGGCCTTCCTATCCCTTTTTTTCAGCTTGTCCACACCCTCCTTGATGCTCCTGATGTGCGTTTCGATCGGGATCTTTTCCCCAATGATGTCCGGCACAGACACTCTCGCCCTCAGCTCCTTCATGTCCGCGTCCAAAGTCTGGAGGGTTTGCAAAGTCCCGAAGACGTTCGCCAGCGCATCCCTCCTGCAATTTTCAACGTTCGTGAGCGAACTGAGGACGAGTCTTATCTCTTTGAGCAAATCGTAATTGCTCCACCACGACCCCCCGAGGTTAACAAGGACGTCCTCCCGTACGGTCTTCAACTCGTTGTTTCCACGACGGGTTACCTCGTGGAGGGCGGTCAGGTGTTGCATAGAGGTCTCAGCCTCCTGACGGAGATGAGCCGCCTGGCTAGCAACGTTGTTCATCGAAAGGAGGAACGTCTCCATTACGGCCTTCTCGGTGGGATTACCGTCCGAGAAAAAAAATGGTAGCATGCGGGCCGCGAGTGAAGGGGGAGCCCTGGAAGCCTCGATAGTTTGTAGCGCGTACTCGTTCAAGATCGAGATCCTAGTGGAATCATTGAGATCGGAAAGCTGGCGGAAGTAGTGGGGGCGATACGTACGAATTGACTGCCCCTCGAATCTTTCCTCCGAGAGAGTGCAAGCATTGCCCAGCCACTCTCATGTCATCCGTGAGTCTGCTCAATTTCTCTGCTATCTCACTCCTGCCATCCAAGTCGCTCATCCCCACCAAAGTGATCAAACTGCTGCTGACCCTCTCCGCATTCTTCACCTCTGACACAAACTTTTCATAGCCAACGCTCTCATCGAACAGCTGATTGAAATGCCTCGTTTGGAGATCTACGAGCGTGGGGTAATCCGCCCAACGGACCGGGGGTTCCCGGTGGCAGAACGGGATCGAGACGATGGGGAGGGAACACATCGGCCGGGTAAAGAAAACCAGCGGCGAGGTCACCGTCGAGAACAGAAAACATGCAACGGCGATCCCAATCGCGGCGGAGAAAAGTTGACGTTCGAAATTGGAAGCGTTGGCCGCAACCTCCACGATGCGCTCGAAGGTCGGAGTGGCGCGGTCCCAGACAGGTTGCCACCACGGCCCCCCCGTGGAATCAGGTTGCGGCGCGACGAGATCCATCTTCGAACACCCCCCGCTCCGGAGCGAAACAGAGCCCGTAGAGTGATCTGAAAGGCGGGTGCCTGTGTTCTCCCTTTCGTTGTCTGAGTTGCTCTGTAGATTGCGTGAGGGCGTTACATATCTATTCTAGCATTTTGGTACCGGCTTACCGTGTGATTTGTGTAGTTCCCGGGGACATCGCCGGGCCCCGATGGGGGAGGGAATTTCTGCGATTTGTCGTCCAGGGAGACCATGAATATCAGGAGGGTGGCTACGACCAGGGGCGTGGGTACCACGTTTTCAGCATCCTGCGCCAAGTAAGCGCGCACGTGCCTTCGGCCTCGGCAGATGGGCATAAGTACCTCGGCAAAGCCGAAGTAAATCATCAAGCCTGCGGGATATATAAGTCTCTGAATGAACGTATGGCCGCCCTCTACCCGTGCGCAATTATTGCAGACAAGTCCCTCGTGAGCCCCCTTGTAATCGAGTGCCGTAAGCGCGACTCCCGACGTAGCGGTCGACGGGAGCCAAGCCAAAGAGCTCGAGTCCGAATTTCCCGTCACTTCTGGGGTACGGACATCTGGCATTCTCATATGCGGCCTTACACAAAATGTAAATCCGACATCGACACTAGATCAGTCCACCCATCTGTCGTACTCCCTGATATCAGGAAAACGGCCAAAAACTTATCTCAACTTATCTACCTGTCTCGACTTACTCTCGCTTTTCTACGGTCCCGAGCTTTCTTCTGACTTATATTGATGGTATTACGCGTTAACTCGAGTCTCTCATGTGGCGCGACCCGCGCCTCAGGCCTTCTCGTAGCATATTACCATAGCTCCCATCAATGTCATCACTTTTAATCCAACTTATTTCGAGTTTTTCTTACGGAAAAAATAAGTTGGAGGTTCAACTTGTATAAGTTGTAACTTTTCTCTTATTCCCACCTTTTCCGGCAGTAAAGTTGACTAAAGCTGCGAAAAAGTAAAATGCAGGTTTCCTGATGCGACCTCATCTCGTGCCTATATTATTGCCCCGCTGCAGTCTGCTGGAAAGGGCCATTCAAACACTTGAACCCTACGTCGGTCGAGATCTGTACATTCCGCAATCAGATACGTTCGGTCAGCAAACCGAGCTCTCTAAAACGCCCGATGACGTGAAGAAGGAAGGTGAGAACGCACCGTGGAAGGATCGCACACGACTGTTACAGGTGCACCGCTCAGCGTCTTCGCGCGAATGTTCTTGGCAACGATGGTTTTCGCTGTTGGGGTGAGCGTGTAAGTTAGGGTTGTGTAACTCCTGCCTCGAGAGATGAGTGTCACCTGCGCCCTGGTACAAGTCAAGAATTGCGACCTCTCTTCCAGTTGCTCCCGATATGTCGTACCTAAAGCGTGGATTGTTCAGCTCACCTGATTGGTGCCAAGCCCGAATACTCACCAGCAAGGATCACTCACGCAGGTTCCCTCGTGATATTTCGGGTCGCTGTAGACTGAATGTTATCCCAATCCCACACCAGTAAAAGGTAGGACCTCACTCGTCGATGGTGCCTTGGAAGTTCTGGAATGTGAGGGTATCGATGAGGGTATTGTTCGTCGTCGTGGAGTTTGGTTTCGGACCGAGCTAGAAGGTCGAACGTGTTAATGAATGTCTATCGGCCGAGGGAGCTGAGACCGTACGTGTTGATCCCAATAGCTGGACCAACCACGGGTTGGTTGAGTCATTGAAGTATCAGGTACAGGAGGGTGACATACTTTTGAGTGACGAAGATCTGTATCGTGAGAGTAAGCGTGGTTGTACGGTTCGGGCGGTGTTAGAACTTACGGGGAATCGGACCTTATTGAGCGTGATATCCTTCCAAGTGATACTAGCTCAATTCAATCAGAACCGGGAATATGCAGGGGGATTCGTCATACTTCCTGGCGATACCATTACCACCAGTCCAACTCTTGAACCTCGCTCCGTAGAGTGAATTCTCCTACGACACCAAATGGGTAAATCCTCGGTTAGGAAACACCCGTCAGAGCTGTAAACCCACCATCTTAACGTTTTCGATCCTTCGAGGGTGATGTCAACGATATTGACATCGTCAGCATGCAAACGACGTACAGGATATTCTGAACATCCGCCACTGCGCCGCCCTTGCCGAGAGAACCAATGGAGAGCCCGTGACCACCGTTACAATAGCTGTTGCGGAAGTGGATGTTCTTCGCTGAGTTGCCAACCGTCAAGCAATCATCCCCGTTGTAGATGTTGTTATCCTCGAATAACATATTCGTACCCCCAGCGGAGAAGCCTGTCAAATGGGTCCATTGAGCGACCGAATCCCATTGGCTAACGAACCAGTTTACCGTCGCTGAAGTTGGAAGCCAGATTTTAGTTGAGGGATGTTGAGGAATTCTGAGGGATCCGGGTTGATAAATCACTCACGTGTTGAATGGGAAGGCCTAACCCGACGACTGAGTTCAATGTCCTGAGGTAGTAAGGGAGCCCACGCACCTTGTTATTCGATACCGCCACTATCGTGTTATGGTGAGCGTGTAGGTCCTCGGAGCCACTGGTACTAAAACTCCCAGCTACGGGCTAGCGAGGAAGAGATTTTAAGACCCTCCATCGTGCAGGCAGTTCCCGTTAACACTCACTTGCCACAGTTTCATATACCTGATCTCCCCATTGGTGATCTTCTGGAAACCCCACCCGTGGGGGCGGTTCACCTGTAACGCGACGTCTTGCATGACGTCCCACCACTGGCGACATTCAGTAAGGACTCGGTCACCGGTGATCAGCGTTTGACTCCCGACCTGTTGTCCGTGAGAATCCACCCATCCCCAATGTGGGTCCATGGAACCTTCCAACGTGACGTTGGAACCTCCAGAGAACTTAAACCTAGGAAAAGTTGGCGTGAGCTTGCCGTTTGCGGGCGAGTAATACGAACCAATGTCCTGGGAAACTCTGCGCAAAATGGGATGGGTCAACGAGGTCACGAATTTCAGAGAGGAGTAACGCGACGTACCGAGGACGCGACAATCGCTAGCAGGCACAAAAGCCAATTATCAGTGTCAAACATTCAAGCAACAAAGTCACAGGGTCGCACCTTGAGTCGCCTGGATATCGGCAGCGTACGTCAGGTTCCCCTGGATACTGACGAGAACATTTTCTAAGCTGGGGAAAGATATTGGAGTCAAGATATTGTAGGTGACGCCCTGCTTAAATAGAATCGTCGCGTTGGTGGCGAGTTTTGGGTCTGCGGCAAATGCAGCAGCAAGGGCGGGGGTATCATCTTTCCCATCGGAGTGAGGAACGACGTAGGTGGTCCAAGCCAGTGCAAGAGACACGGAAGGTAGAACAGAGGTGAGATGTAGGAGCCGCATGACGGAACGCTGGGTATTGGGTATTGGGTATTGGATGCTGGCGACCAAGGCGAATGACCAGTTGACTGGATGTTGAGCGCAAAGGGTTAAGTGCTTGTACCGGATAAATAATACTCCAAGTCGAAGTGAGGGTTAGAACGTTCTCGGGGTGTTCAGGTAGCCTGGAATTCTGAGTACCAAGGAAACCATCCACGGAATTCGATGTCTAATTCAGCATGACACGGGTGTTGGGGAATCCGTGCGGGGTTGCTTTCCTAAGGCGGATTTCCGGAGTCGTCACCAAGGTATTAGGCTATCAGGTGTGGAGGGGGCGCTACGCCCTGGCGACTGCACGAAAGATCTGCCGTCTTGAGCTGAACAGCGGGATCAACTGATCACAACACACCGGGGCGATTTGAAGCTGTGTGAAGAACCACTTGTCGTCAACTTTGACCGAGGGACGCGGGTCCAGATGGCTAAAGTGACCCGGCGCGATCGTCGGTTTTCGATCGGCGTGAATTCAGTTCTGGGCAGTTGGAGTCGGGAAGATGAGAAATATCGCCGACCTATACATCAGAGCACGTACCTCACGATGCACTACACGGTGGCTGTGGCAACGCGGCCCGCACCCAGTTCTTCCGAAGAAACCACCCCTTGTGATTACGCCCACTACATAACGGTACTAAGTGCTGGATGAACACCGGGGCCTTGTGAGTAGACAACTTACCGGTATTGAAACCGATGACTCTCGTTTCAAATCTTGGCATGCCACGGTTGGATTATCTTCACTCGAGCGTGTGCGTGACTCCCGTCGTTTCGCAATGTCTTTGGGCAAGCCGATTTGTTCATGAATGCGTGAAGACCCAACCAGGTGGTTATTCTCGACAAAGCACAGGTCCCGAGGCAACCATGGGGTGGATGTTTGGCTTGCAGTGCTCCCAATTGTATAAAGGGACTTGGTAAATATTGAACAGATCGGAGAGAGAAAGAACGAGGTAATCGACAGCCGAAGCGGGTGGGCACCAAACGGGAATAATCTCTCTCCATAGATGGCATGGACAAGAGTGGGCTACATATGGATGGAGGGTGCTGTTACGCGTCGTTGAGTGTTCATTGCGCAACCGATAGCCCGTAACCAAAGTTGGATCCGATCGAAGGAGCAGATTGAAGGGGAGGGTGCGCCTAAATGCCCGTAATTGGGAGATAACTTAAACTACGAAATAGACTGAGAGACGGGTCGCGTACCAATGTCTCCCTAAACATGTTTCTCGGTAACAAGCCTGACCGCCAGTCCGTCGCGCGTCCCGGCGAGTATTGACATAGAAGTCCCATGGACCACACGAATGCACTTGATTTGGAGGAAATAGGGCGTCCGGAAAGTAAGGATGGGAGAGAGAGATGGGGAAGGTGCCGAGACGTCGAACGGCCGCCTCTTCTTTAACCTGCCACCGGTTCGCCTATGCTGGAATCCGTGGTCCGGGTAGAAACAGTGGACGCGCCAGCGAGAGTTGCGATCAGCCCATTCTTCTGCCAGGTGGTCGGCGGCTGGAATGGTCTGCTACGGAAAGCATCGATGACGGGGAGGAGGGAGATGATGATCGTGGTGACTAGGCGCTTGTTGTTTCGGGCCTAATACATGCGATGGTTGGTAGCCATGTGTAACATTGTGTTGGCGCTACCCCGGCTGTTGAACGTTGAAGATGTACGGGAACGTTGAAACGACAGATATCAGACCGTGTAGCTAACAAGACGAGAATCCGAATCCAAAGTGGATGTTTTTAAGCACTCTCAGGGCAGGAATACTTCGATTGTCGTGGTTTCCATGAAATTTCCGTCGCTGAGTAAGTACAGTGAGGTTGATGGGCGAGTCAGACCGCAGTTCCTCTGGAACACACCATTCAACGGTCGTCACTTATCCTCCGCGGATCGTACACCACAAGCGGGGAGAAACACCCGCAGAACCCCCCTCTCGCTTTTTCCTCCGCTACGGCCTCTTCCAAAATTTGCACCGGATACTCTCCTACACGACCCCATGTGCTCGCACATAGCACCAGCTGGAACGCCCGCACGGCATGCACTTGGCGTAATATTCCGAATTTCCAACAATGGCGTGAAATCTCCTCCGCTCTCTCAATCTGTGACAGCTCGCGGAAAGGAGGTTGGTCTGATCTCCAGGTTCCTGCGCCACGGAATTCACTGTCCCAGAAAATGACGACGACCTCGGAGAACGTAGAGGATGTGATGGTCGGGAGTATGTGCT
>Ga0307511_10003347_pt1 | contig 16492 bp, 16 predicted proteins | sample 13_EM_MG_FD_200266 | JGI IMG/M metagenome (GOLD analysis project Ga0307511, IMG submission 200266) | Populus trichocarpa ectomycorrhiza microbial communities from riparian zone in the Pacific Northwest, United States - 13_EM | ecosystem: Host-associated > Plants > Roots > Unclassified | place... | reverse complement strand
ATACCGCCTCCATTTATATTACTCGGATTAGATAGTGCGTAGTTAATAAAACCCTCAATCCCATTACAATAATTCATCTTGCACAACCCTTCCGGTGAAACTCGATATATCCATGAACGATCATTCATTGTTTATATCAAGCCTATATGGAATAGTGATTACAACATGTATTAATTAATTATATGAACTAAATAAATTAGCTAACATTGGTTTATCTCAAACTTATTTAATCTATTTTAATAGCACTCTTAAATCATTATCAATTATCTATATAAATTCAAATTCCTCTATATTTACTGAAATTTTCAACTCAACAATAAAATTGACGAAATATGAAACGTACCTATTAAATAAGTCATTATTTATTTCATTACAAAACACCTAAGTCACAAAATCAAAATCAATTTCATCAAATTACAAACAAATACAATATTTTAAAATCTCAAACAAACTCTAACATTTACAAATCATACATTCATACAATAAATTTCTATGAAAAAAAACTATAAAACAAGTAAAAACATAAACAAACTACATATAATAATAAAAAATATGTAATAAAAATTAACATTTGAAAATTGAGTTCAAACAAAAAATGAGTAGTTTTGCTTACTTGATGTAGGGAATCCTCAAAAAAATTAAATTAAAAGAATAATACTGACAAACTGAGTGTACGGGTGGTTAGATTTATGGTGATAAGAGTTTGATTTATAATAAAATAAGAGGTTTGTTGTTTTTTTTTTTGCGGTAATATCATATGTAAAAATAACGTGTCATGGTATCTATTTGCCTTTTTTTAAAAAACTTTTCTAACTATAATTTCATTGGTATACACTGATGGAAACTTTTCGTTGGTGTATACAAAGGAACATGACAAGGAATTATTTCATTAATAAATTTGACTGCAATTACCAACGAAAGTTTGGCCGTTGATATTTTTATTTTTATTTGTTAATTTTTTAATAATATATAAAGATATTATTGTTTTACAAAATTCTATTTTATATATACACACACGCATATTGCTTTTATTGAAATGATGTATCTATATATATTACCATCATATTTAATTTTTTGAATTTAAGAATTACTCCCGTAAAAAATATAAACACATGTCATGTAAGTTGTAAGTTGTAAGTGTTATAAGTAATTTAATATAAATAAAATATTTTTAATATGCGGCCGTTCATATTTATCATTTTTTATATAAAAGCACAACAACAAAATTTAATCAAATATCATTTAATTATTTTAAACATATATAAGTATAACACAGTAACTAGTTATTAAATATTATTTTATCTCACAACACAGAATAACCTACCATAGTATATAATTCAATGAATACAAAATTATTTTATTCTAAAAAATAGAGCTGTTACAATAAATAAACTCGCTCCAGCATTCTATTCTACGTTCACAGAATCATGAAGCATGGAGTACTTGAAAACCGAAAACGACATCGTGTACATCAGAAAAGAAAAGGCCAGGAGGAGACGGAAAAGTAAAGTCCTCTTTTTTAGCAGCCGCACAGCACCTAAACCTCTTTCATCTCTCCTCACTGTCCTAAAACCCCCCCTCCCTCCCTCCATTGTTGCTCCCTCCCCGTATCAAAAACCCAACAAGTAACCAATTTTTTTAAAATATGACGGGAAAATAATAGCAGAATTCTCAGCTCATCTCTGTTTCTTCTAAAGTTCCAATCTTTTTTGTAACCATAAAACAAAAGTTCAATTTTTTTTTCTTTTTAATGCAATCCACGTTAAACGCAGCCATAAATTATCATCAACTCAACTTTCAATGGAAATCTCAAAAACCCATTTCAAGAAAATTCAAAACCTCTCCAAAAATCCTACCTTTAACCAATTCCCTGAGAACTTCTATTAATTATGAACCTGAAGAAGGCCTTGACAAGGTTCCGGGTCCATCCGGGTCTGAACCCAATTCAGTGCTGAGGTTGCCGGTTGTCATTAGGCAGTCGGGTCGGGTTTCGAGGTATATATATGAAGGGAATAGCTTGAAGTTAGTCAGTCTTGATGGGGGTGCAGGGTCCTTTTCTTTGGATTTTGAAGATGCGTTTCGTAAATTGGTTCGGGTTTCAGGTTTTGGTATTAAGGATTTTTTTATACCTAAACAAGTACCTGAGAATTATATGGGTTATGTTAAGTGGAAGTTTTTGCATAGAGTTTTTAGCTCTGCTTTGCAAGTTCTTGCAACTCAGGTATGTATTATGCCTAAGAGATTTTAATTTTTTTGGCTCGTTTGGTTTTGAAGTTTTGAGGGTGGTTGCTGTTTTTCTAGGTAGTATAAGCTTGAATTGAGCGTGGATAGCTTATGGTTATGATTTTAAATGTGAAGGTTGTTGCTTTAATTGTTTGGTGATTTTAAATTGAACCCATTAAAGTTGCTGAAGAAATTTTTGGAGACTGATAAGGAATATTAACTGATAAGACTTAAAAACTGGATAAACAAGCAGAGATGATTAGAAAGAAATGGGATTTTTTTTTTCTTTTGAAAGGAAATTCTGGCTTACTTGAATGCTTATTTTTTGAGAATGGGATTTTTTATATTAGGCAATGTTTCGAGCTATAGGCATTGGGTATTCTCGTTCACTCCCATCGGCAGCAGCTCTTAACTGGGTGTTGAAGGATGGACTTGGACGGCTAAGTAGATGTATTTACACTGCTAGCTTAGCATCTGCATTTGATACTAATTTGAAGGTATAATTTCTGCCTCCATTAGAAGTTCTGATTTATAGGTTTGAAGCTTTTTTCACTTATTTGCTTATGGCGATGTTTAAAAGTCTTGCAGTTACAAGCACTGTATTTTGGTGTTGTTAGAGCCTTCACTATACTTAATGTGTTCTGTTATGGTGTTTTTTCTTTTGCAGAGAGTTAGGTTCACGACATCGGTTCTGTTCAGTTTGAGCATTGGAATTGAGCTGCTGACTCCCACATTTCCTCAGTATTTCTTGCTTCTCGCAACTCTAGCCAACATTGCCAAACAAATAAGCCTTGCGTGCTACCTGGCAACTGGTGTAAGGATTTGCCCTTAACTGTTATTCTCCTTTCTATTACATGAACTGTCCTAGTTTTCAATTCTAGTCTGAAGAATGGTTTCAGCATCAGCATTCATGATATGCTGATGTAAATTAGTTCTTTTTTTTTTTTGGAGAATATAATGTTAGTTAAATTTTGTTTGTTGAGGACAAAGAAGCATCAATGAATAATATATGCCTATAGTAGTATCTTACTTTCACTACTTTGTGCGGTGTTTACAAGTTTATTGTTTAACAATTTCCCCTCCAACAGTCTGTTGATTTTTTTTTCCTTTTTGATTGTTCTTTTCTGTCTATGTACCTTTTGCTGTTGCTTGCTAAACATTAGCTTCATCATAGAACATGGTCTGCAGTCATTGCAGTGCCAGTTCTAGGTGGCATTCATACTCAAACAGTGAAGCACATAAACAACACGATTCTAATATAAGTAAATTTAGTGGCTCAAAATAAGTTGTGAGCCCCCACCATCATTGCCCTCATATGTGGTAAATGGAAGCATGCTACACCCACTTCATCATTATTCTTAGGGACTGCAGTTTTACAAAGCACTTCTAGATGTTATGGTTTTTTGTTGTAATGGGTCTCTCTAATACGCAGTCTGCTGTTCATAGAAGCTTTGCAATAGCAGATAATATTGGTGAAGTTTCTGCCAAAGCACAGGTTATAATTTTTCCTTGCATGACTGCTATGTCTTTCATACAGAATTTTATTCTTTTTCCTTGTGAACATATCCTGACCTGTGGTATGGGTTTCAGATACAAACGGTTAGCTTTGATAACCTTGGTCTCATGCTTGCTGCACTTCTGAATATGTTGTTCAAAAACAACCAAAGGTTTTCTCTTTCTTTCCCTACAATGTCCTTCTGTTTTTGTAGGTTTATCAATAAAAATATAGTTTCCTCCCAGTAATAAACTTTTTGGATTTTAGTGATATTCAATCAGCTGAGACATGTCTTACGCTTATACATGTTTTTACTCCCCACTTTATACATATGTTCCTGTTTCAAAGTTACATGTACCTCCGGTTCTCATCATATTCTGATGCTGAAAAGTTATTTTAAATTGATCTTAATCGAATAACACTTAAACCTTCCCTTCTGAAGAAATAATGTTTTCTACCATTTGGACCTATCCTTAATGTGCTAACTGAATTCATTGTGTTGATTTATGCCATTGTATATTTCTGACTTGTTGTCAATATGCAAGATTGCTTGCAGGTTTACCTTTCTTTGTTTACCCCATTTTCTCAGCTATTGACCTTTTTGGAATATATCAAGGACTCCAGCATGTCCATCTACAAACATTAACTAAGGTTTGTATGGGCTAGCATAATCTATCTACTTTTACATTTGAGACCGTTGAAGAACAAGATATGCTCAGTAGCAGATTTTGAGATTTTCAGTTTTCTTTTCTCACGCAAAAAACTCTTTCTGTTGCTATGTCCATGCTGGTTTATTATCGATTCTGTTTATTGAACCACTCCTGAATGAAACGAAGCCCGTATTCAAATTCCAGAGATACCACATTTTAGATGTCTCGTGGCTGTTTTGTTATCTGTACCCAGACAATATAATAAGATTGTGCTCTCCTTGTTTCTTAACTATTAGAAATTTGTTTTGTTTTATTTACTCTTGCAATTATGTTGAAAGTATCTGGATTGAACTTTAATATTAACCCATCACTTATTACAAACCAGCTGAAGTCCCAGCACATCCATGGATCAAATTTGCTTTTGTAAAAATGAATATCATCTCTACAGCATATATGCTCTAGTACTGCTTGTCCTCATTTTATAGATAGAGGTATTTCCTCAAAGTATGAAGCTCACTGTTCAACCTCTCACTTTTCCTCTCTCTTTTCAGGATAGGCTTGAAATCATTCTAAATTCATGGATTGATTTCGGGCATGTTCCTTCACCTGCAGAAGTGAGTAAAGAGGAAGGAATTGATTTTCTATGGACCAAAAGTGGGTCTTTTCTTCTCAGGTTTTAGTGTTTTTTAGTGCTTTGATATTAGGTGTTATGAATGATGCAACTTGAGCTAATTATTGGTTTCTTTAACAGACAAAGAATTGTGGCCCATTAGAATAGGGTGCTTAAATACCAACAGTGAGATACCAAAGTTGTCAATGATGGCAATGCAGTCTTTAACTAGCGAGGATTATTATTTTGTATGCATGGAGAGCTCTTGCAGAGAATGGACAAGAATTAAGCCAGTATAGCCATCAGAATCTTTTTCCTTGCATTTTCATATAATTATACAGCCGCTCCTCTTAAAATGCTTGTCTCACTCGTTCTTTTCTCTGATGAATTTCTAGCGAGGTATCCTACTTTGCCTACGGGAGGGTTCTGGTACTGCAGATGTTATTATGGGTTTGTTGCAGGTAAAAGGAATTTGTAAAATAACCATTACGTATGGTGCATGCATTATAATTTTCATCACATCATTACGGTATGCATGTTGATAGGAGAATCTGGCAGTGTTCCTACTTTTTTCACATTAATGACGTAAAATGCCTTGTACATTTGTTATTATAGGCATGCTACATTCGGAAGGCCCTGCTTTTCAGCAGCATGTGGGAGACGGCTGTGGAGGATAAAGATGTCTCGGACTTGGTTTTCAAGGAGTGGTTTAAATTGATCGATGATAGCAAGCAATCTGCCAAAAGGGATTTGTCCACTTTGAATGATCAAATGGGATCTCTGGGTTGGGCTCTAAAACACATATTACTCAGCACAGAAGAGCAGGCTAGATACAGTTTTGTAGATGATTGAACGTGGAAGATTGGGTGTACTCCTGTAATATTGTGGGTGGCTCTCTGATGCATCATCAAAGAGTTTTGGGGATAAAATTGTTTGAAAAGGGGGACAAGTTGTTTCTGCTGTCTCTCTGAGTTGCTTCTCAGGAGTATCGAATATCTATGTATACAAACATGCACGCACACAAACAGGTGGATGATTGTATACAGTAGGGTAGGGTGCCTGGGGCTTTTGGTAGCCTTCAATATTCTTTTGAGTATTGAATCTGCAATATAAATTTAATATACCCGATTCTGATTCAATCTGATTATCCAGCAACTTATTAAATGTAAATCTTATAAGCCTGTCACTGTCAGGAAGATCAACTGGACATGTATGATTTTTTACACCTCAAATCTGGTACGTGCGGTATGACGTCTGAGGGCTCATGTGACAAGGCTGCTACAAATCCACCTGCCTCCGCCAGTTAAATGGAGAAATAGACAACGGAAGAGAGAGAATGAATTTATAATTTTCATATAAGCATGAAAATAATGATTTCAGTTTCTCTTGCTCTCTCTTTTCCTTGTATTTAACTATTTATCTTTACTCTCATTGAACAAGTATATGCAAATGCTAACCATCACACATGCCTGCGTTCATCCTTATCAAAAGACTTTATTTCACAAAATAGAGACAACGAAAATTGGTGCGCGTAGAAAGACGGCATCCGAAAGATCTTGTAATATCATCTTATATTACAAATGAATATTCGATTCTGTTCAGGTGTGGAAATAACTACACGCAAGGTAGAAAACCAACATCAAGCGATTCCTTCAGTGTGACGAGGAAAACAAGTGTTTCATCCTAATTTCTGTGCTGATAATCTCGGAAATAAATTTTTTGCTGCAGAAAATCGAGATAAACCTAAAGGCTGGCTTAACAATCTTACAGCTGCAATAGCTCACGCAAGTAAAACTTCTCGTTAATTTCTGTGCCCTTATATGTACAGTGGCAATGAGAACTGCTGTTTAGAGCCAAGATCCATGTACAAGTGTTTCTTGCTTTACTGATCAGGGGGAATAGGAGCTTGCTTCAGTGCTATACATTGAATACTCACTGAGACTGAAGTTGGGCTTTTCTTCATCCCACTTCAAAATCTCCTTCGCATATTTAAGAGCTGCATCAACACTATCAGGTTCAAGTCCCTTGACCACAGAAGTATACAACTTCCTTCCAGTGAGTGAAGAGTAGAGCCTCTTGAACTTGACTGCCATGTAGTGTGCACCCAGCTGACCAAGTGAGGGGCTAGTATTAATGCTGTTGCTGTTGCTGTTGCTGTTGGAGCGATGGCGACTGATCACTGGATGAAAATCATCAAACCAGTCGCACTGAGTCAATGGTACTCGCTCAATCTTCTCCTCAAACAGATCAAATTTGTTTAGTATCAAAAGGAAATCCATCTGCTCAAATGTTGGATGTGTAACAATGCTCTCAAAGAATTTCCTGCTCAGCATCATATTGTTAGTAGACGTGCCATTCCCATCAACTGTAAACTGATCATAGTCAGTCATGGCAACACAAAAAATGACCATCCCAACATCATCGAACATCTCTAGCCACTTGCAGTTCTCTCCAAGCCCCCGTGCATGTACACTAATTAGTTGATACCTGGTGACCAAAGAGAAGTGGAAAAACTGTCAACAATAAAAAGATACCACTTCAAATGACTACATATTTAATAATGTTCCTGGGTGATGAGATAGAAGAATTAGACGAGCCATGCCAGAGATTGAGCAAATAGCACAGAAGCAGCAGTGATTGCTTACAAGCTGTTCATAACAAAGGCCAGAGCTTAAACCATCTGAAATTTAAACCATCTAAAATTTAAGGCATATCTATAATAAATCATGGCTCCTACCTAAGTAAAGCGTCATGCAGGTCTTCAGTGTCGTATTTATCATCAGATGCTGACTGGGGATATGAGAAGTCCAAACAAGCAAGCCCATTTGATGAGGTAACACCCTCAGCATATAGGATATCCAAATCTGAGGGCTCATAGTCTGTTCTCAATATTTCAACAGCCTGTGGAGAATAATTTTAGTAACAATAACATAGAAACTGCGGTTACAATTATCATCTAATATGTTTGGCAAGAGCACAATAAGATGAAACAAAATGGTCTATAAACCCCTAATCAACCCAGTGGTAAGCTTAAACATTACTATTGCTCAGCCTATGCAAGCTGAGGAAAGAAAAGGAATTCCACTGCAACCATAAATCAGGTATTGTTATTGGAGAGAATCATGTATATAACCCTTATATAATTTAACAAATTTTGACCGAGCAAATGAACCTGACAAAAGATCTTACCCGCTCCAAGAAATAGCTTGACACACTAGGTAGCATTTCCAGTTCATTTCTCCGCTTGTAAGTGGCCTGAACGGCTGCATCCTTCCACAACTCTTCAACTAATGGTGCATATTCACGAGTAGCAGCAGGAAAAATGGCTTCCAAATTACCTGAAACCATGGTCTTCAGAAGCCAGTCTGAGAATGCTTTCAGCCTTGGACCAATTGAATAGATAGTTTGGTTTTTGGTGTTACTGGTACTGCCTGTTAGCACAAAACATTTTCTTTCAGGCACTTACAGAATATAAGCCCGCGAAGAATTTTAAAGTAAATGTAAATCAATCAGCTGTCACACACCTACTTCTACATTGTAAGTGAGTGGATTCAACACGTTCTGAAACAGCATGTTATTCATCAATACTACAAAGCACTTATCTAATCACATCTTGAAGATGGAACATTCTTTGGCCCATCCCAGTTCCAACCTAAAATCTGTTTCCTTATCTCTGATACACTACTTGGACGCAAGAGTAAGTTAGAATCTGGTGTATTCCCATACAACAAAAGAGTGTTGGAAATTACAAATGTGAAGCCACAACCCTTGTTCTTCCCAAAGCTAAGTTCATAGCAAAATTCTCAGAAAGAACTTGGGGTAAGGATTTCTATACACTTTTAGTTCTAATGGTGTTCATCTATACATGTTATATGCATCCATGGGCATTTCTTTTTTGTTCCTCTTTATGCATGTCCACACACGAGTTAGTAATAAACACGAGGGTCATTCTTCAAAAACAATACCAAGAACAAAGAAAAAAAGAGAGTTGAGAAGATAAAGAGAATAGAGAGACTCAACATACCAATAGCTTCTGTTTCATCAGTAGATCGCACTTTCTTCATTGCAGCTAAACTTTCCTCTTCGAAACGGTCACGGCCCTCGAGAAGTATACCAAGATAACCGTACACGTTACTCTGGATTGTCAGTTTAATGTTTTCACGCTCATCTTCAGTAAAAGGGACAGGTTTATAAAGAATCTTTGCCTGAAAAAAGCATTGAATTAAAATTAAGTATGCTAATTTTGGACAGCATTGTCTAGCATTGCTTTTATAGCCATGTTTTGCAGGATAAGGCATGGCCCCGATAATTTCAAGGGCCACATTAGAGAAACTGAGTACAAGCATACAGGTACACAGATCAATGCATACTAAAAGTAAAAAGCTTGCAGAACAAGGTTCACATACAAGCACTCCCTCCAAGAGTAGTCAGATGTTTTAACCAGTCCAATACAAGCAATGACAAACATTGTAATGGCACAAAACCCACAAGCCACCTAACTGAGTGGGCCTTTTCATTGTTCTAGTAGTGTTACACCTATTTTTAACTCATTTTTAATCCAAATAAATTGCTTTTGTTGATGGTTTGACTATGTTTCAAAGTTGAACTTTGGCTTACCATTTAAACTGCTTTAAGCATAGTGTCTAGGGTTAGATTGGAAAACTAACGCTTTCTTAAAATAAACATATTTTACACTCAATTTTCCCACTTTATCCTTTATTAAATAGCATTGTCTCATTATGGAATATGCTTTCTACTACTTTTCAATGATAACGGCATAAAGAAATATAAGTGGGACCCACTTTTACTAAAAGTTAAAATTTTGAGCAAATCAAATATGGAAATTTAATTTGGAACAGAGGGAATGTTTGATTTCACAGTTGCTTGAGAATAGCAAATAGCTTGAACACTGTTGATGGTTCCTACTTTACCATCCAAGGTTCTCCAACTAAATTTAATAATCAAATAAATGCATTAGCATAATAACATCTATGTACCTTTTGAAACATCACTTGGATGTTCTTAGATAGAAAAAGAGACCATAACCATACAACACAAAGTAATGACAGGAAAACCTCATTAACATCCGTAGTTGGAAAACAAGACAATGACCATATGACACTAAGCAAAGACTGGTAATCCTTAACATAAACAAATTTAGAGGTGAAATTCCCCAATTGAGAAACTACCTGCTTAAAGATAGTACTTGTTCCAGATCCACTGTATCCAACTAAAAGCAGCTTCAGAAGTGTTCTCTGCTCAAGGTAGTCTGGGACGCTTCTGCTAATCAGACTATTAACTTGTTCTCCACAAGAATTTGAAGGTTTAGAAGGAACAGGTAGTGATAAGAACGCACAAACAAGCTTCATTCCCGCCTGTTAAGTAACACAGAAACAAATAAATTCCCATGTGCATATATAAATGCAGAAACAGAAAATTCAGGCAGGGATGAGGTTTCCATGTAGAGCATACCTTGCCCCAAATGTAACCTTTAGTGTTCTTCTGTCCTTCTTCTTGGTATGATCCATCCTCGTTCACCCAAAAATGAGGGTTGCCAGCACATTGAACTCCTGCCAGCTGCAATTTCAACAAAATGGTCTTAATACTAAACCCTTCACATTAAATCATTCAAAACAAACAAAGAAAAGAGCATGTGTAAAGACTCAACCTGCAACATCCTAAGCTCTACTTTTGTGATCTCCCGGCCATTAATGAAAACCTGCGTGTTTCCACTGCTTGCATTTGCCTTAATTGGACCCCCAACATTCAAATGAGGACTTATAACCTGGGAAGGCTTCTGCCCTTCCTGTTAAATTAAAATTTTGAAATAACCATCAAACTCCAAAACAAAGAAACAAGCCATATCATATTATTACAAGAACATAATCACTGAAAGTATTACACTATATTCACCTTTCCCCAGAGACCAGACACTTTATCATACCAATAGTTTCCAGGTTTCATCTTCTTAGGCGGGTTCAAACAGTTCTGCAAAATAACCAACTCCTCATGACAAAGAGGTTCTCCATTCACATAAACATACTCTGGAGGCAACTGGTTAGCTTCGCACAACTTCTCCGCCTTCATTATCTGTCTAACCTCCAAATCATTCAACAACCTCTTGAGCATCCTCGAACACTTCCCTAAACTCCCACGCTTCGGTTCATCAATCGGAAACCCAATACAGGTAACACACTTCCTCCCTTCTGGCATCGATCCCATCGCTCTAAGCACACAATTACTACAATATTTCGCATCACAAACAAGACAAACTTCCTTCTCCGTGAACCTATTCCCCTTAAAACACCTATAACAACTCCCTTTCTTCCCTTTACTTCTTGCCTCTCGTTTAACCCGAATAACCCTATCCTCCTCCTCCAAAAAATCTTCATTCCCTTCAAACCCATCATCAATATCACTAGTATCATCACCACCAACACCATCATCCGATTCAATATCGCGAAAAGTAACAACTGGGGCTTTTCTACCCTCACCATTCACCTCATTATTAGAAACCTTAACGCTAGAAACACGCGAAGATGGGTACTCATCATCAACATCAACACTGCTTAATACAGACTCATTTGACTCCCAATCTAGAATCGATGACAATTCATTAGAAACCCTCAATTTTAACAAACTTTCATCACGAGATTTATCATCAAAACTATCAGAAAACTCTATGGTACTTGAACTCCTAGCCCCATCATTTAACAAACCTGAACTACTTAACTCACCAGAAAAAACACTCTCTTGCAAATTACAATCAGCAGCTCTCTCTATAACTGAAGTTGGCGAAACAGTTATAACTCCCTCTTCAGATCCACAATCCTTACCTGGGATTTTACCGGTAATAACAGAATTTGGGTTTTTACTGGTATCAGATGAGGGTAGCAGGGGCTTTACTACAGGTAAGGTGATCTTCCGTGGGAAATTAATGTGAGAAACTACCGCGGCGACAGGGATTTTGCTGACGTTGATTGGGACGGCGCGTGGGATATCGTAACCCACCGGAGGACCGGTGTATTCAAGAGCGAATGAGTATTGAACTCCATCTTCAGTGTCTGGTGGCATTTTCGTAAATTTGTAGATCAAATTGAAACCCTAACTTCAAAAACAAGAAGAGGAAACATGTTCTTGGTTTTTGTTTTAGTTTGGGTTGTTGGGTTTTGAGGAATAAAGTGAGTGGTAAGGAAAAGTGTGGGCTATTGAGTTGATTTGGAAGGAAAAGATGAAAAAAAGACGAGGGAAAAGGGAAAGTGGGTGAATAATGAGTTTGCTTGTGAGAAGAGGGAAATTGAAGAGATGATGGAAAGGGAAATTTGGGTTTCAAGATTGGAGGCTAGGAGAAGAGGACAGGTTTTTGGGAGAAGTGGAAAAGGGAAGAGGGTGTTTGGGTAGAAGGAAGATGCGTTGGAGAGGTAAAGGAAGAAAACCAGGCAAGAACAGGGCAATAAGAACTCAAAGAAATGAAGAGAAGAAGATGCTTTGGTTTAATGACACTGTAAGCTCATTCATTATTATTATCATGCACATGGAACTGCCATGTGCATGTATGAAGGAAAGGCTATAACAAGGTGTGGAGGTGTTATTATTAGCATTAGCAAGGGCAAGGGGGGCATCTGGTTTCTTGTGTTATTGGAAGAAAGGTGAGGGTGGTGGTGGTGGGGGACACAAACTTTTGTCTTTTACATCGTGGTGGTGGAATCGGGGGATAAATGTAGGGTTTGGTAGGGCCATGGATGGGACCACCACCACCAACGCTTGAAGAGCTGGTTTACATTGCGGCAATGGTGGTATGGTAAAAATATTTTTCAAGTATATTAAATAAAAAAAAATCAATTTTTTAAAAACATTTTCACACACCACCGCAATAAAAGAGGTCCCAGAAGAGAGAATATTGTGCTGTGGTGGGTATTTGATTGCTACTGCTACTGTTTTTTTCAGTTTCCTGCTTGGGAATGTGTTTTTTTTTTTTTTTTTTACTTTTTGTATAGGGTAGACTAGCAGGGTGGGTAGGTTGGCGATGGCTATGTTATGGAGACCAAGTTGAATCGCACGGGGTTTCCGCACCCTTTTTCTCCAACTCTTTCTCTGAGCCGCCTGCTTTGGGATCTTTCTGACCCAAATATTTATTCCTAGATATTTTATTTTTATCTTTATCTTTATTTATTCTTATGTTCTTCATTAATACACATGAAGTTTTAATTGAAATAAAATTTAAAAAATATATATCCAAAGTAACCTGAGTTTGAACCGATTCCTTAAGCCCTTTTCTTTTTCTTTTCTCTTTTTTTTTCTTATATCCTCGTTCATTGTTAAATTAATATTTAAATTTTCTATTTCATGCACAAATTATTTAAAAATGTGATGATTGTTTTAATTATTTAAAATTAATATTTAACCTCTTACTCTTATAGTTATTATAGTAATCAAATCAATCCTTTATAAGTACGAGTATTAAGCTCAGCATATTGATAATTCTGAAGAACAATTAAAACCCATAGGATACTGTTTGTACATTCTTTTGAAAGTTGCTTAATAATGCCAAAATCTTCATTTTTTAAAAAAGCAAAATATCACATCATTGTGACCTTAGCTGAGAACTTTATCTGCCAATAAATATGGACCATTCAAATAAATGAAGCACCATATATTTGACTTAGATAAAAAAGGACTCTGTTTAATTTTTTAAAGTTTTTTTTATTTAAAAATATATTAAATAATATTTTTTTATTTTTAAAAAATTATTTTTGATATCAACATATTAAAATAATCTAAAAATAAAAAATAATATTAATTTAAAATAAAAAAAAATTAAATTATTTTAAAAACATTTTTGAAACTGAAAAATAAACAGAACCTTAGTTGTTTCACCTAATTTTATATTTTTTAATAAATTAATATATTTTTTTATTTTATTTTTATTTGTTAAAATTAAATCTTAAAAATTTAACAAAAAATTAATATATTTTTAAACAAAAAAATATTTTTAAAAACAATTTTTATCACTGTTACAAGCATCTACGTAAAGTAATATTCTATGCTCTCTTTTTTCTTTTCTGGCTGTCATTAAAGCATAATTAATCATTCAATTCTGCATAAAATTCAATCTTTGAGTATTTAGGCTGCTGGGCGCTCGTCAGATTATCCTCAATCCAAACCACAAATTAAATAACTAGAAAAAATAAATATAATTCCATATGGAGCTCAGGCATGGAAGTTTCTTGCACTTCAATTAAAGAACAAATTAAACAAAAGATTCTATCAAAGCTCATCATCAAATACGTACAATGCTTTCGGTGTAAGGAATCTTCAAGCATTTAGTTTGGTTCACATTTCTCACAGGTTCTGAAAGGCATCCCTCTGATGCATCGATCATATATCAACTTTTATAAAAAAAGAAAGAACAGCTACTCATTAATCAGAGGCAAAGTCTCCATCAGTAGCTTTCATTGACAATTAATGTTTTGCTATATTCTTTCCTTTTCCTAAACGATTTTATTGGTTATGAGAAAATGTTTAAGTTCTTATATTATACTTAAAGCAAAGGTAAGCGTAATCTTGTCACTGATTAAAATAAAATAAAATAAAATTGCAAAAGAAAGCTGTGAAATTAATTAATTATAAAGGAAAGCTAGCAATCTGTAAGAACTCATCAATATTTTTATTTGATCTGACTGCAAAAACAACTGAATTGGTGAAAGAATTGAAAATTTCCAGTTTCATTTTTTAAGGTAACGAATCACATATACATAACCTCTTTTTTTCTCTTCTTCTTCTTCTTTTTTAATTGCGAATATCGTTAATTATTCCTGGTCTGAGCTGGGAAGCTTGTAGCTGCTGGCAGTGAACTTGGCATGGAGGTAGGAGCACTACTAGGACAGCCTCTCCATGCCATTGGTGGTGCGTTTTCAGATACTCTCCACATCTTTACAGACTTATCAAGGCTGCCACTGTACAAAATCCATCGCCTCTCGTTCGGCGCGGACTCGTGATCTTTCTCTGCAGCCAAGCACTTGACAGGTCCTTTGTGGCCTGCTAACAATGACAAACATATGTGATCGTTTCCCATTCTCCTCCACACACATATTCCCATATCAGCTGAGCCGCTAAACAGGAGGCTCCCTGCTGTAACTAAGCATAGAATAGCCAATTTATGACCTCTTAAAACACCACCATGAGACATATGTTTTTCACGTTCCCAGAAGTTAACAAGCCCATCTGATGAGCCACAATAGACAACTGTGGCGTTAGGATTAACCGCCACTGCCGTAACGGCACATTCTTGTTTCAACAACGTTTGTGAAAAGAAATGTTTGGTTCCTGTCCCTTGTAATTCTCTCCTCCAAACCTTGACAGTTCCATCCGCTGATCCTGTAAAGACTAGGCCATCGTTTCCGGCAACGATTGAATTAACAGCATCATCGTGAGAAATGACTGATTCAAGGCATCTAGAATTGGATATTCTCCAAACTTTAAAAGTCTTGTCCCATGATGATGAATAAAGAAATGTCTTATCTTCGCTCAAGCTAAGACATGAAATTGCATCGCTATGTTTGTACCATACCGCATTCTTGTGGCGTTTAACTTCAATATAATTACTTGTTTTCATCGAGTTGTTGAAGTAATCCCTCATAGTTGGTAAGGTCCCTACACGTTTATGAATACTTGGATCCTTGGATGAGACCTTCCATACCCGTATTTTCCCATCTTGATGGCCTGTAAATATCGTTGCACCAGAAATCACAATTGCTTTAACCAATCCACTATTCGATTTAAACCCTGGAAACTCCTTCTGATTCTTCCAAACCCTTATATTCTTGCTATCAGAACCAGTATAAAGAAGATCACCGGATGCAGCCAATGAATAAATATGACCCTCTTCTCGTACTAATGACCCCATTAGCACATTAGGAGAGAAATTATCATCATTGTCTTCAAAAGGAATGTTGGTGATCCTCTGAGAGGACCTTGGAGACTTCTCCACCGGAGAGACAATATTATAAGGCGAACTCGAGTTGGAGGGAGTTACAACCTGATCCTGGCTATTTCTTGTATTGAAAAAGTCATCATCATTATCAGCAGGAAGATTAGTTTTCTTGATTCTGCTAAATTTAAGCAAGCTATTCTCTTCATAAAAAATGCGCCCTCCTCTTGATGAGCTCCCTCGTTTCGAACCTTTCTTTAACATTGAAGAGTTTATGTTTTGATTTTTACACAAGGTAAAGAAAGAACAGCAATATAATAAGTAAAGAATGGAGAGGATGACCAGGTATGGAGGAAACCGAAAGCAAGGAGAAAACAGAAGGTGCTATAGAGGACAGTATTATCAGTTTATTCCTCACTGTTGATGATATGAAAATTTGTGGTAGACCCTTTTTTTTTACCAACAGATTTACATCATTTTTGTTGTAATAGATCCAAAGGCTAATCTCATTAGGCTGTAATAGTAAAACTAATTAAACCCAAATAAATCCAATGCCATGTAGCCCATGCTTAGTTATGCAAATC
>Ga0307511_10003346_pt1 | contig 16496 bp, 20 predicted proteins | sample 13_EM_MG_FD_200266 | JGI IMG/M metagenome (GOLD analysis project Ga0307511, IMG submission 200266) | Populus trichocarpa ectomycorrhiza microbial communities from riparian zone in the Pacific Northwest, United States - 13_EM | ecosystem: Host-associated > Plants > Roots > Unclassified | place... | reverse complement strand
GGTTTGATACCCTTGTCTTGTTATATTTTTCCTTGTATTTTTTCATTTTTCCCGGTCTGTTTTCTAGTGGCGGATTTTCTAAGAAGGGAAGCATGTAAGGAACTGGTTTTCTAGTATATGTTTTCTCTACACGTGTTTTATCTCTGGCAGTTTTGGTGGATTTTATTAGGTTATATCAAGGCACGTTTTTGGCCTGTTTTGGCAGCTACTCTTTTTGGACATGTTTGGATTAGGAAGGATTATATTGGGATTAGTCTTGTTGTTTTTCCTTGTAGTTTTCTCCTCATATTTCAGCATTATTACCTGTCATATTCCTGTATCATTCTGGGCTAGTTTCATGTACGTCAGCTTGCTGACCACCATCTCCTGTTATGCCTGCCTAATTGGGCAGTAGCTTATCCTGTTGTCTTGTTGGTTGTTTATCTCGTTGGCAGCCTTGTTTCCATTACCTTGTTAGGCATCATCATGACACTGGACGTGTCTATAATGAGCCATCATGTATTCATTATGATCTGGTATCATAATGAGTCTTTACTGTGGCCTAGTATGAGTCCAAATGGACTCATTGCCTTAAGAACTCAGTATCTATTAAAGATCTGAATTCCACGGCCTTAGATAGGAGAGTTCTCGTTCAGCACAGTCTAGTCTAGCTACTTCAGAAATACACAAGCTACACTGGTAATATTTTTGTCCACTTGCAGCTCTTGATCCCCAACCAACCCTATACTCAAACAAACCTTTAGCCACCTACTATAATCCTGTATAGGACATAGTGGGCGTGCTTAGGACCCCATAACCACGTTGGTAGAGCCGTGTTCCTTACAGAGCTCCTCTACTAACTTGGCCCACACTTACATAGGTCACCTTTTCGTCCTCTATGCCATACTGTTGGAGGTCTGGAAAATCTTGTCATGTCTTCAAGGCATTCCTAATGCCCAACCAATGTTGATCCAGAAGGCCCTCTTCCAGAATTTCCTTTGACCAACCAGATTCTTCGACTTGTGAAGCCTTCACTACCATAACGTGGTGGGTTAGGAGTGCCTCTTCGTTTTCACCAAGCTGGAATTGCCCTGCTTTAAACATACAAATCGTTAGGTCTTGCTTCTCCCCCTCTCCTTCAAGCTCGGTATCCACCCCAGCAGATAGGGCATCCGCCTTGGCATTCTTTTCACCTGGATGGTAGACAATCTTAAAGTTAAACTGACTGAAGATTTCCGCCTACCGTGCCTGTCCCCAGTTCAGCAACTTAGTGGTATTGAAGTATTTGTGGTTTTTATGGTCTGTAAAGAGCACAATCTCCTCTGGTGCGCCCATCAAAAAGTGTCGCCATTCCTGAAAGCAGTTAACTACAACTACCATCTCCTTTTCGTGAACATCATAGTTGAGTTCAGAAGGTAGGAAACGTTTGTTATAGTATAACAGAGGGTGCCAAAGCCTATCTGGTTCATATTGGGACAAAATACAAGCTTTGCATAGGTATGTGGTATCTGTCTCAATCTGCTTTATTCGTTTAGGATGGTAATGGCATAGGAGGGGTGCTGCAGTAAACTTGCGATTCAATTCACCAAATGCTTTCTCACACTGCTCTTACCAATTCCACATTACCCCATTATGTGTCAGTACTTGAATCGGTAACGTTAGGGAACTAAAGCCTTGTATGAATCGGCCATAGAAGTTAGCGAATCCCATAAACCTCTATACTTCTTTGAAGTTTCGTGGCGCTGGCCAGTTTCAAATTTCCTTAACCTTCTTTTGGCTCATTTGTATCGCCTGTTTTCCTACCTGAAAACCCACAAACTCCACTTCTGGTACGTGGAACCAGCACTATTTAATCTTTGTACATAGATTATTCTTAGTAAGCTTCTGAAGGACCGAATGAAAATGTTCAATGTGCTCCTCTTTAGTCTTAGAATATATCAATATATCATCAATAGACACGACTATACCACTGGCAATTTTCTGCGCAAGAATATTATTGAGGTGTCGTTGAAAGACAGATGGTGCGTTGCTTAATCTAAATAGGATAACCGTATACTCGTACAGAACATATCGAGTTTTGAACGCTGTTTTCCATTCGTCTCCTGCTGCTATGCGTAGTAGATTAAAGCCGAGCTTTAAATCCAACTTCGATAATATTTTAGATCTGCCGAGTTGTTCCATTAGTGTAGTCATGAGGAGTAGGGGATACTTGTCTTTAATAGTGTTGGAATTCAGTCCACGATAGGCAACTACTATTCGTAACTTGCCATTTGCCCGCTTTGCGAAAAATATTGGGGCGCGAGCACCTCTCTTGCTAGGGCGAATTTTCCCATTTTTCAGCATTTCATTCAAATACTCTTCTAGTAACTCGAGTTCATCTGGGGACAGAGGGTAGAGTTTTTCTGAGGGTGGTTGCTTTCCTAGTTCAAGGTTAATAGTCATATCTTGCTCACCATGTGCTGTCAGGTGTAACGGAAGACCGTTTCTTATATTTGTCTTTGTACGCATTTCCTAGCACCTATTATGTTTACCAGATAGCTCGGGCATAGTACCTTATGTACTATCACCTTGCGCGTATCCGGTCCTTATGTACTTTTCTTTTATCATGATGCATTACCTATCCGCACCTGTATTTCTGAGTACTGGAGGCCTGACCAACCACACCTGTATTTATGGTCATGGAGGAGTGCTTTCCGGAACGGCCAGAAAGCAGGTTTTCTGGAAAGGCCAGAAAACAGGTTTTTCAGACTCCAGAAGGCTTGGCGGCTAGTATAAGTACTGAGCCATTCGGCCCTTCTGGAAGAGGTTTCTCAGATCAGATCACTTCAGACAGAGTTCAGACAAGCCTTAGATAGCTTCAATACAGAGAGATTACAGCTGTTAATTCTCTTCCCGCTTGGGAAATCTGTATGCTCTCAAAGACCCTCTGAGTCCTCGACTTAGCGGAACCAATACCAGACATACACTATCACTTCAGTGATAGTATAGACTCTGTTAAACGGCCCGCGGTGCTACTATTGGCACCGCCCATTACATTTTTTTTAACACATAAAATAATCTAACTGTTAAAACCTACTACCACGGACTGATCACCCGTCGGTATCTTTATAATACTATTTCAGGTATCACCTCTATTGGACGTCAACACATTCCACAACACATTACATTCAATGAAAGCTTGCAACAACAATCCAACACCGAGACAGAGATATTCTCAACCTGCAGTCAACAAAAGACCTTGTGCAAGACAAGGCAGACCTCTAACGGGCAGTGGTATACACCATTAAACAATTCCACCCTCGTTCCATCACCTTACCCCACCAATATAGACACCACCTCTTGCATTCCTGGCAACTACAATCCCCATTCATCTTCTTATGCCAGAGCGCATAAGACATTGCGGCACCATACGTCCCAGGAATAATCGCAGCGTACAAATACGCATCACCATCCCACGGCTCACACATATTCTTCTCACCATTAGAAGAAACATACGAAAGTACAGCAGGAACTACGTAGCTACTTCCTGCCCCATCCAACAAAAGATCCCTCACAGGCGAGGTACATCTATCCTCCTTTCCAACTGAACTATTTTCAGTTGGCATCAGCTCAAAACTCGAGGAGTTTAAGGTATCCAATTCTTCCATATAAGGAGACCACATTACGGTCTTCTTGCCGCCACCCTCACTATCTCCAAAACATTCCATCGGAAATGGCATTTTAGGCGTCGTTGGTATTACCCACCCCTCAGAAGTACCTACCATCGTAGGAGCGGAAGAAAATGACGAACCAGCATCTATGCTCTCCTCGTTCCCACTATCCTGCCTACATATCGAACAGGCAGCCGAGCCACAGTCATCCGAAGTCGATCTGAAATCACTCACGTCAGGAGCGACGTACTTGTCCCCACAATATGCGGACAAGTGGGAAAAATAACTCGTAATATCCGAACGAGTAACCGACATTATGGCCTCCAAGACGGACAAGGCATACACCTACCACAAGTTCCGAAGATTAGCTGTGATTTCGGAGCACATCAAGAAGTTAATCTCCGACACACCACGAAAGAAAAGGGACAATCCTGAACCACAAACGTTCGAGGAATCAGCCAAACCACCACCAGTCACCATCTTCACCATCGATGTCACGAAACCAGAAGAAGACTCTCCCCTCACAACACGGGAATTTGAGTCACCTCCTATGACAGAAGCAAACTGGAAGAAAGTTCAACCACAAATACATGATATCCTTGCCTTTATACAAACGCTAGGGTATCTTCACTGCTTTCATCCAAAAGACATCCAACTGTTTCTCGTAGCAACAACCAAACACTATCTTTTGCTTACAACCATCGCATTTGAAAGTAAGGACTTGGACCTTACCATGGTGCTTGCAGAACACCTAAAACGCCCCAAGATTCCACAGCTTACAGAACCCCACTGAGTTCTGAAGGAATAGGATGATATTATGTCCTTAATGCTATATGGTCAGCACCTCCTTCTACCTGTTGTACCAGGGCAGTTTGAGGACCCACCAATAGCCAATCGACTAAAAGGACAAGACAGAAGGGACCCTCCTGAGACGCCAACCAAACAACGTTCCGCAACAGAAGTCAGCACAGGATCTCAAACTGGCATCGTGCCAGAAGATGATATTGTGGAACGCACCTCAGATACTGGCAACCCAAATAATGGAGGCGACGATGATGACCAAACCCCTCCCTTAGAACGAGGTACCACAACAGGCAGAGGAGATGACGATAGATACGATAGTAGCTCTAGCAGTGGAAGCTCTAGTAGCGGATCGTCAGTTCACAGTCACAGAAGCATACACAAACCAAAGAAAAAGGTCAAGAAGATCAAGAAACGGACAGATCGTGCTAAGACACCAGAACAACAGCAATGGGAAACGACGACAGGAATTGTGACACCTGAAACATCATCAAAAATATCCAAACGAATGAAGGGTATCAAGATAGATGCTCCAGAAAATCTCAACAGTGGAGATAAGAAATGGCGAGACTCATAGTATCTCGACACTTGGGTCAACTCGATACAGAAATGGTTAAGTATGAAAGGTATAAGTTTGGAATCGAAGGAAGCGTTGGACTTTATTGGATTCAAACTGCAAGGCAGCGCACTTACTACTTATAACCATCACCTCATCAAGGAAAAGGACAAGGCGTCCTTCTTCAGTTTCATGCTAGTGCTACGGGAATTCCTTATTCCCTCCACTAGCAAGGACCTCCTATGGAAAGAATGGGAGGCCGCATCACCCAACAAGGATGGACGACACATGGGTATCAAAACCTTTGCCAACTGGCTGGAGGAACTTCAGATTAAGCTTCGCAACAAGGATGGAAACCAATGCATCTCAGAATAAGTCAAACGCAGGAAATTCCTCAACCACCTACCGGATTACATGGAAACCACCCTGGTTCTCCAAATACTTGATTCATGGACATTCAATAATCTGGTCAAGAAAGCGGAATCATACGAGGCTGCACGAAAACATGGGCGTATCTCAACTACACCCAAACCTGCTTGCCAGCCTGCTACCCAACCAGCTCCGAACCCTGTTCGAAGTCATCGCAGGGATCGGAAGACAGACAACAAGAAAACAAATTCTAATCCTGGAAGAATCCCTACCATGAAAACAACAACCACCAAGGATCCAGACTGGGAAGTGGCTAACAAGACGTTAACATCACAAGACAAGATGAAGTGGATCAGGGAACGGAAGTGTCTATGGTGCCATGCACCTGGTCACACCTTCAAGGAATGCAAGAAGCGAATATGCAAAATACCCATGCGCCCCGCCGCACAAGTCCTATCTCTGCAACACACCAGCAAACCAGTTTTCGCCAAGAATAACTACAGGGGCAAAATCAAGGCAAAACCCCAGTCTGCTGAAGAATTAGACTACAGCAGGGTTCGGGTAAAGGTTAACGCCCACACTGCTTTAGCCCTTGTTGATATACAGACGACTGGCGGAGATCTCATCAACGCACAATTCGTGCACCTCTACGGCCTACCGACCTACGGAATCGACAAGAAGTCACTCAATAACGCGATAAAAGGATCAAAGGGTGTGATAGAAAAGGCATGTGATGTCCAAATGCACTACGGAGGATATACGGAAACAAGAACGCTCTATGTAGCGCATCTTGCAGGCTGGGATATGATCCTAGGCAAACCAGCACTTACAGGCCTGAACGCCTTAATCCCAGCAGGACCAAAGCCTGTTACCATGCAACCTGATGGGATGGCACGCTTTGCACTCAAGGAATGGAGGAAGGCAGGGCTTGCTACGGGGCAAGTCACATCTGCTGCACTCTTCATAGAAGTCGAAGTGCCAGACTATCTTCTACCACTCTGCAAACTCATGGTCTCAGCTATGAGTCTCGAAGAATGTCGGGAATTCAACCCCTTCGTTGAATTTGGCCAATTATTTCTGGCAACCACACCCAACAAGTTGCCACCCCTCAGAACTATCAACCACCGAATCTGCCCGAAACCCGGCGCTACATGGGTAGCTAAATGGCGACGCTCACCCTCCAAATTTTATGCTGAGGTCACCAAACAGCTCAATGAGGAAGAAGCCTCAGGCCGGATTTATCGTGCAGAACATGACACCAATGCGGTAGTTCTGTTCGTACAAGCCAAACGAGCTGATCCCACCAAACCTAGACGTCTCCTAGACGCCAGGGTTCGGAATGATGCAGTTGACCCCAACCACACACCCCTACCAAGCATTGAGGAACTCATGGAGCTAGTCACTGCTCGGAAATACGGTAGCAAGATCGACCTACCAGATGGGTACTACAACATCAGAATCGAAGAAGACTCGGAACAACACTCCACCTTCCTCACACACATGGGATATTGCCGCAGTCGCATTATGCAACAAGGAGACCGCAATGCTCCTGCTACCATGGTACGAGCCATGTACGAAATCTTTAAGGACATGCTCTTCAAGGACCTTGTCATCTATATCGACGACATTATTATCTTTTCAGATACCTATGACGAACATGTAGCTACCTTACGGAAGGTTCTACAACGACTCCTAGACGAGAAGTTTTGGTTGAAGGCTAGCAAATGCCAGTTGTTTATCAAATGTCTAGATATCTTGGGACATATATTAACTCCGGATGGGTTACATATGGATCCTAAGAAGTACAAGAAAGTATTGGACTTCAAGGTCCCCAGCAACCACCGAGAATTAAGAGGAATACTCGGCGTTGTCATATTCCTAAGCAAGTTTTGTCCAGAATTGGCCTCCTAGCCAAGCACCCTATCAGGATTACAAGGCGAAAATGCACACTGGAGATGGACGGACACCCACACTCCAGCACGCGAGAAAATCAAGGAACTTGTGAATTCTCCACAGATTCTCAAACCCTGGGACCACTTCTCGGAAACGCCAAAATACCTGGCATGTAATGCTAGTGATATTGGACTAGGATCATGGATAGGACAAGGAGAACTAGGATCAATTCGATCCTGTCGATTTCATTCTCGGAAATTCAGCACTGCACAGCTGAAGTACCCCACCTACCAAAAGGAGTTACTCGCTATTGTTGACTCCCTGAAGTTCTTTAAGGCTCAACTCCGAGACCACAAATTCACCGTTCTCACGGATCACCAAGCACTACTCTCTTTCCTCCGACCACCACAAACATCTCAGAAACTAGCCTGATGGCAAGATTACATGAGAGAATTCGACTTGGTCATTGAACATACGGCTGGAAAAGGAAACCTGTTGGCAGACGCTCTATCAAGGAAGCATAAATACTCTCTCAATCCTACCGAGGAACAACACTTCATCCCTCAGAGCATCGATCCTACAGAAGACAACAGCAACCTTCAAGACACTTCTAGTACTACCAACAACCTCTCTATCTCTCCCATACCAGAAGAAATCAGAATGGTTTCCCGCGGCTACATCAACTTCAAGGACACGGACTGCGACTACAACAAGTGCGCAGGCCGCGACGAAACCCGCGGTCACCACCCCTCTTGTCCCTATCTCGACGACGAGAATGACGGGGACTATGAAGATTACGACGATATCAAGGAGGAAGAAATGCAATCAGATGAAGATACCCTCTCCACCATCCCCGAAGAAATCTTTGACGGGTATGAGTTTGATCCTCACTCCCATGTTGTTGAACATAATCAATTAAACAGTTTTCATCACATTAGCGCTCCCGCAGATGGTACCTCCTCAGTTACCAACGACGACAATATTCCTGCTATCATTACGGACGTCTTCAATGACGCCTAGGAACACTACAAGAAGCATCGAAAGCAACACAATACCGATTGTCAGGACTAATACTGCCGCTCGTATGGTAGCTCGCACCAGAATGGGAATTGTTAGTTTCCCACCAGCAGATGCTCAATTTGCGGAACCTACGGATATGGATGTTTGGTCTGCACTCTAGCGGAGGCAGTTTATCAGAAGGAGAAGGAATTCCAGTCGAGGCAGCCAGACTCATGGAAATTGAAAGCTACCACTATCCCTCCTAACAACACCCCCTCCTCTGAGACTCCCGATATTGACATTCCCAATCTTAATCTCAAAGAAGCTCCTAACCGCATACACATGTGGTCTGTGGAAGAATGCGCAATCAGGAATGCTCCTATTGCTCGCCACGAACCATGGGGTCAGCAAACGGAACAAAAAAACCCATAAGACTACAACATCAAAATCGTACCAGATGAGGAAAGACCCTCCTTCCTCTCTGCCCCAGTTACCACCAGATCTCAACGCAATGCAGCTTCCGGAGAAGCCAGCGGATCTAACCAAGGTCATAATACACTCCTATCCCCCACTAATCCTATGAGATATGGGCCAGGAGTGGGATTTATGCCCAACAACATCACACATCAAATGAGGAGAACAGTCACGTTCAAGACCCTCAACCACAGGAGAAGAGGTCAATTCCTTCTGCAACTACTGCCACTCGTCAGTGCAACGTCTGCAAAGGCGAGGGACACTATGCATCAACATGCGAGGCAAAACGCAAGGCAGACTCAGACATCAGGTATAGAATCGTGCCAGCAACCAATATGGCAAAGATATATCCCGATCTCGACGACGGAACCAAAGATGACCCAGACTTCTATCTCGTTGCTCATGTTGACAAAGATGATAGAATGAGGGATGCCTACATCGTATGCATCAGGATATGCCCCATGTGGAGCCAGCTCTACAACGGACCAGAAGGAAAGAAAGGAGTAAGCAAGGACAATGGGTTCTTATACAAGAAGAATGAGAAAGGAGAATGGAGCCTGGTTTTACCAAGCACGTTCGACATGAACGGTAAGAACTACCTCGAGGATGCAATCAAGGAATCTCATGATGCTACGGCACATCGTGGAGTTAAGAGAACATTGAAATCGTTGACTGATAAATTCATTTGCCAGCCATTTTCAATGCTCGTTAAAGAATACGTGGCGAGTTGCAATAAATGTCAAAGAACGAAGTATTGCCACTGGCCACCACTAGGAGAAGTAACAATGTTACATGTTCCTGTTAGAGCCTGGACAGATATCACTATGGATTTTCTTAAGATGTCTCCTGTTTTAACTTATTGCACTACTTTATACCCGAACATTGCTTTGGAAGATGATCATATGATTTGCTTTTCGAGACTTTGGACGATTGCCTGTAGACAATCAGGATTTATGTTTCTCACTCCAGTTTCTGATAACCTTACGGCAGAGAAGTACACTGATACCATTGATAAACACGTTGCTTCTGTCATTGGTTATCCCTATTATATTGTTTTTGATCGTGACAGTGTTTTTATGTCAGACCATTTCAAGGATTGGGCAACAAGAAAGGGAATCAAGTTGGAACCATCTACCGCATAATACCCTTAGATGGACGGTCAGTCAGAAATTGCCAACAAGACAATCCTGCAAGCCGCACGAGTGTGCAAGTTCGAAGGAAACGAATGGCTGCACAAACTCTCCGAGATTCAGCTCAAGCTGAACTTCTGAGACAACACCGCAAGATAACAGAGTCCATTCTTTTCACTCCTAGGCTTTGAGGCAAAGCTGGGTCCTTCTTCCTTCCCTTACCCGATCAATCCTTATAGACCTGCAGAGGAACTTCATCTTGACACCTCTCGCAACCTATACTCCTCCAAAGTCAAGCAGGCGAAACAAGCCAACAAGAAGCGGTCTGTTCCACCATTTCTTTCGGCCCGCCAAAATATTCTTCTCTCAACAGAGCACATCAACCTCTTGAACACATTTAGGAAACTCAAACCTAGATGGGTCGGACCGTTCTGCATCTAACACGTCCACAGGAAGCGGAACAACTATACTCTCGACCTGTCAACGGACAGTCGACTTTCTCTTATCCACAATAGCTTCCATATCAGCAAGATCAAACCTTACGTCGCAAACCACTAAACCAACTTCCCAGGTCGCCACGAGGAACAGCTTGGTGAAGTAACGGAAGGCAGATGTGAAGTTGAAAGAGTACTCGAATTTCGAACCGCTCCTCGTACTGGCAAAAGCCATAACCTGGTACGTGTGAAAGGGTATGAAAGTGATGACGATGAATGGATCAACTTCGAAGAAATCAGCCTTGAAATCGTTCAAGACTTCTGGACAAGCGGAAACTATTCCAACACCTTCAAGCAAGGAAGATCCTCCAAGAAACACAAGAGGTGTCATACTCAAGAAACCCACAAGTCAATTGTTCAAACTGAACGGGACAGAGTTCTCGCCCTCAGTCCTGACAACGAAGACCTCACCTCCACTGCTACCAACCTTTTAGAAGATATCTTTCATGTTTTCCTAAAGTACTGATTCGCGCCAGTTGAATTAACCTGGCAATCCCACATTCCTTCTTGTTGTTTTAATTGTCGTTCTGAGTTGACAATGGAAGAAGGTATGGGAAACAAGGTATCTATCGGATATTTTCATTTTTCCTTATGTCATGAATGTTTACTAAGGATGATTTGGAAGTTATGCTGGTCTCCTACTGTCCATTGCGAAGATTGCTACTCCCGTAACTGTCGTGCTTGCACTTGTTATTTCGGACTACCTCCAGCTTGGGCAAGACAACAAGAGTAGGACATCCATTTAAGTGGGGAAGTGTAACGGAAGACCGTTTCTTATATTTGTCTCAGTACGCATTTCCTAGCACCTATAGTGTTTACCAGATAGCTCGGGCATAGTACCTTACGTACTATTTCCTTGAGCATATCCGGTCCTTATGTACTTTTCTTTTATCATGATGCATTACCTATCCGCACCTGTATTTCTGAGTACAGGAGGCCTGACCAACCACACCTGTATTTATGGTCATGGAGGAGTGCTTCCTGGAACGGCCAGAAAGCCGGTTTTCTGGAAAGGCCAGAAAACAGGTTTTTCAGACTCCAGAAGGCTTGGCGGCTAGTATAAGTACTGAGCCATTCCGCCCTTCTGGAGCAGGATTCTCAGATCAGATCACTTCATACAGAGTTCAGACAAGCCTTAGATAGCTTCAATACAGAGAGATTACACATGTTAATTCTCTTCCCGCTTGGGAAATCTGTATGCTCTCAAAGACCCTTTGAGTCCTCGACTTAGCTGAACCAATAACAGACATACAGTATCACTCTGGTGACAGTATAGACTCTATTAAACGGCCCAGGGTGGTACTATTGGCATCGCCCATTACATCAGGGCAGCCTGCGCCTCTTTTCCAAAGATTCGTACAAAATCTCACTACTGGGTTGGCAATCTCTCTAGCAGTCCCTGTAGGTTTTTCGCCGCTGTGATCTGCATCATATCGAACGCCTGACCAGTGGATACTCGGGGAGATTCCATTTCGCCCACATGTATTAAACTGATATATTTCGCATGTTCTAGGATTTCATCAAACTCGCAGAAATCCTTTACCTCTTCAATTTCCAAAGCGCGCTTAAGATCCATACTATAGGGAGATGTAACTCTGAGCTTATGGCAGTGCGCTGTAATCCAATCGAACTCTAAAATGAGTGGAAAACCTGGCTCGAGGCACGCCAACTCAGTAACCAGGTCAAGGATCTTTTGTGTTCCCGATCATGCATCAGGGAACTCCAGCTGTACTTGTTTGACCTGTACAGTCCCAGACCTCTTAAGTAGGGAGCCGTCGGTGCTCTCCAATCTCAGTTGGTTCTCCCTCTTAACCCAGTGCATCATCATTTGCTCCACAAAATGCGGATCCAAAATCGTCACTTCGGCACCAGTATTAATAAGGGCATTCATGGTTGTCACTCTTGCATTTCCACCATAAACCCAAGATAACTTAACAGGGATATGAAACTTCATTCCATCAGGCCTCAACACTTTCACAGACGATTTCACAACCAAAGAAAAATTAGAAACAATATTCCTAGCCAATGAAATATCCGACGCCGCCACCATTCGTGGTCTTTTTTGAGTGTACTAATTAGAGTAGCCAACTCGTCCTCAGCTTTTCGTTTTTGTACTCTTTTCGTGTTTTGTGATATAGTAAGATTGCGAGAAACAGAAGAAATCAAAACCGGGTCTATATCCATAAGTTCCCCCTCATGTTCCTCCTTCCATTCCTTAACAGAGATGCTTTTTCTAACAACACAAATTGAAAACCAATCCTGCGAGACTGCCTGACCCCACGTACAGGACAGCCTGCGTTTCTATTGAGTATCCAACTTAACTACCTCAAAGTCCAACTCGTCCTCCGAAATAATCCGACAATAGGAAATTGGCTCAGGAGCTACCTCCAATATTGCCCTTATCCCAGACACCTTCGCCGCCTTCTCCTTCCCCTTCTCGGTCTTCTTCTTGTCCTCTTTGGTAGGTTTCCAAGCATTAGTGCAGTCCTTCTTGAAGTGGTTGGGGTCACCACATTTGATACATTGAGACGATGTCATGCATGCCTGTTTCATAGCATAGGTGACAAGCTCTTCAACAGGTCCTTTGGCATTTTTGTTGGTATCGGACTTGTTGGATTCCGTACTGGTGCCCTGAGATTTAGGATTCGCCTTCTTCTTCTTCACATGCTTGTTATCATCCTTTTTGGTAACCTCCGAGGATTTGTTGACCTCTCTCTTCTCTTTTGTCCCACCTGCCCTATCTACTTTATTCTGGAACTCGGTCGGAGCATACTTCTCTCTACCCCTACGTATTCTAAGGTTGATCTAGCATTCACGATTAGTGTAGAAGCACATCTCGATACTTGCAGAGACTTTATCTAATACGTCCTTATTAATGCTTGTTCGGATCATATGGGGTCTTACCTCAGGTTGCATGGAGTTAACAAGGTGCTCCCAGAGCGCTTCTTTTGATAGACAAGCTATCAATTGATGTGTCCCGTTACGAGAGATATAGTCCACCATCCGATCATCCTTACACTAGTAGTCTTTAAGTATGTTCTGCTTTGCTTCCCGTTGTTCATGGTGGTTCCAGTGGGCCTCCATGAACTCATTGTTGAACCGTCCGTAGGAGTCCAATTCGAGCCACCTGGTCTGTTCATTTGGTAGGCATTTGTGCTAGTTGGCACGGTACCAAACATCAGCCCGTCCAGTTAATAGATCCGAGATGTACAGGATCTTTTCACTAGTGGTGCTGTAGGAGAGTGGTATTCGCTCGAATATATTGTCGACCTTTGGAACAAATTCCTCTAACTTTGAGGAAGTACCATCGAACTTGGGAGGGTGCGGAAGGTTTCGGAGTTCCTTCTTGACAGGTGGGGTAGGTGTGAACTGAGTGACTTGAGTCACAGGTCCATCTTGTGGGTGTGGAGGGGGTGGTGGAGGTGGTGGTGGGATTATTCCGCCTATACCTCTACCTTTAGGTAGTGGAGGGGGGGTTCGGTGCCTGTGGATTTCTTAGTCAATATCCGAAGAGATTCCCTGTTTTCGTTTGGCAGGACTTTCGAGGTCCTTAATTTTCCGCTGTAGAGTTGCAGTGGTTCGGTCAAGGGCCTCGATTGACTCCTTGTTGTTTTCGCAACTCTTAGAGCGGTCCTCCTTTTCTTGTTTCACACCTTATTGACTCCATTCGTTTTAGCTTCGCAAGTCACCTTTGATTTGGTCCAATTCAGCTTGTACTGTACCAATGACCTTTGCGGTCTCTTCTTCTAACTTCTTAATTAAGGGTTCCCACTGGATTACTAGGGTTACCTTAATCTTATCTGTTAGGGTTGCAACCATCTCTTGTTGGCCTTCTGCTTGGCCTGTGAGGGCAGCTATTTCGTCTTTTCCCTGTTGACGAAGGGTAGTCAGATCTTCATATGTAGCTTTGGCGCCATCATAGATGATCTTATATGCATCTTGCTGGTCGGATATTATTTTAGCGTATGCCAACAATGCATCGGGCAACTTGGTTATCTCGCTTCGCTGCTTCTCGAATTCCTCCTTGCCATCATTAATTATGGTGGCCAGTCATCGATCATATTGTTCTTGCGATAGGCCTCGATTTGATTGCTTATATTCTCAGGTATCTACCCTGTAACGAGATGATGTTGTCCTTGTAGCACCCCGCTGTTGAGTTCGGCTTTGTCCGAATCGCTGTAATAGCCCTACTGGCATCATCAATGGATTTGGAGAGTAATCAAGGGCTGGGTATTGTGTTTCATATGATTGAACCCCACGGGATAATATATCTTCCATTGCGGAATCTGGTTCTATTTCCGATTCCGAATGGGCTGCCTCCAATTGTAGTCACTGTGTTATCACTCTTGGAGTTATGGCTGGGAATGACAAAGGGTTATAGGGTAAGCGAGGCCCAGAAGCCTTTGGAGTTTGGCCTTCAGGAGCAGACATAATTTCAATATGAATTCTAGAACTTCAGCTTATTCGAAAATACTGTGACTACAAAGTAATGTCACGGGGGCTCTATTAACAATATAGCGGATACTACAACTATAAAATAGAGCGGAGGTATGTTCTATTGCAACAACGAACTTATTCAGAACTCAGAATAATTCTTCAGCAAAACTAAAGGTCCTTCTAGACTTATCCGAGATAAAGTCAGAACTTAAACGTAAACTTAGAACTTGGTAGGCTTCGTGTAGAATCGATTGCTTAACACCCATGGTGGCCACTATCCTCACCTTCAACAATTCTGTCAATATTTGTATTCCGGGGTGATGGATATTGTAATGCATGGCGGGCTTCGGATTGCTCATGTCCGAAGGTCGTCTCATCACCTTTTATTCATGCAGTCGCCTTCTGCACTTAGTCTGCCAGTGTTTCAGCTACTGCAGAGTCATACTACAGACTTGACTCAACTAAGAATACTTTTCCCCACTGTATCTCTAGGAGATTACACTACCTATTCTTGGTCACCACTTAAGCGAAATAACCATAGTCTTATTCCGATGGCAGAGTAACTTTTAGATAGTAAACTTAAAATCGTTCAGTTTACAACTCAAACTTCTTAATTAATATATCCGGCATCATCCATCCGAGTTGTCTAGTGTCCATTGAGAGTAGACCTAGTATACACGTGGCCCAGCTTCAACTGCTCATAACTGCGTGGATATGATTCCGTTAATCTTCATTAAGGTATCATTTGAAAGCTCTTTCTGCGTGGAATCTAATAGACTAGGTTAGTTTGCTACTTTTGTAACTGGGCATATGTAAAATCCTATAGAAGTAGTTTTAACAACTTCAACAGCCCCAAACTCGCCCAGGAGAATTCTGATCGCAAAACGGATTCCAGAAATGGATTCAGCGTGTAAAGCAACCCCTAAAACCGACTTGAGCTTGAAGTTCCTGAGAACTTTTATTTTGGCTCAGATTTCCATTGCCCCTTATAGTGTCACCAGACGCACTTTAGTCTAAATTTCGCCCTGGTGGCTTGAATTTTTTATTTCTCTCTAAGGACATTTCAGGGTAACCCAAAACAGCTAGTAGCGACGAATGCCGCTAGCATGATAGGCCAGTAGCACCGTAAAAATATGCTAATCGCAATCATGGTGACGGTTTCCCGATCGGGGATAGTCTCGTCCTGCATTAAGTTTTCGGAGTTGCTTACCCATGTGGTGTTGATGTAAACCGCATTTGCTAAGTAGCTCACTTAGTAGGTTCATGGTAATCAATCCTAGTTCAGGGTAACTTTGCAGGCTCAGTATAACAGCTCCCATGCGATTTTCAACTTATTAATATTTTATTCTGTCGTATAGTAAGAAACTTTGTCTGACTGATACTTGATCACTAGTAGTGTCACGGGGTGACTACCGGCCCACCTAAGGGTACTTGTACTATAGAGAACGACCCAAGGATATGTTATACATGTCTGAGGAATGCTTAATAATAAGTGTTGCGCGTTACTAGAAAATATTACTCGTAGCAGTAATACTTCTATCTGCAGTACAGCCCGACAATAGAAATATTGCGTGCTGGGTCCAGGGGTACAGGAACTACCTAAGAACGTGTAGCTGGAGCTACAGTTCAAGTTTCGTGTGATTCCGACTACTAGTGATCTAGTTACAGTCAGACAAAGTTTCTTACTATACGACTGAAGAAAATATTTCTAAGT
>Ga0307511_10003345_pt1 | contig 16496 bp, 11 predicted proteins | sample 13_EM_MG_FD_200266 | JGI IMG/M metagenome (GOLD analysis project Ga0307511, IMG submission 200266) | Populus trichocarpa ectomycorrhiza microbial communities from riparian zone in the Pacific Northwest, United States - 13_EM | ecosystem: Host-associated > Plants > Roots > Unclassified | place... | reverse complement strand
GGGCGACAACATCAAGATGATCGTCACCCTGATCGCCCCGATCGCCATGGAACAAGGCCTGCGCTTCGCCATCCGCGAAGGCGGCCGTACCGTCGGCGCCGGCGTGGTCGCCAAGGTCGTCGAGTAAATTGCAGTTCAGGCTGGCGGACGGAAGTCCGCCACCTTTAGTAGTATTTGAGTAATTTGACTTGTGCGGCTTTGTCGTCAAATCAAATTCAGGTCAGGACCACTCAAAAGCGAAGCTTTCTTTTAAAAGAAAGCCTCGCTTTTGAGTGAAATGATTCTAGGGGCATAGCTCAATTGGCAGAGCGACGGTCTCCAAAACCGTAGGTTGGGGGTTCGATTCCCTCTGCCCCTGCCAGATAGCGGCGCGCTAGTCGGCAAGAAAATGCAAAGCGTGCGCTAACTAACTGGCAAGACTGAAGACTTCAGCGTGGATAAAGCAAAGATTGCGTTGGCGGTAGTGCTGGTGATCGCCGGGCTGGTGGGCTTCTACCACTTCAGCGAGCAGGCCTTGGTGCTGCGCGTGCTGTACGTGCTCGGCGGTCTGATCGCGGGTGGCGCGGTGGCGTGGTTCACCGAGCCGGGGCAGAACTTTGTCGCCTTCGCGCGCGAGTCCATCATCGAGACCAAGAAGGTGGTGTGGCCGACCCGCAAGGAGGCGGTGCAGACCACCGCCGCCGTGTTCGGTTTTGTGCTGATCATGGCCGTGTTCTTGTGGATTACCGACAAGAGCCTGGAATGGGCGCTGTACGACTTGATCCTGGGGTGGAAAAAAACATGAGCTCCGCTTCGAATTCCGCACCGATCGCCGGCAAGCGCTGGTATGTCGTGCACGCGTATTCCGGCTTCGAGAAGAGCGTCAAGCGCGCCCTTGAGGAGCGGATCAACCGCGCCGGCATGGCCGACAAGTTCGGCAACATCATGGTGCCGGTCGAGGAAGTCGTCGAGCTCAAGGGTGGCCAGAAAAGCATTTCCGAGCGCAAGTTCTTCCCCGGCTACCTGCTGGTGGAAATGGAAATGAACGATGAAACCTGGCATCTGGTGAAAAACACCAACAAGGTGACCGGTTTTGTCGGCGGCAGCGGCAACCGCCCGGCGCCGATTCCGCAAAAGGAAGTCGAGAAGATTTTCACCCAGATGGCCGAAGGCGCGGAAAAGCCGCGGCCCAAGGTGCTGTTCGAAGTGGGCGAGATGGTTCGCGTCAAGGATGGTCCGTTCACCGACTTCAATGGCAATGTTGAAGAAGTGAACTACGAAAAGAACAAGCTCAAGGTGACGGTCACCATTTTTGGCCGCGCCACGCCGGTGGAACTGGATTTCGCCCAGGTCGAGAAGCAATAAGTTCGGCAGTACAGGTGGCGCGGCGCTTGTAAGTGGGCGCCAACCTATCAAGGTTTCAAGGTTGCGGACGATCCTCAAAACGTCTGGGGCCGGCGCGGCGCCCAAAAGCCGCCAGAGGAGCGCAAGTAGGCACTTACATAGAGTCGAACGCGCGCTGGTACTCAACCAATCTTCCCGAGGCGCAAGTTTCGGGGCGATGTATTTCAGGAGCCAATCATGGCCAAGAAAGTCATCGGCTTTATCAAGCTGCAGGTGCCTGCAGGTAAAGCCAATCCCTCGCCGCCTATCGGTCCGGCGCTGGGTCAGCGTGGTCTGAACATCATGGAATTCTGCAAGGCCTTCAATGCGGCCACGCAGAAACTCGAACCCGGCCTGCCGATCCCGGTGGTGATCACCGCGTTCGCCGACAAGTCCTTCACCTTCATCATGAAGACGCCTCCCGCGTCCATCCTGATCAAGAAGGCGGCGAAGATCGACAAGGGTTCCAAGACCCCGCATACCGACAAGGTCGGCAAGATCACCCGCGCGCAAGCCGAGGAAATCGCCAAGACCAAGATGCCCGACCTCACCGCTGCCGATCTGGACGCCGCCGTGCGCACCATCGCCGGCTCCGCCCGCAGCATGGGCATTTCCGTGGAGGGCTTTTAAATGGCTCACATCTCCAAGCGCATCAAGGCCCTGAAGCCCAAGGTTGACCGCGCCAAGAACTACGCCCTGGCTGATGCCCTGGGCCTGGCCAAGGAAACCGCCACCGCCAAGTTCAACGAGTCGATCGACGTTGCCGTGATGCTCGGCGTCGACGCGAAGAAGTCCGACCAGACCGTGCGCGGTTCGGTGGTCATGCCCTCCGGCACCGGCAAGTCGGTGCGCGTCGCCGTGTTCGCCCAGGGCGAAAAGGCCGAGCAGGCCAAAGCCGCCGGCGCCGACATCGTCGGCCTGGACGACCTGGCCGAGAAGGTCAAGGCCGGCCAGATGGACTTCGACATCGTCATCGCCACGCCCGACACCATGCGTGTCGTCGGTACCCTGGGCCAGATTCTCGGTCCGCGCGGCTTGATGCCGAACCCGAAGGTCGGCACCGTGACCCCGAACGTGATCGAGGCGGTGAAGAACGCCAAGGCCGGCCAGGTCCAGTACCGCACCGACAAGAACGGCATCATCCAGTGCACCATCGGCCGCGCCAACTTCACGGTGGAGCAGCTGGCCACCAACGTGCGCGCCCTGATCGAAGCATTGAACAAAGCCAAGCCGGCCGCATCTAAGGGCATCTATCTGCGCAAGATTTCCATTTCCTCCACCATGGGTGCCGGGATTCGCGTCGATACGCAATCCTTGAACGCATAAGGAGCACCAGTTTGGGGCGCGGCGGGCGCAAGCCTGCCGTGCCCAACCTTCTTTGGGCTTTCGTGGCGCCAGCGGCCAGTCTTAACCGAGACGGGTCACAGCAATACGAAGAGCTGTCAAAGACCGTAGGGCCGGTGGCAATCGCGTGTGAAACCGAAGGGATTTTTCCCGAGGTTGCGAGAGCGCCGGTTAATCGAGCGGCAAGGATGGATTGCGCAGTCCCATCCCGCCACGCCCTACGCAGATGGCGTACCCGAACAGAATTTTTGTTTACGGTCGCCGTGTATCAACGGCGAGCGAAAAGTGAAACCGGGATTTCCCCTGTAACGCTTTGCAGCTCCGCCAGCGTCAGAGAAAGCCTTCGGGCCGATCCGGCGTTTTAACTAGGAGTAGGACCGTGGGTCTCAACCTTTCGGAAAAGCAGGCGGTAGTCGCTGAAGTCGCGGAGCAGGTCTCCAAGGCCCAGGTGATCGTCGTCGCCGAGTACCGTGGTCTGCAAGTAGGCAATATCACCGCTCTGCGCAAACAAGCCCGCGAAGGCGGCGTGTACCTGCGCGTGCTCAAGAACACCCTGGCGCGCCGCGCCGTCGAAGGCACCCCCTTCGCCGCGCTGGCCGACAAGATGGTGGGTCCCCTGATTTACGGGATTTCCACTGATCCGGTCGCCGCCGCCAAGGTGCTCAACGGCTTCGCCAAAGATAACGACAAGCTCGTGATCAAGGCGGGTGCGATGGCCAACTACCTGATGGACGTGAACGGCGTGAAAGCGCTGGCCACCATGCCGTCGCGCGAGGAGTTGCTGTCCAAGCTGCTGGGTACGATGCAAGCGCCGATCACGCAGTTCGTCCGCACCCTGAACGAGGTTCCGACCAAGTTCGTGCGCGGCCTGGCTGCGGTGCGGGATGCGAAGGAAAAGGCCGCGTCGTAATCGGCGCCGTCTTTCCGGTGAAAAAGCTTAACTTTCAGAATCAATCAAACTTTTAGCATTTGGAGTTAATCATGGCCGTTAGCAAAGCAGAAATCCTCGAAGCCATCTCTGGCATGACCGTTCTCGAACTTTCCGAGCTGATCAAGGAAATGGAAGAGAAGTTTGGCGTTTCCGCCGCCGCCGCCGCTGTCGCGGTTGCCGGCCCCGCCGCCGGCCCCGCCGCCGTTGTGGAAGAGCAGACCGAGTTCACCGTGAACCTGCTCGCCGCCGGCGAGAAGAAGGTCGAAGTGATCAAGGTTGTCCGTGCCGCCACTGGCCTGGGCCTGAAGGAAGCCAAGGACCTGGTCGATGGCGCCCCGAAGCCCGTCAAGGAAGGCATCAAGAAGGAAGACGCCGCCGCCCTCAAGAAGCAACTCGAGGACGCTGGCGCGAAGGTCGAAGTCAAGTAATTCCGACTTCAGGGAATGCACAGGCCGCGTCAAGCGGTTTGTGCATCCCCGGAGGCCTCAGAGGTCTCAGAAAAGCGAATCGCCCGGTGCATCCGGGTTGCCGTGAGCGGCGTAGATTTTCTTCTCTGTGTCTTCTGATTCGACTGCAGAGGACAAGTTTGGTCGGGCAGCGCACTCGTCATGGGGTGAGCCGCCGTCCGCCAGAGGCTGGTAGAGGCCAGCCGCCAGGCTTGGAAGTGCAATGCTTCCCGCACCAGTCGCGAAACTCCACGGTGCGCGCTTGTCCAGGCCGCGCCGTGTGCGATTCGGAGAGCTCATGGCTTATTCGTTTACCGAGAAAAAGCGCATCCGCAAAAGCTTCGCCAAGCGAGCGAGCGTGCAGAATGTGCCCTTCCTGCTGGCTACCCAGCTTGACTCCTACACCCAGTTCCTGCAAGCCGACGGCCAGCCTACCGCGCGCCGCACCGAGGGCCTGCAGGCCGCGTTCAGCTCGATCTTCCCGATCGTCTCCCATAACGAATACGCCCGGCTGGAGTTCCTCTCCTACCAGCTCGGCCAGCCTCCTTTTGATGTGAAGGAATGCCAGCAGCGCGGCCTGACCTTCGCCTCGCCCCTGCGCGCCAAGGTGCGCATGATCCTGCTCGACAAGGAAGATCCGACCAAAAAGAAGGTCAAGGAGATCAAGGAGCAGGAAGTCTACATGGGCGAAATTCCGCTCATGACCACCACCGGCTCCTTCGTGGTCAACGGTACCGAGCGCGTCATCGTTTCGCAGCTGCACCGTTCGCCCGGCGTGTTCTTCGAACATGACCGCGGCAAGACCCACTCGTCGCAAAAACTGCTGTTCAGTGCCCGCATCATTCCTTACCGCGGTTCCTGGCTGGACTTCGAATTCGATCCGAAGGACATCCTGTTCTTCCGCGTCGACCGCCGCCGCAAGATGCCGGTCACCATCCTGCTCAAAGCCCTGGGTTACACCCCGGAGCAGATCCTCGCCTCGTTCTTCCAGTTCGACACCTTCACCATCATGAAGGAAGGCGCGCAGTTCGACGTGCAGGCCGACCGCATGCGCGGTGAAGTCGCGCGTTTCGACATCGCCGACAAGTCGGGCAAGGTGATCGTCGCCAAGGACAAGCGCATCACCGCCAAGCACATCCGCGACTTCGAGGCCGCCGGCCTGAAGAAGATCTCGGTGCCGGACGACTTCCTGCTCGGCCGCGTGCTGGCCAAGAACATCGTCGATACCGACAGCGGCGAGATCATCGCTTCGGCCAACGACGAGATCACCGACGGCGTGCTGGACGCGCTGCGCGTGGCCGACATCAAGGACGTGCAGACCCTGTACGTCAACGACCTGGACCAGGGCCCGTACATCTCCTCGACCCTGCGGGTCGATGACATCCCCGACCAGCAAGCCGCCCGCATCGCGATCTACCGCATGATGCGCCCCGGCGAGCCGCCCACCGAAGACGCGGTCGAGACCCTGTTCAACGGCCTGTTCTTCGACGGCGATCGTTATGATCTTTCGTTCGTTGGCCGGATGAAGTTCAACCGCCGCGTCGGCGTCGACGCGCTGGAAGGCTCCGGTACCCTGTCGAACGAAGACATCGTCGCCGTCATCAAGATCCTCGTGGACCTGCGCAACGGCCGCGGCGAAATCGACGACATCGACCACCTGGGCAACCGCCGCGTGCGCTGCGTCGGCGAACTGGCGGAAAACCAGTTCCGCGCGGGTCTGGTGCGCGTCGAGCGCGCGGTCAAGGAACGTCTCGGCCAGGCCGAGACCGAAAACCTGATGCCGCACGACCTGATCAACGCCAAGCCGATCTCGGCCGCGATCCGCGAGTTCTTCGGCTCGTCCCAGCTGTCGCAGTTCATGGACCAGACCAACCCGCTGTCGGAAATCACCCACAAGCGCCGCGTCTCGGCCCTTGGACCGGGCGGTTTGACCCGCGAGCGCGCCGGCTTTGAGGTGCGCGACGTGCACCCGACCCATTACGGCCGCGTCTGCCCGATCGAAACCCCGGAAGGCCCGAACATCGGCCTGATCAACTCGCTGGCCCTGTACGCCCGCCTGAACCGCTACGGCTTCCTCGAGACCCCGTACCGCAAGGTGATCGACAACAAGGTTACCGCCGACATCGACTACCTGTCGGCGATCGAGGAAGGCCAGTACGTGATCGCCCAGGCCAACGCCGGCCTGGACAAGAACGGCAAGCTGACCGACGAGCTGGTCACCGCGCGTCACCATGGCGAAACCATCCTCTCCACCGCCGACCGCATCCAGTACATGGACGTGGCGCCGGGGCAGATCGTGTCCGTCGCGGCCTCGCTGATTCCGTTCCTGGAACACGATGACGCGAACCGCGCGCTGATGGGTTCGAACATGCAGCGCCAGGCCGTGCCTTGCCTGCGCGCCGAAAAGCCGCTGGTCGGTACCGGCATCGAGCGCACCGTCGCGGTCGACTCGGGCACCACCGTGCAGGCCCTGCGCGGCGGCCTGGTCGACTACGTCGACGCCGGCCGCGTGGTGATCCGGGTGAACGACGATGAAACCGTGCCCGGTGAAGCCGGCGTGGACATCTACAACCTGATCAAGTACACCCGTTCCAACCAGAACACCAACATCAACCAGCGTCCCATCGTGCAGGCGGGCGACCGCGTCTCGAAGGGCGACGTGGTGGCCGACGGCGCCTCCACCGACCTGGGCGAACTGGCCCTGGGCCAGAACATGCTGGTGGCCTTCATGCCCTGGAACGGCTACAACTTCGAAGACTCGATCCTGATCTCCGAACGCGTCGTCGCCGAAGACCGCTACACCTCGATCCACATCGAGGAACTGAACGTGGTCGCGCGCGACACCAAGCTGGGACCGGAAGAAATCACCCGCGACATCTCCAACCTGTCGGAAGGCCAGCTGGCGCGCCTGGATGAATCGGGCATCGTCTACATCGGCGCCGAAGTGCAGGCCGGCGACGTGCTGGTGGGCAAGGTGACCCCGAAGGGCGAAACCCAGCTCACCCCGGAAGAAAAGCTGCTGCGCGCGATTTTTGGGGAGAAGGCTTCGGACGTGAAAGACACCTCGCTGCGCGTGCCCTCGGGTATCGCCGGCACCGTGATCGACGTCCAGGTGTTCACCCGCGAAGGCATCGAGCGCGACAAGCGTGCCCAGTCGATCATCGACGACATGCTCAAGAGCTACAAGCAGGACCTGGGCGACCAGATGCGTATCGTGGAAAACGATACCTTCTCGCGGATCGAGCGTTTCCTGAACGGCAAGGTCGTCAACGGCGGCCCGAAGAAGCTCGCCAAGGGCGCCAAGGTCACCAAGGACTACCTGGCCGACCTGGAGCGCTACCACTGGTTCGACATCCGCCTGTCGGATGAGGAAGGCGCGCAGCAACTGGAGCAGCTCAAGGACAGCCTGACCCAGAAGCGCCACCAGTTCGACATCGCCTTTGAAGAAAAGCGCAAGAAGCTGACTCAGGGCGACGAATTGCCCCCGGGCGTGATCAAGATGGTCAAGGTGTACCTGGCCGTCAAGCGCCGCCTGCAGCCGGGCGACAAGATGGCCGGCCGCCACGGCAACAAGGGTGTGGTCTCGCGCATCGTGCCGGTGGAAGACATGCCGCACATGGCCGACGGTACCCCCGCCGACATCGTCTTGAACCCGCTGGGTGTGCCCTCACGTATGAACGTGGGCCAGATTCTCGAAACCCACCTGGGCTGGGCCGCCAAGGGCCTGGGCCAGCGGATCGAGGAAATGGTCAAGCAGCAGCGCAAGGTGGCCGACGTGCGCAAGTTCCTCGAGAAGATCTACAACGCGAGCGGAAAGCAGGAAGACCTGGCGCACTTCAGCGACGACGAAATCCTTCACCTGGCGCATAACCTGCGCAAGGGCGTGCCGTTCGCCACCCCGGTGTTCGACGGTGCCACCGAAGACGAAATCCGCGCCATGCTGGACCTGGCGTACCCGGACGACTTCGCGCAGCGCGTCGGCTTCACCAAGACCAAGACCCAGGTCACGCTGTTTGACGGCCGCACCGGCGAGGCATTCGAGCGCTCGGTCACCATGGGCTATATGCACATGCTGAAACTGCACCACCTGGTGGACGACAAGATGCACGCCCGTTCGACCGGCCCGTACTCGCTGGTTACCCAGCAGCCGCTGGGCGGCAAGGCGCAGTTCGGCGGCCAGCGCTTCGGCGAAATGGAAGTGTGGGCGCTGGAAGCCTACGGTGCTTCCTACACGCTGCAGGAAATGCTGACCGTGAAGTCCGACGACGTCAACGGCCGTACCAAGATCTACGAAAACATCGTCAAGGGCGACCACAAGATCGACGCCGGCATGCCGGAGTCCTTCAACGTGCTGGTCAAGGAAATCCGGTCGCTCGCGATCGATATCGATCTCGAACGCCATTAAGCAGGAGTGAACACATGAAAGCATTGCTGGATCTGTTCAAGCAAGTCACCCAGGAAGAAGAGTTCGATTCGATCAAGATCGGACTGGCTTCGCCGGAGAAAATCCGTTCCTGGTCGTATGGCGAGGTCAAGAAGCCGGAGACCATCAACTACCGCACCTTTAAACCGGAGCGTGATGGCCTGTTCTGCGCCAAAATCTTCGGGCCGATCAAGGACTACGAATGCCTGTGCGGCAAGTACAAGCGCCTCAAGCATCGCGGCGTGATCTGCGAGAAGTGCGGGGTTGAAGTTACCCTCACGAAGGTGCGCCGCGAGCGCATGGGCCACATCGAGCTGGCCAGCCCGACCGCGCACATCTGGTTCCTGAAGTCGCTGCCGTCGCGTCTGGGCATGGTGCTCGACATGACCCTGCGCGACATCGAACGCGTGCTGTACTTCGAAGCCTACGTCGTGACCGACCCCGGCATGACGCCCCTGAAGCGCTGCCAGCTGCTCACCGAAGACGACTATCTGGCCAAGGTGGAAGAATTCGGCGACGACTTCTCCGCGTCGATGGGCGCCGAAGGCATCCGCGACCTGCTGCGTTCGCTCGACCTGCCGCACGAAGTCGAGACCATCCGCAAGGACCTGGATGCGACCGGCTCCGAAGCCAAGGTGAAGAAGTACGCCAAGCGCCTGAAGGTGCTCGAGGCTTTCCAGAAGTCCGGCATCAAGCCGGAATGGATGGTGCTCGAAGTTCTGCCCGTGCTGCCCCCGGACCTGCGTCCGCTGGTGCCGCTGGACGGCGGCCGCTTCGCGACTTCCGACCTGAACGATCTCTACAGGCGCGTGATCAACCGCAACAACCGCCTCAAGCGCCTGCTGGAGCTGAAGGCGCCTGAAATCATCGTCCGTAACGAAAAGCGGATGTTGCAGGAAGCGGTCGATTCGCTGCTGGACAACGGCCGTCGCGGCAAAGCGATGACCGGCGCCAACAAGCGTCCGCTGAAGTCGCTGGCCGACATGATCAAGGGCAAGGGCGGCCGTTTCCGCCAGAACCTCTTGGGCAAGCGCGTCGACTACTCCGGCCGTTCGGTGATCGTGGTGGGCCCGCAGCTGAAACTGCATCAGTGCGGCCTGCCGAAGAAGATGGCGCTCGAGCTGTTCAAGCCCTTCATCTTCAACAAGCTGGAACTGCAAGGTTCGGCTACCACCATCAAGGCGGCGAAAAAGCGCGTCGAGCAGGAAGTGCCGGAAGTGTGGGACATCCTGGAAGAGGTCATCCGCGAACACCCGGTGATGCTCAACCGCGCCCCGACCCTGCACCGCCTCGGCATCCAGGCTTTCGAGCCGGTGCTGATCGAAGGCAAGGCGATCCAGCTGCATCCGCTGGTGTGCGCGGCGTTCAACGCCGACTTCGACGGCGACCAGATGGCCGTGCACGTCCCCCTGTCGCTGGAAGCGCAGATGGAAGCGCGCGCCCTGATGCTGGCCTCGAACAACATCCTGTTCCCGGCCAACGGCGAACCGTCGATCGTGCCGTCCCAGGATATCGTGCTGGGCCTGTACTACGCCACCCGTGAAATGATCAACGGCAAGGGTGAAGGCATTGTCTTCTCCGATGTTGTTGAAGTGCAGCGCGCCCTGGACAACAAGCAGGTGCAGATGCAATCGCGCATCAACGTGCGCATTCCGGAGTACGAAGTCAATCGCGAAACCGGCGAGAAGACCAAGAAGATCATCCGCCAGCAGACCACGGTCGGCCGAGCGCTGCTCTCCGAGATCCTGCCGCACGGCCTGCCGTTCTCGGCGATCAACAAGGCGCTGAAGAAGAAGGAGATCAGCAAGCTGATCAACATCTCCTTCCGCAAGTGCGGCCTGCGCGAGACGGTGATTTTCGCCGACAAGCTGATGCAGTCCGGCTTCTCGCTGGCGACCCGCGCCGGCCTGTCGATCGCGATGGACGACATGCTGGTGCCGGCGGTCAAGCACGACATCATCCGCAAGGCGGAAGGTGAAGTGAAGGAAATCGAGGCGCAGTACACCTCGGGCCTGGTGACCCAGGGCGAGCGCTACAACAAGGTGGTGGACATCTGGGGCCGTGCCGGCGACCAGGTCGGCAAGGCGATGATGGAGCAACTGGGCTCGGAAGAGACCGTCGACCGTCACGGCAAGACCGTGCGCCAGGAGTCCTTCAACTCCATCTACATGATGGCCGACTCGGGCGCGCGCGGTTCCGCCGCGCAGATCCGCCAGCTGGCCGGCATGCGCGGCCTGATGGCCAAGCCTGACGGCTCGATCATCGAGACGCCGATCACCGCGAACTTCCGCGAAGGCCTGAACGTGCTGCAGTACTTCATCTCCACCCACGGTGCCCGCAAGGGCCTGGCGGATACGGCGCTGAAGACCGCGAACTCCGGCTACCTGACCCGCCGCCTGGTCGACGTGACCCAGGATCTGGTGGTGACGGAAGAAGATTGCGGCACCAGCAATGGCGCCACGATGAAGGCTCTGGTCGAGGGCGGCGAAGTGATCGAACCGTTGCGCGAGCGTATCCTCGGCCGCGTGCTGCTGAACGAAGTGCTGCATCCGGAAACCCAGGATGTGCTGTACGCCGCCGGCTTTCTGCTGGACGAAGACGCGGTCGACGCGATCGAGGCCCTGGGCATCGACGAAGTGCGCGTGCGCACCCCGCTGACCTGCGACACCCGCTACGGCCTGTGCGCGCAGTGCTACGGCCGCGACCTGGGCCGCGGTTCCTCGGTGAACGTCGGCGAAGCGGTGGGCGTGATTGCCGCGCAATCGATCGGCGAGCCGGGCACGCAGCTGACCATGCGTACCTTCCACATCGGTGGCGCGGCTTCCCGTGCGGCGGCGGCCAGCCAGGTGGAATCGAAGTCCAACGGCGTGATCCGCTTCACCGCGACCATGCGTTACGTGACCGGCGCCAAGGGCGAGAAGATCGTGATCTCCCGCTCCGGCGAAGTGCTGGTGACCGACGACAACGGCCGCGAGCGCGAGCGTCACAAGGTGCCTTACGGCGCTACCCTGGTGGTGGCCGACGGCAAGGGCGTGAAGGCGGGCGGCGTGATTGCCCAGTGGGATCCGCACACCCGTCCGATCATTACCGAGTACGGCGGCATCGTGCGCTTCGAGAACGTCGAAGAAGGCGTTACCGTGGCCAAGCAGACCGACGATGTCACCGGCCTGTCGAACCTGGTGGTGATCGACCCGAAGCGTTCGAGCTCCTCGAAGGTCAAGGGCGTGCGCCCGCAGGTCAAGCTGCTCAACGAAGCCGGCGAGGAAGTGAAGATTGCCGGTACCGATCACGCGGTGACGATCTCCTTCCAGGTCGGCTCGCTGATCACGGTGAAGGACGGCCAGACCGTGGGCGTGGGCGAAGTGCTGGCCCGCATCCCGCAGGAATCGTCCAAGACCCGCGACATCACGGGCGGCCTGCCGCGCGTGGCCGAGCTGTTCGAGGCGCGTGCGCCGAAGGACGCCGGCATGATGGCGGAAGTCACCGGTACTTCGTCGTTCGGCAAGGACACCAAGGGCAAGCAGCGCCTGGTGATCACCGACCTCGAGGGCAATGCCCACGAGTTCCTGATCGCCAAGGACAAGCAGGTCCTGGTGCACGACGGCCAGGTGGTGAACAAGGGTGAAATGGTGGTCGACGGTCCCGCCGATCCGCATGACATCCTGAAGCTGCAGGGCGTTGAAGCCCTGGCGCGCTACATCACCGACGAAGTGCAGGACGTGTACCGCCTGCAGGGTGTGAAGATCAACGACAAGCACATCGAGGTGATCGTGCGCCAGATGCTGCGCCGCGTGCAGGTGACCGATCCGGGCGATACCCGTTTCATCCTGGCCGAGCAGGTCGAGCGTTCCGAGATCCTGGACGAAAACGACAAGGTGATGGCCGAGGGCCGTGCGCCCGCGTCCTACGAGCACGTGCTGCTCGGTATCACCAAGGCGTCGCTGTCCACCGATTCGTTCATCTCCGCGGCTTCCTTCCAGGAAACCACCCGGGTGCTGACCGAAGCGGCGATCATGGGCAAGAAGGACGATCTGCGCGGCCTGAAGGAAAACGTCATCGTCGGCCGTCTGATCCCGGCCGGTTCCGGCCTGGCGTACCACACCGCTCGCCGCAACAAGGAAGCGGAGTCGCCGGAAGCCATGTTCGAAACCCCGGTGGCCACTCCCGAAAGCGGCGAAGCTGCCGCCGAGGTTGGCGCGGCCTAAAGAGGAGGCGCCCGCTGCTTGCGGCGGGCGTCGTAATGAAAGTAACCACTCACCCTCACCTGATCGCCTTCGTCGGAGGCGATCAGGTGAGGGTGAGTGGATGCGTCACGGGGCCGCCCGCAGAATCCCTGTTGGCGGCGTTGTGGCGGGTAGCCAACAACCTGGCGGCACAGCGCTGCTTGGGTTGACGGTCTGGATTTACCAAGCTATAATTGAAGACTTTTCTTTGTTGGCCAAAGGATTTGGGCGCGCATGCGTTACGTTAATGCGCCGCGTTATTCCCCGGGCCGGCGAAGTTTCCAGCTAACCAATCGTAGTTAGCACCGCAGCAGCAATAGTGGACAACGGATAGAACATGCCAACCATCAATCAATTGGTGCGCAAGTCGCGCCAGGCGCCTGTCAGCAAGAGCAAGGTGCCGGCCATGGAGAACTGCCCGCAGAAGCGCGGCGTTTGCACTCGCGTTTACACCACGACCCCGAAGAAGCCGAACTCGGCGCTTCGTAAGGTCGCCAAGGTGCGCCTGACCAATGGCTTTGAAGTCATCTCCTACATCGGCGGCGAAGGCCACAACCTGCAAGAGCACTCGGTGGTGCTGATTCGCGGCGGCCGCGTGAAAGACTTGCCCGGCGTGCGCTACCACATGGTGCGCGGCAGCCTGGATACTCAGGGCGTCAAGGACCGCAAGCAAGCCCGTTCCAAGTACGGCGCCAAGCGCCCGAAGGCAGCGTAAGTTCATCCATTTGCGTAATCAGCCGGTCACGCCAAATGCGTAACTTGCGGCTGAGTGATTAAGAGGTTAGCCATGCCACGTCGTCGTGAAGTACCCAAGCGCGAGATTCTGCCCGATCCCAAATTCGGTAGCGTCGATCTGTCCAAGTTCGTCAACGTCCTCATGATCGAGGGCAAGAAGGCGGTCGCCGAGCGCATCATCTACGGCGCGCTCGACCAGATCGGCAAGAAGACCGGCAAGCCGGCCCTCGAAATATTCGGCCAGGCGCTGAACAACGCCAAGCCGATGGTCGAAGTGAAGTCCCGCCGCGTCGGTGGCGCGAACTACCAGGTGCCGGTCGAAGTGCGTCCGATCCGCCGCATGGCGCTGGCCATGCGCTGGCTGCGCGAAGCCGCGCACAAGCGCAGCGAAAAGTCGATGGGCCAGCGTCTGGCCAATGAACTGATGGAAGCCGCCGAAGGCCGTGGCGGCGCGGTCAAGAAGCGCGACGAAGTGCACCGGATGGCGGAAGCCAACAAGGCATTCGCTCACTTCCGCTTCTGACGCGATAGCTGGCCAAAAACGCGAAGAAGCGCCTCCGATTCAAACGAGGCGCTTTTTTGCTTCAAGGGCCGGCGATTTAACCAAAGTTGTCGCTTAAGTTTAGTCTCCCGAGTGAAATTTCATCCGCCGGCCCCCATCTAATCGGCCGGCTTGATCTTTAAGAGAAAGAGGTACCCCAAGTGGCGCGCAAGACTCCTATCGAACGGTATCGCAATATCGGTATTTCGGCGCACATCGACGCCGGCAAGACCACCACTACCGAGCGCATCCTGTTTTACACCGGCGTGTCGCACAAGATTGGCGAAGTGCACGACGGCGCCGCCACGATGGACTGGATGGAGCAGGAGCGCGAGCGCGGCATCACCATCACCTCGGCGGCCACCACCTGTTTCTGGAAGGGGATGGACAGCTCCTACCCCGAGCACCGCATCAACATCATCGACACCCCCGGCCACGTGGACTTCACCATCGAGGTGGAGCGTTCCATGCGCGTGCTCGACGGCGCCTGCATGGTGTATTGCGCCGTGGGCGGCGTGCAGCCGCAGTCCGAAACCGTGTGGCGCCAGGCCAACAAGTACAAGGTGCCGCGTCTCGCGTTCGTCAACAAGATGGACCGTACCGGCGCGAACTTCTTCAAGGTGCACGACCAGATGCGCGCGCGCCTGAAGGCCAACCCGATTCCCCTGCAGATCCCGATCGGCGCCGAAGACAACTTCGTCGGCGTGGTCGACCTGATCCGCATGAAGGCGATCTTCTGGGACGACGCTTCCCAGGGCATGAAGTTCGAGCTCAAGGAAATCCCCGACAACCTGCTCGAGCAGGCCAAGGAATGGCGCGAGAAGATGGTCGAAGCCGCCGCCGAGGCATCCGATGAGCTGATGAACAAGTACCTCGAAGGCAACGAGCTGACCCTGGAAGAAATCAAGGGCGGCATCCGCAAGCGCACCATCGCCAACGAAATCGTGCCGATGCTGTGCGGCTCGGCCTTCAAGAACAAGGGCGTGCAGGCGATGCTGGACGCGGTGCTGGACTTCATGCCGGCGCCGACCGACATCTCCGCGGTGAAGGGCGAACTGGAAAACGGCCAGCCCACCGAGCGCCACCCTGACGACAAGGAGCCGTTCTCCGCTCTCGCCTTCAAGATCATGACCGACCCGTTCGTCGGCCAGCTGATCTTCTTCCGCGTCTACTCCGGCGTGGTCAAGTCGGGCGACACCATCTACAACTCGGTCAAGAGCAAGAAGGACCGCGTCGGCCGCATTCTGCAGATGCACGCCAACCAGCGTGAAGAACTCAAGGAAGTGTACGCCGGCGACATCGCCGCCGCCGTGGGCCTGAAAGACGCCACCACCGGCGACACCCTGTGCGACCCGGACAAGGTGATCGTGCTTGAGCGCATGATTTTCCCCGAGCCCGTGATCTCGCAGGCCGTCGAGCCCAAGACCAAGGCCGACCAGGAAAAGATGGGCATTGCCCTGAACCGCCTGGCCCAGGAAGATCCCTCGTTCCGCGTGCGCACCGACGAAGAGTCCGGCCAGACCATCATCGGCGGCATGGGCGAGCTGCACCTGGAAATCATCGTCGACCGCATGAAGCGCGAATTCGGCGTCGAAGCCTCGGTCGGCAAGCCCCAGGTGGCTTACCGCGAAACCATCCGCAAGACCGTGGAAAACGCCGAAGGCAAGTTCGTCAAGCAGTCCGGCGGCCGCGGCCAATACGGCCACGTAGTGTTGAAGGTCGAGCCGCAGGAACCGGGCAAGGGCTTCGAGTTTGTCGACGCCATCAAGGGTGGCGTGGTGCCGCGTGAATTCATTCCGGCGGTGGACAAGGGCATCCGCGAAACGCTGCCGGCCGGCGTGCTCGCCGGGTATCCGGTGGTCGACGTGAAGGTGACCCTGCACTTCGGTTCCTACCACGACGTGGACTCGAACGAAAACGCGTTCAAGATGGCCGCCTCGATGGCCTTCAAGGACGGCATGCGTGGCGCCTCGCCGGTGCTGCTCGAGCCGATGATGTCGGTGGAAGTGGAAACCCCGGAAGAGAAGATGGGCGACGTGATGGGCGACTTGTCCTCCCGCCGCGGCATGATCCAGGGCATGGACGACATCCCCGGCGGCGGCGGCAAGGCCGTGCGCGCCGAGGTGCCGCTGGCCGAGATGTTCGGCTACTCCACCACCCTGCGTTCGCTGACCCAGGGCCGCGCCACCTACACGATGGAATTCAAGCATTACGCCGAAGCGCCGAAGAACGTCGCCGAAGCCATCATCAGCGCCAAGAGCAAGTAACGGCGGCAAGCAAGCAGGTTTAACCAGTCAGACCGGGCGGGGAGGCCTCCCCGCCCGAGCGATCTTTAGATTCCACCCTTATTGTTCTTTAGGAGATAAATCATGGCCAAGGGCAAGTTTGAGCGAACCAAGCCGCACGTAAACGTAGGCACGATTGGGCACGTTGACCACGGCAAGACCACGCTGACGGCAGCGATCACCACCGTGCTGTCCGCCAAGTTTGG
>Ga0307511_10003344_pt1 | contig 16498 bp, 18 predicted proteins | sample 13_EM_MG_FD_200266 | JGI IMG/M metagenome (GOLD analysis project Ga0307511, IMG submission 200266) | Populus trichocarpa ectomycorrhiza microbial communities from riparian zone in the Pacific Northwest, United States - 13_EM | ecosystem: Host-associated > Plants > Roots > Unclassified | place... | reverse complement strand
CAGTTCGTCGACGAACCAATGCTTGGACGCCTGCGAGCCTACATAGCCGGTTCGCGCCGCAACCGGTTGATGGCGAAGGTCTTCGGCCGTGGGGCGCCCGCCATAAGGCAGCTCCCATGGATTCAGTAAGGCCGTCGGATAGTCCCCATGCCGGACCATGCGTCCGCGATCGAGAACTAAGGTCTTTAGCCCGTGCTCGGTGAGCTCCTTGGCCGCCCAACCACCGCTAATGCCGGTGCCGACTACGATCGCATCGTACGAATTGCTGTCCATCCGTGCCCTCTTGCATGCCGCTCGAGTGTTGACACGTCACGCCATGCCAATCGCACGCAGGTAATCGTAGTCGACTTTCGCGGCCTCAACCGGACTCATCCGTGCGAACGGGCCCTCCTGTTCCACGAAGTAGTGCTGCAAACCGGCCTTGGCGCCCGCCGCAAAGATCGGCTTGTAGTCAACGGTGCCATGACCGAGCTCCGCGCCGCGCATTTCCGTATCGCCAGCGGCGCGGGATAGGAAATCCTTGACATGTATCATTGGGAATCGCTGCGGATATTTCTTGAAGTACCCGACCGGATCGTGGCCGGCGAAAATCATCCAACCGCAGTCGATTTGGAACTTGACGAGCTTCGGATCCGTCTCCTTCAGCAGCACGTCATAGCCGATCGCACCGCCGCCTTGGGTTCCGAATTCGAAGTTATGGTTATGGTATGTGAATTGCAGGCCTGCGCGGCGCGCGCCCTCGCCAATTCGGTTGGCAAGCTCCGCGGTTCGCTTGGCTTCGTCGAGGCTCATCCCCGTTTTGAGCGCGTCTTTGGGTGCACTGGGGCCCAGCACAAGGGACCGCATTATTGAGCTGACTGCGTATGTCGCGCCGAGTGCCTTGGCATCGTCAAATGCGCGGCCCAGGTTGTCTACGTCGAATTGCAGGTGGGCGCTGGGACAGGAGACGCCCGCATCGTCCAACAGGCCGCGGAATTGTTTGGCCGACAAGGAGCCGGTGCCCGCCGACTCAACTTCCACGAATCCGATTTCCCGCAGACGTTTCAGCGAGCCTGCGGGATCCGCCCGCATCGCGGCGTTGATCGTATAGAGCTGGATTCCGGGACGCTTACCCAATGGATTGGCCCTCGCTTGGCGCGGCAGCCCATATGAAGCGAGCGCTGCAGCGCCCAGTCCGGACCAGATCAGAAATTGCCTGCGGGAATTCATGAAGCCCCCTGAATCGCGAGCCCAATCGCCACGGCGCGACTATAGCCTGCTGCGGCTGCCACAGCCACGCGCCAATGTAAAGGATTACACTTTTTTGCGAGGCTACACCACTTGGCGGTGGTTTCGCAAATACGGCTCTATATAATCCAAATTGGCGCGAGGCTGAACGTGAGCCGTTGTTCAGCCATCACGGCTGCGGCGCCAGGTGATACGTATTAAAACGAGGCGAAGCAGTGACCAACCAACACAGGCGTGACGCGCCCTCCTCGACCTTCAAGCCCAAGCGCATGAAGCTCAGCGTGCTCACCGCGGCACTCCAGGAATTGACCCCACGCAGCCGTCGTGACCCGGATCCGGACCTGGCCATCGAGGAGTGGCTGGACTTTGCGCGCACGATCGGGTGCCCAAACATTCAGCTCTCAGCAGCGATTCATCCGAGCCAGAGCGATGTCCCAGCCGAGGCCCTGCTCGACCCGGTAGCGAACACGTTGGACCTGCGCGCGCCGTTCGACCGCGCCCGTGCCACGCGAGTCACTTCGGCCATGAAGACCACCGGAGTAGGTCTGTCGGACCTGGGATATTTTGACAACATGCTCGCGGCAGACCCACAGATACGCACCCGTAAGCATGATTTCATGTTGCGCGTGTTTGATGCCGCCGTACTGCTCGATTGCCCAGCCGTTTGCGGCTTTGTGGGGCGCAATCCTGATCTGGGAATGGACGCCAATCTCACGATGTTCGAGAGTGAGTTCGTGCCGTTATTGAGCGAGGCGAAAGCGCGTGGCTTGGTTTATCGCGTCGAGCAATGCCCCATGCCGGGGTGGACGACGAGCGATACCTGGCACAACAACCTGGCTTACGCCCCCGGACCGTGGATAGCCCTGCACCGCATCTGCGAGCGGCACGGTGTCGCAGATCAATTCCGGATCCACTACGACCCTTCCCACGCAATCCTCATGGGGCAGGACAGTCGCTCAGTCTTTCAGTACCTCAAAGACGAAGGCTATGGCTTCCTCATCGGTGGATTTCACGTGAAGGGTCAAGTCATCAACTCCCGGGGAGTTTCGGCTTGGGGTTACGGCGGCCAGACTCTGCTGCGTGGAGATCGCGTTGGTGACAAACCGGCCGCAGATGCCGCGGATCGGGTAAACGCATGGAAGAAGCAGACTGTATTGGCGGAGCACGAGCTTCCCGGCACGGCGCGTCACGATCCCCTGGCCTACTTACAGAACCGCAGCGTTGACTGGCTCGACCACCAGCTCGCAGCCCGTGAGCTGTTGGATATCGATGCTGAAGAGACGTATCTGGTAGTAGAGCATGAGTATCCCCAGGCCCGGGTACAGGACAAATCTCGGCTGGCGCCTATCCTCGCCGGGTCCCTCGACTTCGTCCGCGCGATAGATGAGGCGGCGGCAGCCATGCATGCCCTCCAGCACGAGGTACTGCGCTCACAGGGCATAGCCGTTCAAGGATTTGGGCGCGAGGCTTATCGGAGTTGATGCTTATACGGCAGCACCCGCTGCTCAATGTAATCAATTACATGTGAAGGAACGAAGAACATTTGCAGTGAGCCTCGATGCGGCGTTCTGGTCCCCGTTGTAGCTCAAAGCGCCGTTCCACCCAACGGAGCTTGCGGAAAAGACTGCACCACCCTTGCCGGTCTCGAAGTACACCATGTCTGCACGCCGGCGCGTGGCTTCGCTCTCACTGCCCAGCGCCTCAAGAATCGGGAATGGCGCGTAAAACAATTTCTCGGGCATCCTCGCCGTTGCGATCACGAAAGCGTGTGCCGGGGTACCCATCAGCACATTTGCAAAATCGACTTCGTACGAAGCAGCAGCGCCGAGAAATGCGCCCTGCTCGCCGATCAATTCGTCCTCGCCGATACCCCCAAACAGGTGTGCCACCCGCGGATCGAAACTCCCCGGCGTGCGGCGATACGGCACCCCTTCGATCATCCCGGTAGCGTTCCAACTTACGCCGACCATTGCGAACGGCATGCGACCCGCAGCGTTCCACAAACCTCCCGGCATACCGGTGAGCTGCAGATGGTCTTCCCCAGCCGTATCCTCAAAACGCATGCCGGTAGCGCCACGTCGCATCTCCATGATCGTGGGGTCGCCAGGATCCAGCGCCGTCATCAGATGGAAGCCGTTGCCGCCCAGATAGGCAAGGCTGCCGCCCGTATCGAGATAAGCTTTGACCGCATCGAGCGATCGCGCACTCATATATTCAGGATGTCCACCCGTTAGTACGCCTCGGTAGCCATCGAGCAGCTTGATTCCCTCGATGTCCAGGTCGTGATCGGTCGCCACATCAAAGGCAAAGCCCTGCCGGCACAGCCAACCAAGCAGATGCAGGTCTGCGGAAAACCCATGCTCGCACCCGGAAAAGCGCAGATGGTGATCAGGACGCAGGCACAACAGCGGTCTACGCAGAGAGCACAGAACCACCGGACTGCCGTCAGCATGATTGTCGTACATGCTGTGATAATCGTTCGCACGGCCGAACTTTGCGGCGATCTCCTCGCACTTTATGGGCCACAGCAACTGCTCATCGGTGTGGTGTTCCGCTGTGTATGCGAGGTAGGTCATCGATGGCAACAACACCAACAACGGCGCCTTTTGACCATTGTTTCGTCGCACGACGATGGGCAAATGATCGACGGTTCCGCCCGCGCTCAGTTCGATCGCATAGACACCGTTGGGCAACTCTGCCGGAAGAGCCATCTCTTGCGTGACAGGCCATTGCTGGTCACCTTGATCGTCGGTGTGAAAGTGGACAGCGGCATATTGATCCGGCGCTGCACGCCAATCATGTTGACTGCCATCCCAGAGTCGTCCCTTGACAGCGCGGGTGGGCAAGCCAACCAAGCGACCCACGGCCACGCCGTTGGTGTTATGCAGTGTCCAACTCGAAATTCCCCGTGCGAAATCCAATCGCAGCGAATCCTGCTCCGCTTCGTCCTCCGACCGGCCGATGCTCACGGCCTCGAGCTTGCCGTCAAATCCCCGGCCAATAGTCAATGTGCCTGAACGTTTTGACCAGGCTATTGATGTCGGACCAGAAACACGCTCGCAACGGGATTCTACAAATCCCAAATGCTGCGGACGCACGACCACAAACGGCTTACCCGTCGTGTCCAGTCCTGCGACCAGGTAATACCAGTGTCGCAGTAGCAGCGGCGACTGGCTCTCGAGCTTGCAGTCGCCCACCGACAAGACCACCTTGCCTGCCGAATCGATGGCAAGGCGCAGGCCTTCAACAGCCAGCAGAGTCGCATCCCGCGCAGCTTTAGGCAGCAAGGACACCCACACCAAGGTACGTACTGCGAGCGGCGCGGGCGGCAAGTGCACAGTGTCTACGAGCCCATGCGACTCCAGTTGCACGGCTCGATGAGCCAGAGAAATCGATGTCGGCCCTGCGACGGGCGCTTTGGTAAAGCCCTGACCATCATGGCCAAGCCGTACCAACCTCAGTGATCCGGTTCGGTGGGAGCTGCTTGCGTGAACGCTGACGCTCTCGCCAGGCAAATAAGAAAAACGGTCCGTGTAGCCGGTGATCGATAACAAACTGTGGTCGACAGGGCGGGAGTGTCCAACTGAGAAGGCGTCATGATCACCCACTGCCATATCGCCGTAAGTTTACTCCGGGAATCCCTGGGCCGCCCAGCCCCCGCCGCCGCCCCATTTTCGCTGGCAACGGCCTTCTCCACGGCGGGTTACTCGATCTCGACCTTGATCTCGCCGAAGACATATGAGGTCATCGGAATCTTCATCACGGTGTCAGCGAAAAGAACGCTTCCCGTGTCGTTGCTGGCCGCACCCGCGACCACGAGGAGGGGCATGAGGTGATCCTCGCGAGGATGTGCAAGCCGCGCTCTGGGAGCGCTCTGCCAATTGCGCAGCTTCTCGTCACGGGCCTGAACGTCCTCGAGTGCTATCACTTCATTCAAGTAACCCGTGAACAACTCGGCGTCTCGAGTGGAGCTGTCGAGCCCGAAACCTCGCATGTTGTGATAGGTGAGACCGCTTCCGACGATGAGGACGCCCTCATCACGCAATGGCGCAAGCGCTCGACCTAGCGCGAGATGCTGCGCCGGGTCATAGCCTGACTGCACCGACACCATCACGATGGGTACATCGGCCAACGGATACATCAATCCCATCGGCACAAAAACGCCGTGGTCAAATCCCCTATCAGGGTCCACAGCGGATTCGATGCCGGCATCTGTTAGTAGCCTGCGGGCGTGCCGGGCCAGATCGGGATCGCCAGGCGCTGCGTAGCGAATCTTGTAGGTGTGAGGAGGAAATCCGCTGTAGTCGTACTCCATGGGCGGTCGCGCGCCTGTTGCGACCGAGAATTTCGGCGCCTCCCAATGACCGGAAATCATCAGGACTGCCTTTGGCTGCGAGTGGAATCGCCCGGGCAGCCTTCGCAATACACTCTGCGTGTTTGCGTACGCCGCTCTCAGTTCTTCGACGTAAGGCCACGGCCCCCCGCCGTGGGAGATGAAAAGAACCGGAAGGCGTGGAGCTGTCGTTTTCCGCATAGGGTTAACCTGTCGAGCTTTCCGACAAACGCCTAGTCCGCCTTGATAGCCTCAACCTGGATCCGCAGCAGGACCTGTTGATTGAAGCCGTATTGCTGTCCGTAATTCACACCAAACTCCGCCCGATTGAACGTGCCGGTGGCATCCGCTCCACAGACTTCTTTTTTGATCATCGGATGCTGAATGCACTTGAACGAATCGATCTTCAAAGTCAGCGGTTTGGTGACGCCGTGGAGCGTCAGCGTGCCGGTAGCGAGCGTCGGGACGCCATTTTTGAAGCCGCCCAGCGTACCCTGATAGATGGCCGTCGAGAATTTGGCGGCGTCGAGCATTTCCGGTCCCGATGCATGTTCATTGAGTTTGTCATTAGCCAGATCGATGCTGCCCGTGTCGACCTTGATCTCAACTGAACCACTGTTTGCCGCCACATCGAGGACCACCTTACCGGCGGTTCTTTTGAAAGTCCCTCGCCACACGGACAAACCGCCGAAATGGTCCACTTCGAAGCTGGGATGGGTGTGGTCTGGATCGACCGAGTAGTTGGTGGGCGCAGCGGCGGCCGCGGCGGACAGGGTGCCGAATGCGATTGCAATTGACAGGCGGTTCATGGAAATCCTCGTATGCGGTGGGTTGGAACTGCGAAGCCCCCGTAACCTACGCCGATGAGGCATAATCCACTAGCCGGCAAAATCTACAATCACAGTGCACCCATATGGACAATCGCATCGACCTGAACGCAGTGGCCATATTCGTTCGGATCGTGGAGACGGGAGGCCTTTCAGCAGCAGCGCGTACGCTGCAGATCCCGAAGACGACTGTAAGCAAGCGGTTGGCTGGCCTGGAAGAGGCGCTGGGTGTTGCCTTGATCACCCGCACGACGCGCAAACTGCACCTGACCGAAACGGGAAAGGCTTATTTCGAACACAGCCAGGCGGCCGTCCGCCGACTGGAGCAGGCCCGCGCCGAAATGAGCTCGGCCCGCGACCGTCCGTCAGGGCTGTTGAAGATCACTGCACCGGTAGACATATCTCACACGGTGCTGGCGAAAGTGACCGATGCTTTCGTCCTGCGGTACCCGGGAGTCCAGGTCCAGTTGATGGTTACAAACCGTATTGTCGATTTTCTCGGCGAGGGAATCGATCTGGCCGTTCGTGCCGGAGCAATGCGCGACTCGAGCCTCGTGGGCCGACGATTCATGGAAATGACCTCCAACCTATACGCATCCCCTGAGTACCTTCGTCGGCATAAAGTACCTTTGCAGCCGCACGATCTGGCATCTGCCGACTTTGTTGGATTCACCGGCCTGCAGCGCCTCTACCTCGTCAAGGGACGTTCATCCGTGAAAATCAATGTCAAGGCGAGGGTCATCGTCGACGATCTGGAGACGGTTAAAGAACTAGTGACACTGGGGACTGGTATCGGTTGGCTGCCCGACTTTCACGCGCAAACGGATGCCGGGAAACTTCTGCCCGCAGTACCCGGATGGCGCGCGAATTCCGTTGGGGATGTGCATTTCCTTTACGCCAACCCCAAGCATCCGTCGATCAATGTCAAGTCCTTCGTGGCACTGGCAATAGAGATGTTGCCGTCTATTTTGCGTGGCGCGATGCCGAGATGAAGCATCTACCAGGACGGATTCCCCTCTTGACGGACGGCGTACGCACAACACGGTGGCGAGTTCTGACGCCGCCGACAGGCTCTGACAGTAAGACTGCCGACGGCGCCATAACAGACAAGTCTAGTTCGTTGCGGATCTCACTCCGTGCGCGGCCTTCTCGATCAGCGCGACTACCGCTTGCGGCTTCGACACGTAGACCGCATGACTGCCTTTTACCTCGACAACCGTCGAGCCGGCCCGTTTGGACATGAAATGCTGAGCCGGCGGCGGAATCATCTTGTCGTCAGTGGCAATCAGGTACCAACTCGGCTTCGTCTTCCATGCCGGTTGGGTAACCGTGCCGTTGAGCGCCGCTAGGCCCCAAGGAACCTGTGAGTCAGCCATGAAAGCGGCCTTATCAGCCGCAACGTCAGCCGCAAATGAAGCAGGAAATTTCTCTGCGTCCAGCAATAGGTACCCATCCTGAGGTGGCAGTATCGGCGGGACAGGAGCGCCGGGGGGTGGGTCCTTGATCAGGCTGGCCACAGACTCACCCTTGTCGGGAGCGAAGGCCGCGATGTAGACCAGGCCCGCAACGCTCGGATCGTTACCGGCCTCGGTGATTACAGCTCCACCGTAGGAATGCCCGACGAGAATGACAGGCAGTTCTTGCTTTGCAAGAATGCGCTTCGTAGCTGCGACGTCATCCAATAACGATGACGTCGGATTCTGGACGATGCTCACCTTGTAGCCGTCCTTCTTCAGGATCTTGTAGACGTCCTCCCAACCAGAGCCGTCCACGAATCCGCCGTGGACGAGAACGACTGCCGCCGATGCCGCAGTAACCATTTCACCCATGATGACCTCTTTTCACCGCTAGTGACCCACTAAGAGTCGATCGACGTATACTTTCCCCGGGGCATCCACCGAACCATCCGTTCTGCGAAACGCTATCCCGATTCCGAACGAATCTCTTGAATGATTGATATGCCAAATGCACAAAAGATGCTTTTGCGCACCTCAGACCTCTCAGAGGCAGTGGACGCGGTAAGCCGCGTGTATTGCCCTCATGAGATTGAGATTCGAGGCAACAGCCGCAGCGATATCACGACATTGGAGGTCGTCCGCGGCGGCGCTCAGCCAGTCATTCGGCTGATGTATCCTTCACCAGTAAGAATCGATGCTGGTGACTTCCCGCGCCTGATGCTGATGCAGACCTGTGTCGATGGCTCGGCGACGGTGGTTCAGGGCGATCTCAGGGCTGGCTGCCGTCGCAACCAGACTCTGCCGCTGTCGCCAGGTCTTCACACCCAGATGGAATTCAGTGGTCGTTTTGCGCAGACCTCGGTGCGGTTGGACATCGAACGCCTGGAGGCGCTTTGTGCGCGGTGGCTGAATTTCCCACTCGAGCAGCCGCTGAGATTCGAGCTGCGTCCATTTTCCCCGGATCTCGAGAGAGCCTGGACTCAGGCGGTCGCGCTGCTCATCTGGTATGAGCGGATGGACATCGTCTTACCCCCAACCGCATCCCTGGCCTTCGACGAGTTCATGCTGTCGTTGGTGCTTGCAAAACACCAACACAACTACTCCAATGACCTGCTGGGGGCATCCGCTGCCGCCGCACCGCGCATTGTGCGCGAGGCCGAGCATTGGATGCGCGCGGGTGGCGCGGAAGTGACCGTCAGTGCAATCGCGGCCAAGGTGGGCGTCAGCTTACGCAGCCTGGAAGCGGGGTTCCGGAACTGGCACAAATCAACACCCACCGAGTACCTGCGGAATATTCGCCTCCAGGCGGCAAGGGCGCAATTGCTCGCTCCAACCGAATCCACCACCGTGACATCCGCAGCACTGGGGAGCGGATTCTTTCACCTGCCCCGGTTCAGTGCGTACTACAGAGCCGCGTTTGATGAAACACCTGGGCAAACGCTGCGCCGCAGCCGGCCCAGGCGAAGGTGACGGCCAAGGGTACGATTTTCCGGCAGCGAGAGAGAACCTCTCGCAGGTCTGTCAAGCCCGACTGCTTGAGTCATGACCGAGGAAGCCACGGACTGGCCGCGAAGCCTTCCGATAAGAAATCGAGGAGTGTGCGGACCGCGGGCAACATCCCACGCCTGGATGGGAACACGGCGTGCACTACACCGGATCGACTACTCAACGACGGCAGCAACCGAACGAGCGTGCCGCTGGAGAAGACAGCGTTTGGTTGATCGCATCCTTCGCCGCCTCAGCTTCGGCAATCAGCGCCACACAGTGACGATGGAATGTTTTGCCTGCTTCGGTTAGGGATAACTTACGCGTGGTGCGGTTGAGCAGGCGCACACCGAGTTCATTTTCCAGTGCACCGACCCGGCGACTCAGCTTCGAGGTCTGCGTACCAAGCGCCTCCGCAGCGGCCGTATAGCTCCCGAAGTCCACGACTCTGGAGAAAAAGTAGAGATTGTTCAGGTCTTTGAAGGGGTCCATAGGGGCTCCGCCTCGTCGATCGTAGCGGGCATTATTATTCTAAATTCGACAATAGTCTTCTCCAAATTGGGGCCTCAATAAGGGACTGTTGCACGGGTATTCTCTCTGGGGTGGGCGCAAATGGCTCAGCAGGTGGAGACGAACGATGCTGCAACTTAGAACCTGGGACACCCTGGGAGGTGGGGATCACGACTGGCTCAAAGCCAGGCACCACTTCGCGATCGACAGCCAGGGCAACCGGGCGCACGCGCCACTCGGCAGTCTCGTGGTCTGGAACGACGACGAGATCGCTCCATATAGCGGCTTTCCGATGCATTCGCATCGGGACATGGAGATCGTCACCTACGTCCGCGAAGGCGTACTCCAACACGAAGACAATTCGGGTGGCCGCGGCGAGATTCATGCCGGAAACGTACAGGCCTTGAGCGCCGGCCGTGGAATCCGGCATTCCGAGTACAACGCTGGCGATGCGCCGCTGAGGCTTTTCCAAATCTGGCTGTTGCCCGTCGCCGCGGAATAGATCCCCGCTGGGCAACCAAACCCTTTGCCGACGCGCGGCGCGCTGGTAACCTCGTGCCGCTTGCGAGCGGATTTCCCGAGGACCAGGGTGCGTTGCGGATTGATGCAAACGCCCGAGTTCTCGGTGGGACAGTCGAGCCCGGACAACGCGTTGCATATGCCTTGTTACCGTCGCGATACGGCTACCTCGTGCCCACCCGTGGGAGAGTCATGGTGAATGACCAACACGTCGGCGAGCGTGACGGTATCGCAATCACGGGCGAATCCCGAATTGCAATCACAGCGATCGAAACCGCCGAGATCATTCTTGTGGACGCGGCGTGACAGACCATAACAACTCACTGGAGACAAAAATGGAAAACTCTAATCGTTATCTGCCTCTGCTCGGCCGGGTACTGATCGGCGCGCCATTCATTCTCAGCGGCTTGGGCAAGCTAGCGGCACACGACGCCACCGTCGGATACATCGGTAGTGCCGGACTACCGCTCCCGCAAGTGGGATGGCTCATCGCCGTCGTCATGGAATTGGGTGGCGGGGCATTGCTCATAGCCGGCTACCGCGCCCGCGCCGTTGCGCTGGTAGTTGCCCTGTTTGTTCTGGCAACCGCCATTTTCTTTCATCGGAACTTCGCCGATCAGAACCAGATGATCCATTTCCTCAAGAACATCATGCTCGTCGGCGGCCTGCTGCAGATCGTCTATTTCGGCGCGGGCCCGATGAGTATGGACGCCTCTCGCAACCAGCGTTGAGATCCGCACCCGTACCGTTGGCCACACGCACAACCGCAGGATTCCACAAGAACGCGCAGTTCCGATTTGCGATCGTTCGTACGGGTGTGACGCCTTTCGTCACGCCGGAGGGCTCCTCACGCTTCCCCCCGAGGGCTGAGTTCCTCCCCCTTGCGGCAGGCTGCGTTTGACAGCCTGCCGCCTCTTGACGACTGCAAGGAACGAGGAGACTACGCGTATGGCTATCGCCTTTCTGGTTATCGCCGCGGCAACCGCGATTGTGTACGTAGCGAGTATGCTAATCGAGGACCTGCATGACTCCTCGGGTGAGTGACCTGCTTGCGGCTGCCTGGCCAGGCGAATAACGCATCGACCGCCTGCCGGCGCCTTTTTCTATCGTGCGCGATCGCCGCGTGGATCGCATCGAGCAGGTCCTGATCGTGGAAGGGCTTGATCAGGAAGTCGACGGCGCCGGCCTTCATCGCCCGAACGCTCATCCGGATATCCCCGTGACCCGCCCAACCCCTGCTCGGCCGAGGCCTCCGCTCCGCTCTCTTCACCCGTCCGGTTCACCGTGAGCGATCAGACTCGTCGCGAAGCGCCCGAAAATTTCGGGATAGACCGGCTTTTTGAGTCCGCTTTCCTCGAGGTGATCATCGTAGTTGAGACCGACACAGAGGATTTTCGGCGGTTTGGGCACCGGAGGTAGTATCCGAACTGCGTTCAGGTCGATTGCATGCTTGGACAGAAGGTCTGCGCCCACGCGCAACAGATCTGCACCGCGTGCAATCAGTTCGGGCAGAGTGCCTGGAAAGCCGCTTTCGCGCTCCGTAAGGCCATGCCAGCCCGAGCCGTCATCCGCCGCAATTCCGGGGACACCCTCTTTCTCAAAATGGACAATGCGCATAGGTTTCCCTCTCAGTGGCGTGCTGGGGAGAGTCTCGATAAAAACTTCAACTCCAACTCGCCTTCATAAGTTTCGGCGCCGACCTTCAATGCTTCCTTCACACGTGCCTGCGTCACCTCGCTCGCGACACTCAAGTCGGACTCATGGGCTTCCACCAGAAGCCCCTCTGCGAGGGAACTGAATGCTCCAATATCCACGGCCACCTTGGCGTGAGCGATGGCATGCGCAGGAAATGAGGCGATGCGATGAGCCAGTTTTTCGACAAAAGGCGTCAGCTCGTCCGCCGGCAACGCTCGATTGATATAGCCGTAGCGTTCTGCCAGCTCCGCCGAGAGATCATTGCAACCCAGGAGCACCTCCAAGGCGCGTCCCCGCCCGATGAGCCGTGGCAATCTCTGCGTAGCGCCGCCACCCGGAACGAGCCCAATCGCAACTTCCGGCTGGCCGAAGATCGCTTTGCCAACGGCAGCAAAGCACATGTCCATGGCGAGTGCGATCTCACTGCCTCCGCCCCGGGCCCGTCCCTCGATTTTGGCAATGGTTACCTTGGGCATGTTCCTGAACCGCTCGCCGATCATCTGCGTAAGACGAAAGCTGCGCGTAGGAGACACCCTTTTGGAAGCGGCCCCAACTCGGCCCAAACCCGAGTGGGCTATGAAGAAATCAGGCAGCGCGCTCTGCAAGACCACAACCCGGACGCTCTCATCGGCCTCGAGTTGCCTGCCGAGTTGGTCGAATTCCTTTGACAGAACTTCGTCAAGAAGATTGATCGGCGGGTGATCGATGCTGACGAATGCGACTCCAGAATCAAACGCGAACCGGAAACAGTTGTAATCAGAATACTCCATGGGAGTGGCTCCATTTCGTTGACCGTTATCCCGTCTTACGGACGACTCAGTTCCTCGAGCAGGAAAATGAATGACTCGTACGGCCGCCCGGTCGCGTGCCGAAGGCCCATCTCACAGGTTCGGTTCGCTGACAGATAGGCCTCTGCGGGCCGAGCATCCAACACCGCTCGAACCTCCCGCGTCGCTGAAACGACCAGCTCGGGATGCAATAGCCCTCGGTCGCCGGCAAGCAGGGCGTGTCCGCAAAGGCCTGACCGGCCGCGGTCAGCGCCGGAGCGACCATCAGCTCGACGGCGGAGGCACCGAGGCCCACCAGGCCCGGAACAAGGGCGATCGCTTCGTCGATCGTGGGGACTGGAATCCATGCCACGCTCGTCACGCGGGGTGCTGGAATCGTCTCTACCACCGCTTCAGCGATGAACGCGAGTGTGCCCTCCGAGCCGACGAGGAGGCGTCGAAAAATCGCGAGCGGCGTTTCACCGTCCAGCAGTGCATTGAGCCGCAATCCGTGCGTGTTCCTGATCGCGTACTTGCGACGCGTACGGTCCGCCAGCACCGGATCCGCCAGAAGCTCTCTTCGCAGCTCGAGCAAGCCTTGCGCAAGCTCCGGCTCCGCCAGCGCAAACTTTTTTTCCGCATCGGGACTCGACGTGTCGATTACAGCGCCGGATGGCGTTACGAACGTGAGCGCGGAGACGGTATGGTAGGCATCCTTCTGCACGGTACACCGCATGCCACCGGAGTTGTTAGCAATAACGCCTCCGATCGTGCAGGCATGCGAGCTGGCGGGATCCGGTCCCAGCCGGCGACCGTGCCGCGCCAGCAGTGAGTTGATGTGGCCGAGGATCATCCCGGGGCGGGCCCGCACGCGTCGGCCGTCATTCTCCACTTTGCCGCCATACCAGTGACGGCGCACATCGATCAGAATGTCGTCGGATTGCGATTGACCGTTCAGACTCGTGCCCGCCGCACGAAACGTCGCATGCCGCCCGGTCCTGCGGCAATAGCGGAAGAGCCTGACGATGTCATCGGTCGTTCGAGGCAGAACGACAACCCGAGGGATGAGCCGATACGGACTCGCATCCGATGCATACCGTACGAGATCGATTGCTCTGTGGAGCACGTTCTGCTTTCCCAACAGCGCGATGAGATCGGCTTTCAGGTCAGACGGTGTTCCATCGACCATGGACGTGGGCAGAGCATCACTGGTCGGGGCGCTGTCGAACCGCCCTATGCGCGCGGGATTCGGAGCAAATAGTTTTCTGACCAACGTAGCGGCCTCGGATTGTCCTGCAAGACAACTTGCGCGGGCGCGGGCGCCAGATATATCCCCTCAATGGGGGAGCGCAGGCGGCGACCAACAAAATCCCGGCATCAGATCGCAGTCTTCCTGGCGCTGAGCGACGGCTGGATCGAAGGGATGCTGGGTGTTTCCGCGCCCACGGAGCTGTCGCGCCGCGTTTCCGGGACGAGAAGGGAGCTGCGCTGATTAGTCAGACTCCACCATAGCCACTGCCCCGCGACGCGCAGCCGGCTCTGCAGCTGTGACAGAAACAGCAGATGGATGCTTCCCCAGATGAGCCACGTCAGGTACCCGCTCGTGCGGAGCCACCGGGACTCGAGCAGGGCAAAATTTCGGCCTACGATCGCCATGTTGCCCTTGTCAAAGTAGCGAAACGGGCGAGTCCACGTGCGACCTTCGATGCGGGCGCGGATGAGCTTCCCGACATAACGACCCTGTTGGATCGCCACCTGGGCGACGCCGGGTAAGGGCCGGCCGTCCTGACTGAGCGCGGCCGCATCACCAACGACGAAAATTCCCGGTCGTTCCGGGACTTCCATGTTGGGTGAGACACGGATACGACCGGCGCGATCGGTCTCCGAGTGCAGCTCCTTGAGGATCGGAGCAGGTGCGACACCCGCGGTCCACAGCACAGTGGCACTCTCGATTCTTTGACCCGTGACGACTACTCCCTGTGCGTCGACTTGCTCGACCTTTGCCTCCGTCAGTACCTCAACGCCAAGCCGGGCCAGCCGCTTCGCGGCCTGGCTGGACAATGTCTCACCGAAGCTCGGCAAGATTCGTTTGCCCGCCTCGATCAACAGGATCCGGCTGTCGGCTGTATCTATCCGCCGGAAGCTCGAGCGCAAGGTGGCGCGCGCCAGCCCGGCGATGGCGGCCGCCAGCTCTACACCGGTGGGGCCTGCGCCAACCAGGACGAATGTCAGCAGGCGGCGCCGTGCAACCGGGTCGTCGGTTTCCTCGGCCAGCTCATACGCACTCAGCACTTTCGCGCGCACCAGCTCGGCATCGGCTAAAGTCTTGAGGCTCGTGGCGTGGCGGGCGAATTCGTCGTGGCCGAAGTAGCTCGCCTGCATTCCTGGCCCGAGGATCAGATAGTCAAAGACCACCCGGCCAGACCCGACACCGGGTGCACACGTGAGAACGGTGCGCTCCCCCGCCTCCAGACCCGACACCTCGGCGAGGACGACGGAAAGATTCTTCTGCCGAATCGCAAGCTGCCGGATCGGAGTGGCTATGTCTGACGGCGCCAGGAGGGCTGTCGCAACCTGATAGAGCAGCGGCTGAAAGATGTGGTGATTGCGCCGATCTATCAGCGTCACATCGGCATCACAGCCGTGCAGTGCCTTCGCAGCCGCAACGCCCGCGAAGCCTCCGCCGACGATGACGACTTGGGGCTTGCGCTTCCCCCGCCGTGGCGCGTCCACCGATGCAACGATATCGTTCATGACTTCAGGCGAGCCACTCGGGCTTGCTCGAGCCGCGCGGCGCCAGCACGGTCCGGAAGGCGCCCGGAGTCCGGGATAGAACCACCTGGTCGGTCATGCCTTGATACGTACCCAACGGGGTTTCGGCGGTGAACAGGTCAGGAGCGACGTACCTGTGCTCGTCCGTGGAGTCGGCGGTTTCCCGCGCGTAGGCCTTATCGAATATGCCCATCGAGAGCAGCCACAGCACGGTTCTGGTCAGGGATACGACGACGCGATAGCTCCCGCCTTCGATGGAACGCCGTCGCAGGGCTTCAAGAACACCGACGGTGCCGAGCCAACCCACCACGTTGTCACAAATCGGGATGATGGGCGGCGACTTGGGCTGAGTTGGTGTCCCCTCGATGGAAAACACGCCCGACACGGCCGCGCCGATCTCATCGAAGCCGACCCGGTTTGACCAGGGACCCCGTTCGCCATGCAGGACCACTTTAGCGTGAATCAATCCCGGCTTTTTCTCGCTGAGCTCTTCTGCGGTTAGACCATATCGCTCCAGATAACCGGGGCGCCGATTCGAGAAGAACACGTCGGCATCCTTCAGGAGGTGATCGAACTTCGCGCGATCTTCCTTGGAGCCGTCATTGGCCTTGGGATTGCCCATGTTGCTCCAGTAGAGATGACCGGCCGCGACATCGGCCGCCAAACCGTCCGGCAACTTTCGGCCCTCGCTCACCACCGTCTTCAGGTCCGAGCCATCGGGGTTGGCGCAGAGGACTCGCCCCGCTCCGAGGTCGAGGAAGAAGATCCGGGCCACCACGCCGCTCATGTGTTCGCCGCCGAGCGCAGCTTCAACAACCCGATGAGAACCGAGTTCTCCTCGCGAGCAAGCTGCTCAACCGGACGTCCTCCGGCCTCCTTCAGCACGGCGTCGACGACAGTCTGCTT
>Ga0307511_10003343_pt1 | contig 16499 bp, 13 predicted proteins | sample 13_EM_MG_FD_200266 | JGI IMG/M metagenome (GOLD analysis project Ga0307511, IMG submission 200266) | Populus trichocarpa ectomycorrhiza microbial communities from riparian zone in the Pacific Northwest, United States - 13_EM | ecosystem: Host-associated > Plants > Roots > Unclassified | place... | reverse complement strand
CTGCTATTATTCCATTTTTTACGGCAAAGAAAGACTCATTCTTCCCACCCCCCCCTAAGAAGCCCAAGCCTTACCTCCCCCCAGCCCCATCCCGTACCCTCTTCCGACAATCAGTCATAAGCAGTTCACAAAAATACCACTTTTCACATAGCGCAACGACGCTTGCCGCCACTTCTAATCTAATCATTATTTTTCGTCCGACCTAACAGCCACTCTTTCGAATCAGTCATACCTCTGTTAGCTGCGGAAAGGTCACGCTGTGCAAACCTACAATTTTACTCTTGAAGTTAGACGCGCTCCTTTGTCCGGCCTCGAAACAGATCTTCGAGCTTGGATTTCCTTGATCACCGTTGCCCTGTTGTGGTTTTCGTTTCTACTGTGCCACACTCAAACGCAGCTCGGCGCTGCTCCAGCAACCGCGCCGCTTTCCGCATCTAGCTTCCTAGGTCGATCTGTCATCCAAGTCAGGAACCACTCATAGCACCCATACCCCAAGTATCGCCACCCTCTATCAGCTTCTAACCTACCTTCAGAGTCAGAGGGCGCATCAGCACTCTCTGCCAGCTACATTCGTCATTTACAAAAACGCCTTCCACCCTCACCGCCGAAAGGTTCATCTCCCACTCTTACTACAACCATCTAACTGAGTTCCATCAATGTCGCCATGTATCCAGTAGACTGTGTCGCATACAAAGTTACAGTCACAGTGTCATTCGATCCAAGCACCCAAAAAACAACACCACCTGCCAACGCGTCTTCCTAGATCTTGAGTATTCCTTTATCGTTTCTGAAGGTCGACTGGTTTTGCCGACAATCGAGAATATTGAGGGAAAGCACGAGGACAGAAACCTAGGTCCCTTATATCAGTGATACGGGCTGCCTAGCAGCTCTTTAATTAACCGACCAATAAGAAAAGTAGTCGCAGTGGCTCGAATTCGAGCGCAGCTTACGTATAGGTGCTTTGTTCGAACAGCATATTATCGCAAGCATAATACAACAGTCTGGGAGAACGAGGCAGGGTATTTCTTCATTTTGATATATTTTCTTTTCTTTTTTTATACTCTCCCATATTATTATACATCTGCTGTGCATCATTTCGTGCGCCCCCGGATTATACGTTTTTTCAGAGGCCACACCGGTTCCGGTGGGGGAGTTTCTCTGCGCAATCGGGTGGTCTATTCACAACTTCAACGGTGGCAAACTTGGGCGCGCCTCCGAGTTTAATCACACGATCTTCATTCCTTCGATTTCCTATTTGAGTCATCAACATCAGCACTGGTTTAGTCACTCGGAGTGGATTATATCTATCGCTCACTTGCTTGTCAACAGACATCACGGAAGAAAAAAAAAAGGGGAAAATCAAAAAAAAAAAGTACATAAGCTTCACTCTTTGTCTCGCTAGTTCAGGCTCACACCGGTAAGTATTTCATACATGTTATATCGTGCTACGGGGCTAATCACGGGTTTAGGGAACACATCTACCCCTCCATACGCCTGCCTCAATATGAGCACCCATTCACCAGATCGAAGTATCGATAGATCTCAGATATCAAAGCCCCCATACTCCCCCAGTATAGCGTCGTCGGTGTCATCTTCCGCCTCTTCTATCTTTTCTCTTGCGGCCTCAGTATCATCATCGGTTGCTTCATCTATCGCCTCTCTAACCTCAATACAGTCATCCGAAGGTGTACACTATTTAGGTGACATTGAACGCCATGCCTGGTCGCAAGAACAACGCAGCAAAGAGGATGTTCGTCAGTCGTTTTCGACCCGAACCTTGAGAGTCCCTCCACCTGCAGTTGAGCAACGACAACATCAAAGAAGAACACAAAGGTGTGCTGAAGTAAATACAGTGGCCTGCCCCTCTGAACCATGCCCAATGCCCCCTGTTCCTACGCTTGTGAGGCAGGCAGAACGCAAAACTAACTTTGTGGACAATCTCGTTGGTACGTATGGATCTCTACCAGGAACCGTTTGATATCATGGTCGCTAAATTTACCCTGAGCTTCTGTTCCAAAGACTCTGCAGCTCAAATAGTAGAGACCATATGGCCAACTTACATGAACGGAAAGGCTGAAGCAAGCGCTGGAAAGGGTGTCCTTCCATTACGCACTTTCATCCAGGAAACTCTCCGGAGGTCCAGGACTAGCTACTCGACTCTGCAGGTGGCCCTTTACTACTTGATCATTGTCCGACCACATATACCGAAGGGTGATTTCTCAGACATGTCCCAGGAAAATGCGCAACAAATGCGAGCGCTCCAGTGTGGTCGTCGAATGTTCTTGGCAGCATTGATCTTGGCATCAAAGTACCTCCAAGATCGCAACTACTCAGCAAGAGCTTGGAGCAGGATTTCTGGGTTACAAACAACAGAGATCAATATTAATGAAATGGCATTTTTGGATGCAGTACATTGGCGCTTGCACATCTCCGAGACCATTTTTCAAAAGTGGACGGATCTCGTGGTCAAATACACTTCAGGATCAGGGGGACCAGGTTCACCTAGCGATGAAGCAAGGAAGGCAGAGTGGAGTAGACTCATTGTCAAGCTTACTCCAGAGCTCAATATTGAGGAGGATAATATAGGGAAAGCACATGGTACAAAACAAGCTACCGAGGTCGCACCGCAAAAGGTGGTTGTACCTGCTGCTGCTTGCCACATGAGCGCGGAGACGGAAAGTGGATGCACGACGCCAGTTCCGAATCCAGCGCCAGTGACACAGCTAGCAACAACTTCAACCACACCATCTACAATTACGGTCCCGAAGGTTACTGTTTCGTCACTCTTGTCATCTCCCCAAAATCAACCACTTCCACTCCCAACCTTGGAACCAGCACCCCAGAACACCCCATTCAAGTCCTTGCTCCAATCAACGCGACTGGCAGCGCTATCAACCATCTCCCCTCTCAAAACTCCTGCAGTGAGGCTTGGGTCAGGAAATGCTATGAGCTCAGCGGCTGCAGCTGCACAGATGAATCAATTGCAAAGATGTGTGACTGAGGATATGGCTTTCTTATCGAAAAAGTGTCTGGTGAGATCTGGTGGGGAGAAAGCTCGACTACCGTCATCTGCAGCTCGATCTACCGTGTTGACTCGGCGTTCTTCCTTATCTTGTTCAATGACATCTAGTCCTGAGACTCTGAATGATTCTGATTCATCTACATCATCCTCGCCATTCGCTTTCTCGAGATCATCGTCCATATCTTCAGCATCATCTTTCGACTCGATGGGTCCTTACGATGCTAGGAGGCAATGCAATAAAACTTCCCGGGTTGCTTCGTCGGCCATTGCCCCAGCGCAGCATAATAGTACAACGGATACGGGACTCAACACACCTACGCCATCGCCACCTAGGTATTTATCGCTTAGGCCAAAAGCTTCGAAGGAGTTTGGTCCTGAAGTCAATTCAGGGACGAAGAAAAGTCCATTGTCTTACTGTCGCAAGCGCCGCATATGTGAGCTAGCGCTACCAATCCCGGAAATCGATAATGGGGTGTCCCCCAATCTGAGCTCTGGTATGACACCGCAGATGAAAGTGCAACTACAGATGAGAACACCGCCTCTAAATAATGGTCTCGGGCCAAAGCGGCTACGCTGTGGTGCTATGGAGCCCAGTGTTCTTATATTGCCCAACCACAGAGGATCACAAGAAGAAGTACTATAGGCATGTTGGACCAAATTTCCTTTTTCATCTACTGTGATTGAATTCATTGAAGTAATTCACGTTGTAAACCACATTGATTCATTAAAGCGGTTTCAACGCTTTCTGAGATAAACCTTCTCATTTGTTGGAGAATTGGGTTGGGATATTTGATTTAACTTTTTTCCTCTGCGGTCTTCATCTGGCTGGGCTTGCTTGAAAGGTGTCTAGGCTTCCCTACTTTTGCTTGTTTTGGTTCTCGGAATGCACTTATGGTCCGACCTTGATTCTTTGATTTCTTTTGTACAGATAGGTGGTTCATTTTTTTCTCGAGCGGGGGGGAAGGTTAGGTATGTGAGGTTGGCTGTGCTGAGATGGTGGAGGATCAAAAGCCGTTGTGTAGGGATTCGTTGGAGTAGAGTTGTCGAATTGTTGTTAGATTACCCACCGAGTCAAGGACTGGCGAAGGTCGACTCGATATCTATTGGGTTGAACCTCCTCAGGCTGATGCTCTTCAATTCCGCGTAAATCGGGCTTCAGTTCAGTATTCCGCGCATACCCTTCACTTGGCTTTGTGGTCCCGAGATGGGTTGAGTTGTGACAACTTGGTTTGTATTGGTTTCTCTACCTTCGTTCATATTTGGGGGTTCTCGTATTATACCAACTGACTCTCATTTTTTCGTGCTGCCTATTTATTTTCTCGTTTCCTTATTTATACCGCCAGAGGACTTGATCTAACATTGTGAGAACATAGCACCGATGAGAAGACAAAATTTTAACAAAAAATTATTTGTCTACCGTTACCATTGTTTGTTCACGCCGTCGTCGTGTTACTACTCGCATCGTCACTCGTGCAGTCATCGAATACATTCATGGCTAGGATTACTCTGACAGTCTTTGGTTTCAATACTGGATGATGAACACCACCATCCCCTATGGTTGAGAAAAAGATGTTCATTGCTGGGTTGACCTCTAAAGGTTGATGAGTGCCCCTCTCCCTCCATGCCAACATTGCACCTCCCATGTTCGCATGTCTATACATCCCCTAGCCACACCTTCCCCCTCCTCACTCACTTCCACCTCCTCTTCCTACTCGTTCAAACTGCCTCCGGAGGGCTTTTGCCCCATAAATCCATGTCCGAAAGCTAAATTCATTTGCGCTCTATGAAGAGGCGCATAATGACGCCTCGCTTCCCCGAAGTTTGTGCTGAGGCGGCTCACCTGCTACGCCCCATATGAACAAACGTTTAAACCGTCCATTGCCCATCTACGTCTTGGTTATGTGACGATTCACTACTAGTGTCTACGATGACTCTGATGGTCTTGTAGTTCGTAAAATTCAGGGTGTCTTTTCAATGAGTTCTAGGTACACGTTCTGCCTTATCCACTCCCATCGCTGACTAACCCTCTCTAGCTCACCTCCCGCCTTCCTTTCTCCCCGTCCTACGCTTCCGATATGACAGCCAGTAGTAACCCTACGAAATATTTATGGTATCGCTAGGAGAGTGTTAACCAAACCTCAGTATCATATTGCCTTTTTTCCCGATTCATTACTCGTGTGCACATTCAGGTAATGTCCCACACCCTCCCCCAGATCTACTTCCTATTTTTTTTCCAGTATTGCACACTTCGCTTGTCTAACTTCCCTTTTCTCTCTTTTGGGCATTCTTACCCCAGGCATCTTAGCAGGTCACGTGGTACAAACTTTGGTGTAGCACGTGATTGAAATAATTTTCCACGACAATATCACGTTACCGTATGGGAATCAGAGACATCAGGGTAACTCATCAAAGCCTATGAATTTCTCAGAATATAGCAGTGTTTTGTCCTTTTCAAGTCCACGTGTTATCTTCGTCCCACGAAACCGACTTGTGGGCAAAAAGGCTTATGAGCATTTGCCTGTTATCAACCTAAGCGGGTCATGTGACTGGTTGTCTTTTTTTATATGGCAGATATCCCCAAAATGATTCCCCGCACTACAGCCACGAGGAGCATATAAAGGGGTCGCCATCTGGAGGATAAAGGCAGTATTTCTCTCGTATTCCACGACCACAGTGATGGTGGAAACCAAGTAGGCAAGCAAGCAGCCCGAGCGAAGGCTGGAGAAACCACCACTTTTGACAAACGAGCCCATTTACCAATCCCCTAAAACTTAATCTGGTTAAAATATAAAGAAATATAAATGAACAAAATAGGAAACCGCAATGTCCCCCCCATTCTTCTAGCTCTTGGATACTTCATAATAGACGGTGATCACCGATGACTCACATAACAGACAGAGGGTAATGTAACTCAACTTTGAAGTATAGTTCTGGGCATATTGGAAATGGTTAATGGCTATATAATGGTATCTCCATAGTTTCCCCCTCGCGAATCGAAGACCCTGGAACTCTTGAGAGGCTATTGAGCTGGTGCCTGCCTAGCTAAGTCCTGTGGGCTCGGTAGCTGAGCCCGAAGCTGTATGAATCACGGCTGGCTCTAGCCCTTTTTTTAAAAATACTCACTGCAAGCCAGCGAGGATCCATCCTTCGGTTTCTTTTCACCGGAGCCTGGGCTGGGGGTGAAGGTCATGGTTTACTACTCACTGCCAGTCGAGTTATTTCCTTAAACGCAATTCGAATGGTATTCATTATCTAGTGAGTTCATTCAATACTCTTACAATACTCCCTCAAAAGGGTTATCATAAAAGTTTCTTAATATTAATACTTCCAAGCAGTCGGGCTATGGGTGATAGGTTTGTTGGCACACGCCCCACCAGACTAATAAGAACTTATGTGAGTTGTCTCTATCGAGCAGATGGCCCTCCTACCTCCACCCACAATCTTGATCCTACTCTTGCTGGGCACTTGAAGGAGGGACTAAAGATCTTTGTGGAACCTTCGGAGATTTATAGCTAAGGGGATTTATTTAAACCAGTCGAACCCTACTCAAGGTGGATTCACCGAAATCAGGCGTTTTAATTGCTGACTCGTGCAGTAATAGAATTTATCCTCAATTCACCACAGGCAGTTTCTCCATCACCGCTACCTACCAACAATCAAGCTATACTTATTATTTACTCCTAGTAGGTAAGTATCTACTGTACTCTCGCTGGCGCTCTTACTAAATGCATCTATATACTGTATGTATATAATAGAGGGCCCACTGCCGTCGGGCCTCATGAAATGGAAGGTTCTATCGCAGTCGGTTTTCAAATCTAGCTACGACATAAGTAACGTACTACACAGTGGTACTGGTAGTGTCTCAGCTGCAGGTCCCCAAGAGATTCCATTACCAAGCGCCCACTCACACGAGCGCCAACTGCCTTCTGTGTGTAAGGAAGACAGAAATACTATAGCGCCCCCAGATCAGAGGATTTTTGCTGACTCGCAGCCTGTCTCAGCACATATCAGGAAAAGTAATGTTTCCGATGTTGGGGATGTGGTCAGACCCACTGATTAGTGAGTGATCAACACCATATAAATCGCTGCCACTGTGATCAACGATCGCATCGCGGCTGTGGCGTGTGGCGCCCATTAAGGCGCTCAGGAATTGATGAAATCATTAATTTAATGGCAGCACGTCAGACCCTGTTTCATGTATCAGGTGGCTCCCGCTGACCATGGCTACTGAGTGGTGCGATCAATCCAGTCGCGGCTTGCAACCCTAAAGACGTCGATCCTTATGAAATCTGGCTGTTATCAAGTTTCTCAAGTCTCTTGTTTTCTCCCGGGATGTAACACGGACTTGGTAAAAATGCTCTTCTGTGCGCAGAAACATGGCTTAAGACAAATGCTGAAAATTCCCTTCTGTACGCAGAAGGCTATTTCAATCATTTTCTCGAAGTTTGCGACAAGTCTCACATCACTGCGTGAAAGCTCGCCCTGGCGCGTGGGGGCTGGATAAGTAATGATATGTAATGATACCTACAATACCCGATCTGTTCCCTTCTTAGGTCCCGTTACCAGGGTCAATGCCACAAACAATACAAAAATGAGGCCTTCAGTTTGATCAACCCTTCCTTGGGCACCCTGGGTTGCACTCAGAGGATTGAGCTTTGCTATTTACAGGTAGATTTACGATTTTGCGCTTGGGCGCTGACTTACAATTAGGTGGTTCCGCAGCAGTCAATCTGCAGTTTGACTCGCCAATAGATGTGAGATGCGGTACGGTAGCTGCCGAGAGACCGGTGAGGCGACCAGTGACCGTTTGCAGGTAAATGTTTTACTTTTTCTCTCTTCAGACTTACTAATTTAGGTGATGTTATGTTCGAGTCGTACAATTACCGGGGTAGGAACTCACAAATGAAAGGCAATCGCCAGATTGCTCAGATCAAATGTCTTGGAAGTGAATTACCCTGATATTCGAATGAAACATCATGTCACATTCCCCGGCCACTTCAACTATGTTAGCCAATCCATGAACATCGCACTCTGCTTGCTTTTCCGTAATGATTATCATGCCATACCAATCCATTCGAATGAAGTTGTGCATCGTCCTCTATGGGAATAACTTTGATCATCTTCCATAGTAACTCCGTCGCTAAACACCCCTTTAGAGCACGGATTTAGTGGCAAAGCTGCATTTTATTCTCAAGTCATACATTGCCTATATTCATGCTTCTTGGCATGTATGTGCTATTTATACCGGATTAGCGTTACGTACGCGCACGGAAGCACAGCAAAATTACTTAGCTTTCATATCAATCAATCAGCAACCTCAAACCCGAAGACAGTGAGTGGACGGGCATATTATCCATTCTGCTATTACTAGCCCCACTTTGTACTACTATACCAGTCCTTGAGCCACTTTCGAGTTAACATGCACGCCATAGCCCTCGGCCCCGGTAAGCAGCACCTGGGTAGCTGAAGAGCTGGGAGCTAACGCTTGGACCATGCCTGCCCTGGACCTACATTGGTGTATGATGAACCTTGCGATTAATTATTTATGACATTAATCCTAACTTTATCGTTGTGGTTGACCCCACTGGGACCCATCCATTAATATTATGGGGCCCTGGAGTAAATAAGCATCAAGGGAATGTTTGGACGCATACAGTATCTGTATAGTAGGCTACAAGTTTCCCAGCCAATTAACAGGCACCAGGGTCATAGAATTGATTGAAACAATTTAGAATTAGGTATTATATTGCAAGGCGAACGGGTAAGCGTGGCAGGGGCCGTCAGCATTGCACTAGGTATCTACGTAGAAAAGGATATATATATCGATCATGCAAGAACATTAAGGAGTATTTGGGATGAGCTATGGAGTGTCTATAAATATTGTAATAATGAGCCAGCAGAATTTCCATTTAAAAGATCGCTCAGCTCTCGCTTTTGTTGCTACCAGATTGAAACTGGAATGAATCTTAGATTAACACCCAAGAAAGCATACATGTTCGCCTAGGGGCGATAAAACCCCTGCTTGGTTCCTCTACATTGCCAGAAAGGCATAATGGTCTCCACATCTCCATAAATATGTTACCCTCTAGCTATAGTCTGATTCGTGCGGCCCTGACGGCCTGCGAGACTAAGTTACCCTCAAAATCCGGTGCTCCCAAACGGGCAGTCGCTTATCCCACGTGGCCTCCGCAAGGTGCCCTAAGTGACCTAAGTGGCACTGACTTGCAGCTCTTAGTCCGCAGCGGAGAAAGTGCGCCGCTCGCTTTAGCCGAGAGTGGGGAAAACTATGAAAAACGTGATTTAAGTGTATAACTAACGCTTTTGGGGCGACTAAATTGACGCCAGACTAGTGGATATACATCGACAAGAACCACCTGCCCTATCAAGCCCTGAAGAAGCACACGCTCAATTCTCACATATGCCTGTTTATTCACTTTTTTGCAATTTCCCTCTGAGAGTTTTCACATGTATCGCTAGCTACTTGCCCAAGTTACACGAGCTGTAATAAGCTCCAAAAGCCTTTCAAACAAAAGAACTAACTACAATGGATTATTTGAAGAGCTGGATCGGCGTCAATTGAATCCGTGAGCCCTTTCTTACTTATAGGTACTAGTACTATATAAGCGTCAGCCGCGGCGAATATTTAGGGCGTATGGCTGGGATATGGCCCACTCTTGAGAATTAAACAATGCAGCTGGGGGGGAAGAGATGAGAAGAAAGTGGCAAGCTACTTAACTACAGGGATTTTGACAGATGGTAGAAGGCGGTGAAAAACACCGAATATATTAGACATGTGCATGTGCACATCTGAGGAATGAGAATAGAGATTCTGTTTGCCGACCGATTCGGAAGAATAAGCAAACATATCACTACCTGTCCGTTGGGCCACACTGGCATCCATAGCAATATGCAAAGATCAGATCATGGATCGAGCAGAGGGAGTATTATATCTGCAAGGGTATGGGTGACTAGAAAGAGCATAGAGCAAAATCAATGCAGCTCTCCAACACTCCCTATATATATCTTGGACTCAAAATATACCCCAATATCCTAGAATCTTCAAATGGCATTGGTCGACAAACGGCAGCGATGTCAGCATGAATGAAGTCTGATTTTGTCTGTGAGCCGTAACCATATGTATTCCGAGCGCACTAAAGCCCACATTTCTCAGCATTTGCTCTAAGTAATCCCTGTGTTTTGGTGGGGGCCATTAATAACTTTAGTCTCATAGGACTGACTGGATCTCATTGATTTTGATAAAGCCCTTATCTCCGCCTGAGACCCCATTTGCTCCCGCCTCGAAATAAACCCTTCGGGAAAATTTATATCACAGGTGGGCAAGAGCAAGACTAGCAGAACCGTAAAGCCGAAGCAACCAAACAACCCAATAAAGCTAAGGTTATGAAAGCAATTCTGCTCGAATGTATTTCTTGAGTACTTATGGAGTATTTGAGGAAAAATGGCAATTTGACTAGGGCTAGGAAACCCAGCTTGCCAAGGACTTGTCTCGATCTGCAGCAGGGAGTGCAAGTGACACAGATGTATTTGCCCCACATCCGCGGAGATTGGGGGCTAGAGTAGGAGCCCACCTGCACTTGGTTTGATCCGGCATTGATAGGTCATAAGATGTTCCGAGACTCAGGGTTCAGAGGACAGCACTACCTTGATTGGCACAGCCCTCTAAGGGAGGGTAGGTAACCAATTTTAAATTGGAGCTCAGATATCGTTAGATTAGTTGGGTTCGCTAGATTGACCCGATTGGTTGTCTCTGCAATATTCGTATTTAATTCCGTGCCAACCAGACTATTTAATTCCAAGAGCTCGGTAATCGCAATTGGGATAGCGTTAAATGTAATTCGAGTTACCTAAGACACTAGAATTGACGCATTAAACAAAGGACTCTGTTCTTTCACATCGAGATAAGCCACAGGGCTCCGGTGTGTACAATACGAGAACATATAACCTAAGTACTACTTATATCTATTAGTTCACAACTGCTATTTGCAAGCAGCCTAGTCTGTACATGTGTCAGTTCCCAAGGATAAGAGAACGATATATAGATCATGCTATCTGGGAAAACCTTGACAGAATTATGAGCGACGACGGCTGAGGCTTAGCCTTATGCCAATGGCCTTCGACATAATTATGTAAGCAAAGAGATTTAGATGTACATTCTTCGATAAGCGTGTACCACATATCGCCAGTCGCCATAACGCCAACAGAGAGAGCTAGGGGTGGGATTTACACGTAGTGCACTGGATTGTGAATCACCATATACAAATGGGCCTGAGTAGGAGGCTATGAATCACTTGGGCTTTTTGTTGAACTTTTGCAGAATTTGTATGGAGTGTGATTCGTAACTCAGTGCACCACGTTTGGGAATTTGAAGCGAGGGAATTGGGTGCGATAGTGGTTGGGGGCGATGCGGAATGTCGGTCGTACCGAGTACCACTCACCTGGATCCTCGCGTGGCCTCATCCAATGTAGATTACCGACCCGTGCTGTAGGACTCCACATGGAAATTCCGCATGGCTGGATTCATCTCGGGATATTATCACCACGCAAGGTTCAGCCAGGGGGGGGTATACCCTAGAGTAGGGTGAACACGATCCAGGGTCTGTGTTGTATTGTGCCACGGGGCTTTGTCCGTGGATAGGAGGGTGTCCCCAGAAAATGAACGCGATGACCAAAAGAGGTAATCTAGTAGAGAACAGGGTAGGGAATGCAGAATACAATCTTGCGTTGTTTGCCACCGAGAAGTGATGTCTAGTAACCATACTTTTGCGAGACCTGGAAGTGAGATAGCCACTAGCGATAGGAATAGAATGCATATGGAATTGATGTTGAGAAATAATTCTCGACAAATTTTCTTTATAAAAAAAACAATACTGCGACTCAAACCTTGCCAATATTTTGTGGGAGCAACTATCGTGACTCTTGATTGCTGTATACGTAACAATAAATTTGGCACTAAGGCGAACACAGTCATGAAAGCCCATGGAGGTATCCAGTCAACTGCTACTTACTCCTTCATGAACTTCCTCCTAGCAAGGTATGTATGTACAAACTAATCGTCCATTAAAAAAGCAATTCTACTTACCATCGTGTATTGCTTTTTACCCACAAACAATAACCATGTTGTAATGACCAGAGATTGGTGATGCGCCTCACAATCAAGCTCATCCTGCAGAGGCTATTCCAGAAAGGAGGAGATGAGGCAACAATGGGCTGATATTGATCCCTATGAGTACGTCGCACCAAAATACCCTTGGGATTGACAGATTTGTTTAAGCCTTCCGCCATCTGGCTCGGTAGGCTTTTTTGGGCGCGAGATGACAGCGCCTTCAAGCCCTTGTCCTGCCCGCGCGCATGTGGATTGCACTACCTACACTAAGATGAACATGATCATTCTGGTAGACAATAGATATTCGTATAAAATACCTAGGTGCCCCATAATTGCAAGATTACCCATCTCAACGACAACTGCTCGCCGTCCTCGCCTCTAGCACTCTGCTTAGCCTGATTGACATCTAGCGGGTATTGCAAATTAAGAATTTGGAAACCCTGTCCTATTCATTCCACAACCTACAGCAACTATTGGTTCCTATCCCAAGGTGGATGGATGCATGGGCACTGCTTTGTATATCCTCTCTTATCTCAACCATCTAGGGTTACCCGCATGACTTTGTAATCTAGACATTAAGAGCAAGAAATTTAAAATAGAGATTGACCTCGAAGTTCCCGCCTCACATCACTTCAGGATTTGGATCATGGATGGTATCATCACCGGTCTTGCGGAATTTCACTCGCGGAACCTCTCATAACTTGAGGAGTTTTCAGGTGCTTTGTTCTATTTTAGTGAATTAGCCCCATGTCGGATTTGCGAGCCAGGGTGAATTACCAACACTAGATGTGCAGCTCCTTATTGGTTTGTGGAAAGAGAGGGGCCAGGGTCATATTACAGGGCCTCTCACGCGTGGACGCCTCCCGTGGTTTGGCTGACGGACACTCTCAAATGTCCCAAAGAAGGCCTAGTCATAGTGTCCGCCCCCGCAGCACGCAAGCATTTTTTTGGCAGGGGATCGACTGAGATTGCTTTTTAAATTGCCGCTGATGTGGTCATGGTAGGGATATATTTATTAGTGAAGCAACTTTTTAGGTTATACGATCCTGAGGAAGCTCACCTCACCAAAACTTCGTATATCTTCAAATAAACACTGATATCAGGGAACCAAAAGACAAAGGTGGTGGTGCGGACTCAGTTGATGGCTACCTAAGCTGATGTTGTATATATCAGCCCAGCAAACAACCCAGTGTTGTGTTACACCATGTGACATGCACATGCACATGACCTGAAGTCAACTCTAGCCCTCTTACCTCGCACTCCGCACCCAGTGAGGATTATCACCAATACGTATACGTATACGCTAATGTAAAGGACCGCCCAAATAAAGTCTAGTTATCTGGTGGTCTGGCGATAATAGGCCGTCTAGATCTTGCGAATCGCGAAGGTGTCTACGAAGTACGCCTGTCGACACTGGAAACTTCGAAAGGCGCAGTAACTGATACTAAGTAATTGTACTACGGGATCTACTTCCGTTGCACTGGGTTCTATGCTTGTATTATATACCTAATGTAGCATTGCAAAAGCCGAATACCATCAACAGCCGAGCTAGCGTCAGAGCTGAACGGCATCTGTGATGTCAATGTGTGCTGTCTGCTGTGGCAATTCCCACGTTAATGACTTCAATGCCGATTTCTAGAAGCCACAACTGACAACATGACATGTTTGGAGAAAAAATCCCTTAAACTATTACATCATGACTCGCACGGAGTTCTCGCTTTAACTTTGCAAAGTTCAATCGTCCCAAGTTGGTGGCACCTTAGCATGCTAGCTGCGGATCTTCTCTTTGTGGCCGGTCTGGGGCAAGGGTCTACCGCACTTGTCTGAGGTGAGGGATCAATCCATCTGTTTTGGCGACAACTTGCCTAGTAGGTTGGGGCCAGGGCTGATTTACAGGTGCATGAAGCCCAAACTAGAGTGGAAAAAACAAAGGAGATTTATAATAATACTTTTGTAATGGAATGACAAGGGAAGGGAAGGGGGCCTTTCCTCTCTGCTCGAAGCGCAAACATGCATGGGCACTCAGACCACGCGTAATGCTGTGTATCCCATTGCAGCTTTGGGACTTTAAGGAGACTTGGTCGATTTTCACAACTGATATTATCCCATGCGAGTGTCACGCCTGTATTGGTTGTGATCACGGGCCTGCATTCATCGAAGTCACAATCTGCCGGAGAGATGACATTGATAGTTCAGCCTCAAATGCACCAGCTGATCGGAGCTCTGCTAAAATTTCGAGAGCAGATGTTAGTACTCTCGAATTTTATACTGGTGCATCATTGTGACGGTAGCTGGACTCGATCGCGTCGAGGCGGATCGGAAATCCCACTGGCGATAAACAGGGCGCAAAGTGCCTAGGTTTCCACGGAAACACCAGGGTAAGAGTGATCCACAGATAACCATGTCACGCAATTAAAGCCTTCGTTTCTAAAGTTCCTTGAAAACTGCCGCAGCTCACCACTAAAGTGATCAGACCATCTTCAGGTAGAGGGCTGACTTCTGAAGGTCAGCTCAGCTGTAAGTTTAATACCTTGTACTCTAATACCACTGGCAGCGCCTGCAGGTACTAGTACATGTATAATGGTACCGGTAGTGTAGCATCGGAATACACTGGTACAATTTTAATGTAAACATCCGTTAGACCCTGGTATCTCGAGATCCGATAGCAAAGTGGTTGTTGTCCATCCCCAACTCTCAATACAGCTGTCTTAAAAAGGTTATCCATGTATGAGATTTATATATACATACATATACACAACTATCATAATTGGTGGTAGGCAGAATCAATATAATTATACAAGGCAATTATGCATGATCTTAATTCCAAAGAACTACCTAGCTAGCCATTTGGCAGCCCGGGATAATCTACAGCGGACCTAAGTTGAGTGCGTACACCAGTCACCTGAGCGATCTTAAGCTAATGGTAGTAAATAAATAAGATTTGGGTGCATCAATTGCAATTGCAAGCTGAGATCTTCAGAAGAGGTGATTGAGTGTTTCTTTATGTTGATGTGTCTCGTGCCTCATGAGCACGACAATACGTCCTAGCGACATCCCCAAGCGTTAAATTTGCGCCATTTCGCCAGCCTTTGACTGGCTCAGACAAATCGTGCATACAAACACAATTTCGACATCCCCAGGCTACCCAGCTTTCCCCAAATCCGTAAGGTGGTTCGGCGTGCCATCCATACTGCCATCCAGGTGGTCCCCCTGCAAGAAAAAAAAATATTTGCTCGCGCCCCTGCCTTCGCCTGCAGTTGGCCCAGGCCACTGATGGACGTTCGGCGCTAGGTGCATGTGCATGTAGTTCACCTTGCTCGGAGTCTATTTCGACCTAGTCGACTGCACGTTGCTTGCAGACCCGACAGCGCCCCTTTCGAGTTCGATCCGCCACCTTGGAACCAGCACAAGCTTGTTATTAGCTTTTGGAGGTGTTGGAAGCAGGGTTCCTGATGCTTGCCCCGATGCTTGCGTCTCGACTTTCTCTGGAGCCCACCCCATCGGCAGCTCCTTCGAGCATTCGCTTCGGTTGCTGGTCTGTTCCTGACATGCCACCACAAAGCTTTGTTCTCTATCAGGTGCCGTTTTCGGGATGGACCACAGCCGCGGAGGGGTGTGCAGTCCTCTTTGAATTGTGCTTGCTCGGTTCCAGCTACCAGCCTATCTGCTGGCACAGGCATAGCAGCTGTCTCGCTCGCCGCCCCATACAACTACCCTGTTTTTTCTTTTTTTTTCTGTGTTTGCCATTCGCCTGGACGTCGTTGTGCGCTTCCTGTACGTGTCGGCGACGGCCGTAGCATCTTTGCACTTGCCTCATTCCGCACAGCAGCAGGTATCTGGGATGGATGTTCTGGTGCAGCTAAACCGCCGGGAGAGGTGGCAATCACTTAACATGCGGCATCTCCCCGCTATTCCCCTCAGCTTTCTTTTTCTGCCTCCATGCCCTCTACCCCGGCCATTCTTCGGACGGAATCACAGGCAATCCATACTCGATTGACTGGCAACCCCTTCCCCACTATATCCCGAATTGATCTGTACTGGGATCTCTAAGCAATATCTCATTCTTTGGTTCCCAATCGCACCTACATACCGTACAGGCCGGTTGCCGCTGGGTGACACTAGGTGGTGCCTGCCATCCCCTTCGCGGGGCCCAATTCGTAGGCAAGCTCTCTGACCTCTTCGCCCTTGCGATTCTTGCACCCTTTTTCTCTCGTTGGGATTTCTGTCTCACAAAGTAACTAAGCGTCCGAGTCTGGTTCAATACAAACAAAAAAAAAGCCCAATTGCAAGCCGTCCCGCGCAGCCCTCCTCTCCAATCCCACCACTTGATAGTTCGTGCACTGCTAAGTCGGT
>Ga0307511_10003342_pt1 | contig 16500 bp, 19 predicted proteins | sample 13_EM_MG_FD_200266 | JGI IMG/M metagenome (GOLD analysis project Ga0307511, IMG submission 200266) | Populus trichocarpa ectomycorrhiza microbial communities from riparian zone in the Pacific Northwest, United States - 13_EM | ecosystem: Host-associated > Plants > Roots > Unclassified | place... | reverse complement strand
CTTGCTGTAAGCGTTCGGCTTCCTCTGCTGCTTCTGCTGCTTCCTGTTGATGCTCGAGCCAGCGTGCGAGTCGCCTGTTGTGGTCTTGTGTCCAGAGCTGCACAAGACGTACAATAGTTTCTTCGTCTGAGGCTGCCGTGCCCCTTCGGATGTCATCTCGAAGGGGGGCATATAGGTCTGAAGCGAAGTCTGGACAGACCTCGTTAGAAGGGTCCACTGCTGGGATCGCATCATTGGGCATCAGAACGAGTCGCGATCAGGAGAAGCGTTGAATGGTGCTAGGATAAAGAGAGCTAAAACGATTGACTATGCAGTAACGATGAAAGAACGAGACGGGAGTCCGACCAGCGGGACTGGAGAGGGAGAGGAAGAAAGAAGCTGCGGCTTCACAGCCACAGCGCGGCCAAAGACTACGCTCTGCTTCTCCAGTCGTGCCTCCTGACATCACAGACCACCACACTCCGCACAACGGGATGTCATTGGATAACTATTCTCAACGCTAGCTAACAAGGGATAACGAAGGTTTCCGAACTGACTCTTAAGCTGTTATTGAAACTGATTACCCTCACAGCACTCACATCTATGAATGACTCTTCCATTGTCAAGAGATGAGTACATAATTGCTACAGCGAAAAAAAAATGAATTGTTGTGATTGAAGCCAGACATGAAGTGTCAATAAAACCAAAAAAGTAAGTTGTGGATGGTGCATATAATTCTGATCTATGCCATGAGTCGTGATAGTCGTCACTGGGAGTGGAAGTGCTTGGCCGAGTGACCTCACGAGAGCGAACTGCGAGGCGACCGAGGTCCGAATAATCCAGGGCTCTGACGGTCGTGTGTTAGTAGCGAAGGCTCGATGGATGGAGGAGTGGGCGCCAATGTAGGGTTTGCTGTTGGGTGTTCAGGTCAGTCTCCCTGTTGAAACACATTAAAGGCTGTACTCACGATGCCATGTAGTCCATGACTGTGCATAGCGCGATTCTGGCGCCGGTTCCGATGGGGGTGGAAGTGGAGGTGAGGGTGAGGGTGAAGTCGAAAGTATGCCATTAGGACGAGGGCGAGAAGGCATATCAGACTCCCTGTTTGATTTATAGTGTCGGAAACGTAAACAACCATACACGGGGAAAAATACTCGTTACAAACCAGTCCGGGTTGAAGCCATCACCCTGTCGTCGAAGGATCGGCCGCCAACCAGGCCGGTCATTAGGTTGGTCTGCTGGTGGTGGAGGCATGGGAGGATTCCTGTTTCGGAAGGTCACAAGCTAACACTGAGGTAGAAGACATTGTTACAAACCAATCTGGGTCAAACTCGCCACCTAGACTATACTTGGACTTCATCATCAGCAAAAATCCAAGTTCGCTATGCCCTCGTTATTCACGGGCACTGATATGATGAATTGATCACTACGTACTGTTGAATACTTCGTCGTTCTTCGCGTAATTTTCCAACTTCGCCGAGGAGCATGCGGACCTCGCTCGCAAGGGCTTTGCCGAATTCATCCAAATACTGAATTCACTTATCAGAAGTGAAGGAAAGAGTGATACAGAATATGTGCTTACCCCTTGCACATTATATGGCACTTGCTCGTTTACCGTAGCACGAATGGTATGAATGAGTTCTTCATATTGTCTTTGAGTATCCGACCTCAAGGCTAGCATAATTTAGTGAGTAAGTGGGTCATTAAGCAGCTGTGGCTGCTCAACGTCGTACGCCGGAGTTCTATCCTTTGTACACTTACTATAATTTCCTTCTTCCTCCCGTTGCTTGGCAGCCGCCTGCTCCTCGACAATTCTCGCCACTATGCTTAGTAGCTCCTGAATTTGTTTGTCTCTTTCGTTTTCGCGGCGCTGTTTCTCTTCCCGGCGTCCTTCATGCTCCGAATGGAGTGTCTGCACCATATTCGCAATGTCACTTAGTTGATTGCACAAGGCTTCACGTCGCTTTGCAGGGGACTCATCCGGTCCATTCGTGTATAACTGTTGTCCATTATCACGGACAAGGCTACTGAGTTCCTCTTCCAGCCCGCGAATCATGGCTTCCCGTGTTTTGTTGGCTTGCACCCTCCCAGTAGAGACTCCTACAAAGTCGCGATCAACTTGAGCAGCAGGCGGTGGATGCTCCTTTCCGAGTAGTTCTCTGAGAATGTCAGCTGCATCCAAGACACTAGGTGTAGGGTGCGACTCAGTGTTTCCCAATGAGGCTTGGATAGACCTGATGGTAGCCTCCAGTGCCTGCGTACGATGACGAGGGAATGAACCAAGTAGGGGTGGCACATCCGGGAACTCATCACTCCGTGGGCCTGGTTCATTACCCCTGCGCAGCTCGTTTGCTGGGGAGTGGAGTTGTTCGGTTTGTCCAACTTCAGCATGGTGCCTGGTCTGAGTATCGTACGCATCGCCTCCGACCTGCCCTGGTTCGAGTTCCGACTTATTAACTTGTAAACGGTCAGGATCCGGATGTTCATAGTTGGGCGCCCTGGGTGCTGCAGCATGTTGGGAAATTTGCCCTCCAGGGAACTGCAGGGGGCCAGGAACATCGGACGGAGAGGGAGACGACGGTGGAGGGGAAGTAACCGAGGGACTTAGCGACGTGCTAGTCAACGGTGGAACATTTGAGAAAACCGGATCTTGAGGTCCTATGCTACTGATATATTGCCTGTGTGCAGGTGGTGGAGTCGGTGAGCGTGACGGCTGTACCGTAGAATTACGTTGCTCAGTTGATGACAGTGGCATGGGTGCTGAACGAGTGGCCGGCGAGTGGGAAATTTGAGAAGCACCTGGCGTGGTGGGTGACCCAGTGGCCGGAAGTGAAATGGTTGATGTTGACACTTGGTTAGAGCGCTGAACAGCTGCGGGGAAAGGTGTTCCAAGACTGGGAGTATATGTGACCACAGTTGGCTCGTATGACTCAACCGGATGGTGCATGGAAGGTAGCGCAGTGGAGCCAATGAAAGAGGCGGCATCGGGGGACGGGTCAGATGGTACTTGACCTTCAGCCGCAAACTGGTGGATATCTGGCCGTGAAGTCTAAGCATGGAATTGCAATGTGGATGAACTGCGTACGTGGAGCAGCACTTGCATCGCCACTGTGTTGACCCATTTCGGATCTAAGTTGATCAATTCTTGCGGTCACACTTCGTAGTTCCTGTTGGCGGTCCACGACATCTCGGGTAAGAGATTCGTTGAGACCGCGCATATACCCAGTCATTTCGCGCAGCTGGGCAACTGTAGCTTGTTGATGTTCCTGAAAATCTGTGATTAGTTGTGCTCTAGTGGGGTCTATGGGATCCTACCCTCAATACATCGACCAATGTATCGGAAAGCGGTGACTGCCACGAAGTATTAAAGTGTGAAAACTGTCTCGAAATCTACTACTTACGGGTTCGCGGGGTGTGGGTTCGTGAGCCAGTTCTTGAGCCGAAGTATGGGTAGGTCTGGAATCACCAGAGGATGGAAAGTCATTTTTCTGTTGGGGATGGGATCGCGCAGGTAGTTGAGCGGGCGATGCGCGCTTGGAACGGTGTAGGAAAGAGTGCCATCGACGCCGCAGGTTGCCTTGGTCAGCTGACGCCTTCGTGCCCTCGCCCGGTCCCTTCGCACCCTGACGTGTATCGCTCGCTAACTCCTCCTGGCTTTGGCCTTGCCCTGCAAGTAATCTTTCAAGGATGGTTTCGATAGTTTCCAGACGCTCCTGCACTTCTGTGTTGTTCTGAGTCGCTTTGAGCTGTCGAAGCTCAGTAAGTAGACCTGTTGACGCTTGGTCGCGATCGAGCATCCAGGAAGGTCAGTTGATGAGAGTGCAGTGGGAGTTCGCCTCACAGCAAGCTACACGTTCCTCGCCCACACCAGCGCCACCGCTTGAAGGACCTGCACCGCCTACAATCATCGTCAGTACTAGGGCATCGGAAAGTTACTTCTGCATTTTCTCGGCTCCGAAGACTTCTTTCGTATGGCACGTGACTTTCCGTTGCACTCGGCCGAACCGGAAGTGCAAAAGCTTTGCCAGTGGACAGCGGACACCGACGATCCATAGATGCTCCCATACCATGATGTTGGCATTCTTCTTACAATGCCGCATGCCTTCTATCAAGTTTGGAATCAACACCGCAAGCTGATTCCCGACTTGCTGGAATGCAACCATCGTTGCGGTCCTGCAGAAATTGTGACCTATCAGTAAGGAGTCTTGAATCAGACATGGTGCTCACTCTATATAGGTTTGTATAGAGTGACCATCGCTAGTCAACTTTCAATATGTTGTTGATTTTTTCTCTCATGATTGACAACTTAGGTCCATAATTATTACTTTTTGTCGTCATCACCTACTGTGATGTGTGCGTTGTTCGCCTCCTGCCTTCCGCTTGATCACTGATCAGCCCTTCATCCGTTATCCTCGTCCTTTCCTTCGTTTCTTTTTCGCTCACACTGATCCTGTTGTCGCTATTTCACACTAACGCCTTGCTATTGCTCCCTCCGACGCTCTCGAAATCATTAACGAACTGTAGCCTACAGGGTCTTCAGGGATACGTCAAAAGTCGTGACTTTTATGCGGAAAGCCTACCTCTCTGGAGGCCATCCTCGTTTTGTGACGGTCCAATGGCATCAGCGAAGCCTTCGACATCTTACCTCAGGCCTCGACTCTTGGCTTGTTGCCTTTAAGTACTCTTGACGCACAACGTCTGCCCTGCCCAGTTCCAGCAGTGATCATGGAAGGACGGCACCATCTCTCTTCCGCAACGTTTAAACATCGAAGAGACGGAATACATCCACTTACTATCATGCCTCAAGCAAATTTCCTAAGTACTCGCGTTTCTTGTCTCCTCCAGCCTCAACGGATAAAAAACTTGGCACGTTCGGAGATCAGTTCCCTACGCCGTGCATTGAGGTGCGCTCAGCTACGCTGAAGACATCGCCGGCGGGCCGTCTGCATCTTGGCGCCAAACACCACAAGTGCATAACTTTACACCACTGGAGGACTTCTCCGACGGACTCTTTCCATCGAATTTCGAAGATGGTAACAGTTGTCGTGACTGACAGTCATAGCAGAAATAACTCAGCAACGAACTAAAGGCAAAGGTACCAACCAATACTTCTTGATTGGAACACGGACGAATTATTAAATTGTAGAGTAAGTGGAATTCATTGCCCCTACTACGCTTGAATGCGAAGGTACCCAGCTGTGGGCGCGTTCACATACGAAGGTCCGATCAGAGCTCGTGCTCCAGAGGGACACCTATTGTTTTGTCCCTTCGGGATCGCCACCCAACCATACCAGGACAGTGCTGGAGACATTGCACGTAAAATGCTTCGTCACATACTCCGGGTTAATCGCGATACTGATGCCGCAGCATTGCCGAAGCAACTTTGCAACCCTGCAATCGGTAGGGATGCAACCAGGCGGTCGTCATCATGGGCGGGGGGATAAACCGTGGATGCGTCGATTTTATGCCAGTTAGGCAAGAGTGCAAGGTTCTGGAACAGGGAGACCATCGCGAGAACAGGTGGAGGTTGACTCGTCAAACTAATTGAACATGCAGCAACGGAGGGTTTTGTTCAATTCCACATAAGTACGTGTCTCTTCCTTATGGTCGTACGTCGTCTATACTGGACTGAGTGGCATCGATGAGCAAGGTCAAGCATCGCGCTCTTGGCTGGCGGTGATGAGTTGCTGTCAATTTTGCCAAGGGGATGTCTCCATGCATCAGCTCGTGGACACCGGTAAACATCCACAATGCGGAATTGGGGGTAATTGCTTAGCCAAAGTTGCAACGTTGATTGACGAACTTTGACCCATTCGATCGATCAACGTTCTCTGTGATATGGTGAAGGGACAACATGCGGCAGCGACAACCTAATGGAGTATGTGCCCTTACGAAAGTTATTCCATGACGACAGCGTCAATTGAAAACATTGATCCATTGTTCAGCTATTGTCCAACAAGTCCTATGGTGTGTCATGGTTGTATATATGTGGTGTAGTCGATGGACTGAGCTGGAGGAAAGTAGAGGTTTACATACCTGTGATGCGCCGTATTCGAGTGCATCTAAGGCTGGAAATATTTCGCTGGCGAAAGGCCTCATATCCCTATCCCGCTTCGAAAACATTTGTTCGGATCACGAATTTCGGCGCCGAGTAGTAGGTGCACATTATTTTTCATCCCTACCTCTTTTCCAGAAGCCTCAGTCTCGGAGAAGTTATGTCTCTGTGAGATAAGTATCAGGGGAGAGTGAGCTACTTTCCTGATCCATAACGTATAGGAATCGATCGGACTGCACAGTGGCGTCGACGGTCGCACGGACGCAACCCCCCTTTCTTGACGGTTTTGTACAGTCGGCCACATTCCTTCCCAGCAACATGTTCTTGTGAGAATGCGGGCGCGTGAAGAAAGTTTCTCTTAAGTCAATAACCGGACCTAAGGCGGGTCGCCGAAATTGAAATGGCTAAAATTCCAAGCGGGAGAGCATGTCCGTCAGATTCTTCGAAGTGTCGACACGCTTTAGATTCCAGAAGTAGGGTGTTCAGCCTAGCCCAAAAAAACTGAGTGGACGATGATATTATTCGTATCTACTTACGATAATCGCTACTGGTAGGAGGGAAGCAAGAGAAATTAGCACAGCGCACGTGGATGTGAGTAGAAGGTCATGATTCCCGTACAAGTAAATGTCGTATTAGGGCCATTTTCACGTAGGTGGAAAGGAAGTCAGAGAAGTTGGTAGGAAACGGAGGGGATAAGAATCATTATATGCCACGAGTTGGCATGGGAGGCATCAGTTCTGCGCTTGCTGATCTCGTCACCGTGGCGCGCTGCCGGATACGTCGTGCTTCGACAGTGGCGTTCCAAGCTGTATGTACCACTTCGATAAATTCGGTGTCACGCGGACCTAGTAACAGAATGTTTTTCCACAGACCCTGATTGAACCTGATGTGGTTGGCCAGCTGCTCGTCGCTACACCGCTCCGCCATCGATTGCGCCATAGCTTGAGGAGCAGGAAACTCCTCGATGACTTCAGTAGGGAGCAAGCGGCAGCACAGGAACTGTGACCGTCTTTCGAAGCCTAGGCCAAACAAGAATAGCAACGGTATCGATGCAGCATGGGGGACTAAAGTGGGGATGACTGGGAGGGTTACATATTGTTCCCCTAGATCAGCGACCCAGTATGGAACAGGATAAGGCGTGCCGGGGGGACTTTGTGGGATGATATTTGTGCGAAAGTCTCTTGTATACATGTCGGCACTGACGGGCATTAAGGTAGGCTGGTATGTGGGTCCCCAGTCGCCCTGTGCTACGTCGAAGACGGCGAGGACATGCGAGGGGACATGTGCATCCTTGACGACACGCATATCGATTGTGGATGGTATTGGAGAGCCTGGTGCAAGAGTTGCCTTGGCTACGTTTAATTTACGACATAGAATGCTTGTTCCACCGTCAGATCAGGCTCACGATAATACATGAGCGCAACACATACTCGAGAGGGTCATCGTTTTGATACATGGTGAAGTGTGTGGTAGGCAGCAAGCGAGACGTGCTCATTTTTGTGCGATTGCAAGAGATGGTGGTACCCGTGGCGAGGGTGGAGTCTGACGAAGGGAGTGACGGTGAGGGGAAATGACTTTATGGCTGATAGATGTGCAGCAGCAGCTATGTATGTTCGTTGGAGCTGGAGACCTGGGATCGGGATTAGGCTCCATGAAATGAGGAGGAACGCAGACGCGTAATGATACAACTGGAGGAAAAGAAGCCTAGGACGAGGTTGTGCTTACCGATCGTGAATAGGTGAGTTAATACGAATATGCTAGCAGTGTGGGGTAGGCTGAAAGCGTTGGCGGCTTTCTGGGACCGTTATTAGAGGAGGATCATGTCATTATTAAGGAAAACAAGAAGATAGAAGGTGAAAAGGGAATGAATATGTGACATTTTGGTCGGTCGTTGACGCTCGCCCTTTTTAGCTTGTAGACCAGTAGTTAAGGATCACGCGTCACAGTTGACACGAGGGCACGAGGTTGGGGTCGACTTAGCTATTACTGCTTGGCGGCAGGGACCATTACGACCCGATGTCGCACCGAATTCCTGGAGACTGGCATTAGAAGTTGCAACGAAACGTTTTGACTCCGAGAAGACGCTGAGGGACACGATACCTTTTGCCTCAGAAGAACGCAAGCGAGAAGTTAGATACGCGTTACGGAAACGTTTCTTCGGTGGTTCTCGTGTGTGTCCGTTGATGACCCGCCAATTGGCAGATTTCGGAGGAAGGCACGCATCAGGGCCGCCACGGCAACGGACTGACTTATTCAGCGAGCACCCATTGTCTACTTACGAACGGTATAGTGCGCAACAGCTTGTAAGTAATTTATTTACAGTCAGAGGGTTTACTTGGTCCAGGACGTCAGGGTCAAACGATCATCAATGGACTGGCAGTGCAACTTGAAAATCAATGAAAAAACGCGGGCTCCGGATGTATATCCGTTCCGAGCTCATCTCATGGATTGTTCCCGGGACAATCGACTGTCAGGACTCGGGAAGAAAGTCGCTTCCCTAACAGCTCTTACTCTCGCCGAGGAACGCCGCACAGCACTCGCTCAATGGCTACTAGTTATGTACACGAAAGGTATATTTATACTTTGACATTGCCATCCTGACCCCTGACACGAGGCTAATGCCATTCAGTGGCGCAATAACTTGCCCGCCATTGTGTCTATATCTATATGCGGTGCTTGTCGTTGGTCTGTACAGCAACGCGCCTTAACGTTACCTCCAAGAGCGACCTACCGAGCAAGAACTCGCAACACACAGTTCTCGAGTCACGCCAATCCAGCCGCAGTAATTTTACACTAGCTGTGGTATAGGACGACTGGGGAACAGCAGTAGCCATATTACTGGGACGGAGAACACGGCATAGAAACCTCTTTCAAGTTTTGAGGTAAGTCGCGCCGGAGAACCGTCCGCTGATGAGCTTATCGCGTAACCTAACTTTCAAATCTTTATTGATGCTGCGGATGATGGCTGTATGTCTCCGTGTGTGCAAGGCAAAACACCCTGAAGGTCTTTATTTTTCTGGCAAGCATTTCTACAAAAAAAGCCTCTTGATTTTCCCAGACGGCTCTTTACCGCTCATGACTAGTTCTGCCATAGCCTTGGCTGTCCCAGGCGCATTACAGATTCCCTGAGGGGCTGTAAGGCCATTCACATTCCCTGACCCAGACATTCGGGACTCACCCAGCAGGTGTGTCCAGTTGCAATATAGAGACCACTGGCGACTGTTTTTGCTTCTCCGATGATCGGTCCTCCAGCGCTTCCATGGGTCACCACCGGAAGGAAGCAAGCTTGACGTTTGTCGACTCTTCCCTTTCTCAGCTCTGGCGAAATGCTCGCGACGTGTTTCCAGATACTCTCACACGCCGCCTGGTCGACTTCTACCTCGTCTACATTATTTGGTAGTCTTGAGTCATCCCCTGGACCACAAGCGTAAACTTCGTTATCAGGCCGGGCGTATATTTCCGGCGAGGCAAGACAGCTCCGTGGTAAACGTATTTCGGTAAAGAGCACGTATGGCGCGATGTTTATGTCAGGCTCTGGACGTATAGTGATGCTATGGGCACGAGTAGCGGTGACCGGTAAGGACGGGAGTATCGATTGAGACCATGCACCAGCAGCCAGAATAACGTGAGTGGCAGAAATGAACTGATCTTGATTATTGTCGGTGGGATCCCTGCACCGGACACCTGCGACCCTGCCTGATTCCCTTTCTATGGAAATTGCGCTCCCCTTTTGGAGGTTTACTCCCTTCTCTGCCGCCAACGCCATCATACTTGTGGTGAACAGATAAGGGTGCACCTGAGCGGTTCCCTCGAGGCCAGTCGCTGGATCCATTGGGGCGTATGACGTCGTGAGTTCTTGCTTGACCCAATTCAAGTTCTCTGGGTGTCCATTGTTGATCCCTCTGGAATGTGTGTCCGATTCGAGACCGAGCTTCTTTTCTAAACTCTTCCGTCTGCCCCCCTTTCTTGCTCCAGGGTCAGGTCCGCTGTCCAAATCCTCGCCAACGCCCTCCCACGTCCCGCAGTTGACAAAGCGGAACCCCCACCTGTCTGCTCCGTTATGCTCCTTCGCCAGTCTGACATGCTCAGGGAATGAGACGTCGACAAGTTCGGTTGGGTACGCCCATCTGGCGATTAGTCCACCCGCCTTTCCGGATGCCCCTTGAGCAATCCCATTCTCAGATGCCTCCAGGACGGTTATCTTCGTTGTTTCCGGGTCATAAAGGGGATGTCTAGATAAATAATAGGCGGTAGTACAGCCGATTATTCCGCCACCGATAATGAGGATATTGCGTTGTTCCGCCTGGGTCATTACCTTAGGCAATGATGCGTCTAACGAAAAGTAACGGCGAGTTAGCAAGAACCAGCACGATAAACTGGTAGTCGTAGCCAATGGCAAGATACCACCCATACGAGTCCGAGTTTGTCATGACCATATGCTCTTGTGGCTGTGTTCAATTTTGTTTTGTTTCTTGCACTCCTCGTGGTGATTTGGCTCTCTCTTACCGTGGACTCGGTAACTTTTACCTTTGCTTGATATGTTTGTTGCATTCTGAGTGCGTTATGCGGCCAACAGCAGAAATCGAATGCAGACGAAGATCGAGTCGGACGCGAGAACAACGATCCACAGCTTTGTGGCCGATGGAGATAATGCAACAAGTTCTACAAGCAGGCTTGAAATGGGACGCGCCTTGGTCTCCGCGTTGCGATCCGATGCGAATTGGGCTGCGCCTGCGCGAAGTACGGATGAGTCGGCGTTCCGTACGTACGCAGTTTGCACTGGTATAGGGTTTGTATGCCAACGTATCAATAGGACTGGTGCATGACAGATTGTACCAGTATGGCCCAGAGCCACCACGGATCGCCAGTGGAATTCAGTGGCCTGGCATCGAAAGTCTACGTGAATGGGGCGTTCTCCCTTCGCCAGATAGCGATGAGTGCATATCTTTGCAGCATCTTGACGAGTTTAAGGGCACAGACGTCCAAGTTGTGGCGCGTCTTTGCGATTCCAGTTCTCGCGGACCAGCTAAAAGGCGATTGCCCGATGCATCACTGTGCCAGCGTGGCGTAAAACGTGTGCTAGAGTCTGAACCACTCTTCCCCGAGCCAGTGAAGAGGCCTAAGCTTATCACATCCTCTATTGTCAACCTGCTACCACAGGTTAGTGCTATCCTCAGATGTCCTTACGTGTAACCAATCCGTTTTATGCGCGTTTTAGCCCCATTTCGTGGCCTCGCGCAATATCAAGATCAAGAATCCCGACACTACCAGGCTTCCACGCTTCTCGAAGAGGCAACCGCTACCTGTTCCACCTTATACCGTCCCATCTGTCTCAGAACTTCTGGGGAGCCAGTATCGAAGAGGGGCGTGGCTTATTCCTATCCGAGGACAGGTGCCATTCGATGATGCAAGCATGGCAGTCATCACACAATCTCCACAGGATGTTGGATTAGTCTCTGAGTTGATCCATCTAACGAGCCACAAGATAATCTGGACTCGCGAGATACTGATCAATTTCTGGGACTTCCTCCTAAAGCTACAGCAGGCGGCCAATCTAGGCCCTATTTCATTATCTTTCCACGCCGCTTCTCCAGATTCAATATTCGCCGCGGACACTGCCTCAGATCCAACTGAGGAGAGCGCCAACAATCCCTATCACCAATTCCGCCAGCAATATTCGAAAACCACAACTGGATCAAGTTTACCTTGTGACAGCTTCACACCGTACGTGTATAGGGCACAATTAGAGGCGACAGACTACATCAAAGTGTACCATAATGTCCCATATTCGTTATCACTGCGAAGCGTCTTAGACGCATATCAATATCGGCCTAAGGAAGCAGACGGCAGCGGTACCTCGAAGATCGGTGATCTTGGGAAGTCTCGTGTCTTAAAGGGCGCTCGGTTGGCTTTTATGGACGAACGCTCCAAGGGTGCATTTCTGATGTGACGCCACCGGAGGGAAATATGTCCATTCCCATCCACACGCGTGCCAAGTGTTTCTCGGCCGTCCCAAACGTATGACGCGTGGGCTGTCCGCGTAAACATCATTCGGTCTCCAAGTGCTTTCATCATCTTCCCTGTTGCATAATCTCCGCAAGGTTTCCTGGTCAATCACTCAGTGAAACGCCTCGGGGACCGGCCAATGACAGAAAAATGTTAGGTTGCCACGCGTTTACGTGGTAACAAGTGTTCGGATTGGGTATAGCGTTGAGCAAGACTCAAAATTTCCTTCTGCGATGATGTATCAATTTGAAGGGGCATCATACCTTGGAACATTGTCTTGGTCCTTTTACGACTAACCACTCATGAAAATGTCTACAGAGCTAGTTGCTCTGACTCACGTCATTTCCAATGCGGACGCACCGATAAGCCGTGTTAAGGACCTCACTTGTGCCAAGATAAGTTTCGATGGGGAACGCTGTGTGGGCCATGCCTCCTAAAAGCCATGTATGACCATGGTCCGAATGGCGGAATTCGAAATATGTACGCGGGAATTTCGTTGGTCATTATGTCCTTCTGGGTAGGTTCAGCTTTTGATGCAATATGTATGTATGACTTCTGACGCGGACAGCAACAGCCTCCTAGCGCCCACAAAACAAATACAGTAAATAGGTTGTTTCCTATCTCAGTCTGGCGAAACGCCATCCATTCTGAATCTCATCCAAAAAATCTCTGCTCGGCTGTTCCTGGATACGGTGGTCATCATGTAACCGCCCACACATGGCCGTCCCAAGTCGACATATGTCGCCAGCTCGTTACGTGTGTCGGCCTCCGTATTGTCACCTTCCTGATGTGTGTAACACGATGCATGACTAAACCTTGTTCTGGACCTTGCCTCGTGTCGCTCGTGGTGATGCATCAGTGTTTGATATTGCCTCTGTATCGTGACCTAGCAGCATCCTGTAGCCCTCGGTCGGTCTGTCCACCTTGACGTTTGGAGGGTATTTAATTGCCCGACCAAAAGCCACTCCACAGTGATGGTCCTTACACAGATATCCGCAGTGCTCTTCTTTGGACATCTCCGATATCAGGCGATGAAGAGATAGCGATGTATTTGGGATGCTTGGGCTGGTCTGCTGTTGGTATGGTGGACTGGGGTTGCTGTGGTTAGGAGTTTGGATGGGAGAGCTATCCAAGATGAACCGTACCCTATACCATGACAATGGTCACTGCATCCTTTCTTTTTGAGGATTGCAGTGCCACCGGTTCAAGGAGGTGAGTCCATGAGGTGACCACGCTTTTCTTCAGAATACAATTGCTGAATCACGTCGTACATAAACTCGCTGTTTGTCTTCTCTTTGCATTCAACGGTCATCTGATACTGCATACCTGTGCATCATAGTCGTTCTCTGCAACTACGTCTTCACCTCATCTACGTCTGCATGCACCAGTCGACGACGGCGTTCTTCACGGCGGAAGATAAACAGCGCCACCCTTACCTCTCTTCTGTTCTCGAGCCCAGCACGCATAAGGTGATCGCCACTGCGACGGTCAGAGTGTACTACGCGCCATTCATCAATCCACACCCGAACTGGAGCTATTCCAAGCTAAGAGGCATACTCGTTTTTGGGCGCGATCGCGAGGGGCTGGCCTCTCCTGCTCCCGCGCCTGCGTTACCGTTGTCACCTCCGCCCGCAGACCGTGGATTGGGTCACGGGTCACGTCATAAGGAAAAGTACTGGTTTCGCCTCATCGACGTGAAGACGAACAGGATAGTATGGATGTTCTCGGTTCCGGAAGTCTTTGAGTATTACAAGGATAAGCCTTTTTTCCATTACTTTTCTGGTACTGTAAGTCTCCCAGAATCTTAAAGTATCATTGTTATGGGTTGAAGGCTATCCCGTTTCACTTAGACTCGTATGTTTGGGCTTTGCTTCGATGAAGACGACGAGGCGGACGTGTTCTTCAAGAAAGTCGCCGACCGGACTCGACGTCACTGTGAGTTCACCATCCTTCTCGCTTGCGTTGTCACCACCCCCGTCTCTGCCACCCACTTCATTTACTCAATTCTTACTCAAAACAGTCTTCGGTCCCTTCCGTTCGCGTACAAACTCCACCAAGAAGCCGGCGAAACCGACCAACCCACTCAAGCCCTCTAAATCCAAGAACGTTCCCTCTGCACACTTACCCCTGATTCGATCGAGCACGACGACACCGCTCAAGCCAAGCATGATCTCAGGCCCTACGCCACAGTCGTTCGTGCATGTCTCCCACGTTGGGGTATCCACCACTGGAGGAATAGAGCCCTCGAAGGACATAGAGCCAACGTGGTCGTCCCTTCTCGCAGACTTTCAAGGGAGCGGATTCGAAAGTGAGGCGGAGGTTGTGAGTGACATTGGGCACGATGGTATGAGTGCGGACTTCATGCAGGGCTTCTTGGCGGGGACGAAAGCCACGAAGGACAAGATGGCGGGCACATCTACACCGGAGCAATGTGGGTGTTCTCATTCGACGGTATGCAGTATGTTACTAACCGAGTCATTGTTTTTAGCGAATTCGCCAACACTTCGCCCCCAACACACGCTTGCGTTTGCATCGCCGTCAATACCAACATCCCCCCGTGTGCCAACAAGAGCACTCTCACCATTTCCAGTTCCATCATCCCCTCCTGCACCAGCGCCTTCACCCATGCCCGCTGTAGTTCCTGCCCCTGTTCCTGTGCCGGGACCTCCATCAGCGGTCCGACCACCCTCGCCCGCTCCAGAATCGCCTCCGGAGAAGAAACGCAAGATCCGTCGACGCGTCCTCCTCCTCTAAGCTCTTATACCCACTTGTATACAGATGTCTTACACTAACAAATACGCCCTCATTTTTTTTCCATTGAGTAAGTCTCTTCGATTAGACATTTGACATTGAAGAAAAATATACTGAAAGTCTTGCAAAAACTCAACTGTTTTTGTCAATAGTAATCGCGTAATATAGCAACACTTTCAGTGGATCAAATTACGGGACAACAGCTAGTTACATTGTATTACAATATCGATTACTCCTATGTAGAACATGATATATGTAAGAGAAATCATGAATGACGCTGGGTGTGAACGTGGTAGATTGAGTCGTGTTAGAAAACATAGGGGCTAGTCTAGTGGCTTGAAGAAATAAGTAGATCCGAGTCATGTCCATATTGAAGTAGGGCATTCGTTGTGGAATCCATGAAATCAGCAACTTGCGCGATTGGCTGATAATAACTATCGCATCAGATACGTCCTTGATGTGTCACTATCACCGGATTGTGCCAACACACTCGTTTTAATATTGCCAGCCATAGTACACAGCCAGCTGTGAATGGTAGCGCATTTCAAAACCGAGTAAGATCACGACCAAAGATCCCTATCCAATCCGTCAGTACGGTGAAGCGTGATAGGTCGAAAATTTGGCGAAAGTGACGCACAGTTTAGGAACCTGTGGAACAGGAGAAGAAGGGCGAAGGAAGTCAAGTGCATAAGCACCAGAACACAGGCATGTTTGAGAATCCAACCGTTTGCGGACAATGCTTCCAGTCAGAACACGCCATAGGAGATGCGAAGCGAGAACCCACCAATACGTCGGCACCAGGATCCTAAAAGAGATGGGGTTAGTCACCGTGGCATAGAAAAATGAGATATGATGGGACGATATAGACAAAAACGTAAGGTGCCAGCGAACTCACTTGTTTCTCAAGCTCAGTGTCATTGTGAAGTATGCGGACCGCCACAGGAGCCATGCCACCCTGCCCGTCTCTCGTGCTTTGATGCCTGTCTCCGCGCTAGACCGATCATAGATGGCTTTCCTATGAATAAATGTTATCGTGAGCGAGCAGTCCTAGTATGTACACCAAAGACAGATTTTGGCTTCTCCGACTTCGGCTCCAACGGATCGAACCGAACACAGGAGTAGGACACGGGTAGAGAATGAAACGCACCAATCTCCGATATATGCCAAACTCCCTTGATTGAAAAATTCGAACGGCTCAGTGTGCTCCTTATCACGAACAATTCTGTTCAGTTTCTTGGAGAGGTATCTTGCCTTTTGGTTGGCAACTGCAGACAGATCAGATAACGCAAAACAGGACAAGAGGGGAAGGTGACAAATAAGGTGAACTCATCTCCACTTGGCTCGCAGGCCTGGAACTCACGAGGGGGGAAGGTATGGTAAAAGAAATGACCCCACCTTGAGCAGTGGCAGGTAATACTGCTGTTTTGATAATCGCTGCATCCCCGATGGCCCAAACATCTGGATCCACCTTTCCATCTTCCATAATCACGTTCAAATGCTCATCCGTTAAAAGGCTAGAATAACCGATTGGTGATATTCAGTAAACGCTCCACGAAAGGAGTACAAGACTGACCTCTGTGTCTTTTCGTGCTTCTGAACAGATTGGATGGACTGGATAAGTGGATTCGGTGCTAGACCCGTGCTCCAGACTAGCAGACCAAAGGGAACTGCATCCAACACAACACTCTTGTAAGCCTTGAATATGTCCG
>Ga0307511_10003341_pt1 | contig 16501 bp, 18 predicted proteins | sample 13_EM_MG_FD_200266 | JGI IMG/M metagenome (GOLD analysis project Ga0307511, IMG submission 200266) | Populus trichocarpa ectomycorrhiza microbial communities from riparian zone in the Pacific Northwest, United States - 13_EM | ecosystem: Host-associated > Plants > Roots > Unclassified | place... | reverse complement strand
TTTAACTTTTTTCACCTCAAACCACGTTTTTCATTCTTTCTTCTAGTTTTCGTATACCAGATCAATAGATGAGAATGGATAAACCAAATCAACAATCCATACCGGATCTCGACGCTAATCCAAATTATGACCAAAAGCATCATGAAAAGAGAGATTCCTACAACATGGAAGCCAGACTTTTGAAACCAACTGAGGAGGGGGTTAACTACTGTAGCCAGACTTTTCACCAGGCACCAGTGAAAAAAGCCTTGCAAATCTTTTAACTACTGTAGCCATGTATTTTCCCTGGTGCTTTACAAAAGATGAAAAACAGAGTAAGAAATAATTAACAGTGTGCACTCTAGATCATGATGCTTTTTGCAGGAGGTGAAAAAAATATAAACAGAATAACTTACCTGGTGGAAACTTGAGAGACGCCTGTCACGTCACTATTGGTGCTCCGGTCACTTCCTTGGTGCTCCGTAAGAGGTGATAAACGGTGGCTGGTTTTCTAGACGCCGTCAATGATGGAAAAACAAAAAAGAAAAGGGTTGTTGGAGCTTGATGGTGGTTAATTGTTGGAACTTGGAAGGCTGAGAGAAAGAGACTAAGGTTTAGAAATTTAGGGATTTCAATTTGTTCTGTGTGTGTGGGAGTGGGATAGTGGGAGGGAAAGTGAAAGTAGTAAAGAACGACAAAACATGATTTTGCTTTTGTTCGGTAATAGCAATAGGCCAATAGTCGCTGGACACCTGGAGTAATAGGACAACATTAATGACATTTTATGTTCTATGATAAAATCGTTCAATCGGTAGTGAAATCGTGATTTCACTCGATTTTAACGATTTTACCCAATTTTAATTCGATTTTACCCATTTCCGAGTTTTATGAACGATTTAGCACGTAAAGCCTACATTGACTCGTAAAATCGTACGATTTTACGAGTTGAATCGCGATTTTAAAAACTTTGTCTGAGACTATCTAAGTATTAGTTGTGTGAGTTGAATGCGGTTTGGGTTGTTGTTGTTGTTATGTTGCAGGTATTAATACGAGATGAAATTTTGGGTTGGGGGAAATCCCTTACATGGTTGATATGCATACGTAGTGTGCAATTTATGTTTTGCATGTTAATTGGGGGGGCCTCCGTATAGGGGAGACTATTAAAAAGAAATTTACTTTATTTTACACATATATGATTAATGAAAAAGATGAAGTTGCATTAAAAATTATAGGGAATCTTGCCTCTTAGGTCCTTTAACCAATTTTGTTTTTTAAAAAAACTTTAAAATATTTTTTTTCCAAGCTTATGAATGCCTAAAAAGTGGGAAAGAAGCCTTGACTAAGGTATTAGGGCCATTGCTAGCGAATCCTATAACTAATTATCAAGAATGGCATTTAAGCTTTTTTGCGCCTTCAATATGTTACTACAAGCTATTATGTTTGATTCTTTTGTTATGATCTCAATCATGTTGTTTGATGATGTTGATTGTTTTTATTTGCAGTTTTTTTTATTGTTCTTATTATTGGAAGCTTTGACCGATTTTACCGGTTGTTGGTTTGATTATACTATTTGAATGATATTCATTTTATTTCGATGTTATATACAAACAATTTTTTTCCTTATTTTATCGGTTCATTAGGGATTTCCTTTTTTTTTTCCCTCAACTAGAATATTTTTTCATATGACTTTCTTTCAACTGTTAACTTTGTCTCTAAACAATTTTGTTTGGGTGATTAACATGGTCATCATGTTATATGCATCATACTCTAACTCATTGATTTCATCTTTCTAGGATTATTGTGTTACCCTTTGTTTGGATGGATTGTTCTTTTTTATTGAATCATTAATTGCATCCCTGCTTAGACAATTAGTTATCTTCTTCAAGATCCTTAAGCATCATCAACTTTTAGATGCTCTCCCACTGTTTCAAACAGATCTTATTTTTTTATATTAATCTTTTTTCTTTTTTAATTCTATTATCTTTGATTTAACTTGAGGAATTTGATTTAACTAAAGGTATTGGGATTCATGGATTGACATCACAAGGTCAAATATACCTTGATAAATCAGGTTTTCTTCTTTGTCACAGCAAAAACAACGTTTTCTTCAAGCAAAACACAATAATATTATTAATCTGAAGGCTGCTGAAATTCACAGCAAGGAAAACATTATATAATCCTAAGATAATTAACCACAATGAACTCATATTGGGTTGCAAACCATTGGGCTTTTAGCTAACACAAGCCTAAAGCCTAAAAAAACACTTAATTTGGGCCAAAACAAACCCAATTGAACTTAAAAACCTAAACTAAAATATTATAGTTCAAATAATTTTTAAAACAACATAAAAACTAAATAAAATATTTAGAATAATACAAGGAAACAATCAGCTCCCAAAACCATCCCTAGCTTGATTAATTTTCTTGTGTAGTCGGGTATGACTTGCGTAGAAATAATGTGTGGTTGTTGTCCCTTTTAGACCTTTTTTTTTTTTTTTGCTTGGAACATGTTGCCTTGAATGCTTAATCTTCTTCCCTTGTATTGTCAAATTAATGCTCTCAAAAATAGAAATAAAATTTGTTGAATTCTTTCCTTTTAAAAGGTTTCCACAATCTCCCTTTAAAGTAAGGAAATCCTACAAGAGAAAGAAAATAAAACAACAAGGAAAGTCCTTCAAATCTAGTCGCCTCTTATTCTCCTTGTAAGGAAAGGAATCCTTGCTTGTAATAGACAAATAAATAGGGAAATTTACTCTCACATGTTGTCGCCCCTTAGTTTCCATGTTAGATATGGAATCTTTATCCAATATGGAGACACAATAATCTGTCTCTAATTCAGTCTTGTAATCGCCCATCATGAACTTAAACTTAGTTAGGATTTTTGACAAATCCTTGTAGGAAAAGGACCCCAACACCCTAATTAATCCTAGCCACTTTTGAACCTCATGTAGCCCAAGCCTATGCACATCCACAAGGCCCAAATCAGATCTAGTCGTAACCAATTCATCCATAATTAGGATGAACCTATCAACCCCAACAAACTCAATCTAGTTGAATGCATTCCAAGGTAAAAACCCAACATGACTGAATGGAATACAAGCTAAAACCCAAGGAAAAAACCTCATTTGGCTAAATCCCCATCACGAGTAACCCAAGATTGAATTATAGGCTAAACTATATCATCCTCCCTTTCTTTTAAAGGATTCGACCTTAAATCTAAAACATGAGAATCATCAACTAAAAGCGCATCATCATTACACGGCCCAAACAATGTGTAATCATCGAAACCTTGTTAACAAATAATATGTTCTGAATAACACTTTCATTCAAATACAAACTCTTTAAGTTTTAACTAATCATCATAAACCTATTTAGGAGATAAAGAAACAAGAACCTGATGCGAACCTCTTGATCATGTGATTAGGCAACCCCTAACAAAGATGATATTTCCCTAAAAAAGCTAAAAATCAAGTTTGAGAACCTTGTGTAAACCCCCAATAAAAAATAGATAAATCTGGGTTAAATAGTGTAACTATCAAGTGAAAAATGATAAATTAGAGAAAAAATCTTATTAATTGAATGAATATTTCTGGGAGATTAATTTAAAATTTAGAGAAGTTAAAGTAATAAAATAGTATGTGGAATATTAGTTAAAGATATAACATATGCTGGTGAGAATTAAAAGTTTTGCCACAACCATATACTCGAAACTACATTAAACCATATACTAACATCTATAAAGAACAGAAATTGTAAAATCTCAAGGAACACAATTTCTGTATTAAAATTCAAGTTTCATCTCCACAATCATATTCCTCTCCAGTGCGTGATTTATCTTTAAGCTTGTTGACGCATAAATCTTGAGTGGCTAACTTAATTTTAAAAAATCCATCAATTAGTCTTTTTGAACAATTCTATCCTTAATTCCCAAATTGATTTGGGAGCTCTTAAGACAGCATTCCTTGGTTTTCTTCTTTAGACAAAACAGAACCCCTCTCTAAGAGGATCCCATGCATGAGAAATTCCCTTCTTTCCCTTTATCATTCTTTTCTCATAAGCTACTCTCTCTTGAACCCAAGTGCCACATGATTAGACCTAAACTAATCAATTGGTAATCATCTTTTAACTCACTATAATCTAATCCAATTGGGTTAATCCGACAAAAGTTTACAAATATAAAGTAAAAATCTCATCAATTTACAATAAATTTAAAGATTAGTAAAAATTGAATTTGCCGGATGGATACATACACAGGAGGGTTTAGAGGGGTTTTCCACGTCATTTTGACGAAATAAGTACATCAGATGTTAACAATGTGCCTTCAAGAAAACCAGAAAGAGAATACATTAAAGATGTGGAGTGATAAAGAGAGATCGATCATTTAAGGTACCAAGATCGTTCAGTTACAACAATTCTGGAAAACAATTTACAAAAATAGTAAGAAAACAAGTCAGGAAAGATAAATGGAACAGGTATTCCATGCCTATATTTGTACAAATGCAGGAGACTTGACTGATCAGGGAACAGACAGAATTTTCTTGGCTTGCACTGCTTCCTCAGCTCACACTCCTCGCGAAGTCAGCCGAACATAAACAATTAGTTGTTATAACCTAGTAAAGTTCACGTTTTCTCTAAGGGTGGCATCGCTTGAGAGCAACTTTGGTGAAATTCAAACCCCCCCGCTGATTTTAAAATCTGAAAATGAGGTAGTTTCTCGAGCCTCAACTGTTGAAATCGAATCTTTCTTGTTTAGCCCGAAAAAGGAGCAATTTTGAAATGCATCCAAGCTGCTGGCTATCAGATGGTTCAAACCACCAAGGCTATCACTTAAAATCAAATCTTCAGTATGATATTTGGAGGATGGTATATCCAGATCTAATAGCCCTAACGAGTCTGGCTGCAAAACCAAAAGAAAAGGAAGGAAAGAAAAAAGGAAAAAAGAAACAGAAAGGAGTCAGGTTGTATTGCGGATAGCATGAATCACATCTGCTATAAAACTGACTAGATTTTCCATGGGGCTATACATCCTATGGCACCAGAATGTTAACTCGGTCAACTTTAAGGAGCTATAGAGCATAAAACAACACGAAAGAAATCATTGATGAAAAAAGAACATACCCAATAGATATCTGTTAGCCCATTGAAATCCTTTACTTGATTGGACACAACTTGTGAATCAGATGAGCATTCGTCCATAGGTTCTCCACCAGTAGGATAATCATTAGGCCCTTCAATAACAGGCAACTCCTGCAATACAAGTGTGAATACATTACCTTTAATCAACCCTCCCTTCTACTTGATAATGGAATCACTTGCACAAAATACAAGTGTAAAAGAATACCTCAAGAAAGGCACTGGATGTGATAGAGCTTGTTCTGTCCATCTGTTTGCTGACCCGTGGAGAAGCAACAGCAGATGAAGTAGTAACTTCCTTACGTAAAGAATGATTCTTTTGAAAAGCAAAAGCATCACATGTCTCTTCACCATCCCAGATAGAAGATGTATAGGATGCGACTGCGGAATGAAATCCCATTTTGCCTTGATGTCTTGAGATATGTGCAGCAATTGCCGCATCAAATGAATCACAGCTGAATGGGATCTCCTGAAGGCATTGATTGCTTTGAACTATAAGTGATTCAATGCAGTTATGATTTGCTACATGAGGTAATTCTGATAGTAGATCTCCAATGCTAACATTGGTAAGGCTATCAGCCCACTCCCCAGCAGACAGCGGATTTACATTGCTCAATCTCAAGCCATCCTATGTATATTAAGATCAAAGCACAAGTTAACAAATGGATTAGAAAATATGCACATTCATCCTGGCTGAAACATTTCAAAAGTCAATAATAGGTGATGCATGTAAATACCAATGCACAAGTTATATTAAAACTTAGATAGTCAAACCTCAATTTATGGATGTGACATGAATGCTGCATCAGTAAGTATGATATATAGCAGAAGAAAGAAGTGGTATAAAGTTACATGAACTTAGATAACATTGAATTGGATTAAAATCACAACATTGAATTGGATTAAAATCACAAGTTGCAATTACCACATCTTCCGATTGTTGCGTGTTAGTCCTATCATCAGTCTCCTTTCTATGCAAGGATATGTTTGCTGCAGGATCAAAGGACTTCACCAGATTATTTCTGGGTCCTGTGGCAACGAACTCATTATTCTCATTGGTCACTCCTGCAGAATGAAGTATAGAAGCATGATTATTGTTCTCTGAAGTTGGGCAATCCCTACAGGGATTCTCAGGTTTCTCAAACTGATCACTGGTAGATGGCTCAGCTGTGGGTACAGAATCCATAGTCTTGTCCTTCTCATTTCCTCCAACTGGAAGGCAACTATATGTTGAAGGTGCTTGCAATGTTACAGAAGCGAAGTTGACATTGAAAAACCAGCCATACCTTTGTTGAAAATGCACAAGTCAGTTAAAGTAGATTCCAGATATGGATTTGGATTTAAGTTCAAAAGAGAATTAGAAGAAACCTCAAGCGAAACACTGGAGGACTGCCAATTGAAAAGTATACATCGGCTGCACTGACAAGTGAGTCCTGTGTCCATCTTTGATAACTCACCAGGTTCTCTCTATTAACACTGTAAGGGAAAAGCATTAGTTCTCCAGATGCTACAGTAGAATCACCCCATTTCCGGTTTAAATGTTCCAGTACTGATGATATCTTTTTTCGAGTGCTAAGAGTGAGCTCCAGGTGTGGATTATGCTTATCCTGCAACCAGATGAAAATGTATTTACATCCTTTATATTCAGAAGACTACTCAACAACTTGAACTTCTTCTACCTCAAAATTATCAACATAATCCATCTTTGTACTCACCATTTCTAGCGCTCTTCGAGTACCATCATCAATTGGGAACAATTGAAGCTTAAGCTTCATATTAGTTAGTGCATTACTCTCAACACAACGAAGCGAAGGATGAAAATGCGGAAGAAGTTTTTCAACAGGATCAAGACCCTTTTTCCCTGGAAATGAAAGAACAATCACTTATTGGCACTTCAAATCAAATTTTTGGAATAGGAATTGGTGAGGATCAGCCCCACCAACCATACCTTGGTCATGTTCATCCTCTTTATCAGTGGCTGTCCGTTCCAAATGCTCAGCAGCATCGGCTACCAAAGAAACTCCAGCAATTGCAGCCTTTTCCCATTTTTTATATGCAGCTGATGAGACTAGACCCAATGACAATCAATTAACAAAGAGATCAGTGCAAAAAATTCATGATTTCAGACCAAACAAAGTGAAAGAATATTCATCCCATCATCTGAGTAAACCGGGTAATAGTAAAATCAAGAAACCAGAGACACGTAGCTTTTAGCAAGGAATATTGGTTATAACCCCATTTGATTTGGGTATTGGAAGTAAGATTTTAGGGGCAATAATATTCTTCAGCATTTCTGCAGAAAGTAGCTGTTTTTTATGATCATTGATTCTTTCAAACAAACCCCAAAAAAATATCGCATTAATAGTTCAAAAATGACAATTGTAAGCTGTCCAATTTTTGTACAGATACTTCAAGGATCATTCCAAAATGAACATTAAAGTAAATTCAAGTATGACATAAAAGGATGCAAGATAAATGGGGGAAAGTAAATTTTAAACTTGTCTCAAAAACTGAGGAAAAGCTCAAACAAATAATCACCTGGTTTTCGCCTTTGCCTTGCAGGTTTCATTGCAGTTGAGTCTCCTTTATTGTTGTTACGGACAACCCCCATATTAACATTGCGCTTCAATGATCCCTTTCCACCTAATTTTTGGATGTTTTGACTATCAACAATAACAAGTTTAACAGTTCGAGTATCATGCACCGATGCTCTATTCTGATTAGTGATAATGCTAGGAGTCGTTGGAGAACCATTTTCCCCCTGTGAAGACCTTTTCCTTACATTCTTCCTTTGATCTTTCAAGAGTTGGTTCTCCTTCAAGGAAAACATATACCAATCAGTTAAGCACATCCAGTAGATCAATAAGTTTATGGTCAAGAAACATAAACACTTTTGCAAATATAGACAATCTTCACTAACCAGAGCTTCTATAAATATCTTAAACCTTCGTGGTTTTAGGTGAAGCTTTGAGGCTTTGCAACTATACTTTTCCAATAAAGACCACCTGTATAAAAGGTCAAAATATGAATCAGGAAAACAGGACAATCCGAGACTGAGCCAGATGAAAAAAAATAACATGACATGTATCTGTTGATGGTATCACAAGCTTCCTTTTCTGATTAATTTTTACATATCACTCCCCTAATTTATAATACATATAATAAAAAGAAAAGCAATTCAAACAGTACATGAGAAATATTACCATCGGAGCATTGCAGCATTTGTATCTTTAGAGTTTTTTGCATCTAGGCACAATCCTGGGCCCAGCAATTTGTTCATGCGCCTCACAAGACGATAGTAATAGTGCCTGACCTGGAAAAAAAAGGTGGGTGATAAGGAATATGAAGAATACATCAACTCAACTGGACAAAGCATCTGGAGCTAAATCTCATTGCAAGTTACCTGATCCTTGTTTTTACTTTGAACATGGTGAGTAATTTTCTCAAAGTTCTGCAATGAAAGCTCACAATAGTCAAGAAGTGAAACAGAATTGAAAAACTGTTAATCCAAATCACATTCCAGCAATTACATGCCTTGCCAACTTGTCGTAATGCAGTGAAAAAACTTTCCTCTTCTTGACGTGTCCAAGCAGCCCATTGCCGTGTTGGTCTTTTCTCTGCATTCAGCATAAGATCAAAACAGATAAAACTACCACTCTGGCAGTATATTTCAGCAGCACCTAAATTACTAAAACCAAATACAGCTATTAAAAGCAAAATAACATACCAGGCTGCCGTGTCTCAACACAATCTGGAGTAGATGATGTTACACCAGAATCTCCATCCTGAATTGAACCATTTTGAAGAAGCTGTCGCTCAGAGTCCAAGGAGACCTGTGCCTCCATCTCTATACTAAGGGCCTTAAAAAGAAGAATAAACACCCATACACTTCAAAGTACAATGCTCTCCCTTTGACCTCCACCTCAGTGAATGATGTAACCCTAGTTGTGAAATTGAACAAGAACTCATCATCAAAAATTAATTAGCATATAAATCAATAAGATGACTATTCAATCCAAAACTCCTCAACATTTAAAATTTAGGGAAATACAATCAATCAGATCTTTTTTAATCTTATGTTTTCCAACCCAAAACATAACATGTTTTCATTGAACCCACAAACAAGAACTTGGATTCACCACATAATTAATATTCGGATAAGTTGAAATTTCTTTAGAATTGGGAGCATCAAGCTATTTTCCAAGTTTAGAATTTTACAAGCAAACCCTAATGGACTATAAACTCCATCTCCAGAAACTATAGAACAGTGATTTCACTAAGAAAAAGAACACTAATAATAAATCAAATTAAGCAAACTAAAGCATGCATCTAAGCTAAGAAACTACAATAACAGCCACCCATTGAAAATGCAGCAAAATAAAACAGATTAGAAATTCAAATTTCATCCTTTTCAATTTCTTAAGATCCAAATTACCGGATTTTAAGCTAAGAGCACTGAACCCACCTAATTAGAGAAGTCAAATCAATCGATCACTAAAATCCCACATACAAAACCCCCTAAGATTAACGAAATTTTCCACCTTTAATATTTTCCCCAATTTTTAACATCCAAACAAAACTAGGGTTTTGAACAATAGTGATTGATTTTGACCTTAAAATATCAAAATCAGCGTAATCAAAATGAGAAACTGAAGTTAAATTTGCAATACCTGAGAGAGAAATCGAAGAATCGAAGAAAACCTAGCACGGAAAGCACGAGCTGGGATAATTTTTTATCAAAGAAATTGAAACCGGAGAGAATGTTTGCAAGAAAGGGAAGAGAATGGAGTTTTTTTTCTATTTTCTTTTCTATTTTTTTTTTACTTTGGAGAAAGAAAATAATAATGAAAATATTAGAAAGTTCAGTTTATTTGCCAAATAGTAATTTCAAATAAAAATACATACATATATAATTAAGAGATTCAAAGCAGAAGAGTTTGGTCTTAAACTATGATTAAAGAAAAGAGAGAGAGAAAAGTTGTCAGCTTGACCTCAAATAAGCATTAAGTTATAAGAGTTATAAAAATTAAGAAAAAATATGTATATTCAGAATAAAATTATAAAAAATTATATAATTTTTTATATGTTTTTAATATTTAAAATACAAGATAAGTAATTTATTTATAAATTAAAAAATAAAAACATTAAAGGATTCTAGAAAACCAAGTGTCATGAAAACTAAGAAACAAAATTCAAGAGTAATAGAGTCTAAGAGATTCTAGTGAGCATTCAATATATACAATTATCGATGTTATAACACTTCTCCTTTAATGACCATGTTCTAAAAATATATCTCATTAAAATCTTGCAAAGAAAAACTTAATGAAAAAAAACTTAAGCAAAGGAAAAAGAGTATAACATTCTTGTGTTATTTCTGAATACTTCAGAATTCAATAGAAAATTTTATATAGATACTACAAGATCTAATTCAATAGAAGGTTTTATATAGATACTTCGAGATCTATATTTAAACACTTCAGAATTCACAAAAATATCAAATTGCCTAATTGAAACTTTGCAAAGGAAAACTCATTGGTAAAAAAACCTAAGCGAAGGAAAAAAAAAATATAAACTGCATTAACTTCACCTCAAAAGTACATGTCTTATGATAAATCTTTATGATGACGCATTTCAATATTATGGATAAACTTCTTGAAAGTTGAGGCTGGTAAAGACTTTGTGAATAAATCTACTAAATTATCATTTGACTTGATTTGATTGATATCAATTTTTTCCTTATGTTAAAGCTCGTGATTATAAAATAACTTTGGTGAAATATGCTTTGTTATGTCTACTTTAATGTAGTTTCCTCTAAGTTAAGTAATGCATACAACATTATCTTCAAACAATATTATGGGACTATTTTCAATGGTTAACAGCCCATTTTTTTTATATGCTGGATAATTGACCTTAGCCATATATATTCTTGACTTGTTTTATAGATTGCAATAATTTCTGAATAATTTGATGAAATAGCCATAAATGTTTATTTGACATATTTCTAAGAAATTGCAGTGCTTCCGTATGTAAACAGATAATTTATCCTTTGTGGAGATCAGAGAGATACTCTGCATCTGCATATCCAATCAATTATGAATTTGATCCACTATAAAATAACCACATTTTAGTTGTTCCGCAGAAATAGCGAAGTATATATTTGACCTTATTCCATTGTTTTTTTTTTTGTGGGAGTAGAACTATATCTTGCCAATAAATTGATTACAAAAGCTATATCTGGTCTTGTATAATTTGCAAGATACATGAGTGCTCCGATAACACTAAGATATGGTATTTTTGAAACAAGAATTTTTTATTCTCTTCTAGCGATTGAAAAGAGTCTTTCTTCGCATCAAGTGATCGAACAATCATAGATGTACTCAAAGGGTGAGCATTGTCCATGTAAAAGTGCTTCAAGATATTTTCTGTATACATCGATTGATGGATAAATTTTTCATTTGAAAGATATTCAATATGTAAATCAAGACAAAATTTTGTCTTTTCGAGATCTTTCATCTCAAATTCATCTTTCAAATATATTGCAGTTTTTCTGAGCTTTTCAAGAGCACCAACAAGATTTAAATCATCAACATATATTGCAATAATAGAAAATCCGAATGTGGTTTTCTTAATAAAAATGCATGGGCAAATCTCATTATTCTCAAACCTTTTTTTTAGGAGGTATTCATTAAGACGATTATACCACATTCGACCAGATTGTTTCAACATATATAAAGATATTTGTAGATTAATAGAATAAACACTTCTATGTTTATCATAAAGGCTTCAAGCATTTTGAATCCTTCAAGAATTTTCATATAGATTTGTTTATCTAATGTTCCATATAGATATGTTGTAACTACATCCATTAAACATATATCTAGAGTTTTTGAGACTACTAAACCAATTAAAAATTTGAAAGTGATTGCATCCATAACTAGAGAATAAGTTTCCTCATAATCAATGCTAGGTCTTTGTAAAAAATCTTGTGCAACAAGTCGTGCCTTGTATCGAACAATTTCACTGTTCTTATTTTATTTTCTAACGAAAACCCATTTATATCCAACAAGCATAACAGCTTTAGGTGTGTGAACTACATGTCCAAATACTTTACGTTTTGCAAGTGAGTTTAACTCTGTTTAGATTACTTCTTTCCACATTGACCAATCATTTCTATGTCGACATTCTTTGATAGTTTGTGGTTTAGTTTTATCATTACTTCTAGTGATGCCAAAAGCAACCTTAAATGCAAATGTCATTTATGACAATTTTATTTCAATTCAAAATCTCTCCTCTATGAACATAGTTTATGGAGATCTCATCATTTTCAGGTAGCTGAATCTCTTCAAAAGGTCTCTCTTTAATAGGATCAATATTAAAAGATGATTTTGACATAATATTTATCGTCTGTTTTATGGATGATGAATCTTCAGGAGTACCATAATCTAATTGTTATAATTTTTGTTTTCTAGAATTTTTGTCCTTAACATCAACAAGTCTTCTGCGTTTCAAGCATGGTATAAATTCATTTGCTACTATATTGCCTTTTTTTTCCTTTACGGATTTCAATTCTAGATGGAGCATTTACAGCTAGAATATGGGATTTAACCAACTTTTCACTGTTGGTGAAAACATCTGGTAATCGATTTGCAATATTTTATAAATGAATTATCTTTTAAACTTCAAGTTCACGTTGATTTGTCCTTGGATCAAAATGAGATAACTTTGGGTTGTTTCAAGTAATTTCTTTTCATGCTTCAAACACTAACTTTTCTTTCCCTAATGATGAGAAAATATTTTCATCAAAATGACAGTCTTTAAAATGTGCCTTAAAAAATCACCAGTTAAAGGTTTAAGGAATCTAATAATAGATGAAGAATCAAAACCAACATAAATTCATATTCTATATTACGGACCCATTTTAGTCTTTTGTCCGTTATAGGCACATATACTGCATGACTAAAAGTTTGTTGAAGAAATATATTTGGTGGTATACCAAAAACAAGTTGTAAAGGAGAATATTTATGGTAAGCACTTGGTCTAATTCTAACCAATGATGTAGCATGTAATATAGCATGTTCCCAAACAGATGTAAGTAATTTTGATTTCATAAGTAATGGTCTAGCAATTAATTGAAGGCACTTTATAAATGATTCTGCTAGACCATTTTGAGTATGCACTTGAACAACAAGATAATCAACATCAATTCCAATAAAAGTGTGATGCTTGAGAAGTAAACTCGCCAGCATTGTCCAATCGAATTTTCTTGATTTGATAATTAGGAAATTGCATCCATAATTTGATAATCTGTGCTATTAATCTAGCAAATAAAACATTTTGACTAGAAAGTAAACAAACATGTGACCATTTACCTGGTGCATCAATTAATACCATAACATATCTAAAAGGTCTGCATGGTGGATGAATAAGTCCACATATATCTCATTGAATTCTTTCGATAAAAGATTGTGATTCTATAACAACCTTTAATGGATATGGTTTGGTAATTAATTTACCTTGAGAACATGCAGCGCATGGATTTTCACTTCGTAAAAGAATATTCAGGTTCTTTAAAGGATCCCCGTGTGAATTTTTAATAATTTGTCGCATCATTATTGATCCTGGATGTCCAAGTCGATCATGCCAAAGCATAAATATTTCTGGGTCGGAAAAATACTGGTGTTTCATAACATTTGTTTCAATAGATTTCATGATCGTGTAATAAATTCAGAAGAGAAAGCAGATAATTTTTCAAGTACAACTTCTAACCTGAAATGCATGAAATAATATAAAGATATTCTTTTTTTTTTCTTCATCTATAGTTTCAATATGATAACCATTAACACGTATATCTTTAAAATTGAGTAAATTTCTTCTGGACTCAGATGAATATAATGCATCTTTGATGCCCAATTTTGTGTTATTTGGTAACAAAATATTAGCTCTTTCATGTCTGTTGGATCCGATATTGTAGTGACATTAACTTTGGTTAATGTCAAATATTCAAAGTATTTCGTTTCCTTGAGAATTATATACATTGTTGTGCTGTCTGCCAGACATAAATCATCATCATGAAAAGTCATTCTTTTATTCAAGATATAATTAAAGTTTATTATTTAACTAAAATTAAATTGACATTGTTTATTGAAAATACAATAAGATAAATATCTTAATACAAATAAAAATATTAATCATCCCTAAGGATTCCACCACTAAGTGTCATCTGTTTTATCTGAGTTTTCAAAGAAATCAGAAACATCAAGATAAGCATTATGACCTTCAAAATCATCTTTATGAATAAAATAAGTCTCAACTGCATTTTGTTTCATAAAGGCTTAATATAAATTTGTAAGATTTTTCGGCATTCGACAAGTGTGAGACCAATAACCATGCATACCACACCTATGACACTTATCTTCATGTTTATGCAAATTCTTGTCATTTTCTAGTTTGGGTTTATTATGTCTTCACTTCGGTGGTATAATGGGTTTTCTTTTGAAGGATTACCTCTTCTCTTTTTCTATTTATTTTTTCCATATCTATACCCCTGGTTCTTTCTTGTCTTTTGGATAAATATTTGGTTCACTTCAGGGAATGGTTTAGAACATGTGGGATGGGATTAATGATTTTTCATCAAAAGCTTATTATTTGGTTAAGCCACAAGAAGACATAAAATCAGTCTCGAATACCTCTTGAAATTACGTTCTCTATATTTTTGCTACAGGACAATATTTGAGGCATGAAAAGTATATAATATTTTCTCTAATATTTGATCTTTTGTGATATTTTTACCACACAATTTTAGCTATGAGGTAATTTTAAAAAGAGCATAATTATATTCACTAACCAATTTAAAATCTTGCAACCTTAGGTGCAACTAATCATAACGAGTTTGAGGGATTATAGTTAATCCTTCATGGAGATGGTGACAAATGAAAATCAGTGCTTTTGCGCGATCCTGCAAGGATACGTTATTTTCTTCTTTGATGGTCTGTCTCTCCAAGATTCGTAGCTTCCAGATGAATCTCAGCATCAAGGATCCATGACAAAAAATTATTCCCAGATATATTAAGAGCGGTAAATTCAAGTTTTGTTAGATTTGACATTATCTATAAAAAAGAAACAACTTATTAAATAAAATCATGAATATAGAAGAAAAAAATCGGTCTCTTAAGAATATTATTTAGTTCTTTAGAAATACCAATTCTTTAAGAACTGTATTTAATTCTTCAGAAACTTATAATACTAGTTATTCAGGAACTTTAACTCTTGATGAACAAAAAGGAAAGAAAAATTATCAAAATAAGTTACAGAGCCAAATACATTCCATAAAGTATAACCAGTAATGAAAAGAGAAAAATATTGAAATTGACAAGTCACGTAACATAGGACTTCATGTGTCCAAGATTTAAATATAAATTAAGTAGAGTAATCGTACTGATAATGTGTTAAGAAAATAAAAAACAAGTCAGAATAAAACTTAAAAGAGAAGTTCATATTTTTTCTTGTATATTTTTTTCAATGCTTAGAATATATGATAAGTAGTTTATTCATAAAAGAAAAAAATAAAAACATTAAAAGACATTAAAAAACTCAAGTATCATAAAAAATCAAGAGACTAAACTTGAGAAATAAAATCTAAGAGATTTTAATAAACATTCAATATATATAATTATAGATTTTATAACACAATATTAATTATTTATAAATAATTAAAAAAGCAACCTAATATTACCCTACGACCTTGTAGCGTAGGTGGGCTTGAACGTGGCATTCAATTTTTTATAATCAAATTTATGATTATCTAAAAAAAAATATTCTTGGAGATTAAATACGTTTCATTATAAACAAATAGAAATTAGAACGCAGGAACCAACGAGGCGTCAAAGGACACTTGTCTCCATTTCTAATGTTAAAAACATTGTTTGTCACAAGGATACCACATGTCTTAATTATTTAAATATTTTCTGTCCTGAAATGTCAAAAGGCTAAAGACATCCTCCTCCTCGTCACATTTACCATATTCCTAGAAGAAAAAGAGAGAGAAAAAGCATCTTCCTTTGAGGAAAGGCACGTGAATCATATTCATGTTTGGAAAGAAAAAAGACGAAGTTTCAGGTTTTATGGTATTTGGATCAAGAAATGTTAAGCTCCCTTTGCCCTCAATTGTAAATGTCTGATAGCCACACAAGAATGAAGGAGAATCAAGGTTGTTAAAATCGCGATTTTAACAAGGCACGGAAAGCTACACACAAACTCGGATCGTAAAAACGGATCGTAAGGAATTTTAAAATACATTAAAAAAAAATTCATGCTTCAAATAAAAATTTATACATAGTTCAAGCACCTTACAAAACATGTTTCAAATAAAAATTCATACATATTTCAAGCC
>Ga0307511_10003340_pt1 | contig 16503 bp, 8 predicted proteins | sample 13_EM_MG_FD_200266 | JGI IMG/M metagenome (GOLD analysis project Ga0307511, IMG submission 200266) | Populus trichocarpa ectomycorrhiza microbial communities from riparian zone in the Pacific Northwest, United States - 13_EM | ecosystem: Host-associated > Plants > Roots > Unclassified | place... | reverse complement strand
TATATATATATATATCCATTGGGGAGTTTGATGTATAAATGATAATTAATTTTATTTCATGTTATCATTTCAGATTTTTTTTTATTACAAAGGGGATTAATTGAGATCTCTCAAAATTCAAAATTAAAGAGAGGAAATTAACCCTAATGTTACTTGAACTTATTATTTATTGTTCTAGTTTTGATTTTGAAAAAAAAATTGAATTTTTTTCCCCACCAATGCATCAATTAAGAGATCTAACTATAGCTATGACTAGAAAATGACTCACCACCAATATGTAAAAATTAATTTAAGGATTTTTTGACATTAAAAAAAATGCATGTTTTTCCTTAATAATTAAAAAAAAAACCGTACTAAGAATAAATGAAAGAGCATTAATCTTAGAAAAACATGAACTGTTTTTTGGTCATTAAACAGTGTTTAATGTAACAAAATATAACATTTGATTATTCCTTCAAGAACTCAAATAAATTGGATTTCAAACATTCTAGTTTATTAAACACCTCAACTTTTTTTTTTTAATAGTAAACACCTCGCTTGATTGAAATCTCTTGGTATTTTCATTGTATAATTCAACTTCAACTGCTAATCGATACTTGATATTTTATTAGTAAATGATTAAGAATTGAAATTATAGTAGCGGTGATGGTTTAAAGTGTTTTTCGCTTAGAAATATATTAAAATAAAATTATTTTTTTAAAAAATTATTTTTAATATCAGTATGTCAAAACAATTTAAAAATATATATAAAATATTTATTTAAAAAAATTAAAAATTTTTAAAAACACAAGTACCAAACACTGGCTCAATGACCTTTCCTTAATTTCTCTTGTATCCCAAATTCGGAAGAAATTTTCTCATTAAAGCCCAATGGGCCCCTAGCTAGGCCACCGACTCTCATTAGGGTAGGCAGGTGTTTGCACGAGCTCAACCAAACATATCTGGCATCCTGGCTTCTTCTTCTTCTTCTTCTTTTTTTATTTTTATTTTTATTTTATTTCCCCAAAGGAGCATGTTATTTTCAAGAGAATTTGCTTATAGATTTTTAAATGAAGTTTCCATTCGAAATTATGGTTTATGCTTTCCAAATTATATTTTAGTTTTCTTTTTCAATAATTTTATGTATTGATTTTAAAAAAATTATTTTAATATATTTTTAATTAAAAAACTTTTAAAAATTACTCTGCAACATTTTACCATAATACACCAAGAATGACATGTATACCCGCGGTTATTCCAAGCCCAACCCACTGCCAGCTATATGCAACCCAAATCCTCAATTATTTATTCATTCATGTAATGATGATGACTGACAAGTATGATTAATAAGCTTGATCTTCTTGCCTTTTTTTCTCTGTGGGGGCATGGCTAAATGTTCAACTATGAGCTAGACATTGCTGCCTACCATTTGCCATAACAAGCTAGGATTATGGGGCAACTTGGCCCTTGTCAACTAGAAATCATCGATGGTCCAGAGTACTTTTCAGCTGCCTGGAACAGCTTGGGAAGCATCTGTCAATTTGTGGGTCGCAGATAAAATAAGATGTTAATCCCTCTTGACAGATCTTCAAGCTCAATCATGGGCCTAAAGATTGTATAGAATATTAGTTGGCTGGCCATGGCCTCATCAATGAGAACCCCATCCTTTTCGGCACCTTCATTTATGAAAATGAAACAGCATTCCTGAATATCACTGCATATCTACGTTGAAAATGGCCATTTTTTTTTTTGGAGAGAAAGACCTGGGTGCAAGAAGACCTCTCAGATCAAAGAAAGAAAAAAGGACTGCCCCCTCTTTTCTTTCTCATAAGTTGATAATTAACCACTCAACTTATTAATATTTCATGTTCTTAAAGCATCGATCACAGGAAAGCCACATGTAAGCATGCATGTCAAAAAAAGATTATCGTGGAAGCTAATTATAACCAGTATTCGTCTCTAAATCATATTTGCAAAGCTTTCAAGGCCTAATTAATAGAAAGCATAATCCTAAAAAAGAGATTCGGATCCAACGATAATGGGAAATTCTGTCAAAATATCAATTTACATTCCAAAACTAAGCAGTAATAAATTAATTTCTTTGTAAAGCTGTTCTGTACTCTTTCCTTGGAAAGGAATGCAATTAGAGGAGATAATAGTTTTGTGTGGTTCTAAGATAATGATTCCTTTTGATGATGATGGTGAGATGGTCCCATAGTCAGCAAGATAAAAGCCATTTGTCAGGTAGCCTCTTGTTGTCAATCTTTGTGCGACCTTCGCCTCTAGGTCATGGAATATACTTAGCTAGCTATGTCTAATCATTCATTCATCACTAGCCAGATGAGATCAAGAAAAGGACACCCACCCTCAAATATCTAGCATTCTTTTGGAGATTACACCAAAGATACATTAATATATTTAATTAATTCTTAGAATAAATGAAAATCAACTTTCTGTAAATTCGATCCCTTGCTATAGCCTATAGCTGCTTTGATTCTCTAGAAGCATATATCAGAAAGCTCTCTCATGTGCACAGACTCCATAGCTTTCCATACAGATTAAAGTTGATGGAAAATTCTTGCAAGGAACTATCCATGAATACCTTTCAAGAAATTAAGAGATGTGTATGGATACAATCCAAACAAGCTAAATCTTAGCTTTCTTTCTTTCTTTCTTTCCTTTTTTTTTTCTTGAGAAAATAACAAATCTTGGTATTTGTTTGCGCAAATAACTTTCACGATTGTGAAGTCAGCATTAAGACATACCTTAGTCCTTAAGTTATATAAACTTTTGATAGTTTTGCACAAGGAAAAACCAAGAAGTGGTCAGTAAACTTCATTTTCGACTGATCAATTTTTTTGTTTTGTTTTTGCTTATTGCTCACGAGATCATCAATCTTTCTCATGCGACAACAATGTGTGTCAATTAATCTTGTCACGTTCCTATAGTATATTAAACATCTGCAGCTGATACATCACCAACATTGTACTACTTTGTGTCATCTACAATTTTTGTTATGTATTAATCAGTTTCTATTTGATCAATGGTAATAAAATAAGCTGGTAGAGGAACTCCAAGACCATAGAGCTAGACAAGAACAATAAAAACAAGTCACTAATAGTAATTAAGATCGGTCCATTTCAATCGTATTAGCCCGTTTGTTTTCTTTTTCTTGATTTCTCAGACAATGATTAAATATTTGCTTATGAATGCTAATGATTCTTGTCCTTATTATAAAAAGTTGAATGAAACAATTCCATACTTGAAAATTTATCAAGTTTCTCAGGATTTATATGCTCCAGCATGGAAGATAGTAATCGCAAAGTCTCGAACTATTTTCTTGCAATAAGTTGTATTTTGAAGAAAAAAAGGAAAATCGAAGAACAAATCAAGTTTCCGAAGAAATATGGTGTTCCAGATTTGCTACAAACCCAAAAAATATGTACGTATTAACCCATAAGAAAATTATACCAGTGCCATAATCAGAATTCATACATGCTCCTCTACAGATTCTTCACAAACATGAACATGGCTGGAAAAGATGAAGTAACCAAAAGAACTAAGAGCTTTTACCTTCTAGGGTTTATTCAACAAAAAATTATGCAAAAGAGTCAAGCATGCCATCTTTAAACGCCAAGCATCACTGAGCAATGAAAGGAACTCATTGCACAATCTTAATTATCAAATGATCAAGATGAACACAAATATACAACAAAGGCAAAACATGACCAATAATATATATTATTGGAATAATTAAGAAACTTTTAATAAATATAAACTGTTGTGCTTATATACAAGGTTTAATCGTAAAGCAGAACAATTTTATATATATCACTGATCAACAATTTTATTTTTCTATAATATCAGGATCCCACCTCCTATTTTTCTTTGCTTCCTTAATAACAATATAATAAGAGCAAACATTTACAGAATATATATGCAACTATATATAAATATCTCCATCTATATGAATTGTATCTACGGCCTCGCTTCAAATTGGCAGCTACATGTTTCATTTGGAGAAACTGGAGGCCACTGAATGACTCTCTAATCTCTTCCTAACAATCAAAATCTCAATGTACCCCCAATGGAAAGCTGATACAACTACTAATCAATCGACGACCGTCTATATAAACAAGTATATAACTTGATCACTATTTGAATGCTTCATATTATCCACTGGGAATGGATTCATAGGTCTAAATATAATATATGCATAGACCAATGAATTAAGATTAGTTTAAGAGTACCAGTTCATGCCTGGAATTTGATATGGTGGCCTAAAAATTCCATTTCCCATAGACCCCAGCATTGTGTGTTGGTGCAATTGAGATGTCTGTGGAAGTTGACTGAGAAGAGTAACTATGGAACTATTCCCATCATTCCCCACAACACTTTCATCTCCATTAATATCCCCTTGAAATCTCTTACTTGATGAAGGGACAGCCATGTCCTCGTCGGTCCAATACAGTGATGGGAGTGTTCTTTTGAGTGGAAGCATGGGTAGGTGATCTGGCTTGGATACTGAAGAAGCCACGTGAGACATAGAACTGCTGCTTCTGATGCCATCATTGCTGCTTATTATTCCTTCGAATAAATTATGGTCATTGTCAAGCAATGTCTCATAGTTTGTGCCTTTAGCAAGATGAAGTGTTCCATTCTGATGGTTACCAACCAGTATCGAAGGCGGTATTGATCCAAGAATATCATCCATATAATCATCTTTATCGTGATCTATTGGTCTATGTGTGTTGTTTTTCTTGTATATTCGACATAACACCCAATCATCAAGCTACAAAGAAAGGTAAGAACAAACAAACAAACAAACAAAAAACAGTAATCACCATTAGTCTTACTGTGTTTTCGAAAAGTATCCAAAGTGAAAAGACAATACATATGTAATAAAAAACTCGGTAGAAAGTGATCACTAATTACCCTCAAGGAGTTTTTCTTGTTTCCCAAGTCACATCCTGGTGGCTTGTTTTTGACTTTGTTATCAGCTAACCGGTATTCGTGCATGATCCAATTGGTTTTGATCCCTTTAGGAGGCTTACCACCATAGAAGACCAGGGCTTTTTTTACCCCAACTTTCTGTGTACCACCTAAAGTTAATATTGGCTTATCAGTTCCCGTAGCCTTCCAATACCCTGAAGTTGCTGCCCTGTTTGGCCTAGTTCCATTTGGGTACTTCCGGTCCCTCGGACTAAAAAAGTACCATTCTTGTTCACCAAACGTGGCCTTAGCTGAAAAAAAGATGAACCCACCATTTATTAGGCTTTATATGTATATATAATAGTACACAATAAGTAATAAGAATCGGATTTCCAAGTTAGCAAATTTGGATGTAACCTGGTAATTCCCATGGATCAAACTTGTAAAGATCAACTTCTGCAATAATCGCCATAGGGAGAGGAGCAGAAGTGGTCTTTTTCTTGAGGTAGTGAACAACTAGCTCTTCATCTGTGGGGTGGAACCGGAACCCTGGTGGAAGGTTTGGTTGTTGAGAGCCGCCGCCGCCGCCTCCGGCACCTCCTGTGGATGAATCAGTGCTTTCCATTAATTGCTGGAGTGGCGAATTTGAGAAATTGAGGAGTCCTGAGATGATTTAGAGGGTTTATTATCTGAGAACATGCTACAATTTAGAGAGGTGGTTCAAATGTTGCATTGAGTGGCATGATCCTTCTTTTATAAGGACAGTTACCACTTCTGATGGGTATTTAGGGCAAGAATTAAAAACCAAGGGACTTTATCTTAACCCCGGATTATGATCTGACACGTAATAGAGTTGAAGGGGTTAGTTAGTAATTTTACTATTGTGATTACCTAATCACCCATGTTGTCTCAGCTAAATTCATGCATAGGTTGACAAAAGCATACACAGGTCTTATTTTATTTAAAAATATCTTATAATAATATTTTTTTATTTTTTAATATTAAGACATCAAAATAATTTAAAAAAACTAAAAAAAAATTGCAGCCCATCAGTGGAAATAAACGGTTAGAAGAGGGTGATGCAGGGGTGATGAGCAGCTGATAAGGACACAAACTAGGAACAGAACCATTGATAGAAAGACACGTGTAATCCTAAAGTCATGGCACCAACCGACACGTCGGAGGAGAGTTTAGGGCGTGGTGGATGTGGGATCAAAGCATTTAAGTTGCTATAATGGTAATAATTTAAAGTATTTTTTTTATTTAGAAATGTATTAAAATATTTTTTTTATTTTTTAAAAATTATTTTTAACACCAGCATATTAAAACGATATAAAAATATAATTTTTTTTATTTAAAAAAAAATAAAAATTTTGGGGACTTCCAAACACACCCTAATATGTCATGCTTTTGGTTTAAGCCCTCCAATTTAAGGGTCCCCTGGTCCTCCCCCTCCTTTAAAGCCAATTTATTAGACTTGGGTACTAGCTAGTTTAGACTTATTAGATGCCTTTAGTTTGGCTCACGCACATGTTTAGGACTTTCAGTCTCCAATTAATTAATTCTTTTGCTTTGGTTTTGGTCCAAATTTATTAGCCAAATCAAAACTTAATTAAATCATTATTCTAATTGGTAAAGAATGGTGTAAATTAATTTGAGGATATTATTTATTGTTACATATATATATATATATATATATATATATATATATATATTTGTTGGGCATAAAGTATATATCACATTTTATTGGTCCATAAATATGTATTTGCATCAAAATTCAGTACTTCATTTCTTTTACAAAATAAAAAAAAGGGACCCAATGATCTATAAGACGCTAAATTTCTCGAAGGGAGTGGATGGTGTCTTTTACATACGCTTTCAATGTCTATTTATTGTACACAAATATAAAGACAATTAAAAAGTGAGAAAAAAAGGTGGGTTTCTCTCTCTTTTTGTGTTCTTGTTACGAATAATAATACCATGGAAAGAGTGGGAACAAGTAGAAAACAATGGTGGAAGATGAGAGGTCCATGGGGCTTCAGTCCTTTGACCAGCAACCCAGCAATGGACACAGAAGATCGAATCTTGATACCATCCACACCCCTCGTCACCGTCGGGCGTGGCAAGAAAATGTTCATGGCGGAAACAGCAGCTCGGTGGGGTCCAATGCTTCTTGCATGATAGACCAACGGGACCCATTAAATGGATGTCACTTCCTGTAAGTCTGTTTCTTATCTGCAGGAAAAACACCAGCCCTTTCACATCTCCCCTCCTTGTTAGCCTGAACTCCCCCTTCTCTTCTCACACTTGGGATCGGTAGCAAGGAGAAGAAGGAGTGTGAAGTCTACGGTGGTCATGGCTTGTATGGCTGGACTGTAACTTACCAACCCTCTTTATTGGGCCTCCTGTACTCCATCTTTAATTAAATCCACACCAACCAGAGAAATCAACATGCATGGGACCTTAAGGTACATCGCATGACTCATGAAATGCTCTTTCTTATCACGAAGAATAAAAAAGGCTACTAGCTACTGGATGGAGATCGACTACGATCATATATGACTGGTTCATTGGACCCACCTTTGGCGTTGCACCTTGTTTTGTCTCAATCAACTCCTTCAAATTTGAATACTGTCCCAATTGACTTTGTGAAGGTTTTTAATCCTGAATGTAGATCACAAAATTTAGTTTATGAACATTTATCCATTATTATTTGTGTGAATAAATAAAATTTTTTTATTAATAATAATTAAAATAAAATTAAAAAAAATCGAAGGATAAATATTAATTAAGATATTTGATTTCATGACACGAGACATTTACTCGGCTATGTTTAATGACTTCGTTTTCTAAATTTAATTTTTTATTTAATTAAATGATAATAGAAATTTAATTTTTTATTTTTTATGATATTAATTGAATAAAATCAAAACAAATAATATTATGCAAAGTTACACATATTAGAAATATTATTAAAAAAAAATATTTTTCATTTTTAAAAAGAAATTTAATGTAAAAAAAAATATAAATGAATTAGAATAATCTTTTTAAAAACTAAATAAATACATAATAAAAAACAATCACGGTTAAAACAAAGCTAAATAACAAAAAAAAAAAACATAGAGAAAGGGTTTAAATCTAGATATAATTTTTTTTTAAAAAATACATGTTTAAAAAGGTATAAATTAAAAAAAATGAGGGAGCTTGCGCCCGTGGGCCCTTATGTTTTTAAAAAATATTGATAGGGCTGACACATGTCAAATTAATGACCCGAGTAATTAGATCGAAAGCACCATGTATGGAAAAATCATGAAACCCAATCTTTAGTACATCAAACGTTGAAGGATAAAACTGAGAAAAAAAATCAATCACACAAAATGATCTAAAACAAAAAAAATAGTAATTAAAAGAATGAAGGTGAAATAAAAATTAAATTAGAGGGCAACCATAAATTTTTGATTGGAGGGTTAAATTGAAAACAAAATTTGAACAAAAAGAAAAAAAATCAAAAGAATGAAGACCAAATTGAAAAAAAAATAAAAAACCTTAAACATGGATTTAATTATGAAATTGAAAACAAATAAAACTTTTACAAAGAAAGATTATGGGAAAAAATAAAAAATCAAAAGAATAAGGTTCAAATTAGAAAACAATATTATATGACAAATTGAAATTGAAACACTAAATTGAAAATAAATAAAACTTTTACAAAATAAAAAAAATTAAAAATCAAAACAATAAGGATCAAAGTTAAAGTATCAACAATATAGAGAATCAACCCATAATCTTAGGGGAATTTAGGCATAAATACCTTCGGTCAACAAATTTAATTTTTTTAACCCGTGGTAATTTAAATATTTTACTTTTTAAAAAAATAAAGATAAAAAAGATATGTACATCCCAAATAATATTTTAATAATTAGCAATTAAATTACCCCAGGGCACCTCATTTTTTATTTTTTCTTTAAAAAACAAGAGGTAATTTCACTGCTGTATATCAGCACAGTAAACTGAGTATAATAGATACACAAATGTTTTCACTACGCGTTTTATATTTTTGTTAATGTTTTCCTGTAAGATGTCTACTCTTCGATCGTTGCGGGGCAAATAACATCACTCAATCAATAAAAGATGGAAAAAGAGAAATATGAACAAAGATGTGCAATCAAGAAAGTAAGTCAAAGTGGATTGACTGACAAAACCAGAACTAGTTCTCCACAATATTAACTTGCTAATCAAATCCAGTTTTGTTTTTAAATCCAATAATTAAGTATCATCTCAAGGGTTCTATTCAGAACCTTATGTCAACAACTTGAAAATCAACTTCACTTAGGAGACCATGCTCGAGCATGCAGAATAAAAATAAAAGGAAATGCAGCAGAAACTTTGCAATAAACTCTACCTTTTCGCCTTATAGAGAAAAACCCTTTATTAAGCAAGCAATTTTCAGAATTATTTTTGAAAAAGAAGGCAAGAAAATACCGAGAAGGAAATACACTAAGCATAGGATTGCAAAATGCAAAGCATAATTAAAGTCAAGTTCTCAGTGAAATAATGGTGAAATTAATAGATGAGAGCCACCTTCATTTCCCTGTATTCCAAGTTCAGAAACCATCACAAAAACTTTATGAATGATAGTATTTTGTTAAGAAGTTGCACACTGAAATGACATAGCCTCGTGAAGTGCCTAGCAATGGAGTTGATATAGCTTTATTGAAGAAAGTTCATGGTGATTGAGGGAATCTTTAAAGGCAGTTAGAACACTTTAGCGAGCTAGCCTTCATGCATGGCAATTCTGCATATTTGGTTGCAACAAGCACCTCCACTTCATGATCTTTTCCTTGATAAATGTTTAAGCAGCCAATGAATGACAGTAGTACTGATGTTATAGCAGATGGACATCGCAACTCAATTTCAACAGTACTGTACACATTCCTAGAAGAGTTTCAGAATTTACAGCACCAAATGACAACTTCCAAATACAGAATGATGCCTGCTAGTTTTCCATTGTTGTTTTGTGAGATAAAAATAAAAATAATATCCATTTCTCACCATAGATTCATAAACTTCTGCAATATCAAAGAAAGTTGTATTATAATCAACACTTGTACCAAAAGCTGCTTTAGCAGCCTTCGTTTTCCATCATTGCAAAGCAAAGAAAACGATTGAAATATTTAATGGAGGAGAAATTAAAAAGGCATTTAGTTATAAAGACAGATATATAGAGCTTTTTGTGGAGCAAATAAATAAAATGGCAAGCCATAAAACTAACATAAAACCTGTATAATTTGTTATTAAATTGAACATGGCAATTAATTCTTAGTGATAACATATATTTAAACGCAAAAAATAAAAATTTATATTACAAACCAATATGCATAAACAATAAAAGTGAGGATATAAAATTGAAAAGGGAAAATCATGAAAAATAAACAAAGCATAATCCAAAATCAGTCATAAAAGATATACAATTCACTTATAAACTAAAATTATTTAATGAATAACAAAAAATATTTTCTTTATTTCTTAAATATATATAATAATTATTACATTATTATATTACAAACCTTATAAAAATCAATTTAAGTTTATAATTCCATTTTATAAAACAAGAACAACAATAACAACGGTAATGATGATTAATTAAAAAAATGTATAATTAGTGTGTTAGAATCCATTAGTATTATATATAGTATTTCTATATCAAGTGCAAAGTCTATAATGTAAGTTAGGTAGTTGGTGTATTCTTTTTTGAATACATGATATAAGGTAATTAAAAAAATAATTTCATAATTAATTCAACATTATATAAGGTAATTATATACATGATATCCGAATATAAAAAATATCTTAAATGATTCATATATATAAGGTAATTATATATCTTTAATTCACACACAGTTATAATTTTTAAATGTGGCATAGAAAAATAAAATTATTAGTGGGTATATGAGACAATTGAGATGTGATTTTGTGAGAAGCTATAAAACATTCAAATAAATTCTCAAAATAATTAAAAAAAATCGGATAGAACAAAAATGGATACACACACACCCATATTCAAAGATATTCTTGCAACACTCAAGAAGCATATATAAATGCGTTGAGCCTTGCATTTATGAGCATTGTATCTATTAATATTGTAGTTCAAAGAAGTCTCGAGTTCGATTCTTTCATTTTTAACAAAATAAAAACATTTTAACATTTACTATTACCAATTTGCTTAAATATTATAGAAATTCCATTAGAAGCTGATGGTGGCTCGTTCCTCCTGTTTTGAAGGAAATTACTGTCAAAATGCTTCGGAATTCTCATAGATTGATACAGCTTGTTGATATCTTTGCACTGGATGTGGCTAATATTAATTGCTTTTCATGCATGATAAGATCCCTTTACTTTAATTTGAATGAGCCTTTTGACAAGCATATTTCGATCTTTATTAATTAGGTTTGTATTATAGCATTTTTCTACGTGTATTAAGATGTGGTTCGATGTTTTTGGCAGACATCCTTTTCTTTTTCTCCGTCGTGGCTTCAATATTTTCCATGGGAATATTTCTTTGGATACCAAACAAAGCTTAATCCTGAGGCTTGAGGCAATTCTCCTTGATTTACGCCATGGGAAAGGCCTAATTCTCTCTACTTTAACAGATTCGAACAAGTGACAATTTCAGGACGCTTTAGCATGCGATGGATATCTCGCTACTCATTTTGGCAGAGTGCACAAAATTCAGCAAAACTTAAGTTTCATTTATTTGAGCTCCAAGCCACTTGCTAATCAATCTTGACCACCTACATAAACATCGGTCTCACAAAACCAAAGGAGGCCATAAGGGCTTGCGTTTCTGAGATGGCAACGTAAAAAGAACATGTACAGGGGCCTTGAGCTATATGTCTGGATATTTGATCTTTGTAAGAGATCTTAATTCATCCCACTTTACAGGCCTTCCATGATTTTTGTGACAACTTTCAATAAGAAAAACTTAACTAGAGGCCTGTGCACATCATACTCACAATCTCTGATCATTTCAATTGATTTCATTTCTCCAAAAGTTGAGTGCTAGCTTTTATATGGCATTATCCTATAACCTATACGCCATCATGCAAGTAGCTTGCATTCTTGCATGTGGTGATTCTGTCCCCGTTGATTGCTTGTCATAGTACAAATGCTTTTGTGATTGCAATAAAAGCATCAATAGACAAAGAAACTGGTGATGATGTCACTACAGCCATTGTGTTCTGTGAGACCTCTCCTTGATTACCTGCTTAAATCCAAATTAAAGAATAGCTGGTTTTTATAATTGCTCGTTGTTCTTGAGGCTTAAAATAGCAAAACGAGTACAGGGATATTCCAAGGGAAGAAAAGCCTTGTGCATGAATCTTGCTCAATTATCTAGAATTACAGTCGTATCTTCCGATATATATTTGACTATTTGTAAACTGGTTCATTTAATTTAGCTTTTTGCTAAAAAAAATACATACGTGTTGAATTTTGATTTTGATTTTTCCCCAACAAGTTACACATACATATGCTTATAATATCTTTATATTTTGGTGTTATTCCGTTGACTGATAGAAACTTGTTTATGGTAAACGATTGAGTGGCAGAGGTTAAATTCCCAGCCAAATGCAATGTAACAAGTCGTTTATGTGTATACAGGTCGTAATCTTGAAAACCCAGTCACAGGAAAAAAGTATGAGATCAAAATGGGAAATCTGTTTCTGTGATCATGGAAAAGTTATTTTATATTTCAAAGGGAAGGAAAGATCATGTGCACGTGTAAGCTAGCGTTGTCAAATGTCAAAGCAGTTCATATCTTTGGTTGGCCGAAGCTTTTGAAGTTTTCTCCATTTGGTATCGCAAAACATATGAACAAGTACGATTTTCCTACTATATGGACTAGACTTACCAAAATGAGAAACAGATTCCTGTATCCTGTCCAAAAAATACAAAAAAACTAATGCAAATAAAGGGAATACGTGTTTGCCAAGATGCATTTCTTTTGCATTTGGAACTCCTACACTTTCCGTAAGTTTCACTTCTGGATTCTACGACATACATAAAATTCAAGAGATAAGGAGAAAGAAAGAAGCCACTTTGGTTTAATAATTAAGAAGAGACGCCTTAACTGATATCTGAGATGATATCGAAATCCACCGATGCTTGGTGACTGATGTTAGGTGTTCTTTTCCACATGGAAGTTGGTGGAGGCTGCTGATTAGAGCTGTGTGTGAAGGACAAAACACTTTCAGCGTACCTTATTAGTAATGTAACAGTAGGTTAACTTTTGGGCATTAAAATTAAAATTTTAAAAAACAAATTGACATTAGTAAATCAATGTATGCACTGTAGATTGTATTTCTTTCTTTCATATTGCATTGAATTTGAATTTGAATTGTAATTCATTATTTATTTTGATGTGTTTCAATGAAGATATTTTAATGTAATTATGATTTTTAATCCCTTAGTTTGACAATGTAATATTTTGATTTTAAATTTTATTTTATTTTATATTTTAAGTTTTTAGATTTAAAAAAGAAAAGAGAAACTAACAAAAAACCGTGAAAGATAAAGAAAATGGTTTGTTAGTGAGTTTACATGGAAAAAAAAAAAAACTAAATTTGATTTTAATATGTTCTTCTTGATGAGAAAGTAAGATGTTTTTAAGTTTTTATATTACTAGAAAAACTAAATTGAGTTGAGAAAGATTATTTTTTATTTAATTTTCTAGTTTTAAACAGATTAGAGGTTTTTTGAGTTGATAAACTAATTTATTGAGATTAGGGTGTTTGTTAAGTTCTTTAGGTGCAAATAGGTTAAAATTTTGATCTTCAAATCCGAAAACTAGATTTCGAATTTCTGATAACCTCTCCGGCCACTGAAAACTAGGCTTGCAGGTAACGCGTTGCTTGTATGGTTAAAAATAAAATAAAGGGCAAATATTATGTCGTATGCCTTTAAAATAATAAAACAAGAAGAAGGATCGAACACACAGGGCCACCCGTGTTGTTGCCTTTATGCAAATGTTTCTCCTCAATAATTTTATTTGTTATCTTTATGCAAATATTTATTTTTATAATCATTTAAGAAAATAAAAAAAGGATTCAACGAAGCAAGGTTACTTAACACGATCAAGGTTGACAAAACCTAATTTTTGACCGGTGTCAAATATCCAAAAGCAAAAAAAAATCTTTGAACCAGAAAAAAAATATTTCAGTAAAAAACAAAAAAATATTTCAAAAAAATATATTTAAAAAATTAAAAAAAGAAAAAGAAAAAGAAAAAAAGAATTGAAAGAAAATTACAATCAGTTGTAAATTAAAAAGAATATTGAGAAAAGGGTTGAAATTTGCTAATTGAAAAGCTAAAGATTGAATTGGAAAATGAAGAGAATTGAGTGAACATTTTTAATGCAATTAGGGTGAAAATGAGAATAAAATTTGAAAAAAGAGTTGAAATTTGCTAAATAATACAAAATTTAAAATTCAATGGCCAAATTAAAAAAGACACCAATATTAAGGTACTATATTTATGTAATAAAGGATAAAATTGATAAAAAATCGAAAGAAAATGGTTGAAATTGGCTAAAAATTAAAAAGCCGAGAACTAAATTGGAGGAGGCACCAATATTGAAGGATTATATGTGAAGCAATCAGGGATGAAATTGAAAGAAATAATGAGAAAAATGTTGAAATTGGCCAAAAATAAAACAATTAAAGATCTAAGGACCAAAATTGAAAAGGCACCAAACTTAGAGGGCATTTAAAAAAAAACAAACTTTCCGTTAAAAAAACAACGTCATTTTAAAATACCAAAAGTAAACATAAGTGAAATGGCGTGTCTCACTCAATTAAAAAAAAAGACTGAAACAACACTATTTTTATACATAGCACTAAAATAATGCCTTCTTCTCATGAAGAGTTATAAAGTTTCCAACATAAGCATAAAATTAACAAATTGTGATTGTTACCTATGAAATAACCCAACATTTGTTTCAGTATAACACACCTAAGTTAAAAAATAAAAATTAATTTAATCAAATTACAAACAAATTTAAATTTCTCCAGATCCTAAATAAATCCTAACATACAAATCAAACTTCAATTCTCTATGAAAAGATTGTAAAACAGTTTAATATACAAGCAAAATGCACAACAAATACTATAAAAAAATATCAATACATTAACTTAAAATATAAATAGGCAAGTTTTCTTACTTGGTGTAGGGAATATTTAGAAAAAAATTATACCAAGACAATGGTGTTGACACTACAGACTGTTGGGTGTCTGAATTTGTGATGGTGAGGCCTAGTTTGTGGTATAATATAGGAGAGGGGCTGTTGTTTTGAATTTAAATTAAAGAGAAAGAGTAAGAAAAAAGAAAGAAAGGGATGAGGCTGATATCGGTTATAACATTTTTAAATTTGTAAATGGAATTTTTTATAGAATATTGCGATGAAACATTACCATCGACAAGTTCATTGGTAAATGTTGACATGTCATCTTATTGATGGAATCACTGGTACAATATTTCTAGATTTTTTAATTATTCTTATTCTATTAGTGATTGTTTTGATAATTATTGATGAAAAACATTCTTTTGGTAATTATTTTGAAACTTTTTGACAAACATATGTCATTGTTATTATCATCAGAAAATAGTGATATAATATTTTTCTTCAGCAATTCCATTGCTATTTTATAATTTTCTGATACTGACCCTCTAAAACACTATAAAAACTAGTGTAAAAATGGCAACTCAAACATGTTTTGGCTGAAGTATCAACTATGGTGAGAGTGAAGATTAATGAAAATGAACCAATGATCATAATCATGCCACCAACAAGGGTTATAAAACCGTCATCCTTGCCTATAAATAGAGATGTTAAGTAATTAACAATATAACCCAAGGTAGAGAGAGAAAATGCCATGAGATAGAAGGAAATGAGAGTTTTTGAGCAAAAACAAAAGTGTTTTGATCCATTAGATAGGAGATGAAGAAGAAGAAAGAAAGGAAAATGAGAGATAAAAGAAATAAAAAGGAGAAAGTCGAAGTTGGAAAATCATATGAAATCAACCATCACCAGTGATGCTGCCACCCTCTCCACCACCACCAGCCACCATAATAGCTTCTCCTCAACTAGAACCAACCATAAGGTAAGTCAGATTCCTATTTCTTTTTTTTTTTTCACTTCTTTCTCATAGCTTGCGCATGTTATTATTAACAAATGCAATTAAATGTTGTTGCAATATTCATTCATGGTCACTATTCACTGATGCATTTTTTTTATTATATTAATTTTACTAGCTTCATTACAACATTATTATCACTTTGTAACAATATGCTGTCATCTTTTTATGTATGCATGTCTGTGAAAAAAATTTATTTTTAGAAATTGACAACTTTTCACTTATGCATTATTTTATTTTATTTTTAATGGCTTTGCAATAGTGTTATTATCATTTCATAAAACTATGTTATCATCTTACATACGCATGTGTGTGAAAGAATTCATTTTTGGAAACTAGAACTTTTCACTCATGCATTTTTTTAATTTTGATTTTTTTAATTTTTACTACTTCAGAGTAACAA
>Ga0307511_10003339_pt1 | contig 16506 bp, 23 predicted proteins | sample 13_EM_MG_FD_200266 | JGI IMG/M metagenome (GOLD analysis project Ga0307511, IMG submission 200266) | Populus trichocarpa ectomycorrhiza microbial communities from riparian zone in the Pacific Northwest, United States - 13_EM | ecosystem: Host-associated > Plants > Roots > Unclassified | place... | reverse complement strand
GCCAAAACTACCCACAGAACTCACCAACCCCCAACCACTAAAACGCTCCGGAACAACCTCAAACTACGAGTTCAAAACCTCGGCCCGCCTAGAAAACGGCCAACGCCTCCGCACGATATTCCTCCCCGCAAATCTCCGGTACAAGTTCTTAGAAATCGCGTACCCTAATACGAAAAGGAACCTGGAAACATGTGGAGTTCTGTGTGGGACGTTAATCCAGAACGCACTATTCATCACCAGGTTAGTGGTCCCGGAGCAGGAGGTTACAAGTGATACATGTGATATGAAGGATGAAGAGGAGTTATTTAAGTATGTCGATGGAGAGGATTTAATGGTACTGGGGTGGATTCATACACATCCTATGTATGAGTGTTTTATGAGTAGTGTGGATCTGCATAATCACTGTGGATATCAGTTGATGTTGCCGGAGAGTATTGCGGTGGTCTGTGCGCCGAGGTATGAGCCGTCGTAAGTATTCCCCCTGTTTTTAGACGTTTTTGGAGGTGGGATGGAGAGCTGATTTTTTGTGGGTGGCTAGGTGGGGAGTGTTTCGGTTAACGGATCCTCCGGGGGTCAAGACGATTATGACTTGTACGCAGAAGAGCTTGTTTCATCCGCATGAGGCCGGGGGGGGGCTGTATACCGATGCGATGAGGCCGGGGCATGTGGTTGTGGTTAATGAGATGGAGTTTGAGGTTATTGATTTGAGGAAGTAATCAGGGGTGAGGGTGAGAACTACTTTTTCGTTTTCTTAGTCTTTACTTTCACTTTGTCGGAAGGTTGCTGGGCTTATGATCAATTAATGTTGTAGTTTTTCATGGGCTTTTATTATTTATTTTTCTCAGAAGTTGGTTGGTCCTTGTGATTTGTGGCTTGTGTTCCATAACGGTCATGCTAGATATCTAGCGAGCGATTTGCATCAAGTTCTTGGGTTTGGCTGTGGGGAATTATTTTTGCAGCTATGTAGGTAGTCAGATACGGCCTGGGGAGCACGGAAACCAAGGGAGACGAGTTTGAGGTATACATACGTGGTCTGGTATACGGGGTGAAATATCTAGATCTTATCAGATCCTTAGATTCAAGCAGTGCCAGCACGTATACCTAAAGGGGTGCTTCTCAAAGGATAAATGAATTCAAGAATCTGATATAGTAACAACCCCTAAATAGTAGTTATCAGATTCTTGGATTTACTGGCTCTGGGAGTTGGGCACAAATTAGGCGAGGCACGAAACGACATTATCTGATCCTTCCGGTTTTTGACTTGCATCGAAATAGAAAAATTAGTCTGGTTGGCACAAGCCGCTCTCCTAAGAAAAATGCCGAATTATCCGGCCTAGTCTGGTTGGCACGACCGCTCCTGTGGAGGATCCGGCCCACCCAAAAGTTTTCCCAAATGTCCTTTCGCACCCCGAGAACCGAAAGAATCAGATAAGACCGCGGACTAGAGGTAGTTCAGGGTAATAAGTCAAGTTGTCGATAGTCGTCGTGGAATATCGGTTAGTCTACCAGAATAGGTAATCGGGGCCTTTCACAATTGAGGTCCAGACTAGTATGAGGCTATGCTTCCTTCCCGGAATAATTACACACAGAGTCTTGGCAGAATATGAGAGCGGCTTGTGCCAACCAGACTATTGGCAGAAGATCTTTAACTGTTCATCTAGTCCCGATCCCTACACCCTCTGTCAAGGGCACATTATTCAATACTGAGGGGGCTGTGCCAACCAGACTATACCTTGATCTCGTGCCTACTACACCTTTGCAAACGCCAACATCAGCCATACTACACTTCATTAATCCTGCCCTTTGTCAAAGATCAACACCTCCTCTCCTAGTTTTTATCAAGCCCCGGTTTACTTCCAGCACCGGCTTCCTCCTCTATCACAAACAAGCATGAGGGACCTCCTCCTCCCCACCACAGCAGCTGCGAGACGCTTCCCTTCTTCTCATTTCTCCGTGCCCCTGGCCTCCACCATAATGCTGCGGGCATTGGCCTTCACGCCAAACTTGAATACATTGTATTTGCCCCGCCCTCTTGATCCACGTGACACTTTCTCATGCACAGACTACTTACGGGGCCAGTTACCTGTGATAGTACCACATCCCTCCAAGTACCAACTTAACCAAGGACTTGAGGAACTTTTTGCAACGACTTAAAAAGGCACAAACTCTCACCCAAGTATCACAACCACACAACTACACCACCAGACAACCAGACTACCAGACTACCACCAGAAATATTTATTAGAATACAGTCACAGCACACAACCACACTACGGCCACATGACCACCAGCCTGAAAATCCACCCTGCCGTTACTTCTATAATTACATCCTCTGTATCCGTGAACCTTCTTTTATTGCCTTACTAGCGGGGGTATTACCCTCACAAAGTTACCTCTGTATCAACTGCCAGCAAGGTATAATTATCAAGGCATTGATAGTAGATGGGTGCGGTTAGATCCTAAGACTCCATTTGGCTGGAGCACTACAGCCCTGGCCTATGCAATAAGGCAGGTTCGACTGTATGCATCCTGTCACAGACATTAAAAACTTCCGAATCCCGAAACCGACAAAGTCAAACTTCTCTCTCCTATAACACCAACCATACCTACTTTAATCCTGTCTAGTCTGGTTGGCACAGCCTGCCTCAGCACTGGGTGCTGGCAGAGATAGTCAAGGGGAGGTACTCGTTTGGCGCAGTGAAGGTCAGAACAGAGGTGGGGAGATAGACAACAGAATGGTACCAATGGGAAAGTGGCATGGCTGCAGAGACGCAGGGATAGGGACGGAATCACGGTGCAAATTGTGGAGGAAGCCAAGAGATGATATGGTGATGATGTTGAGGTTTGTTGTTTGTTGTTCTCCTTATGCACTTTTGCTTGCTGTTGTGTGGCTGTTCTTGTAGACCTATTGTTGAGGTTGTTTTCTTTTGTAGAGGGATGATTTGCGGTGCTCACCAAGGGTGTGTGGGTGGGTCTGTGGAACACGAAGACCGTCTAGCTTATATTATCGGATGAGGTCGTGGACTTAGCACCGGGGATTATAGATAGCTCGAGCTAGACTTCTCTCAATATAACCTTTCAATCATTATAATATTCCACTAGCATAAGGCTTACCACCCCCACCACCAGCTCCACCAACTCTGCCGCCACCTCACCCAATCCACCCTCCAACCATGTCGTTCCTGAAGCAGCACCTAGTTACAGGCCCAAGGGATGCCTCGTATTTACAATGTAGGTACCTATTATTACTATTGTTTGTGTCGTGGATCTCAATATTACTTGTGCATGGCACCTACAGCGGCGGTCTTGAGTGATATTTTCCACGGCCCTTGGATCTCTTGCCAACGGAGACCCAGCGCAAAGATCTCGGCTTCCAAAATGCAACAGCTCGAAAGTCGCAGGGGTCATTTCATCCCGCCAACACAGCACGACACCATGCACACAGACCGCCATGAAACAATACTTACACCCTAAGTCACCACCTAACAGTTAACCCCGTTTTCCCCACACATTCTGGCAGCCCCCGCTCCCACCTACCAACCCTCTCCCCAACACCTCGCATACCATGCCCACTACAATTCCCACTCGCTAGGCTCTCAACCAAACGCCTGCGCCCCCCGTTATAGACCTCCATATCTGTATGAAATACACTCTACCGACCTTATCCGAGAAACATATATTATGTTGGGATATATACGCTATAGCCGAGGAAGCTTATATTATGTGGCCGAGAAGCATATGTTGGGATATGATGTATGTATTATGGGGTATCAAGGCATGAACCGCCTAAACCCGAAGACCACGTGTGGGATATTTAGCAACTAACTTGATAGACAATTGCAAGTTTCCAGCCTCTTCTTATTGCACACACTCATCCCCTTGATGGACCAATGCCAAATCCCGCTGAACAAAGCCTCCCCCTCCCGGAAAATTACAACCTCCGCTCGTATGACACTCTGTTCTCCGCAGTAGACAAACAAACACAATCAGCACCGCGGCTCAACTGGGCACTTAGAAGGGCCAGGCTGGACAGAAGGATGGCGACTTATCTTGGCGATGAGGGGTTAGATGTAAATTCTGGAGAGAAGATGGGAGAGGATCGAGTTGAGGATGAGGGTCAGCAGTAGGTAGATAGGGATGATTATGATAAGGGCATTGATGTGTTTCCCATGGAGGATGAAAATCGGCCTCGAACAGCCGAGGCCCCATACAATTACCCTCTGGGGAATTCTTGAGGGAACTCGCAAGGTTCTCTGAAAGAAACTCTGCATGTGTTGAAGCAAGGAAAATGAAAGAATGGGTGGATGGGTAGACCGACGACGACCTGAAAGAGATGGAAGCTACAAGGGAAGATATAGAGACGGGCCTTGCATTCCCGACCACGATTGTCCCCTTGTCGAAGTACTGACGCACTAAAAGTTAGCTATTAGAGTTATACAACCTAGAAGAGAAAGAAGGATCGTCGGGCTTGGCATTGGAGGATTGCTGTAATGGGAAGGAAGGATCGTTGGGCTTGGCGCTGGGCAAAACTAACATGTGACGTATCCAAAAGGAGGCATATGAGAATGATGTAAGGGGAGTTCATTTGAGTATATAAACGCAGGGGATCCCCCTCCTTTTTGTCTTTTTCTTAAGATCATCAGTTCTTCAGTTAAGCATATTCAGATTGTCCTCACGACTAACAGTGAGTTGATCTTTACTCTGTGTGCTCTCTCTCTCATGATCTATACTCTTTGTTCTTCAGTACCACCCCGAGTCTGAAAGAAGGAGGGCAACTAGGTGTGGATTGACGAAGACCGTAGAGGACTTACAAGCGAGCGTACGGGGACCAGATACAACGCTGGGGGGACCCTAGGCTATTATGTTACCCAGATCTCAAGGGAAATGCAAGACATCAAATATGCGATTACCAGTGCTCATGTGGTAGAACATGGCAAAGGCACAACATTCTTACCCCACCAGGCTGCCCTCCGATAGTAAGCTCGTCTAATGAAAAACTTGCTCGCATTTTGAAGAAGCTCATCGGGGTGAGGGCCTGGAGAGGATGTTGGACTGCTGAAGAGGAATGGGGGTTGGAGAGGGGTGGGGGGTTGGAGAGGGGCTAGGGGGCTGTAGAAGGGGCTGGGCGGGCGTGGGGAAGGTGAAGGGAAATCCTAGTCCAGGCTAGTGTTCAAAGCAGGCTTGTGCAATATCTAACGTCATCTATATCTACAAGAGGCAAAATGCAGAGAAGTAAGCTCGCTCTTCTACAAGCTAAGCGCAACGTGAGAGAGTTGATGCTGTCTTCGGCAAGATGGTGAATGGGGTTCGTGGAGTGATTCATGGAAGTTGGATTGACACTGTGATTTTAGAACTGGCAGAGGATATGTCGTGCGAGTATATATGCCTTCCGTTCATTGCTTTTGTGAGTATGCCAATTCCCTCCTAAACCTCCACAAAGGTGCAAATTATTCATATTCAAGATTTGGTGGATGTAGCAAACAGAATACACGCCCTTATTACGGTTGTTCCTTATACAACCAGAACCTTCTACAAACACCACTGGCACGGCCACCCATAACCAACTACACCAACAAGACCAATATTCATGCAGGCGTCGAAGGCATGTGGGGAGCGTGAGATAATACGTTTTCTATCATTAACTCAAGTGGTTAGCAAGTCGCCGTCAATATGGGCCAGGAGAGTGGGAGGGGTGTAGCCCAGGATCTCGATGCATGGCCAAACAATGAGGAGCCACCAGCTTAAAAACACTAAGAACTCGAGGATTGATTCTGGCACAGCAACTCACTCGTGAGGTAGGTGAACGCTTAGTCCAAATGAGGTATCAATGTGAGACTAATGCCTTTTCTATTAACGAACCAAACGAACCTACAATACGATTGCAGGCATAAATTTGAAGATAGTGGGATGGACAATGCCGTATGACAGTGCAAAGGTAATAAAGGCTGACCGCGCGAGTGGTATCAACCATGGAGAAGTCCTGGGGACATTTACAAAATGCCGGGTCCCAAACCCAGCAAACTGTGCCAACAGAATAGCTACCTTGAATATACTATTCCAACCAGCTTTTAAAGCTTTATGCAATTACTTCTCTACTAAGAGGATTTAGAATATGGTAGAGAATCAGATAGGGAGGTACATTAAGTATCTAATTCTTCTGTGTACAGAGTACCGTGACTCCTCAGTGAGCTTTATTTTGACATGCTCTGAGAAGGTGTCGTGCCAATCAGACTAGGAAGAGAGATGGAGGTGTGTATACACCAGAGAATCAGTTGTTTCATATATCGGCAATACGTGCTGCTTTCATGACAAAACATTTAGCTGTATGGAGGCCAATCACTTGTTATAGAATCCGATAGTAGTAGTAGTAGTTCAACCTAGGCATACAGCTACTTCAGCAAAGAAAAAGAGAGATAGACAAACCAAAAAAATGTGATATCAATGAATACTTCTACAAATGCACTAGGCTAGATAGAGTAGAGAGTGACAAATGAGGTAGTCACTGCCCAGGTCGGACTAGCGCAAAAAACTCAAGCATTTTTTAAATACTCCCTACTCGTATGCGGCCCTTTTAGGAGGGCCATGACGAGCCTACCGGAATCCGATAGGTTTCAAGGCAGCCCAAGTTAATCTGGGGGGCCTGCGCGCGCGGAAATCAATAAATACAAATAACTAGCACCCCTCCGCCACCGTCCTCCTTCCGACCTCCTAGAACAAAAGAAACTCGTAATAATAACCCCTCCTCCGCCACGCCCTTCCCGGCCCTCCCCTAACTCAGAGATATTGCCTCCGCCGCCACGCCCCTCCCGGCCCTCCCCTTTTTTAAGAATAGACCCCCTTCCGTTCTCGGCCCTCCCCGAAAAATTCCCATCATGTCAGTTGTGGTCGGGACGGTCGGTTCCAATCGTAAACAGTAGTGCGGAAGGACTTCCTTCCCATCCGCAGTCGTGATGCCTCAGTCGAGTGGCCCAGGTAGAGAACCAGGGAGGAGTGTGTCTTCTCTGAGCGGCGGTCGTCCGATAGGAGCCAGCGTGCTCCTTTAACGTTCAAGTCTTTGTTGTCTAAAACGCACAAACTGTACAAGCATACAAACAAACGTGTACAGGCAGACTATGTACAGACTCACAAACAAATACTTACTGTCCTAAACCTCACCCTCTTAAGTAGAGAGTGAGGCTAGAGCTCGGCAGGAGCTTGGCTCCGTCTACATATACCTTCGCAACACCTCCACCTCCACCCCCACAATTCCCAATCATAAATGCGGCACCAGCATGAAACCCCACGTACGACCAAATCACCCAGGCACTGGAGTTTGTGGGGCACCTTGGTCACGTGCATCGACCTGTTGCGCCAGTTTCCCGCTCCGTCTAATCCTGCCCTGATTTCCAATATAGCTGCTTATGAGCGGGGCCCTCCCTGGCCCAATCTAGCAGCCCCTTCCAACCAGTGAATTAGGTTCTGGGGGCAATCCTCACTGTCGTGGGAAATCCACCGCTACTACCCCATGCCCCACCCCCTCAAGCCGAACCAGCGCACCTAGGCATCATTCGATAGCTGCGTCACCTTATCGGTCTGATAACCGCCTCTCCTGCCGCCACGACCAATGACATGAACACTGTGCCAAGATAAATTAGTGCCATATGTGTGGCCTACCGTGGAATATGTGTAATTCGGGGGCCCAGAGACCCCATGACGGTTCAGTCAAAGATGTAGCCTTTCCATTGCTTTGGGTGACAGGTAGTTTCGGGGTCTTGAAGGGAAAGGTAGCCGAGAGTTGGGGGACGAATGGGAAGATTTCGGGAGATGGATCAAAGAGCCAGCATTGGTGAACGGGGTGCACGATTGTTGCGCATATGCCATATTGTGTGTGGTGAGAGGGATATACTTGGATGATTGATCAGCTGATGGCAAGGTGGTGGTGACCATGAACTCATAAGCGGTCCTCTAGCTCCAGACATCGTGGGGGATGTTATTCATTCAACTCCTTGTTGGTGGACACCCACATACAGTGAAGTCCCGATATTAGAACCCTCGATATAAGAAACCCCCGATATGTATAAGAAACCCCCGATATGTATAAGAAACCCCTGATATAAAAAACCTCTCGATATAAGCAACAGGGTCAGAATTGGAAAATATATCTCATTACAAGAAATCTCGCGTTATAAGAAACCTCCTGCTGGCCCCGGGGGGGCTACTTATGTCGAGACTTGTACTGTACGCATTGATTAGTCTCGAACAGGCAAAGTTCTTTCTCAAGAGTCTGGAGAATGAAAGATTGGAGTAACTCTGGTGATTGGCCTGCGAATGCTTGCTGTCACCATCCGGAGCAACCTTTGACTCTCTTTATCGTGACCCCGAGCTACTGTGCCCAAAGCCAAGACCAGGAGGAGGAAGGACGTGTACGGGAGGAAGAACGTATACAGGAGGAAGATCGTGTACAGGAGGAAATACGAAGGAAATAGAAGAGAGCGGAACACATGTTCCGAGTGCTCACTAGAACTCCGGGTTTTGGAGAGGCTGTAGCCGGAAGTAATCGATTTGGTTGGATCATAGTCGGGGCTGGTCAGGGATGAAGTCAAGAGATTACTTTCACGATCCACCCACGTGTGGTGGCTTATAAGAGAAGCGCTAGCAGGCTCCAGCATATTGCTTCACAACACCTGAGGGGGGGTGGAGCATGAGGTATGTGACAGGGTGCAGGCAATCAAGAGGTCGGTGAAGGCTGCTTTTGCTTTCCGCTAACCTTTTGCTTTCAGAGGTGATATTGTCCCGACAGGTCCGAAACGTAAGGAGGCGTCTCCTACTACAATCTCTTTGCCCGAAGCTTTCCCGGGATATCACCAAGTTGCGAAAAGCTCCCGCTTTCAGCATTTACCACTCTCCAAAACTCTGACTACACAGCAAACTGAGTACACAAATTCGATCTTTAGGTGAGCTTCCAGTCTCAGGTGGTGTGCAAAACCTAGATATGGTCTTGAGAATCAAGAAGATGACGCTGAAGACTCGGAAGAATCTACCGCCCATGACTTTGGGGAGCGTACAAGGCACTTGAGCCAGGCTGGACAGGCTGGGGATGGAAATAGGTGACATGCGTATATTAGTTGTATACTGCAATAGGGAAATAGTAATTGTGTATCCGGAGTACAGAGGGCCCACAGGGGAACAGTTGGCTACTATGGCTAAAAGACAGACTGAAATGATTTGTAGAGAATTGTGCCGGGGTTGGGCTATCAACGGGATTCGAACTGGGGATACCGGGTTTGGGCAACCGGGTGAGAAGTAGGGAGCGATGTATGACAATGAGTGATGGGTGGCCAATGGTTGGCAGGTTTGTTGCAGCAGGGTACCCGATGGGGTGGTTTGATGTGAAGTTGACAGTATTGGTAGTACCTGTTGTAGAGTAACTGGGACTTTTGGGGATTACAAATGGTTATAAGTTACTTAGATACTTTGGTAATGACAAAGAGGGCAGAGCTGAAAAGATACTGTGAGAAGCTTTGTTGCACAATGTAATTTAGGGACAGCTGCATCCTTAATTATATATATCTAAGATACACCATGGAGCAAGACTTGAACAAATGGTGAGAGGGCATCAATCAGCGCTATGTGATAAGCGGGAGACAAGAGATTATAAAAACCCAAGAGAGACTATGTTGCCAATCCCCCCTTGGCTTGTGCACAGTTACCTAGTTGCTTGTATAGGACAAAAATGCCAAAAAAAAAAAAAAAAAAAACTATATATAAGAAAGAAAGAAATTCACAAGAAATTCAGTCAAGTAATTTTCCCATATATATGTGCGAGCAGTATCTAGCTACCTAGTACTCAAGTCATGGAAGTAAACCATGGTTCACTGCTTTTCTTTCTGCACATGAAAATATTTCATGACTTGTTAGCTCTAGACTTCGTACTTGAATGTTTACCAACCAATCAACCAAAAAAAAACTTCTAGTTTCTTTTGAAGAAATCCCCCCCTAAAATATGAGCAAATCGACCCCCATAGCCCTTATCTATCTTTCGCAAAGCCAAATAGAACAACTATTCAAAAGTTTTAACTACCATCAGGCTGAAATGACATTGGGGTTCAACTAGTCCGTTTCTCCTAGGGTGAAGGAATAGGTGGATAACAAACATGGCGATATGGGCTCTGAAAACCCACAGAATTTCTCGCACGTTTACTAGGTGAAAGGTGGGAATACAAGTTCACATTAACCTCATGAGGCTTGATAATTAAGTACTTTGAATTTTAGAGATTCTATAGGTGAGTTGATTTGTTGATGTTGGTAATATATATATATATTTTTTTCAAAAGTAAGGTGCAAAAAACGGCCTCCTCGTGCTCACACTTACGGAAATATTGGCTATAAGTTTGACATATTGCAATTTAATTGAAAATGGCATCAACCTCAAAGACTAAGATTTAGAAAAACAATCCGTCTCCCGTTACGTCTAATTGGCTAGCTAATTCTTACACCAAGAGATGTGTGCACCCCACCCCCAAGATTCCCCGGTCACGTTTTTCGATGGCGTATTCTCACGTGACTGCAAATATCTTTATCAGGATGGCGAGACTCCATATCTAGCTAATATGTATCTAAAATCCTTAGATATATAGAATCTGCTTCAAGCATTAGTCTAGTTTTTAAAGCATACGGAATTACCATTAACAACACTGGTTATCAGATGAAATTTTTTTCGTAGATCTACGGATAGATGCCACTATATCTGCGATGCAGGGGAGGGTAGGTAATTTATACTTAAGTACAGGGATCTGTAGTGGGGCAATAGCTTAAGAGCTGTGTTGAATTTATCAGCTTCTCGGGCCGAGCCAACCCTCTTTATCCGCCTTCTCCACCAACTCTATCCCCATCTCCATCTCCACTCCCTTCCCATCTCGCGGCCGGTGTCGACGTCCCTCCCCCCCAATCCCATCGTACAAAAGAACTCCTGACTGCAATGGCCGACACCGCCGCCGCCGCCCCCGTCGCGGACGATGGGCTTATGCGGACGATTAAGGACCTTGTTGCTGGTGCTGCGGGAGGTGTGACGCAGGTTATGGTTGGTATGTTGTTGGGCGCTTTGCTGTGCTGTACAGTTGTGCTTGTGGGTTTTTGTCGGGGGATACACGGAGGCTGATGATGATGGTGATGATGATGAGTGGGGGGAGTGAATAGGTCAGCCATTCGATATTGTGAAAGTGCGAATGCAGACACGGACGCAGGCTACGAATGCGTTAGATGTAGCGAGGAAGATTTGGGTTAATGAGGGGCCATTGGCGTTCTATAAGGTACATTCTGGGAGATCATATTGTGGAGCTGTATGGTTGAGTGGATGAGAAATACGGCTTCCGGGCTCTTTATTGGATTGGATTGGATTGGATTGCATCTCGAGCGGGACTAATTATGGAGTGGGAGACCTAGGGAACATTAACACCCCTAATCGGTATCGGAGCGTGCGTGTCGGTCCAATTCGGTGCCTTCCACGAAGCCCGTCGGCGGATCGCAGCTTACAACGTCAAGAACCACCCGGGGCGAAAAGACCTAACGTACGGACAATACTACCTCGCCGGTGCCACTGCCGGTATTGCCAACAGTAAGATTCCCCTTCTTTGCTCCTTTGTTCCCGAAGGCATGGGCTAACCGTTCCACCTACCCACCCATAGCCATCCTCTCCACTCCCATCGAACACGTTCGTATCCGTCTCCAAACCCAACCCCACGGCCCCAATCGCCTCTACTCCAGCCCCCTCTCCTGCATTACCACCCTCACCCGTACGGCCGGTATCGGTCATGGCCTTTACCGCGGCACAGCCGTGACCCTCCTCCGTGAAGCCCAAGCCTATGGGGTCTGGTTCCTTACATTCGAATACCTCATGTCCCGGCATGCGACCAGGTCTGAAGTCCCCAGCTGGAAAGTCGCATTATATGGGGGCCTTGCTGGGGAGGCACTTTGGCTTGCGAGTTATCCGCTCGATGTGGTCAAGAGTAAGATGCAGACGGATGAGGTCAGTAGGGATAAGTGGAGGTATAGGAATATGAGGCATGCGTTTGCGAGTGTTTGGGCTGAGGGGGGGATGGGTGCGTTTTGGAAGGGGTTGGGGCCGACACTGATGAGGGCGATGCCAGTCAGTGCGGGGACGTTCTTTACGGTGGAGATGGCGATGAGGGCGATGAGTTGAGGCTGAGACTGAAATATAGTGGGAGAAGGAGGAGTGTGGTGCTGCAGGGAGGATTAAAAGGGAAGGTGGCAATGGAAGCTGGAGACTTACTTACCATTTTGCCCTCAACCTTGCGATTCTGTCTCATTTTTCTTTTTTAATTAAGATGCCGTATTATGATTATCCAGTTGGATTTGAGCCCTGTATCACTAGTTAGAATAGATCATTGTTTCCCCGACCCGAGACACTCCGGATCCGCACCCCGCAGCTTCCCATGGAAAAGGTCTGCGATCCCATCCCAGGGGAAAAAGACGTCGAACGTATGTACGGTCTTCCGCTGTTTGACCTTTATGTCTCTCAACGCAAACTGGCGGAGAAAGGGCCCCCTGTATATTTGCCAAGTCCCAAGAACTCGCTTTCGGGTTCGCTTACCCTCCTGTACATGTACATCGGACTGAGTATTGGGCAGGTAGTCCGGTATTGGGGACTAAACTTCTGTTTAAGGCGTTCTGGAACATTCTAGAGTAATGTTTCTTCTTATCAAGCTGAGACTTGAGACTGTGATTGTGAGTGTCCTCGGAGGGTGGGGATTGTCATGAGGAGCAGCTAGTTACCTAGTAACTATTATACATATGCAATTGTCATCCAAGACCGAGGGTACGTCCGAGGGTACGTGGACTGTCTGTCTTTTCAGCTGAAGAATTCGGGATACAGGCCCCCATATAGATAGGCGCTAAACATCACTTGTTGCTAGTAACGAGTAGAGGACCAGGTAATCTGACCTCCCACAGTAGTGTGTACGCGGCTGGTGCTGGCGTGCGGTATGTCTGGGATTGTTTTACTTTTGCTAGGGGGGGGCACCATACCTCAGGTTACAGAACATTTTTCAGTGTGCTCACTTCGTTCCTTAACACTCCCCTTACCCCCCTTACCAGTTTCACGCCACCCTTGGCCATGGAGCTTATCTCTTGCTTCACCAGAATCTAACGATATGTTAATGTAAGCAAACCACACAAAACTCACCGGAAAAACGTTACTGTCCCCACAAATAGCCCAAGGCCCACCCTAATCCAAACCATCTATCCTTCTGAATCCATGTGTGGTCAGGCTACACGCCAGGCTACATCTTAGCTAGCTATCGGTGTTGCTGATTATATCAATGAATGCGTATTCTAATCCTCTCGAGTTTACCAAGCCTAGGATTATCGGTAGTTTAGTCCACGGATCCCTTGTCTACATCAGAAGGCTTAGCTTCGTCCTTTTGTTGGAGTTTGTGATTTAGATACTGGACTCATGGAAAGAACTATAGATTCAGCTTTAGAAAGTTACTGTAGATTATCACTTTAGGTGTGCCAACCAGACTAACTTTAGGTAACCAGACTAACTTTAGGTAATCAGACTAACTTTAGGTAACCAGACTAACTTTGGGTAACCAGACTAACTTTAGGTCATAATGAAGGTTGGCTTAAATAGGAAGCCAAGCGTACCCCCTACCTAGTCTGGTTGCAGATCCCTTTGAGGTCCAGGGTTCGAATCCTGACATAGCCGTAGGCTGTGGTGGGAAACCCTGGCGAGATCGTCTGAAACTGTGGGGAGATAACCAGACTATGGGGAGATCTGTTCGCGATGAACTAGTTTATTAGGCAATGAAAAGGTTACCGTAGGCTTCCGAAGTAGGCGATGTGCCCCGGCCCTAGTTTGTTTAACTCGGTCCCCGACAAAATCAGTGGCTATGGCCGATATTGGTCAATTGTACCTACAGGTTGGCCGTTCACAGGTAGGTCACGCCTATCCACGTGCCCCGGGCCTGATAGATTGGTGAGGACCATCGTAATTGTATGTATTGCCGCTGCATACACCAGAGGCTGGTTGTATGAGGCTTTAATTTGTGCCTTGTTTAGAACTTTGATCGCATTCAGAAAAGACCATGGGTAGTCTGGAAAAACACCGACCAGAGCCATATATGTGCCAACCAAAATATACTGTAGCTGAGAGAATGCGAATATGAAGCGGCTCTATTGGGACAACCCCCTAATATTATTGCAATCTATCCAAAATGAATGACGAGAATTATAGTAAGTACTAGGGAGTCATAAAAATCAATAGTATTACCCTCAAGTTACCCTCCTAGTCGAGTAAAACCAATCCCTAGACACCAAGCATGAAATATCCTAAGTAAAACAATCATACCAGAAACATATACCGAACGCCACATGGGGCCAGACCTGAAGACCTAAAAATCCGGAAAAGAAAAGAACACACAAAAGAAAGATGCCCCAATTCCAGCTCCATGAAATCACAGTAGGCCACTCGATCACTGCTGTTGGAGCTCCACATCCCCATCGCTTCCCTCGGCCAGGCCTCTCTGGCTTGTACTCGAAGAATTCGTCCCCCCTTTACCGCTCCTCGCATGGCCGCTCTCCTCATCAAACCCCATCATCCCATACTGAGCCATCTCATGCTCAATAAAATTTTCAGTCGTAAGCTCTTCCATTTTGAAATCCTTCTTTTTGCTAATGCTCCCAGGGGCTTTGTCAAGTGAGTCGGGAAGATTGGGATTACTCGGGAGAGGCCGCCCACTGCTTCGTGACCGTCCAGCGCTGGAGCTATTAGGAGTGAGGCCTAGTACATGACCCCAAATATAGCGGGTGAATACGGGTTTGATTGTTGGTGCACAAACAGTGACAATACCGATGTTGACCTCAATCCTGTGGAGCGTAAAGTTAGATACAATACTAGGCTCGTAGGATGAAAGGAGGTAAAAGAGCTTACATTGACCAAATATGCGACCAGACCATCATCCAGGTGATGTCGGTTACGGTATTAAAGTTGAAAAGTGTGGTCATTCGCACAAACGAAGCAATGCAAACACTGCAGTAATTACGTTACCTAACTCAGTAATTTCCTAGCAAATGGGTCGGGGGTTGCGCGTGAGGTGGGCATTCGTACAAGAAACCAAACACCATCAAAGCTCCGAGTTGTAGCTTGCTGCTCCTATTCGTCGTCATGTTCCACACCACTCGCACCGGGAGCAACAGAGCTATGATGTCCGTAATCACAGTACAAGCAGCATTGGCGAGAAAAGCTCTCTCAATATTCGCACACCTTCCACCGGGAATTGTTTTGTCCCAAAAATACCTAATAGGGTGGCATGAGAAGATCCCAGCTATGAAAAATGTGACCCATAGTACTGTGTTCAACCCAATAAAGCCCCAGCACCAGGTGTGGTAGCGTCTAGATGCCGTCAGTCTCCGGTAGAATAATAAAAGAGACTGCTTGATTGCAAATATCAAGGTTATATAGGTGAGGATGCTGGTGTAGGCAAGCTTATTATATTACGACCCAGTTAGCATTGGATTCCTGCTTTTTGAATGGATTCAACGAGCTTGACTAGTTGTTCCTGAAAAATGCTCGAGGGATCTCGTGTACCTGGAAAAGTGGAACAATTTCTGCTGGGTCGACATACTCAATATGCCTTCCCAGACCATATTTTGTAGTTAGGCAGATGATTGTAGACTCCGCAATAAGCAATGCCTAGGCACGAAATTTGTTCAGTAATGAGGAAAAATATAGGAAATCCACCTTCATCGGTTGTATTAATACTGACCGTTGCAGCAAGCATGAAAGCATCATCCAGTCCCAGGCCTTGCTTCGTCAATTGTAACCTCACCCATACTCGCAAGGAAACGACAACGCAAGAGAAAGAGCACAATCCAGCGACAACCCCAATAAGCCTCCCAGACTGACTGATGTTCTCGCGAGTCGACATTTCGCGAGTTGACGATTTCAAGATTAGGGTCGCATAATAATTTCAGTGGGCTAGAACCGCATATTAATCTGCACCTGAGGTCCCGCCATCTCTATATAGGGCATATTAACTTAGGTCCTCGGGTCAGGTCTGGGTATGATCCTTGCTGCACATGTGTCAGACCTGTACTGTCCACACCACAGCTGGCAATATTCGGGAAAGTAGAGTCTAATGAAGAACAAGGGTCCAGACGTCCTTAGTACGGTAGAGCCTGATCGGGCTTCATTTTCATTTGTTTCAATTGGAGAAGCTGCATCTCCCGCTGCAGGAGGTACAATTCACTGCACCCCACTCGGTAGCGTTTTCTTGCGGATTGGGATGTAGCGCCGCACGGAGTAGCCAGCCTAGGTACAGTACAATCAAGGGCGAAAAGTGATCGGATAGCGTCAAGGGTGCAGGGTAGTAGTGAAAAGGCTCAAGATCCATATGGACAACACGGGGTTACAGGCAAAAGAGATTGCTAGCGCTATGGTGTGACAGGGTTCAGTCTCGTGCACACGGGTGAGCTCAAGATCAGTCTGACCCCATAGGTCACGATGCA
>Ga0307511_10003338_pt1 | contig 16506 bp, 13 predicted proteins | sample 13_EM_MG_FD_200266 | JGI IMG/M metagenome (GOLD analysis project Ga0307511, IMG submission 200266) | Populus trichocarpa ectomycorrhiza microbial communities from riparian zone in the Pacific Northwest, United States - 13_EM | ecosystem: Host-associated > Plants > Roots > Unclassified | place... | reverse complement strand
CCCACCAAGCAGGTTCTAGGAAGTAGTGGTGGTATGAAATCGGGACAGTCTATACCGCACTTGTGGGATTGTGTAGGATACATCATAGGGAGATGGGGGGGCTGGTGTAGGTCCTAGGCGCTCTGGATGGAGGAGTTGAGGATACTACCTATCGTATGGAGCCGCTGGCGGTAGTCGTGGTTCGTAGTGGTATATCATAGGGTGAGCAAAGCACCCCTACCGTGTATGACTAGAATCTTTGTGTGGGAGCGAGTTTGGGAAGGGGTAGTAGATAAGGTATTTCTGGGAACATTTTGAGGGAAAATATACATGTATCTTACGAGCAATCATGTTGAAAATCCGGTGAAAACTGACTGAGGTCATGTCGTATGCTGTGTGCGGTAATGGACGGGAAGTGCAAGGTCATAGTGGGGGGGCTGCAGATTGTTGGTCGAATTTACATTCCCGAGGGGGAAAGGAAAAATGGCACCTACGAGATTAACAAAGAATCAGCCTCCAACTTAAGACAGAAGGATACCTATGCTTCAAATATACCTTTCCCAACAGGTATCCCGCAGGGTTTGCCACTCAAGCTTCTCTAAGACCTGAATCGTCAGCGAGAGCGAAGAGACCACAGTAACAGACACCTAGCATGTATGTACCTTAAACAGCTCTGGACGGCAGTCATATAAGTGTCTCGTAGCCTAAGACTGCCGGCTACTAGACTAATATGGGCTGGGTCAGTCTCAGCGATGGCCAAGCTTTCTACATCGGATGTGAACCAGCGGGTACCACTCCCGAAGAATATCTCGTAGGAAGATCATTATACAACCGTCTACGAATTGTACTACTCTGGAGAATGGTAACATCCACCACCGATCAACCGCCACGGAGTGAGCGATTGAGCGAACCCAACACCCTGAAGGCTTCCGACGTTAGCGACGATACTATTTTATTGCTCTTGACTACACGGTCACGAATATCTAATTTATCCATTGAAATCTTTAGAATAGAGATTCTCCTGAAGGTTCTTCTTTCGGTATCGCCAGCGACTTCACCCATAGAGCAACCTTGTCAATCACTGATTGGGCAGGCATTCCGAGGCTCTGCCACTGCCTCCTTAACAGCAAAAGCAGCGTGTTGCAACAGCAGTGTCAGCCGGATGTTAGATTTTTGATACCCAACAAGAATATCACGCTCTCAGGCTCGCTGATTGAGTCCGTATTTTCGGTGGTTGTATTTTCGAAACATCTATAGGGGTGGCTTAAACAACCGCAACGTTATCCTCGACAGCCAGACTCGATATCCGATCCACTATCAATAATCGCCTCAGTTGCTGGCCTGGCTGCAACCTCCGCCAAGATCGCCAGCAATGCGAAACAGCTCTACAACTCCGGGAAAGATGCACCTGCCTCGATCCGTCGCATTAGTGAAGAGATGGACGAGCTGCATCTTATTTTTGGTCAGGTACAAATGCTCCTAGAGGGCCATACACGGAAAAGACCTAGCAGAAGCCGATTGACCATGCTTCCCCTACATCATCTAATGACAATATTAAGTGGTAGTGTCTTAGCCCACTCAAGTCTAGATAAGAAGCTCAGCGAGCTTGCTAGGGCGGGTTTGGGAGCACGAGTGCAATGGGCTCTTTGGAAGGAAGCGGAAGCTGGGGTAATTCTTGTGGAGCTCGAGCGTCATAAATCAAGTCTGCACATGATGTTGACGATTATTCAGTGGTAAGTTACATTGGGCAAGCTTTTTTTAAATTTTTTTATTTCGGATTAGTACTCGTATTTGAACTATGACGAGGACCATGCACTGATTTCAGGTTTGTCGTTATTCTTAAGCAATTCTACGAACGAGGCTTCACAACAGCTTACCAGCCTACATGAGCTAGTTGAAAAGATATGGGGAAAAATCTCGAAGTCAAACAACGATATAGCGGTACAGCTCCGCGATCTTATCACCCGACATCCTAATTCATCTGATGGCACCAGTCCCGTTGCAATTGCCTCGTCGGCCAGTACTATTTCCAGCACCATCCCACATTCCAATAAAACTACTGATGGTGCCTCCATCAGAACTACATCCTCATTCTTGTCTGTTCGCTCAATCCGGTCCCTGATTCCATCGTGGGGTGAGGAGCTTAAGAATTCCAGACCATACACACGGCTCTGGTACCAGTCGACCTCTGGCTCAGTTTTCTCCAAAGACAGCAGCGCTACCAAAGCCGACAACTGGTCAATGTTGTCTGATATGAGTTTGGGAGATCTTTCCATCTCGGAAATCTCAGTGCTTGAGCTTCCTATTCCATTGTCGAGTTTGTATGATCCAATCCCATACCAGCAATTGCAACCGACCACGAACAAACTGCCCCGCCGGGGGGTCAATTAGAGTTCCCGCGGAAGACTACGTAAAGCAATAGATAGGGGCAATGTCCTCACATTCCGAACTTTACTCAACTTGGGTGCAGACCCTGAAGAGACAAATGCAGATTGTCCACTACTGGTGTACGCAGCCAGGGAGTCCGAGGAGATTGATTTTTGCAGGTTGTTGTTGGATAGCGGTGCACAGGTCGACACAAGGGACTCAAGGGGGTGCACGCCATTATCACATTCTGCGCGACGCTTGTACAGTGGTGCTGCTGACCTATGCGAGCTATTGTTGAGTCGAGGCGCCAATATTGACGCTTCTGACTCCAGTGGACGGACACCCCTGTCGCATTGTGCTGAACTCGCAAACGTCTCTGTCTGCAAGCTGTTGTTAGATCGAGATGCCGTGGTTGACTCTACCGATTCCAATGGATGTACGCCACTAGTCTGGTTGGTACGCACACAACTATCGCATTCTCCCCAACCCTCGCAGCGGGGCGGGTTTTTGTTGGCCCATACTTTCTATGACGAGATGCAGCGGGGAAGCTGTGCTACTATATGCGGGCTGTTATTGAATCATGGCGCCGCTGTTGACGCTGCTTCCTCCAATAGCCGAACCCCACTGTCGTATGGCGCTGAACTCGGCGATTTCCCTATCTGCAAGCTGCTGTTGGATCGGGGTGCTGCGGTTAATTCTACTGATTCATATAGCCGCACGCCGCTGTCACATTGCGCTGAACGCGGGTACGTCTCTGTCTGCAAGTTGTTGTTGGACCGGGGTGCCGCAGTTGACTTTACCGATTCCGATGGCCGCACGCCCCTATCGCGGTCCTCTGCACGGGGAAGGGTCCCTGTCCTTAACCTGCTGTTAGATCGAGGTGCCGTGGTTGACTCTGCGGGTGTCAATGGCTGCACCCCTCTGTCATATGGCGCTGGACACGGGGACGTCTCTGTCTGCAAGGTCTTGTTAGGTCGAGGTGCTGCGGTTGACTCTCCCGACTCCAATGGCCGCACGCCGCTGTCGGATGGTGCTAGACACGGAGACGTCTCTGTCTGCAAGCTGCTGTTGCGTCGAGGTGCTGCGGTTGACTCCGTCGATTCTGCTGGCCGCACCCCGCTGTCGTATTCTTCTGAGCGCGGATATGTCTCTGTCTGCCAGCTGTTACTGGATCAAGGCGCCGCGGTTGACTCTATTGGTTTCAATAGCCGCACACCTCTGTCCTATTGTGCTGAACTCAGAGAATTCGCTGCCTGCAACCTGTTGCTGGACCGAGGTGCCGCGGTTGATTCTGCTGATTCCGGGGGCCGTACCCCTCTGTCGCATGGGGCGGGACACGGTGACATCTCTGTTTGCAAGGTGTTGTTAGATCGAGGTGCTGCACCTGACTCGACTGACTCCAGTGGACGCACGCCACTTTCGTATTCCGCTGAACGCGGCAATGTCTCTGTCTCCAAGCTGTTGTTGGATCGAGGCGCTGCGGTTGACTCTACTGACTTCAGTGGCCGCACGCCGCTGTCGTATTCTGCTGAATTCAGGGACTTTGCTGCCTGCAACTTGTTATTGCATCGAGGTGCCGCAGTTGATTCTACTGATTCCAATGGCCGCACGCCTCTGTCCCATGGCGCTGGTCACGGAAACATCGCTGTCTGCAGGCTGCTGTTAGGTCAAGGTGCTGCGGTTGACTCTCCCGACTCTACTGGCTGCACCCCGCTGTCGTATTGTGCTCCACTCGGAGACTCCCCAATCTGCCAGCTGTTATTGGATCGAGGTGCCGCGGTTGACTCTACTGACTCCAGTGGGCGCACGCCGCTGTCGTATTGTGCTAAGGATGGGTCTGTCTATGGCTTGTTGTTGGGCAGAAGTGTAAAGGCTGACCCCGCTGATATTGAAGGTCGCCTGCCTTTGCCGTATTCTGCTGAGTGAGGGGATGTTGACATCTCGTAGCGTTGTTGAGGGCAGGTGCGTCAGCAATTGTACCTATATCTAAGCCATTGCTCTTTTCTAGTCTAGCGGGAATGTATGATAGCTAGGTACATACATATGGGGTGTATGGGGAGTTGGTAATAGCGCATGCGCATACGCATGTGTACATGATAGGCAGTTCATCTCATCAGCTAGTTTTTTTGGTCCTGTTATGTAATGCGCAAAGTGCCACTGATTATATATTTATAAATCTAATGATGTACACACGAAGTATGAGTGTAACTATGTAACCCAGACTAACTAAACTACCTGAATACAAGTGAGCTGAAAATGGAATTCAATGCCAGTCTGGTTATGACAAGCGTAACTAAACACGAGGGATTTAAGAGTGTATTTATTTTATTTTATTTTGGAATACTCAGTACTCATATGTGGCCGCACGTGGGGCTATGATGAGCCATGAGGGGCCCCCCAAGTTAATCTGGGTGACCCGGCTCATTATGTACAGGATGGGAAATAAAAGGATATAATTGATAGGAGAGAATGAAGGAAGATACAGTGAACTCGTGTGGTAAGCAACTCCCGGGGACGGGCCATCGAGTTGCTCATAACGCGAGATTTCTTATATCGCGGGATATATACAAAAACTACGAAATATCCGAGCCAGGCCTAAAATATCCCGTAATCGCAGATCGATGTTGCCCTCTTTGAGCCATGCCTTGTAGAGTCTCAATATCCCGCTTCCCTTGATATAGCATCGCCTCCAGCTGCTCGCTTTTCTGTGAATTGATATGGGGATATACAAGGTGGAAGAGACTTAGGTTTTCAAGGCTTACGGTGAATGATTGATTTCGATGGGTATTTGTCTCCAAAGCAGGATTTGGGCACTAGATAGCTATATTCTAGATGCCGCTAATGCTAGGCACGGATTTCTCCTCTGCCCATGTTTGGCGAGTTTGGCCCTGCTTAGACGACATGATCACTTGCCTTACACTTAGTATTTTCACTAATGTATTATGCGATCTACACATACAATAGCAGGTGAATGATAAGTTATCTTAATAAAGAAGATGGGGGCAAGTATAATGAGATACTGTACACTTGATGTCGATAAGAGCTTTGGGGTCGACCGCTCCTAATGAAGGTTCCGTCAAAGGTTCCAGGCCGCCGCATAGCCTAAGGCTGATCAGGCGTATAGATTTCCAAAAAAAAAAAAAAAAAAAAAAAAACTACAAATAACCTGGTCTTTTACAAACAGTACATCTGCTCTGACTCCGGGTATGTCTAGAACTTGGTACCATCATCATGATGTACCTAAGTAAATTTCCTGGCGATTAGATAAACAGTTATTCCCCAAGGCCGTCGGATACTCGGCGACTGAAATAACCATTTCGATAAATACCTAACCCCCCCCCAAATATGCCTATGAGCAGTAATATTTACTCCTACACAAACACATTCTAGATATTCTGTTTTGCGGTTAACCGAGAGCACTCACCCTGGCCACTTCTATCCCTGCTATATGATATATTTCCTGTCACTTTCGAATTTCCAAATGTAGATTTTCCGAACACAGTCTAGTCAGGGGCCTAGCACAACCTTCGAGCTCAAGCAGAGCAGCTATCAGGCTACTAAAGCCTAACTATTGACTATTGCCAATAGTGTTGTAAATGAACCAGATCAACGTACCCCTGAGCTCAGGGTAACCTGATGCGATTATACAACTACCACGAAGCAAGCGATAGTAGAAATGTGTTCGAGATTGAGACGGAATTCGAGAATATCAACGTACAAATGGCTGATGCAAGGCATACGGGTTCTACGATGCCCCCTACTCCCTTCTCCATCACCTGACCATCAGGAGGGTTGGGAGTTTCCCACTTTATGCGCGGATCCGGAGGCAGGCAGCGATTATGCTCTCTATGGCCGCTCAAATATAGATTTTCCTACATCTAGCCTTCGATTATATTTCTGCCGCATGGTCTTAGGCCGAATTAGCGTAGACTTTGAAAGAAAAAGAAAGCCTTCGATTATCAACATATTCTGCCGGCTATGCGCCAACTGAGACCGCACTCACCAGAATTGAACTCGAAATTTGTCACTTACGTTGACCTTTGTTAACATTGCCCACAATGCCATTGTTTATCAGCTGACCTGAACAGGGATGCTAAACCACTTGGACGGACTACGCTTCCGTCGACATAGGTATAAGTGGACAGAAGTTCTCGAAATCGAAGAGTAAAGGTAAACCACTCCCGATGTCGAATCAATAATCGCTTCAGTTTTTAAGTATTTACATTCAAGGTTTCAGGCACCAGACTAGCTAGGCTCACCATTTCAGTAGTCGTTTCTCCGACCTCACCCCCAGGCGGTTTTGCCAGTGCTGCCCCGACCTCCGTTACTAGTTTACGTGCGTGCTGGTGGCGCTGGGGGTGCGACGCCCCGAGAAGCTGTACAAAAGTGAGTGCAACTGATGATGGTGGCGGCCCGTGTTGTGGTTGGTTGGCGGCGACCCTTGTAAGGACCAAGTACACACGTGACCGCGCCAAGATGATGGGGCTTCTTGCTAATCAAGCACCATGCCGAAATATCCGGTATTCTACCAGAGGTAGGCAGGGACACCAAGGCATAGTGCCCTTTGGCAGTGTAGTTATACGTTAGTTGATATGTATCGTTGGTGATTATTTGAACTTCTGGCAGCTTAAGCGGAATCAGGGGTCTGAATAATAGACCGAGTCTTTCTCTCCAATCTTCACGGTTGGCATAAATTACAATCTCAACTCGGGGCAACTATTGGGCTCCGTCCCGATTTCTCCTCTCAATACCATTTAACTACCCCGATACGGGGCCCGATACGGGGGGAAGTGGTCGGATTCTTGGCGTTCGCGAGACGATATATCGTGCATAAATTCAATTATTCGATATTGCTCGTCACAGGGTCAAGCCAAGCCGTCTTACCTTATGAGCATCTTGATGACTTGCCACCTAGTACATCCAGGCGAGTACAAGGCTAGATACACTAGTCTCGTGGTTCATGACTTTAACCCCCGTGCTGCGTGCCTCTATGAACTGTTCCAAACCTTACGCCGCACTACCCGGCCTGAACTAGAATTAGAAGCTTGCACCCAATCCGTAATTATGCAGAGTACATACAAACATGCAAGAGCCACGTGGCTCTTCGTTTACTACACGTCATTGTTGCATTGCGTAGATGGTTAAAAGATTAAAAGAAGCACAACAAATTCATGACGCGCTGAGATGGAGTTTCATGTTGATATGTACCAACCAGAATAATCCAGAAAAGTGCTCTTTGAGGTTGTCTAGGGTGGATTCAGGTAGCAGAGTAGTTACCAGGACTTGTGCATTAAGACACAGATGAGTACCCATATATAAGCACAGGATGAGGCGTTTCCACGTCCAACGCAGGGACTTAAGGTACCATATTGAGGGAGATTGCATATCCACCTTTGTAAAGTCTTTCAAGATTAAGTAATCGGAGTGATGCATCAATAGCATTGTTGCTGAAACAAGTCGATCTGCAGTTGCTTGGTGGCAACAAGGCGACCGAAACAGGCGGGGAAGGGCCAGCTGCTCCCCACATCACTACTTCTAATTACTTCATTCCTGTAGGAAATACTCTCGTACTCTCGGGCAAATGCAAGGCCGAACTGAAGGTCGAGACAGAGAGAAGAAGACAGAGAGAAGGTTATGCTTTCCCTGATCAAGCAACTGGCGTTTCCTCCAAACGAACATGAAGGCCGTATATGCACCGAGGCTTTGGAGGCCTACGATAAGGAAGAGAAAGACCCATCTTCTCGTCACCAGCTCAACTTCGAGTCCAGCCTTAATCTCCTGGGCCAGTTGGTTGAATGCTTTGCGCATCCAGCAGTTGTTTTAGATGCGCTAGATGAGTGTTCTGAGGAGGCCCGTGGTAACTTGCTGCGGGGTTTGCTATCTGTAATAAGGAAAGCAAAAAGTCCCTTCAAGGTGTTTATAACCAGCCGCCATAATCCGGATATTGAGTGCCGCCTGCGGGATTTGCCACATGTTTGCATCGAAGCAAGGGATAACGCCGAGGGTATTGAGAACCACGTGCAGCAGCAGCTTACGTTAGCAATTCGAGATCGGAGTCTGCTCTACGGAAATGTCTCCCAAGAGCTGCGCAAGTGTATTGAGGAAATAATTTTGAGACATGCTAACGGAATGTAGGAGCATTTACTCTATTGTTTTCTGGCCCAGTACCGGTTATCCAATCTACCTCGCCCAATACTTGTAGTGTGGATCAAGTACTCATTCATGACTTAGGTTTCTCTGGGTCGGCTGGCAACTGCGCGAGCTCTGCAAACTCGTACGTGAATCGGATATTCGCACTCGGTTGGGGAAACTTCCAAAAGGCCTAATAGGGGTCTACGATGAGATCATGAATTCCATAAAGTCTCAACCAGATTGCAACTGTGAATTAGCCACAACTGCCTTCAAGTGGATGCTGGTTTCCGAGCGTCCCCTTGCGCCTGCGGAACTCGTTACTGCGGTAGAACTCAACCCATCGATTTCTCTACCACCACACAACTGCCCTAGGTCTACTCCACTACCAGAGCAAGCGCTGGTAGTGGAGCTGCTTCTGCGATGCTGTGGAGGCTTAACTACTAGATAGGCAGTTGAATGTAGTTCGGTTTTCACACCTCTCGGTTCAAGAATACCTCGAGACTCAAAATGACATATGGGATGTCACCGTCATCGATGCGCAGCATTTTGTTTCAGAGTGTTGTCTGTGGACGCTGCAATACTCTCTAGAATCACCCCTGTACGAGTACGCCGCGCTCAACTGGTTCCAGCACTGTAGATCATATCAAGACCTGATTCTATCCGCGGCAAAAAGCACAGGCACCAACCACGAACTTAGTATCCCACTACTTAACATGTTTCCCGGTGCTTTCAGGGATGCGTCCGCTAGGTATGTCCAGTGGGCAGATTGGGTACGTGATCACACAGAAATCTGATTCCCTGCGTGCTGTACGCTCTACCCCTCTGCGTCCCGCGTTTTCTGCGGCATTCGCTGGTCTAGGAGAGTTGGTGAGTTGGCTCTGGAACCCGGAAGGGAATGACTTAGAGTTATGGAATGATCAGGGTAATTCGTTGCTGTATATTGCTAGTTATTATGGGACAGCATGGATCGTGGCGGAAATGTTAAAAGGGGGCTGTGGAATTCAGGAAGCCTTGTATCCCGCTTCTGAGGCGGGGAAAGCGAGCACAATCAATCTTCTCCTAGATTTAGGTGCAGACGTCAACCTCACTGGTGGTCTTCATGGTACTGCCCTAGCCGCCGTTACATACGGGGGAAATCTGGCAATCGTCACACTGCTCCTAGATCGAGGCGCGGGCGTCAATCTCACTGGAGGTGTACACCATACGGCCCTAGCTATCGCTACACTCCACAATAGCTTAGCTTGTCACGCTTCTCCTGGATCGAGGTGCCCATGTCAGTCTCACTGGTGGTCTTTTTGGTACTGTACTAGGCGCGGCTGTATCTGGCGGCAACCTGGAAATTGTGAGACTTCTCCTAGATCGAGGCGTGAATATCAATGTCACCGGTAGGCCTTGTCATGATACTGTCCTAGGTGAGGCTGTATCCGGCGGCAACCCGGCAGTTGTGACACTTCTCTTAGATCGAGGCGCGGATGTTAATTTCACTAGCCATGTTCATGGTTCTGCCCTAGGCGCGGCTGCATCCCGTGGCAACCTAGAAATTGTGACATTTCTCTTGGATCGAGGCGCGGATATTATTTCACTAGCTTTTTTCATGGTACTGCCCTAGGCGCGGCTGCATCTCATGGCAACCTGGAAATTGTTACACATCTCCTGGATCGAGGCGCGGATGTCAACGCCACTGGGGGTGAGTATGTTACTGCCCTAGGAGCCGCTGCACACGCTGGCTAGCTGGAAACTACCACGCTTCTCTTGGATCGGGGCGCGGATGTCAACGCCACTGGCGGTAAGTATGGTACTTCTCTCAGTGCTGCCAGTGCTGGAGACACGTACACAAGCAATTGGGAAACCGCTAAGCTCCTCCTGGACCGAGGGGCGGATATCAATCTCACCGGTGGTAGATATGGTACTGCTCTAGGAGCTCCTGCGTACAAGGGCAAGCTGGAAATTACCAAACGCCTCTTACATCGAGGGGCCGATCCTGACTTGGCAAATGACGAGGGTGCACGGCCCCGCGACCTAGCGGAACGGGATGGGCATCAAGCCATAGTTGACTTGTTGGACAAAAAGAGCGTGGAAAGAAAGCAATGAGCCGGCTGATAATGTATGTCGGATTGGGTCTGGTGCAGATCTCAGCTTGAACTTGTCATCGTAGGCGATCACTGCTTGTAGGTATTACGGGCCCTGATGAGGGCTAATTATAAGGCAGGGCGTGTTCCCTGGGGTTTCGTTTATGTTTTGCAATCTTGCCTTGCTTAAGACGAATGTTCTCTGCCTTAGTTGACTTTTTTTTCTGATGTTTCTACACACTCAATTCGTTGTTGTCCTTTATCAAAAACACTTTGCTAGAAGGTCGAATCCATTGCACGATATTGTTACTGCTTGAAATTTATCGTCAGCGTTTCTAGCGTTTATACAGCAGCTGTATAGGTAAGTATGTGATGCCGGAGGAGGGGGTTGGGTTTGGTTCAGCATCGGATTTTTCATTGCGGACTAGTTGATAGGTATTAACAATGAACGGGTGTTTTGAGTCTTTTGAAAAGATCGCCGACTTCTGGAGGGCCACCGGTATCGATACACATCCCAGATACAATTGCGTAGTTATACCCAATAGTGCGCAAATACAACCTGCTATTTGGTGTGCAAGTGCATATCCATCATAAGAATACCAACTAAAACACAAGAATAAATACCGGGGAAACTGGTGAATAAGAGCCCTTGTCAAAAGTGAAACCTAGCTGTATATTGCATAAATCGAGCCAAGACCGCCAATCTGCCCACAAGTAGTAACGCTGCTACTACAAAAGGGAAAGATCAAGAGATATTGACAAGGGCTCGTATTCACCAGTTTTCCCGGTATGCTAGCTAATAAAGCTAATATCTTATTTTATATCAGGGGGGTTAACAGACAATTTTATAGCGAATTTTTCATATAGGGGTCGAAGTTCTCCTGTATTCTACTTCTGAACTAGGTCGGACAGGAAGCCGTTGACAACATGCGGACCATAGGATGAAGACTCTGACTAGTGCAGAGGGGTGGCAGAGGTTCTAGCATCGTTCGGAACTATTGGGGTATGACGGTTGTCAACTCTAATTTTCATTGCTTTTATGTGCTTGATTTAATATTCTCTCTTCCCGAGGGGTCACAGTGTCTGGTCATGTATATGGACACGGGGTCGGGAGCAGCGCAAGGGTTGGACAATCGCGCAGGATTATCTTGGGGGACAGGTGCCTTGTCATAGGTCGAAATATGAGTAATAATTGACTATAAGATATAATAATGAAAAACATGACAAGATGAATTTGAGGCTCGCACGAGGGCTATGGAAAGCTTTCATAAAGGCAGGTTGAATACTGCACAGGGTAAGAACTAACCCCTGAACCCCCCCATAGGGAAATGTTAGCTGTAGAATACTCGACTTTACAGGCAATTAGTGCTATGATGATACCCTATTCCTTCTTCGCCTCCTTCCTGAGCTGCAGACCCGCTATTGGCACCGAACTGATATATGTTAGGCTTTCATACCCCTAGCTAACATGGTCCTGGAAAGCGGAGAAATGCAAAAGTACGTACTGTAATGCACTAATCCAGAAATATGGTCGAAGCAATGCCCCGACTGTGGGAATATTCTCACGTTGTAGCACAGAATCGATAGGTCACGGGGTGAATATGCGGGATACCTAATGGTGGCAATTGGAAGGATGGCTGAATAGGATAAAAGAGCTAGGAAATCACCAGCGGGGTGAAGAGAACGGTAGAGCACTAGAACCAGCCTATAGCGATCTCTAGAAAACTCTACTAAATACACTCGAGTTTATTCTTGGACCCCACTCACACCCTAATGAGTCGGTAGGCGGGTATAATCGGGGAGTCTCAGATTTGAAATTTGGAGAATGCGAGATTACGTATGCGAATGCTTATCAGCGGATCTCGGCAACCCCAACGATTGGGAAGGTAGCAATCGACAGCTAACGACTGACCGAAACAGAATTCCTCCCCATTACGGCGGGGGAGTAGACCGCTCGATCAAGAACAGAGGATCGAGCTCAACCGGATGGGCGAACGCTTTATTTAATGCAACGGCAAAGCGCAGCAGCGACATACCTGAAACGATGCCTTGCAAAAACATCAAGGGCATAGAGAAGGACCCATCTACTCACGGCTGCTGGACCGACAAAAACACTCGGTACATGGACGGGTCATCAGCAGGTTGGATCTCCACCATATATTATGGGAAACCCGTAGCCAACATGAGCACCACCAGTGCGCAATACTGACCCGGAGCGACCCACCAGCACCAACTACTAACTACTAATCACCAACCACTAACACCTAACAACTACTGCGCTAGCATAGTAACCACCACAGCCAGTGCCGGTATCGGCTCATGTTCTGACCCATTCAGCAATACGGCCCAGTCAGCAATGGGCCGCTATTGCTGGTTGGGGCCCATTCACCAATCTGCATATATTCTTCATACGAAACTATGGAATAATTAAGCCAGACATCACTAAACAAGTAGAAGTATGAATCTCTCTTCTCGGAATGCAAAATATATATATATATATTGCATGTACGTTTAAAAATAAAAATATATATGTTTTTTTATTAATACGAGAAATAGAACCGCCCAGAGGTATGAAAAATATAACAAATAAAATATAACAAATAAAATGCTAGCAACCAAGTCCTTTTCCGCAACACCATAGAATGCAATGTACTATCTAAATCAGAGGCCCCGACAGAAGCTGAATGCGAAATAGAAGAAAGAGTTTCGTATGAAGTAATAATACTAGAATATTATGCAGATTGGTGAATGGGCTGGGCCCATTGCTCAATGGTTCGCTCACTAGTGCGATTGGTGAATGGGCCGTCCCAACCAGCAATAGCGTCCCATTGACCAATGGGCCATATTGCTGAATGGGTCAGAACACTGCTTCATCTGAACGCACATGAGCCACCGATTTTGCCAGGGATAGGGAAATACCCAACCCACGGCCAACTGACTGTTTCGGTAATGCTAACATCTCTGCTAGTAGTTGCTCGCCATCCGCGGGAGCTAAATAACGAACGATAGGTACAGTCAATGAGGGAGCGATTTCCCGGGGAGGAATGGAAGCCAGTTCGATGTCTATAGTTGGACTCGGTAGACGCGATAGATGTTACAATAGGCACATTTGATATCTCTCCCGATACCCAGCGGATGTGGCAGTGAATGCGTCGGGCATATATTGGTGACTACTCAGCAGATAGGAAACCGATTTCGCCCATGGCTCTCGATGTATTTAGTGAGTGTTGGGACATGGGGAGTACCTGGGCCATATGAATAAACCATGTCTGACTATCGGCGTTTTGAGAGGTGGCGGGGAAATGAACAGAGGGAGGTGTAGTAGCTTAACAGGATGAACAATCCACTCTAGGGCATCGGAGCATCGGATACAAGCTCTTGCATCCTGAGGGAGGACGCAAGTGGGCAGTACATAGAACCACGTTATAACGAATATACTGTTACATATAACGGAATGCCATGAAAGATACCGTATATACTGTACATGTGGGCTAACGCTAATTATCCCTTGCAACGGGTCCTATGGATTCCTCAATGCCCTTTGAAATATAATTTGCGTTTGTTGACGTTTTAATTCTGCTGCTTGTGCAGTTTCGAATTCCTTGTCCCGACTTGGGGTTATATGAGGTCGATGTACTCCGTCTCCAGTCTCGGAGACTGGAGTTAGCGTTTCCTGCAAAGGTGACTGGATATGTGATGCGAGGCGATTTTGATTTGGTGGGGGCGCTCGTATCGATAAGCATCCCTGCAGGTGTATTTATATACCGGTGCGCAAACCCCGCTAAGTAGTGAGCTGAACCCTTCGAGTGCCGATTTGACTAGAATGCCTATACTTATAGATTAAATTGATAGTTTTGTATGAGGGTGGTCCTCTTGTATTCTTATAGCAAGGTTATTTTTGTAACTACAAGTTTGTAGTGGGTTCTACTGTTCTGTATGAGATGCAGAACATGCAAAGCAATAGATTCGGTGGCTTTGCGTATCAATGGTAGAGGCTCTCGTGACCGCCAAGAATCCCGTCTTCCCTTCCCTGGAGCTGGGTTTCATCGTGGGGGTGGTACCTAGTCTGGTTGGCACGACCGCTCCTGTAGAGGGGTGGTACCGTGTCTGGCACAACGGTCAGCTAACCTAAGTAGGCATCACGTGTCGCAAGAGTCAGTGCACGTGACGCCCACGTAGGTTTGTTGTGCCGGATGCTGTATGTACTTTCTGTGAGCCTGCGCTCTATGGAACAGGGTTTCAGTACCGTAATATTTGGCATGTGCACTCCAAAGTGCCAAACATGTACCGTGCGAGGGGAAGTGGGGGAGGACAACAAAAGACCAACGTTGAGCCAGAAATTTTAGCTCTCCACTGCATTACTTCGCGCTATTAGTTTATCCACCAAGTAAAATACAGTTGACCTCAATTCCAATCATCTACAAATGCCTCGCAATCGAATTCCTAAGTCTAAGCGGTCAGGGGTTCCAGGAAATAGTTCGGCGCAGTCCAATCAGCCTGAAACATCCCCAACACCTAGTGGGACGAAGAGAACCAGATTCCTGGGGTTTCTCGGGATCAAATCACCCTCTCGCAGCCCCTCACCTAGGCCTCCTAGTTCGGCTTCAACCTTACCGGGGCAAATCGAGCAGCAGAAGCCGAGCCAAGCTCCACAATGCCTCGACGATGTCGCTTTCGTACCAACAGAGATACATAACCAAGGCGAGGGTAGCAGTGGCACAGCAAAAGTGGGGCCGGGAAAGGAGAGAAGAGTCCCTGTCCCAGCTTCAGACGGGCTTGATGAGCAACATGAGGATAAGATAGGACCAAAACGGGGTCCCAATGAGAAACAGCATAATTTCAGTGAGAAAGGGGGGGATAAGGGCCTATGGGATAAAGCTTACGACAAGCTCCCGGATGAACTCAAGCAGCGCCTGGTCGGTAACGAGTTACATACTTTGAAGGTCGTTTTGAAAACCGCAAATGACGCAAATGAGGCAAATATAAAGAACCGGCTGAAATTAAAATGGGGAGATAAGGAAATCGATGTGCAGGATACAGCCGACAGACTTTTGGGCTGGATTGCGAAATTTAAGGAAGTAGGGGACATAGCAGTGCAGTATGATCCCGTACATGCTGCCCTGCCTTGGGCGGGAGTTAGAGTTATTTTAATGGTTGGTGGTCCTATCAGCTAACCTTTACCTTGAGCTTACTAATAACTTTTAACCTAGCTCGCCGTGGGAGAACAAGAGAAATTGGCGGCAGCCATTGTAGGAATGGAGCGGGTTGCCGTGCTAATTGGCCGCTGCGCAGTATACGAACAGCTATATCTGACTATAGATCCCCCAAAGGATGCGGAAGAAGTTACAGAAAACCTCCGGAGCGGGCTGCTTACTTTATACACTGCTATATTGCAATCATTGTATCGGGTTATCAGGATATTTGAGGGTATGATCCCCAATTATCTTTGAACTGATTATTCTCGTGTAATGTTGTGGCTAATTCTTTCTACCAGGGAAATTGATTGATAAACTGAAAGCTCCGGAACCTACTTTGGCGGAGATAAGGGCGATTGACGGACCAGAGTCTGCAGTCAATTCTGCTGCTACTGCTGTTGGAGATTGCTGTACGACACCCACAACCCTCTGTCCATTCATGTGTTTAACACTAGATATATGTTCTGGGCCGCTCGCGGGCATCGGCCGCCCGCGGGCGGCATACCCTCTATGCCGGTCGCGGGCAATTAATATAATTACTCAATTTAGTAAATGTCAATTGACCAAAACGTTCTGCTACACTCAAAATTCCCTATGATATTGTTTTTGACCGACCTATCCACATCACGTACCCTTGCTTTTGGTCAGTGGGAGATCTTGATGCGCCTTATGGAACTTGAGGTCAGTGAAGCTTGGGACAATCATAACATCTTTTGTCTACATCTTGTCGCACGATTTCTTTTTACACTAGAAAATCCTCATTG
>Ga0307511_10003337_pt1 | contig 16515 bp, 20 predicted proteins | sample 13_EM_MG_FD_200266 | JGI IMG/M metagenome (GOLD analysis project Ga0307511, IMG submission 200266) | Populus trichocarpa ectomycorrhiza microbial communities from riparian zone in the Pacific Northwest, United States - 13_EM | ecosystem: Host-associated > Plants > Roots > Unclassified | place... | reverse complement strand
TAGGGAGGTGAGGGCGACATCAAACCCCCAATACGAGCACCTATTAAGGCTGAAGCTGAAACGGGCCCTGGTCACGTTCGCGCGGTGTATGTGATTCCCGGGGACGGTGTGGTAGACCGGTCATCCGGGAGTCCCATCGTCTTCGCGGGAGTTGAAATACTTGGATTCATTACCTGTGCATATGCACAATGTTCCTCCAAGGTCTCAAAAAGCAATAGCTACAAGGTTCGTCGTCCCTCGCAGCCAGCGGAGACGGCACGTAGTCCCTGGTGTGCACTGTAATAGGAAACGGCTAGGAGCTCCAATAAAGACCTGAAGTTTGAATGTGTGGGAGATCCTCCGGGCGCCTGGGTTAGAATACCTCCAAACGCCATCAGCGGCCAGCGCTGAGTTGCGGACCGGCCTTCATGGGGAGGGCCAAGCATTGTGGGGACCGAGCTGTATTTGGTGAGGCCACATTTACGGGACTCGAACCCAACAAACTGGACAAGTGTGAGTGTGGCCTTTGAAACAGTCCATTGGCCGGGCGCGTCACCGCAGCGCCACCACGCTGGTCCCGAAGCATCGTGCTGACGTGACGCGTGGTTCTGGCGTGGACGACATTCCGTGATGAAATTGTGGCGTTAGGATGGTTATCGTAGTTGGATTGATGAAAGGGGCATAACACCACGGGGACAAACCCGCAATGGGTAACATTTGAGATGCGATAAGCCATGTGTGCTCTATGAAAACGGGGTACAACTCTGGAAAACAAAAGAGATCGTAATCAACCTGTTGGATAAATGGTCAACGGATTGTAAGGACGCCGGACCTCGTGGTCCTATTGGCCTTCGGAACCCCTTCACCCCAGAGGAAATCGCCCGTGCCGGAATACATTCCGTCATTCTCCTTCACCCCCTTCTTCTTTTTGGTCCCAGAGATGTCTTGGCCCCAGACCCTCCAGAACTTGAGATTCTCATCGCCAGCACCAGTCACGACAACGTCACCGGCCGGGCCAAGAGCGCTGAACAGAACGCGAGACTCATGAGCGTCTCGAATCTCTGCGACACGTTCGAGGGAAGGATAGGAGTGGATCATAACAGAATTGGTCGGATAGCCATGAGTGGAGAGAATTTCCTTTCTGTGAGGTGACCAGTGGAGCGTGGTGACTTGTGATGGTGTTTTTAATGTGTGCAAGCGTGCCCCGGTCGTGCTGTTCCAGATATTTATAGTTGCATCGCTGGTGCCACCACCGGAAGCCAGCAAAGACGGCTGCCACGGACACCAGGCCAACGCCTACAGAGAGGATGATTAGCTGAGTTGTCCTTCAGATCGTATCCGAAGTATCAGCAGTACCTTCACTGCGGCGGTGTGATTCCTCTTGGTCCACTTCGCGCCTCCACGGGAAGATTCCGTGCTCTCGCCGGTGGTGCTTCCTGTGCTCATACGAGCATCCCAAATGTTGACGACATTGTCATTCCCACCACTAGCCAACAACTCGCCATCAGGCCGCCACTTCAACCCGCAAACCTCGCCTGTGTGACCGACTAACTCTGCCACCTTATGTCGGGCGATGCGAACGTCGTGGTGCCAGATGGTACCGTCTCCACAGGCAGAGCTGAGGATATGACCGTTCCAGCTCAACGCAGCGACCTGTCCAAGGTGGCCTGACATCGTTCGGAGCTTCGAGTTGCTCTCGATATCCCAAAGTTCGACGTCTCCCGTGCCCACCCCAATACCCAAGAACGTGCCGTCGGCAGAAAAATCGACTGACGAAACGTAAGACCCTTCTGGGGCTTCACCAACGGGGACAACATCTCCAGTGTCAGCCTTCCAAATGTAAGTGTTTTCTGTCAAGGCGACCGCCACGGTATTGAGGGTGCTCCAGGACAAGAGGTTCAGATAGAAGTCGTCTGCCATTCCTGGAGCATCAAGGACCCTCTCGGGGACGGTGGGAACCTTGCGCGATTTGTTGGTAACGGCGCCGGTGTTGGAAGCCAGTTCCCCGGGTCGGGTGTAGAGGGGACGGGCGTATTCCCGGTGCTCTGCCATGAGTTTGGAGGACGCGGACGGGGGAGGGGGTTCATGGAATCCGAGCACGCGCTTGTCAAGCTGAAGGCCCACTGCGTCTGCGAGACGGGCTGTATGAGTGGGATCGGTAGAAACGGCCTCTAGTGTCATTGCATCGAGTTTCTTCGTGATGCCTTCATCGTTGAGCATGTCCCGCGCAGGGATGTACCGATCGCCGTGTTCTCTCTGATAAGACGTCAGAGACGCGATGGCGGGCAACCAAGAGGCGGCGAACCTACCGATCTGTTGGCAGGGGTTGACCTCGATCTCTTCATATCAGTTTTCGGAGGTGGCACGTAGTCCCTCGTGATGACATCGATCCGGCTCTCAGCACTCCCCTTCCTGATAATCCCACCGCTTGCTTGCTTGGCCAGACTATCCGTCACCTGGATGCCCCCCGTCAGCCGCTTGATCGGAGAGGGAGGTCGCGAGGTCGGCTTCGACGTCGTAGCGATGAACGGGTTCGAGACATCTCCAATGGCGGTCCCTGGCTGTTTCGGGAATCGACTCTTCGTGGGTGAGTTGTGGGCGGCGGAATTTAAACCGGTGGCGAGAGAGGGGGTCAGTGGGGCCTTTGTCTCGGACCTAGACCGATGGCGCGTCGGCGTTTTGGGATTATTGGGGGGCATGGTAGAAGAAATGGATGATGGTGGTTTCGTTGGGCGCGACTTTTCAACGCCGAGGCACGTGCTGGCCACATGCCGCTCACCTGACACGACGCCAGAAGGGTCAGAAGGAACGACCGGGTGATGAGTCTAAAAACTCAAAAAAATGACAAGGCCCAATGGTCTAGTGGTAGGATACTTGCTTTGGGTGCAAGGGATCCCCGGTTCGAACCCGGGTTGGGCCCCTCTTTTTTCCCCTTCCCTCTGTCGATAACCACCCAGAGCGAGAGCGACTCCAACTGTATACGAATAAAATAATTGGGTACTAGCAAACTACGCAGTCTTCCTTGAAGCTAAGGTTGTACATGGTCTTGTCAACCGTCTTTTCGATCTTCTTCCAATCAGATCGTCGCTGGATGAATTCATACACATCCTAGAAGGTGTGAGTATCGGAAAGTCTGAGCGTGGCTGTGTAAGTTACCTCGGGCCGGTAGGATCCACCATAACGCGTGGCGTCTCGCACAATCTGCGCAAGATCCTTGGCGTCATCCACAACGAAGACATGGCCGAGCATCTTGAGGTGGGAGAAATCCGTCACGATGCTCTGAACCTGGTCGTCGTGATGAGTTTGAAGTTAATGGGCAGGAGAACGTTCGGTGTGTACCTTCAACCCAGCAATAAACGCATGGTAGGCATTGAGATCCGCGATCAGCTTGAATCCGCCGTTCAGGGAGATGATTTGTCGCTTGATGTGTTTTTGCAGGATACTTAATGTTGTGAGGAGTCTTGAGACGTCCCGGCAAACGTAGGGGACTTACGCAATGAGACGGATGCCAACTTCCTGGTAGAACACTTCCAGGACCTCCCTGCTCGTGCTGCCCTTGACCAGTTTACAGTGGAGTTGCAGACACTTGATCGCCTCACCACAGCCGACCGTGATACCCAGGTCCAGCACTTGATCCTCAGCAGGGTAGTACTCACGAGGCTGTGTCTTCGTAATGATGATATGTTCAACCTTAGACCGTGTCAGGGAGGCCAGGTCTGGGATAACGAGCGATTTACCGACCTGGTTCATCAAAACATCCGTTCCGGCGTTTAATCCAGCAGCCACGGATTCATCCAAGACGTTTTCAAACCGTTTCTTTTCTCGTACGACCCCGTTGAGGAAATCCGTTTTATCAATGTGGGGTGGCTATATACCATTCAGACACATACGTGGTCCTTGAATAAAGCATTCGTACCAGCTCCCTGTCGAAGTACACTTGGACCATTGACTGGATCGTATCTCCGATGTGTACCAGCTCGAAGAACTGTACCAGGGGGGCTACACGTTCTCCGGATTCCTGATGTTCGTCAGGTTTGAATGTATGGAGTTTCTCGACAGCTCTAAAAATGTGTTAAGCTCATTGACCTGTCCCGAGGACACCCGTCCGCACCTCTCGAATCCAGGTTTTAAGTGCCGCTCAGCAAGCGTCTGGAGCATAAAAATGAACACTTCTTCAATTGTGTCTTGCACCTTGTGTCCGTACTGTCCTGGGTAGGCGGCGAAGGTATCCACACGCTTGAGAGACTCTCTGTCTGCGTGGATTAACTCCAGCGCCACATCAATGGATAAGAACAAATCCAGCGTTCCCCAGTAGGGTGTCGCTGCACTAGCAGGAGGCTGTAATCCTGTGATCGGGGCTGCGGCGGGGTGGAGATCAGGGGTGACAAACGCGGAGACGTGGCACGGTGCGTACATTGTTCCAGTGTTGTTTCCCGGGCTATAGTTAAAGATTGCCTAGGAACGGTGTGTGTGGGCTCATCGTCTTCATCGTCGTCACCTCCGATTTCGAAGAGCGTGTCTCCAGCGTCGAACCTTCGAGAGTAACCATTCGCGGTTGCGGTTGTAATACCTCCAGCCCATCGCTGTGGGCTCAACATCTGCAAGCCTTGCACAGCAGCGGACCCCGCAGCTCCTGCAGCTGCACCCACAGCGCCGACGGTCTTGGGGACGATGGTCACCGGCAGGAGCAGCACGTTTGTGAAGGAAGCGAGCACGTTCCGTTTCACTTGAGCCGGATTGTGAGAGGAGAGAAAACGGGCGTGATCCGTGGAGGCACTGGCGTGTTCTGAAATCTGCGGAGGTGTGATTTTGGGACCATCTAGGGGAGCGGCCGCAAACATACCTACCTTCGTATCCCAGCCCCTGCATATGAGCTCCAGGGCGTTTCGCAGACTCTCGATCTCTTCGTCCAGGTATTCATCCATGTTCTCCTCGAACATACGATAGCTATTTCCTTTGTCAGATCACGGAGAGGGAGGGACCCCGGCGGAAGCGAGTACGTACATAACGTCCTCCGCTTGCGCCCGAGATATGGCACTTTTGGAGGGGCCAGAGGAAGACACTTGAATGACAGCGTCAACCACTTTCCACGACTCCTTGAAACAGGCAGCGGTGGCCCTGAGGAAGCTGTCGTTCGAGATCTCGCGGGCGCGGCTGAGAAGTGGAGTGATGTATTCCGCAATGACATCTGTCGCCAGTTTACTCGCGAAAGAGAGTAGGGTAAGAGACTCGCTAGGGAATACTCGAACGGCGAGAGACCCGCTTTCGGTAAACGCTTTCAAGACGTATTTCATAAACTCGTCCATAGCATCGAACGCGAGCTGGGATTGTGGACTTAGCGGTGTTTGATCAGGACCGTATGTTGATTGAACAGGCCAAAGAACGTACGTGAAATTGTCCATTGGATCCCACTTTGCTGCTTCGTAGAAAATCTCTCGTTTCTCCGCCCACACTCTGCCAAGTTCCCATTCGCCAGCCCCATCAAATACCTCCCAGCTTGCTTCCGCGGCTCCGGTCATGCCCTTCTCATCCATTCGACTCTCAGCGATGTCGAAGGCAGCGAGCAAGTTCGCATCGTGTCTGTCAATGGCTGATCTCAGCGAAGCGTTGAAATCCTTCCATTTACGTAGTGGTTGGATCCAAGGCGAAAGCCAGAGCAGAAGGAAGTGCAAAATGCGAGATTGTTGGAGTAAAGGTATAGGCGGAACGCCGTGCACCGAAGGAAAAAGAGACGCCAGGATGGCGTGGGGCGGAGATGACAGAGAAGTGGTGTAGGGTTTCAAGAGGGAGTGGGCGCGTCGATAGAGATCCAAGTGGGTGGGTAGTCTCATTGACGAGACAGACACATTTACTTGACTCTTGTCCACCTCAATCGCCATGAATCCAGCTGTGGTAGGAACTTGGGCTTGCGTAAAATCACCGAAGTCGTCGTCCGCATCTCCAACGGTCAACGTAGGCGGCATGTCCTTCATCAACCCGCCATCCTTGATTTTCTTCGCATCCTCCAGTTGATCGAGCAGAGTTCGGAAGTGGGTGTATTTTGTGACCCGCAAGGCATCCCACTTGACCTCCCAGACTTTCTCGTGGCGTGAAAGGTTTGACAGCGAACGAGAACACCGTGCGTACGCGGGGAAATCAGGGATTGGCAGATGGATGAGGACCAAGATGTGGAGGTCAATTGGGAGTCGACCAACGAATTGAGCAGGTGCTGTTGTCGCCTTCACTGGCTTGCCTGTCTTGACGTCCGGCGCATAGAGTCTGGTGGGCTGGAGAGTCTCAAACTTCTCCATGGATCGAGGAGGGAGAGGCGAAGAGGCACCATGATTGGCCAACCAGTGTCGTTGTCGGCGTCGCAATTGATTTGATGGGCTTCGTGATCCGGAAAGATGGTAAAAAAAGAGGGGCCCAACCCGGGTTCGAACCGGGGATCCCTTGCACCCAAAGCAAGTATCCTACCACTAGACCATTGGGCCTTCTGCCATTACGGCGAAATGTAAGTCAAGATAATCCTCGAGTGAACCTCAGACCAAGAGAGATCACACATGATGCCGCTGTTCTGCAAGACTATAGAAGCATCGTAGGGAGATATTTTGAACATCCGGCGACGAAAATCTGAGTCCATACGTCTGGTGATCCACAGCACACTGCGACCGAGTTACAAATGAAATCATTAGAGTGACGATCATGGCAGTGCGCGTCCTACCGCCGTTCTTCGATGGCAACTACATCGAAGGATGCACTGGTGCGTGTATTCCGTCCTCTACTCTACATCGCTCTGACTAGTCTCTGTGCAGTGGAATTCCGGGCACGATGAGTCTGTCGAAGTGAACCAGCGGGCACTTATTGACAAGGTCCTGGCGAGATACTCTGGGGAGTTCACCGGTGCGTTTCACGTATTCTCCGCGCGAGTACATCTCCTAAACCCCAGCGCGTAGTGTTTCGTGAATTACTACAGAACTCCGATGACGCTTCCTCCAAGGCGGTTGAAATTCGATTCGAAACCAAGAGATATATTGATAGAAACAACTCAAGCGAGGATCGCCTTCCTGATCTCAAGACCGCTTTAGTCTGTGGCTTCCGCTTTCCGCCCTGCTTCATTGACCTGATCGGTCTCGCTCAGGTGCATAGATGGACATTCAAGAACAACGGCATCCTATTCAGGGATGAAGATTGGAATCGCTTGAAGAAGATTGGTGCGCAAGGGCCCAGCGCCGGGTTGCTGCGCAGCTAACGTTTTGATCCAGCTGAAGGAAATCCAGACGAAGAAAAGATCGGAGCGTTCGGTGTCGGCTTCTATAGTTTGTTCTCCGTCACTGAGGAACCATTCGTCACATCTGGAGGGCAATGGATGGGGTTTTACTGGAAGGACAAGAAGGATCAGGTACGCGAAGCTCTGTCGTTTGGTTCCGGACATACCAGTGCTCACACCCCACGAGTTGTTCGCTCGTCGTGGTAACCTCCCCAACGAAACCAACGATCCATGGACTACGTTCGAACTCGAACTACGAGAACCCACCCCAATCCCCGGTGCATTTGATTTCACCCGATTTCTGGTGTCATCGATTACGTTCATGGCACACCTCCGTGAAGTCAGCGTGTATTTCGACGACAAACGATTGGTTCACTTGACCAAAGATGCCGGCACCCCTAAGAGACTTACTATCCCACGGGGTCTGAGACCCGCCAGCACGATGGGATTCATGAACGTCAAGGGCTTGAAGTCAACCCGTGAGTGGCTTATTGGTAATTGGGTCCGTTCCGTGCTAATTATCGTCCCCATTTCCAGCCCTGCACATTACCGCGGACGTTATGAACTGGGTTTATAGTACAGGGACCGAGCGGCCCAAGCAAGTCACTGTTATCGAACAAACCAAACATAAGACTGGCTTTTTCTCCTCCCTCTTTGGGTTGGGCGGGGGCAGCACCCCCCAACGGGCACCTTCTCCGCTACCTCCTCAGCCAGTTGTCAATGAAGCCGAGTACCTGAAAGTTGGCCAATCCAGCGTCGTGTTGACGATTTTCACGGCCGAGGTAGAGATCAAACTGAGTCAGAAGATATCGGTGGAGCTTCACCGGTCGACGAAGAAGAATCCACCTCGTGCGCTCAAGTACGAGCTTATATATGTCTGTCGGCCCCCTCCCCCTACATCAGTTACTAGGTGTGCTAATATCCCTTTCAGACTGGGAAGGACGAGTATGATGCAAGCAAGAAAGAGGATAACGCTCAACCAAAGGCAACGGGTAGTATTTTCCAAGGCCTGCGGGCAGACTTGGATGGGTGAGTGTGCTTTTTGGGCGTGGGACCTACTGCTAACCCTAAACAAGATCTGGCTCCGCCCGTGTGTTCATTGTTAGTCGTCTCAGAACTATAATGAGGTTATTTCTCACACGAAACAGGGGCACGCCACCGCTCAAACAACTGGTCTTGGGGGACACATGGCCGCTCGGTTTATCCCCACTGTCGAGCGAGAGTCTATCGATCTTGTGTGAGTAAACCATCTCTTGCTCTGGCCGACATCGTCTTAATGGGTTTTACAGTGATAGGAACGTCGCTGGTGAGTTCACATAATCCCCCCACAAGCAGAGGATTAACAAAATGCTCCAGTTTGGAACAAGGAACTTCTTTTCGTTGGCGGATTCCTTGCACGTGCTGCTTATGAACTAGAGATGCAGGATATCAAAACCTACTGGGATACCTCCGTCGCCTCAAAGAAGCCTGGCGAACCCCTCGATTTGGAACTGCGCAAGTGGTTCTATGACAAAGCAAGGCACAACCTACAGTTCTTCACTTTCCACCCATCGACCCCGTCCGCTGTCGTGTCCAGCGAAATGCGATCCGCGTTCTTCAACTGTGTCGTTCGAGGACAACCTTTCCCCGTCATTTCGAGTGCGGGGATCAAATCGGCCCTTGACGTGCGAATGCCGGACCCGACGTTCTCCACATTCCTAAAAGAACTTCCTGTGTTTCCAGAGGAACTGTTAGAAGCCTCCAAGTCGATAGTTGCGGCCCTACGGGAGAAAGGGATGTTGAAGGACATCACGTTTACGGATGTATTAAAGGAACTCAAGGAACGGCCACTATCGGAAGAAGAGATGGTCGCCTGTATTCAGTGGTGGATTACCACGTCTCAGCAGAACCCGACTGGGATCAACGATATCAGACGAGAGTTGCTCGGCGCCGCGGTTCTGACTGTTGGCTCACCGGGCGATGGAAACGAACGGATCATACCACTGGGGGGAATACAAACGTTCCTGAATCCGCGAAACGTCGTCGTTCCTACGGATGGACCCCTCCCCGACCACCTACTCCCAATGGGCGTCAGTCGAAGGTTCGACCCGATTCAACTCCAAAATTCCCTTCAGTGGAGGGAATTAACGGTTTTGGAGTGGGTGCAGCATATTGTTGACCGCACGGTATACACTCAGAAGAGTGAGTTCAACATCATCGAATCCCCGGTCTGGGCAGATCGCGTACTTCAGGTTCTCGGCAGGTGTTGGCCAACCCTGTCGAAGACCAACCAGACCAATGTTGTGGGGCTACTTGACAAGCTTTCCTGTATCCCAACATCCGCCGGGATGAAGACCCCAAGCGAGGCATATTTCTCGAACGTGGACATCTTCCACGATCTACCCGTTGTCAATCTCCCGTCAAATGTCCAAATTAAAGGGAATCTAGAGAAGGTACTGGCCGAGCTGGGTGTGCGGAAGCACGTCGACCTTCAAGTTATCTTTAATCGGTAGGCTCCTTACTCCCCAAAGCGCGCCCTTCTCATACAACTATTGTAGAATGATTAAGACCGGCGACTGGACCATCCCAGACCTAATCAAATACCTCGTTTCAGTCCAATCCACACTCCAACCCATCGAGATTGATAGACTTCGGCTTACTCCCGCGTTCCCCGAGGAACAAACCGCCGAACATAATAACAATGAGGGTGGAACCCCGAGAAAGGTCCCGAAGTTCAAAGCCTCCGACTTGTACGAGCCACTGGACGTTTTCAGGACCCTTGGACTACCGATAATCGACTGGCGAGGCAAGGATGGCAAGCACAAATGGAAGCCCAACACCGAAGAAGGTACGGCCGGCGTATTTTACCCTATCCTTGGACTAACACTGCCCTTCCCAGCCAAGTTTTTGTTCAATTTGGGTTTAAGGCGGTGTCCACCAACAGAGGTTATTCTGGGTATTGCCGCCAAAAGTGAACCACAGGGGACGGTCGCGTTGGGTTACTTCCTCGACAACTACATACAGAAGTACACGGACTACACCATTGACGCTCATGCAAATATTGCCTTCGTCCCTGCCGTCCATCGAGGAGAGAAGCGATTGACGAAACCCCTCGAGGTCTTCTCGAACCCTGATTGGCAATTGCTCGGTTTCCCTATCTTAGATCCTGACTTGAGGCAGGACGCGGTTACCAAGCTAAAGATAAAGGAACACCCACCTACCAACCAACTAGTCCGTTTGTTAGAAACATCTCCCCCGACTACCGAAACTCAGGCCCGCGAATGGTTCGGGGTACTCTCTCGGCGCATATCAGGCATGTATATTACGCAGTCTGGCAAATATGCGCTTACCTTCCCCAGACTTCCAAGCTTCTGAGTTGGTCAAACTATCCGCGATGCGTATCGTTCCTACCCCCGATGGTTCTCCAAAGTCCACTGGCACTCGACTGTCACCGCCAAATCAATGTTATTTCAAGGGCGAATCTAGTGGCCAGTTCCATTCTAAACTATTTGTTTTTGTGGACTTCGGCACCTCAGCAAACAGCTTCCTGAAGGCGTGTGGAACAAAGGGGGAACCGTCGGTGGAGGAGATTGTTCTGATGCTGTTGAAAGATCCACGGCAGTTCTTTCAGCTCGCAGAGGGGCGGGACAAGTGAGACCTTCATGTGTGATCGTTTCATGTGGCTCTAACGGTGCTGTTCGCAGCTACCTTGTGGAACTGCGTAACATTGCCATAAACTCCCAAACGTTGAACTACGCTACGTCGGCTAGGCTTAGGAAGGCGCCAATTCTCATCGGTTCTCGGCGTGTCCGGAGACAGAAATCTGGTGCGGCCACAGATCCGGTTGATGGTGATGAAGAAGACTGGGAACTGGAATACAATCTATTGGCACCGAACCAGGTTGCGATTGCGGACGATACGATCGCTCTTCAACAGTTCGGCGAGGACATCTTCTGTGCCCCACAAGAAGACATTCTTGAAGGTGAGTACAGGAACAAATTTCCCTGGTATTCCACGTGAACTTCGAAATCCTAGGTTTCTACCAAACCCTCGGCTGCAGGCGGCTTAGTGATCTTGTTCGAGAGGAATATCGAACAACCCAGGAGATATATGGACATAGAACAGCTCAAGAGGTCCGGTCCCTGATTCTCGAAAGATTGCCGCTCTTCCTCCACGAACATACCCATGCGACCACTCGAGTCCCCTTTTCATGGTTGAATAATGAGAGAAATTTCATCGTTCGAACGTTCGGAAAGGTCACGGTCACGAGGAGCCTTAACTTTGCCGGTGCCAAATCTTCCAAGTCCATTGAAACATCAGCTATCGCGAGACGGGAGGGCAGGGGACCAATACAGCTGTGGTTAGCCGGGAATGCGCAAGTGGATATGTACGAGGTTGCGACATCCTTGTGCCGTTTGCTTTTCGACACGTATAAAGTCAACGACGCTTTGTTGTTCATGACAATACTGTCAACGGACCTCCGTGCCTTACGGAGAAGAGGGTATAACGGTGATTACGAAGTTCCTCCCCTTTTTTGGCCCTGCTAACTTGATTCCCGCAGTTGATCGCATCCTGAAGCAGCAGAAAGCAGAGAGGGAAGCTGCCGCGGAAGCCCTTGTGAAGGAGAAGGCGGACAAAACCGCTTTGGTTTCACCTCCACCGATACCATCAAAACCTGAACCCACACCGACACGAACCCTACCGACACCCCCAGTCCCGGCACCGGCAACGGTATCGGCACCGTCGCCGACGCCAGTACCAACGCCAGTACCAACCCCGGCGCCCGTCCCGACACGACCATCTACCCCCGGTCCCGAGCACTCTGGAGACACCGACACCGATCGCTCAAGCATTACCTCAAAACCTGATTCATTTGTTGACGGTGATTCCAAGGGGCGGTCAAAGCAGAGTTTGATAGACAACTTCAGGCAGAAGATGTATTCCAAGCCGCAGCCTCCTATGTTCTCGGATAAGGGCCCCCGAGTACCTGAGAAGCCCATAACTGACTTGGTAACGCCGTTAACCAATATTGGTGGGTCACCCCATGGCCCCTTGGATTAGCGAGCTAACAGGCGTTTTTCCAGCCTCGAATATTGACACCGCAATCAGGGCGTGCAAGGAGGAGAAGGGTGATCTAATCCAGAGTCGGAAGCAGATGCAAATGGTCAAGGAGACTCTCAACGACGGTTACTGTGATATATCGGGCAACCTCGGTGATCTCACACTAGCAGGTGGGTCGGGTACACTGTACGGTCACTCCGACCACAACTAATGGTGTCCAAGGCGAGATGGGAAAAGTCAGACTGTTTTTCTCCAAGGGTATGGTCACTCGAATATGCCGGAAGGGTCACAACCTCACCAGTTTCAATGCAGATATCCCTGACCCTGCTGAGGTCCTGAAGGCGAAGAAGAATGTTATCGCTCGCTTCATTCATGTGGTGGTGCCCATTCGGGACCTATATCAGCTACCCCCGACCAGCGTGCACATCTTCTATGACTCTGCTGGAAGTACCATTGCGTTCAACCGCAACGCAAGCATATTCTTGAATCTAAGATACTATGAAGCGTGGCGTATGCATCATCTCCTGTACCCATATCGTCTACGCTCATCAGGATGCAAACAGATGATGACAAAGTCAGGGACGGAGACCCGTCCGAAGCCTACACTTCATGGTAACCGAACCTCTCTTGAATACTCCCGATCTGCTCGCTCACCGGAAGTGATTAGGTATTTCTCCCTGGCGCATGAAATCGCCCACAACCTGGTCCAACCTCACAACTCAGAACACGAGTTCTACTTTTCATCAATCTGTCAGAAATTTTTGCCGGGGCTCTCAGATCTTCTCCTCGCGGAGAAATGACGTCAAAAAGTTTGGCTTACATTTGATGGGTGATCTGCTCCTGGCACAGTCCAGCATCCGGACATACCGATATTCCATTCCATTCAGTCCATTACTGTCCCCTCTGTACTCAAATAATGCACCATTCGTATCAGGGTTACCGTTCCTTCCTACATACCAGGCACCGGAAGTGATCTGGCAATCGTCAGTTGGGCCATCCCATGTACGTTGAACCTGCTCGTCGGGAATCGTGGGCTTCGTTGGCAATGTTGAGGTTTGCATCCATGATCACGAGGTCCTAGTAGGACATCAGCGGAGCCGAGGGCTAGCAGTATCGTGGATGAGCTGTCTCAGTGTCCGATCCAAATGTGGCTGAGTTCTCATATAGCTGCATTCATTCCCCAACGCGGCATCGGAACCGTTGAAATCGGCACAGTGGCAAGGCAAGAAGAGTGGTGAAATGAATACGAGTGACAAAATGGGTCTGAACAGGCCCACCGATTGAGGTTCGCACGGCCGGGCGTAATCCTATGGGAAACGCCCACATACACTAAAAAAAGGTCTGGCAGGGAGCGATCTCACCTCGACGTCGAAGGTTGGTATCGAGGCCGGTTCATGGGGCGTCATTTTAAACGCTAGAATGGAATCAGACCTCGCCGCGGTGACCCATTCTTCACACTCAGCCTTGGGATGGACCTCCACTCGGCCCTGACACGACGTTTCTGCGACGTTCTGTACGAGAAGCTTAGGTTGGCTATGATGTCAGCTGTGCCCTGGCTGTGTTCTGCGTTCGAAAAGAATGGAACGGTCCTCATTTTCCAAGCGAATGGAACGCCCCTAAGTACTCAGACAAATGGAACGGTTCCCAGACAGCTGGTGATCATAACTTTGCGAGGTTTCTCTGACTCTCGGGACCAATATTATAGCGCGCACTCCCCCTCTGGACGTAAATAGGGGATTCTCTTCCCCACGAATGGAATAGTTACCCAGCCACCCAATAGTGCACGGATCGGTGAATGCCCGACCGTGACCAGATAACCCAGCATTTTCTCTGGTGAGCGAAGTCTCTGCCAAGGAAGGCGACGTTTCTCTACAGGGAGTTACTACAAAACGATGATTGTTCCAGGCATTTCACGCCGGCCAATCGCGCGCTCGAATAAGTGCATAGTTATAACCTTTCGTGAGTTGGTCTGCCACTGCTAACCATTCCAGCTATCGTGGGTATGGAGTATCCCCGTTGAAGTTATGTATCAATTCTTCCAAAAACATGGTGAATAAGAACCCTGGGATCAAGGTGATAAGACGGATCGAAGGTGTCCTCATTGGCTAACACATGGTTCTACTGCACTCGATTTCACCCCTTGGGCACCGATTCAAACTTCACTTTACAATTCAAGAAAACTTCGGAGAGCTGGATCCATTACCTTGCACAACGAAGCGCCCAGACAGGCTGGGAAGACCTGTCTCCCCACAGCGAGATATAAATTCTGGCGCCCCTGGAGAGCCGACCGTATTCCATTTACCCCCCACCAAGAGGCACCTCAAAGGATGACCAACTACTTCTCCAATGTCCCCAAGATGGAATTGGGCATCTGGGGTTTAACTGTGGGATGTTTTGTCTCCGCCAGCCGCGCCGCTAGCATCCAGCTCAAAAGCGCAAGGCCGACGGCCGGCGACATCAAGCCCGGTTCCACGGGTCCACGTATCCGGTCCAGCATCGCGTTGGCGGGACAATACGGAGGATTCTTGATCCCACAGTTCATCTACTGGACGACTACTGCGTACAACGGGTTTCGCCAACAAGAATGGATGAGAGAATATGCCCTCCCGTCACCTCCCGATATCTTTGGAGTTGATGGGGTAGTGGCTGGAAGGATGTTTGGGTCGTTGGCTACTTACGCCGGGTGGGCCATTGCGAGTACCGCAATAAAAGTTTTGGGTGACCAATACGCTACAATTGGAGTGAGTCCGCTATATTTTCGTACATTATCAGATACTGACTGACGGCTTGCACCCTTTCTGGGCTACAGGTAAGGGAGAAGCCTAGGCTCGTGGACCGCGGACCATATGCATACGTCCGCCACCCGATTTATGCGTAAGTTCCCCACTCGCTGTTTGCCAAACCGTGCCCATTCTTACCCACACGTAGCTGGGGCATTGTCATTCAATTATCACTCACACTTGCCCTGTGGTCGTATATTCCTCTCTATTCCCTTCTCTTCACAACCGGCGGTTACTTATTAAAAATACCGATTGAGGTATGTGTTCGCACCCAAGTCCATGCCGAAGGGAACTCACGCACGAGCCAACGCTCCAGGAAAGAACGATGATCGAGGACCCTGTGTTCGGCGACCAATACAAGCGGTACAAGATTAAGGTTCCATATAAGCTCATTCCGTATATCTGGTGAATCTCAGTTGGGATCACTGATACGAGCTAAATCAGAGTTCACGTTGTATCACGCACCACCTTGTAAGCCCGGCCCGGACCACGCGATGGTCCAGACTTGACTAGATATCTTGTTCACTCGACATACGTTTTTCTTGGACGATATGATTTCGTGGACTACGAGTATTGACATATAAGTCCAGTGGTTCGTACCAGATATCCTAGGTTACCAACGGAGTTCAGTACCACCTCTCTCGTCTCGAACAACCTGTGTGCACATGAGCCCCCTCGACGTCATTCGATACTGTGGCCAAACCTACAGGGTACCTGATCCCCGCCCACCAGTTCAGTTTTTGGAGCTGGTACTTAAAGAATTTGTGTCGGTTCTCGATCTGGTATGGGTTTCGCTTCTCCGCAGAACACGACCGACTTCGAACCTAACTGCAAAAGCACCGGTAGTGATCTTCCCAGGCGGCAACGTGCAACCCCCACCCCCAACAGACCTCACTCGGCCGCACTCGAGCTCTCATTCCATCTCTAAGGCCGTGGTCGGCATTCACGAGGAAACATATCAGCAGAGCCGAAGGCCAGTGGTATCGCGGACGAACTCCTCCAGCGTCCAGTGGTGGTATGGCTGAGTTCCCAGAGAGGTGCATCTAGTCCCCAACGCGGCCTCAGAATCGTTGAAATCGGCACGATGGCAAGGGAAGAAGAGTGGTGAAATGAATCCAAGCGACAAAACCGGTTTGTCACTTGGATTCATTCACCACTAACAGGCCCACCCGGCCGATCGGGCTGGGTTAGTAATCCAATTGGGAACACCAACATACACTTAAAAAGGTCTGGCAGGGAGCGATGCCCCCTCGGCGTCGAAGGTCGGTATCAGAGCTGGTTTATGGGACGCAAGTTTGAGACGCTAGACCCATTCTTCACACCCAGCCTCAGAGTGGTATGGACCTCCACTCGCGTCTGTTACGACGTTCTGTACGAGGGGCTTGGGTTAGCTGTGATACCAACTAGGTCCTGGCTGTGCTCGACGTTCGAAAAGAATGGAACGGTCCTCGTTGTTCCAGGCGAATG
>Ga0307511_10003336_pt1 | contig 16516 bp, 5 predicted proteins | sample 13_EM_MG_FD_200266 | JGI IMG/M metagenome (GOLD analysis project Ga0307511, IMG submission 200266) | Populus trichocarpa ectomycorrhiza microbial communities from riparian zone in the Pacific Northwest, United States - 13_EM | ecosystem: Host-associated > Plants > Roots > Unclassified | place... | reverse complement strand
AATCCACATGAACTACCAGTAATAAATTTCATAAACTCTTCTAGGAGAGAGAGATTGTTATATCTTTTATTTTATTTTTTGGATTCAAGGAAACCCCACCCCCCGGAAAGCGCACTTTATTGGCCCAGGTGAGCGAGTAAAACCCCGGCTGTCTCAGGCTCTTACAAGAGGTGCACACCCTGACTCGAACTCGAGACCTGCTGTGCAAATCTCAAGCCCTTTGCCATCACGCTACGCCCCTTGGGGACTTATATCTTTTATTGCTAACTCTTTTCTTTTATGTTTTTTCAGGTATTCTGTAACTTACATAGTTTCTATGCTGAAAACAAAAGGCATAGCATTTTATTTATAGAAGAAGCTGAAAACACTATAAATTACAAAACATTAATTCGCCCCTAAATAATATTACATGTATTATTTCAAAATAATTTTACAAATTTATCCAATCAAGTCCCTACTTAATTTTTATTGGTCTAGAATTGTAATTCCTTGTATAAATTACACTCTAGTATTCAATTTCTAAAATCTATTTATATTCAAGTCACACTTGATTAATCATCTCCTTTTAACTTTTCACTAATGATTCTTATGTGTCTAACCCATTAGGTTTTCTAATAGGTTGGCTAAAATATAAATTACAATCCTAAATAAAATAGGATTAAATAAATTAAACAAATTAATTTATTATCAATTCAACAATTGATTGATTTATATTGGAAAATCAAGTATAATGACTAGCAACCTATCATAATCCTCTAAATATTAGGAAAATCATAAATTGTTTGACTTAATATTTCAGTGACCAGTTTTTAGTATGGTTGTTTGTGCTAGATTTCAATCTAATCCTAAAGATTCACATCTTACAACAATTAAAAGAATCTTAAAGCACCTTAGTGATATAATTAATTATGATGTATGCTATTCAAAAGATCCAAACTTGAGTCTAGTTGATTATTCAGATGTTGACTGGGTAACTAATACTAACAACAGAAAAAGCACTACTAGAGGGTGTTGTTATGTTGGTTATAACTTGGTAGCATGAATGAATAAGAAATAGAATTCAATCTCATTATCCACTGCAAAATTGAGTATATTGTAACAAGCAATTACTACACACAACTTTTTTGAATGAAAAAGATACTAAATAATTATGATTTCTTTCATTATACTATAACTATTTATTATGATATTAGCATCTCTAAAAATCTTATGCAACATTCAAGAACCAAATATATAGATATAATATATCACTTGATTAGAGACGTGGTTGAATCAAAGATTGTGTCATTGGAATATGTGAATATTGAATATCAATTGGTTGACTTATTCATAAAACCTCTAAATGGTTTAAAATTTAAATTTTTTAGGAAAGTCATTGGTGTTTGTAACATACCTTAATTCTTAAGAGAGATAAAATTTATAAATAAAAAAAATATGAGTGTATAGAATTTTTTTTGTTTTTATATGTTTTTCATACAGATAATAGGTTACTAACACTGAAGCACAAAAGCAAACCTTGTAAGTATACCTAATTTATTCCTTTAAATCTCATGAAATTTCATTTTGCTAGGATCGAGACAAATCTTATTTGGTATGGTCTTCACTTTTAAAACACTATTCTTTTGAAAAACTGAATAAATATATTATTTCAAGCATTATAGAAAATTCAAGTTGTTTTATGAACTGTTAGCAAAGGTAAAATTAATTTAGATGCAGGTATGCTAACAGTTAACGGGGAGTAATGTACCTTAAATTGGCTAAAAGTTAGTTGAACCTAGTACACAAGTTGTTAGGACAATCCTCCTAAAATATCCATAAGAAAAAGTTAAGTGTTCACATCATTATGAAAATATACGAACACTTCAGTATGGATCCATTCTACTCTTTAATTCCTTGAAGAAAAAGTCAATTGCTCACTGTGGAAACAAAAAAGAAATTATATAATGGAAATGATAGAGTTCATCAAATCTTATATTAGGAGTGAAAATCTTCTGTATCTAGACCCTGACATAAATTTTGACTTTTAAGTTATGCTCACACCTAGCTACCATCTCATAACCACACACATAATAATCAACCTTACCCTATTCACACTCAATATCAAACATGCAAAACACCACAACAATATAAATTAACAAAAAATCAAGATTAATTATTCCAAATTCTCCAAAATTTAGAAACTAACATTTACGTCACTTGTAAATAAAACCTTTTAGATGACCAAATCTCAATTTCATCAATTTCCAAACATCAATTAACCTAATTTTTAGTAAGTAAAGATCTCAACCATAATAAATCTAGGATTTTACATTTCTATATTTTCTAAAAACATGCCCACAAATATCCATTCATGCAATAATCCCAAATTTCACCCCAATTACAAATAAATTAATCTCACACATCCTTAATTGACATAAAAATTGCATAATCAGACCAAATTTTCAAATCCTCCAAACCTTCAATTTTGGTTGGCCACTTAGAAATTTAGGAATCTATAAATTACTTCAATTTTCTTTATATTTGTTACTTATCACACCATTCCCACATCAAACTACTCTAGGATTAACCAAAACAACCCTTTTTAATTCTAACATAGAAATTTTCCATGCTAATATGTTTTTCAAATACTATCATCCATAATCAAATAGATAAAAAAAAAAAAAAAACAATTCAACCCTTATTATAATCAAAATTAAACACATAATCATCACAATAATACAAAAAAAACCCAGAACAACTTAAAATCAAAGCCAATTTTCAAAAGTCCCCTAATTTTCAAAACTAACAACTTATTCATTCATAGGAAAACCTCATAATTGACCTAAACTCCTTCAATTTGCTTAACAGACATGTCATTACATAACAAATTAACAAAGAACCATTCAAATTATTATTTTAAAAAATCAAGCACGAACCCTAACAAATCCAATTTTAAGGTTTTTCATTTCCTAACATAATTAAGAGAAATAATGCAAATGATTCATAAAAGAATATCTTACCAATGAGTATCAACCTAATTTCCCATGCCTTTTGGAACTCATTTCCAAGTTTCATCACTCCTTTCTCAATATTACAAGCTTTCTCTCTCTAGCTTTTTCATCAAAAACTCTCACTAAACACACTATTTAAAGTTAAAATCTTATGTTAAAGTCGCTAATTAACTTAGAGGCGAGAAGAAGATATGAGAAGATTTTAAGATAAATTCCTAAGTCTCTTCTTCTTCCAAGCATCGACCAAATTTAATGAAAGGGAGGGGGGACTTTTCTTTTTATTTATAGTTTTGCCACTCCTTTATTATCCATAGGTTATTCTGGTAAATTCATCGATCAACAGTATTTTCATGTATAACCATATCCTTTATTTTCTCTGGAGTTTTACACTAGTTTATAGGAATTTACAACAAATAGAAATATTTTTCTTCTAATTTATTTTTTCCCGGTCAAGATTTTATGCTATTTATCATGAGGTTTATATTCTTCCATCCTCATAAAATTTCATCCGTGAAATTTAATTTCATACTTACATCCGAAAACAAGCGCAGGTGCTTTTTCAGTCTTCTGTCTGATTTTGAAGCTTTCTCTATATTATTCTCACTAGAGGAACCATTTACTTCACAAACTCTTCTTACTTAAATCTATATTCTTCTCATAATAAATTTTAAATGTTAATTTTCCATTGTTCTCAATCTGCACTTACGGCAAGATCCAAAACAAATCAAATTCTACTTTTCAAAGTAATGATATCATTAAGTACATTATGAATTTTAAACCATTTAGATGATCATGTCAACTTATATGAAACCAATCCAACTTCAATTTACATTTTTTTTATAAAGCAGTTTTAAGCTTTATCCGGTTAGTCAATGATAAGAACAATTATGAAAATCATCTTAGTAGTTAATACATTTCCTATTCTCAAAGGTGTAGTCATCAAGGTACATTTATAGATACAAAGTTTTAACTTTTAACTTATGGTAATGTTAAGATAACAGTTGATTTTATTCTTGTCCTTGATAACTCTTTCATAACCCATTGATAAAATATATTAAACTCATTTATCATGGAACAAATTACACTTAACATATTGCCTATAAAATCATTAGGGACATGTGATTAAATAACAAAATAATTTTAAAAAGTAGATCGACTTAAGCCAAAATCTAAATGAATATTTTTTAAAAAAAATAGACCAAATAAATCAAAGCCTACATGAATATTTTTAGAACGTGACTAATTTCTTTAAGCACAATTTAAGTGTCACAAAGTACTAATTTTGATCAAATTCATTTATTGTATATATGAGTTACCCTTAGTCTAATTAATATTAAATCCAATCATAATGGATCCCTCACTTTAAATTGTTAACATGCCTCAAAACTTGGAATAATAAAAATTGAGACTAATTCTTCAATCGAATGAAGTAAACCTTCATAGTAAATAACAAGCCATGACATTTAGAGCTAGATGAACTTACAATGTATGCATTCCTTTATATTCACCATATGAATGTACAATGTTGTACCTAAAATTGCTGATATACATATGCCAAAACTTACAAACTAACTAGAAAAAACCTTATACAATATATATTTATAACACATATCATATTCAGGTAGTTTACTGAATAACAACTATAATCTCTGATACCAATTGTAATACTATAATGCATCTTTGTTCATTCACACAATCTTATACGTGTAAAATAAGGGTAAATTTAAAAAAAAAAAGATTCTCACCATAAATCAGTTCTATCAAAACATACAAAGTTATATAGTAAATAACAAGATTATATCATATCTTTGACATAAAAAATCATTCATAGTATAGGAAAAGTCATCCTTCCTTGCAATCCACATCACAACTCGTTTGTTTTCTCAAGCTTAAGTACATATTAAAATTATCTACAAGACATTAATTAGTTCCCAAAATGTTATCTAAAGTGGAGTACAAATTTAAAATAGAGGTGATAGATATACTTGTAAAACACATAAAACATAGCATATATAGTAAGCACATTCATATCCATTACTCCCAATAATCTTTCCATAATATTAAAAGTAAATACAACATCATTAACCTTTTTTTTAGTATATCAAATCTATGTTGGATTTCCTATATTGTTGTATTCTCTTCATCAACCAATAGTCTAACCTTTTTCTTTATTATGCACATTAAGCTATCTCCATAATGAATAACTTAAACTCTCATAACTATGTGTTCAATCATTCATTTCAAATCATCATCCCGTTAACTGCCTTCCTCAATTGTTTTCAATACTCATAACTCGTAGTTTATGTCAATTTTACTTTTATTAATTCACTTTCATATTTATGGCTTACATCTTAAGAAAGCCTTTTTCATTTGTCTAATTTTATACCCTTAACTCATCTTTAATTTCCTTAACCCAACTCCATAATTATGGCTTTTGCTTTAAAATTATCATATTCATTAATCTAGTCCTATAAGTAAATTATGTCTTTCAATTTGGTAATGAATTCATTAATCCACCTCAATAATCATAGTTTCAGCTTTATTCTCATTATGGATTTACTAGTCCAAAACAATGGTCATGAGGATTTATTAATCTAAATCATACCTCGTGCTTTCATTAAATCTTGAAATTCATCAATCTCAAAACAACGCCCATATTTAGGGCCTTAACACTGACTATACTCGTTAATCCATACTAATAACTGTAGTTTATATTTCACATCAACCTTTCATTCATTGTTCTATTTTAATAACCATGACTTGCATTCATTTCAATTATACTTTTGTTATTCCATTTCAATAATTGTAGTTTGTATTCTACATCATCCATATTCATCAATTCTTTTTAAATACCTATAACTTGTGCTTTAAAATATAATAACCATCGTTATTATGGTCAGCTTAACATTTTTTATAAGAGGCCCGCCGTTACGGTCAATTAAATCTTACATAATAATTTCTCTATTGCAATTGATTAAATATCACATAATGACCCCGTCGTTGTGGTCGATTAAATTTAACATAATGAATATGTCATTGCTTTTGATTAAGTTTCACGTAACAATTTCGTCATTGTGGTCGATTAAATATCACATAATGATCTTGTCCTGATACGAACCTCTTAATCACATGGTTAAACAACCTTAACAAAGTTGAAATACAACTTAAAAGTCAAAAATCAGGTTTGATAGAACCCTGACCCATAGATAACCTTGTACTTAATAGCTAAAGGTATTGGAATAAACTTAAACCCGAAGATAACCTTGTACCTAAGAACCTGAAATACATGAATGGTGCCACGAAGCTAGTTAATCTTTGATAAGTTGAATGTACGATTTTTGTCTCTGCAAAGAAATTATGTTTTACCACAAACAATCAAAAAAAAAGAAATTTGTGTTTACTATCACCAAGTTGTTGAAACTTGCATCGCCAAAATATTATATAGTCTCCTCTAAATAACTATAATGAACCCCTTTTAGATTGCAAGCCTAGAGACCCAAACTAGGAATCAACTAACATAAGTTTAGTAATGAAATAAACCCCTAAACAATATTTAATGGGCTAAAAAAAACCCAAATTAAAAATAATCATTCAATATCAAATAATAAAATAGGATAATAAAAACAAAGTTTTAATACTAGAATTTATCCATGCAGCCGAAATCTCCAAGCTCTCCTGAGTGGTGTTTTGGCCGAAACTTTTAGTATAAGAATTCAACTAGGAAAGTTTGTTTTGATTGCTAGAATTTTCTTCCTCCTCTTAGTCTCCTTGATATTTTAAGACTACCTGAGAATAAGGAAAAGAAACCCAAGAGAAAGATCCCCTTAGATATCAACACATCAAGTCCATATGGGACTTGTAATCGACTTCAATTCTTCAATGAATTCAAGCCACATTAGGAACCTTTGTAGCCCAAGCTTATGCACAAGTTTAGGTCCTAAATAAGCCTCATTTAATATACTTCTTTTGACCAAAATTAATCCATTATAGGTTTGGAATTATTAGGTCAAAAATAGCCAAGAAAGAACAATTTGTTGATAAATTTGCTAAAACAATAACAACATCTTTGACTAATTTAAATAAAATGTTCCCAAATTTCAATTGACCTGAAATTTTACCAAAATATATTTCTATGCATCTAATATCTTCTTGTAAAATTTCATCTTAATCTAAAATATTTTTTAAGAGATATGTCTAATCTCATGAAACTAGCCAGTAAATATTTTAAGGCAAAATTCGAACCTAACTTGATTAATATCATGTCGTTGCGGTCAATTAAATTTCATATAATGACTCTATGCTTGTGGTCAATTAAATTTCATATATTAATCATCACCATTAATGTGAACATCGAATCATGCCATCCTACTTCAATGGCATAACATTTATATAATCATGCTCCAAAGGTATAATATTTATAGTAACTTGTCCTTAAGGCATAACATTTACATTATACTCCCCAGAAAACATAACTTTTATAATAACCTACATTGAAGGCACAACTTTTATAATAACCTTTTTCTTATAAGATCATTTACACACATACAAACAATCATGTATTCAACTTAATAATGGTAACTTAAATAAATTCCAAAGAAATAACCTTTTAATATTTGATTTCTAAGGTTGTTATCCAAACAGTTAGGTTTAATCTCCAATTATTTATTTAAATCTCATCAAAACAATTGATTTTACTAATCAAACAATTAATGAAGTCCACATCAGCTAACTTTAATAACCAAAGAATTAATTAAGACAGTTGATTTTAATAATCAAACAATTAATTAAGTTCTCGTTCAAATAGTTGATTTTAATAATCAAACAATTAATTAAGTCCTTCGTATGAACAGTGAAGGAAGTGCCTTCTTTATCTTATTTTTCCCTATTTTGTTTTCCTTTCATTTTTGTTCTTATGTACTTAATTTCATCCCTCAATATTTGCTTGATTTTGAATTTGTCTTCATAATTTATTTTAGTTTGCTTTCTATAAGGTTACTGCAATCTCAAACAAATATCCTGACATTTGATTTGTGCTTGATTTTACAAGTGTCTAATTTTATTGTCTTATAATTAAGTAAAAATAGTTTAAAAATAAAGTTCTTAAACTCACTCGAATCACAAATTTGATAGGTTACGCCATGAAACATGAGTTGATCTAATATATCTTCGTCAATATTAAAAAAAGGTTATCTTGATTTTTTTAAAAATCAAATCATGCTTTTTATCGGTCGTTAGGTTTGTCAGGGCAACTCTCATACGAGTTAATTTTAAATTCAGACTATACAAGGAGTCGAGTTAAGAGATATTAATGTTAACATGTTAGAACATATTTAATAACAATGTTAAATAGTTTTATATGACTTGAATATGATTTTTACATTTATTTATTTTATTTAAATCGCAACACAACACAATCATGTAAACTATTATATAAGGTAAATGAAAATGAAAACGGAATGAATAAGTTGAATTCTAATATTTGAAAAAGATAAAATTCAATTTATTTTGATTCCTATATTATCTCCATCATCTTAATCTTATTTAATTCAAGATCTTTAAAAAACTAGTTTTAATATTAATATTTTTTAAAATTATAAATTAACCTTTAATTTTTTTTGGATTATTTTAAATATTAAATTCTAAATAAATCTAATTGTGGAACCTCAAAATTATTTTAAACATGATCTTAAAATTGAATTTAATCAAGAGCTTACAAACATGATGGAAGGGACCAAAGCACCTAGCTAAACTAACCTAATTTGAAAACGTCATCAACCCAAACCTACGTGGCATCCACTTGCTTCCTCACAACCACCGTCAGCCGCCTAACAATCATTTAAAACAAAAACAAATAAAAATAAAAAACGAAAATCCCATTACTGCTTCCTGTCTTTTACCTAATTTGAAAAGAAAAGAAAAAAAGAAAAATCAAACGCCGTCAATTAACCCAAAATCTTCCCGTCAATCTCCTCTCCTCCCGCAATCCAGACTTCAATCACCTCTCTCTCTACTGTTTTTTTAAACTCTCCTTCTCTCTACTGTTAAACCAGTTTCAGTTGCTTGTAATTACTGCTTTTAAATAAGACTTAAGTATTAAATGAAAGATTCCGATTCATTTTTAGCTACTGACTCGCATACAGATTCTCACTCACTCTCCCTCTTTCTTGTAATAACCTCTTCTTTTTAGGGTTTTCCTCTTAGTTATGGCTATGAGAGGCGTCGATTTCAAGTGGTTTGTCCTCATTAATCTTTCCTTCAATTTATCTTCATTTGTGTGTGTGTTGGTGCCCTTTTGTTTCAAGTGATTTTTATTTTTTTGCTTGAAAATATTGGGTTTTGCAGGTACGATGGCTTCTTCTTGTCAATGCTAGCAACAAGTGCGTATCCTTGTTATTATGTATACATTTTTAGATTTATGGCTTTCTCTTATTAAGGGTTTTAATTTTCTTTCTTTGATTCTCAAGAAAGTTTGAATCTTTTCTATGCTGTTGCCTACACTTTTAAGTTCTTAGTCTTCTTGCTTGCAGCTTTCTTATGGTGATTAATTTAACATCAATCTTTTACTATCTTTTCTTGGTTTTATATCTTAACAATACCCTTTTGTTTGATTTCTAAGAGAAATTGTTTGTTCTTTCTTTAACAATGTCACTCATAGAATCATTGTTGCTATCAATTGGAGGCGTTATCATATTTGTACATACCCATTGCACATATGGATAATGGTAGCTCTCCCTCTGCCTCTATCTTTATTCTAGTTCCAATAAATTATGTGAACATAACAGTTTCTTTTATATCTCATTTCTAATGTTTGTTGGTCAGGTTGATTACACTACCGTTTTTGTGTTTCGCTTGTTGATGTTTATAGATAATGGACTTGCTGCTGGAATGGGATTGTAAGGCCTGTTATCTTGTACACCTTGGCATCAATTCTTTCTTTCTTTTTATAATAATGGGCTCTTCTACTTTTGATGAGAATTCTGCGTTATGTACAAGTATTCTAGTTTTATTTTAAAGATTTTGGAGATTTTTTGAGAAAGAAATTTGCTGGAATAAAGATATTGGATTTAACTCCCACATTATCTTTGTGCTCTTGAAAAAGTATTCTTTTTAGTAGTTTTTTAAATATTACATGCAATCAAGCAGCTGCAGATTTTGCTTGCTTTTTATTGGTTTAATCCTGTTATCATACGAGTGAATTCTCTTAATAATGTAGGCATTTGCTGTTGAAAACTTGTTTTTTCCCTTTCATATAGTCAAATTGTATGGTTGGAGAATATCTTTTGCATCAGTTTATCGCATGTTCTTTTACTGAAAGTTTGAAAAGGCACTTTGTAAGCTTAATCTTGCCTAATAAGTTCTTCGTCTATTTTACTTCCTTCAGGGATTTTGGGCGGCAGCAGAGATATGCCCGTTTTTGTGGAAGAATTGTCGTTCTTTCAATTCTCTCTCTGCTGCTATATCCATTTCTTTGGGCTTGGACTATAATTGGCACACTCTGGTTCACGAGGGCAAGAGATTGTGTAAGTTCTTTATTTATATTCCTTAATTGGAAGCATTGTCATCTTGAGACAATCTTAATTCAGGAGGTGATGTATTTAATTTGTCGCAGTTACCAGAAGAAGGTCAGAAATGGGGTTTTCTTATATGGTTGCTTTTCAGCTACTGTGGACTGATTGGTATCGCTTGCATCTCTGTTGGAAAGGTTATCATAGTTCCTTGTGCTTCCATTTCTCTCCTTAATTTTACATGTTATTGTTTATCCTAAGTAACCAAAACATTCTGCTCTTCGATGCTTTCTTATGTTCACCTGCCCCTTCTTATCCTTGACCATTTTAATATTATTTTCTAGTGGCGGGTACGAAGACAAGCACACCACTTACGTGCTCAGCAAGGCATTCCTATTTCAGAATATGGGGTGATGGTTCATGCATCTTAAGTACTAAAGTTTATTATTACTACTGTCATGGTTTCTTTTAATCACCCTGCTTATGCATCCAGGTATTGGTTGATTTGATCCGAGTGCCTGATTGGGCGTTTGAAGCTGCAGGTCAAGAAATGAGAGTAATGGGCCAAGATGCTGCTGCATATCAACCTGGACTCTATTTGACTCCCACTCAGGTAAGTGCCAGTCAGTATTGAGAGCTATGAATTATGATTGCCTTTTTTCCTTTTTGATTGGGACAACATCATGCACATTCGTGTTTTCTATAACCTGAAAATACAGAACAGCAGGTTTTAAGTACATGTGGTAGATTTTTCTTGTAATTTGCCTTGGAAGGGAGTCCAAATTATTATATCTCGGCATGGATTAGCCTTAATAGAGAAGAGCATGGGCTGGTATCCCAAGAAATGTTATTATAACTCTCTTTTGTGTCTGCTTGCTCTCCATATATTCTGGAGGATGTCTAAGTCATTGCATTCTATTATTGGACTTAAGGGTCATATGATCATTGTCCATTCCAGTAACTCACAGTAATCTTTTTGAAGAAATCTGGTCTTGTATCAATATTCTAAATTTATATAGCTTTTAGTTAGTTTATAATCTCTTTCTGGTTCTGTTGTCTTTTCATAGAGAGAAGCAGTGGAGGCGCTCATTCAAGAACTTCCAAAGTTCAGGCTCAAGGCTGTTCCAACTGATTGCAGTGAATGTCTCATCTGCCTCGAAGAGTTCTATGTAGGGAACGAGGTAAATATTTTGACTACTCTGCTTTCTATGTGCCACAGTTTTCCCTAGAGAAGGTCTATTCCACTGCAGAAATTGTTGGAACTAGCCCTTCCATGCATAAAAAAACTGTTTTTATTTAGTTTATCGATAGAACTTCTGGTATACTGTAGGTTTTTTACTACTCCAGAAGGGAAAAAATGATGTGCTTCAATCCCAGTGAATATATTCCAACTATTTTAGTTCAGAGCAATTTATTCACAAGACATTTGTCTGCATATTAGACCACCTGTAAAGATGATCATGAGGAAAATTATCACTTTTTTCATATTAGTAGAAGGTTAGTGCTGGTAGTTAAACTTCATGCAAACAATTTTGTTTCATGTTGTCTTTGTGTGATTGGATTTGTTACATGTTAGAGTTGACAAGTCACACTGCATCTGGCTTGAAGAAAATAAAAAGCACTTTTGAATTACCAAAGTTCCTTACTAGTAATATTGCAGGTTCGTGGCCTACCTTGTGCTCATAATTTCCATGTTGAATGTATTGATGAGTGGCTTCGACTGAATGTGAAATGTCCACGGTGTCGCTGCTCAGTCTTCCCTAATCTTGACCTTAGTGCCTTATCTAATCTCCGTGCTGATTCGGAAAGATCTCCTGCCACTGTAACAACCAACCGTTATGTGAGAACTGTGCCTTCCAGCCACAGCTATCTGTTGAGACTGCAGGGTCTGCTGTGGCCTGTCCAATCTGGGAATGCTGGGGATCCCACTGATGCAGATATTGATGTGGAAGCTGCTGAGAATGGAAGTGCACACATGGCAACTGGGGAACGAACAGGTACGGAATCAGTTTCATCAGCTGGACTTGCGCTTGTGGGTCAGTCCACCCAAACTCATCACTAGTCATTTTTTTTTTTTTGGATATTAACCCTGTGCCGAGAAAACCTAGGTTCCACTGAATCTCACTTTAATGAAAACGCCCTGGGCTGTTTTATATATAATACAGAGAAAAGCTAATTGATATTTGTTCATGCTCACTGTCTTAACTGCTGTGTTGCTACATGCTGTGACAGAAAAGAAACCCCATTCACCAATTCATATGGGGTGTTCTGGACACAAAAAAAATCAGTAATGATAACTGTTGCCTTTTTGTTAATGGGAATGGAGCTTGAATTTGCCTTGATAATAACTGTTGCCTTTTTGTTAATGGGAATGGAGCTTGAATTTGCCTTGATAGCCTTGAAAAGTTGTATCTCTCTCTCTACCAGGTGAACAAAAAAATTCATTTTATTTGAGGCAAAAGTAATATTGCGTGGTCCTTAACTGTATAAATATTCAAGTAAAGTGCATGGTTAAGTCAAGATTGTATGCTTAACTTTCAGGCCTGGTAGCTGAGATCAAGAGATCATAATAACATAATCATTCAAATGCCTTTTAATGTTTTTTCCAGCCACTCATTTGATTTGAGTGCAGACAATTATGCGTTCTGTACTTTGTTTGGACTTGTGAAGTCTCCCCATGCTTGGATTCGAACCAGAAAAGATTTGGGACCTATATCCCTTTAATCACAGCCTGCAATATTGCTGCAACTTGCTATTTGCAAGCACTGGAATTGAATCCAAATCTTTTGATGCTTCTTTTGATGTCAAAGTCACGATTACCTCATCAAATTTGTTATCTCCACTTGTGTCTATGGAATTACTGTTCGCTGGGAAATTGGATGCTTTACCTTGCGAAAAATTAATTATAATCTAGTCTTTGCAATTTATCGAAACAAATTAATTAATTCCTATAATATAAAAAATAATTACATGGTTCTTTGATTGATGTTGATCATGCTTGCTAACTTTTAAACTTTTTTTCTATTTTTAAAATGAAAAATCAAAAAAACATGAAATGGATGAAAATGATCAATTTATAAATGAATAAATAACAATTTCTGAAATCACAAAGAGTGATTAATTATCTTAGCTAAACCACAAGGACTAAGTTATAATCAACTCTTAGGCAGATGATGCAAGTAATGGTTTCGTTTAGCAATGGGGGTATAGCTGTGTTGTGCGATCAATATTCGAAGTACCATTCTATATTAAAAATAATTTTTAAAAAATAAAAAAATTCATTCAAATTTTCTATTTGTTTTTATATTTCAAAAATATTTTAAAAAAATTTAATTTTTTATTTATTTTAAGTTAATATTTTTTTATATTTTCAAATTATTTTGATATACTAATGTCAAAAATAATTTTTAAAATAAAAAAAATATATTTTTAAATAAAAAATACTTTAAAAAATAATGAAAAATACTTTTAAAAATATAAACAATATCAAACTCATTAAAGAACATCTTACGTGGAAACATTCCTCCTCGAGCTATTAAACATTAATCCCAAAAAGATTATTCAATACCATAAAAAGAACATCTTTAATGGTTACCTCATTAATTGGCCTACGAGGATTTTCCCAACAAGTTTAGGGAGTAAATCATGTCAGTTAATTTTAGGATCTGAAAAATTAGTCGAGATGTGCGTAAACTGATCCAAATATCCATATTAAATTAAAAACAAAAAAGTTTAGGGAGCAAATCACAAGAACTATTTCGAGGTCCTCATTATATAAAAGAACAAGATGATCTCTATCGGGGAAAATTAATGGGGAAAGCTCATTCCACTGGATAAGACGTTGTTATTTGGAACCAATTTTTTTATTATTATAATTGAATTTAATTATAATATTTAATTTAAATTCATTTTATAAATAAATTAAATTCACATATTTAAAATAAATATAATTTAATTCATTTGTTTTCTATATTACTATCATTATTTTCATTTTATTCCTTTAAATGTTCCTAAAAAAGACAGGTAGATCAGTCTTTTTAAAAATCTAGTTTTAAGATTTAATTTCTGCTATTTAGTATAATAAGTCAGAAGGGTTGGTCCTTGATTTATTTTTATATTATTTTTTAAATTTTATTTGGAACTCAATTCTTGACACTCAAAATGATTTCAAATATAAGATTTCATTAAAACCTCTTAAGTGAATTCAATTCAAATGATTCCAAATATGTCTTTAAGTATTTTACTCTTACCAGTCATACAAAATTAAAAAAAAAATAAGTCTTAACTATCACATATTTAAAAAAATACATAATTTTATAAAATTATGATTGCTAAATATTTTTTACTACAACTAACAAGGATGTAAAATTGATTATATATAATATATAAAAAAATACATTGTTTTTCTTATCTATATTCTAAAATGACAGATATAACAAAATAAACTAAAACGAAAGGGTGAAATTCAGATGGTCAATTACTATAGCTCTAGATTCAATAGCACTATAAATTAGAGTAATAAAAAGATAAATTTGCCCTTATCAACACAAAACGGTGGCCTGGATGTTAGGGCTAGTGAGATCTTTTTTTCCTTTTTATGTATAATAAAAGTATTTAATTCCCTCTAAAATAAAAATAAAAAAGTGAACTGGGGTTTGGGGCTGATTTGGGTTTTCAATTATAAATGCAAAGGAAATTTACTAGGATGCCCTTGTAGTGAAGAAAACAATAACTTTCATCCGGGGTCATTTTAGTCATTTCATATTTTTTAAAAATTAAATGGGTTAAGGGGAAGATCAGTACTTTAATTCATAATAAATATTATTAAAAAAAAAATAATTGATGCGTGTGTCATATATGTTTACGTGTGGGTTATGTCATGGTCTTCAGATGACATGTGCGGTATCGTATGATGTTCGAACACTGACTTTTAAGGCAGTGTCCAAATCATCTTGGCGGCTTCTCAATCACTAAGCCAGTTGTGTCGTTAACAAATTTCTGATTTGACATCGATGATCTTTTTTTTTCTCTTTCCTTCTTAATTATCATGCTTGACCCTTTCTAACCCCTCAGTTTATTTTTCCTTTGAATTTGGTTATTGTTCTTTGCTAATTTTTTTGTGGCCCTTTTGTAAGGGTTTTTTTTTTTCGATCTCATCATTTAATACCAATTTGTCATGGTTGTTTTTTCTACTTTGATCTTCATTCTTTTGGTTTTTAATTTTTTTTCTTGACCTTTTTATGTAATTTTTATTGGTTTTTAATTTCATTGTTCAATCTAAATTTATGATATTTTTTTTTTAATGTAGTCCTTATTATTTTAATTTTTTTTCTTTTGTTAAAGTTATTTTTCTTTTCAATTTCACCATTCAATAAAAATTTTGTAGTTACCTTCTAATTTATTTTTTATTTTGATTTTTATCCTTTGTATTTTTATTTTTATTTTTGGTTTTGGATCCTTTTTTATAATTGATTTTTTTATAATTTCATCTTTCAGTGTTTGATTTTGTTTTTCATATATAGTGCTTCCGGTTTAATGACCTAGGTCATAAATTTGAAAAGTTGATCCGGATTTACATCTTTTTTTTTTTACTTTTTTTAATTTCATTTTTGACATTAGTTTTATTTTAAAAAAATAACTTTGTTGTTTTCTTCAATTTATTTTCTATTAAATTATCTCGATCTTATGACATAAACCGCAGGTTTAGTGAATCAACCTAGCTTGGCTCACCTTATATTACCTAGATTACATGTCTATCATGCTAACTCAGGTTGATTCAGACTATTATTTGTCTTTTTGTTTTTTACATAATTTCATATTTCCCAAGGTTTTTTCATAATTTATTGTAATTATTTTTTATATATTTAATTTTGGTCCGTTTAATATTGTTGTTTATTTTTTTTATCTAATTAAAATAAAATTAATATATTTAACCTAGTCAGGATATAACTCAAGTAATAGAGTTTTTTTTCTTGTTTGAAAATTTACTTGCAACACCTAAACATTAGTTTTTATGAAGAA
>Ga0307511_10003335_pt1 | contig 16518 bp, 14 predicted proteins | sample 13_EM_MG_FD_200266 | JGI IMG/M metagenome (GOLD analysis project Ga0307511, IMG submission 200266) | Populus trichocarpa ectomycorrhiza microbial communities from riparian zone in the Pacific Northwest, United States - 13_EM | ecosystem: Host-associated > Plants > Roots > Unclassified | place... | reverse complement strand
GGGTGACGAGTTCGCCGGTGGTGACGAGGGGCACGGCCTCTCCTGTTCCTTTCAGGGGGCGAGGATCACCGAGCGGGTGAGGTGGCGCGGGCGGTCGGGGTCGAGGTCGCGGTGTGCGGCGACGGCGACCGCGAGGCGCTGGGCGCGGACGAGTTCGGCGAGCGGGTCGAGGCCGCCCTCGATCCACAACCCGCCGGTGGCGCGCACCTGTTGGGCGAGTCCCTCGGGTGCCTCACCGAGCATCCAGGTGGCGGTGCCGAGGGTGGTGATGCTGATCGGGCCGTGCCGGTACTCCATCGCCGGGTAGGCCTCGGTCCAGGACAGGGAGGCCTCGCGCATCTTCAGCCCGGCCTCGTTGGCGAGCCCGACGGTCCAGCCGCGGCCGAGGAAGGTGAACTGCGTGCAGGCGACGAGCTGTTGGGGCAGTTCGGCGGCGAGTGCGGTGCGGGCGTCGGCGACCACGGTGTCGGTGTGCAGGCCCAGGTGGGCGCGGAGCAGGGTGACTGCGGTGGTCGCGAACCGGGTCTGCACCACGGAGCGTTCGTCGGCGAAGTCGAGCACGACGATCTCGTCGGCGGCCGTCATGACAGGGGTGTGCGGGTCGGCGGTGATCGCGGTGGTACGGGTGCGGCCCTTCAACTGCCCGAGGAGTTCCAGCACTTCGGTGGTGGTGCCGGAGCGGGTGAGGGCCAGGACCCGGTCGTACGGGCGGCCGTGCGGGAACTCGGAGGCGGCGAAGGCGTCGGTCTCGCCCTGGCCCGCCCCCTCGCGCAGGGCGGCGACGGCCTGGGCCATGAAGTACGAGGTGCCGCAGCCGACGATCGCGACCCGCTCCCCCGGCGCCGGCAGCACGTCCCGGTAGCCCGGCGCCTCCGATGCGGCGCGTATCCAGCACTCGGGCTGGCTCCTCAGCTCGTCCTCGACATAGGTCATGCCGTTTCCCTCCCCAACGATGCTCGTTCCTGCAAGATATAGCGAGCTTTCGAGCACAATCAAGCAATTGAGGGGAGGTGGTGTGCGCTAGGGTCGCCGGAGAATCGAGGAACGGAGGGTGCGGATGTCGCGCGACGCCCGCTGGAAGGCGCTGCTGGAGCTGCTCGTCGAGCGCGGGCGGCTCGACGTCGAGGAGGCGGCCGCCGACCTCGCGGTGTCGGCCGCCACCATCCGCCGCGACTTCGACCAGCTCGCCGAGCAGCAGATGCTGGTGCGCACCCGGGGCGGCGCCGTGGTGCACGGGGTGTCGTACGAACTGCCGTTGCGCTACAAGACCGCCCGGCACGCCTCCGAGAAGCAGCGCATCGCCAAGGCGGTCGCGGAACTCGTCGCGCCGGGCGAGGCGGTGGGCCTGACCGGTGGCACGACGACCACGGAGGTGGCCCGCGCCCTGGCCGTGCGCGGCGACCTCACTTCCGGAGCCTCCACAAGCTCCGGATCACCGGCGCTGACCATCGTGACCAACGCGCTCAACATCGCCAACGAGCTCGCTGTACGGCCCCAGTTCAAGATCGTGCTGACCGGTGGGGTCGCGCGCCCGCAGTCGTACGAACTCGTCGGGCCGCTCGCGGACGGGGTGCTGTCGCAGATCACCGTCGATGTGGCGGTGCTCGGTGTGGTGGCCTTCGACGTGACACACGGTGCGGCGGCCCACGACGAGGCGGAGGCCGCGATCAACCGGCTGCTGTGCGAGCGCGCCGAGCGGGTGGTCGTCGCGGCCGACTCCAGCAAGCTCGGGCAGCGGGCCTTCGCCCGGATCTGCTCGGCCGAGTCCGTGGACACGCTGGTGACGGACACGGCGGTGGAGCGTGACATGGCAAGGCGGTTCGAGGAGGCGGGGGTTCTGGTCATCTCGGTGTGAACCCGCTTCGCCGGAGCCGGAGTTGCGGGACGCCGGAAGTCGACGTCCCGCACCGGCCAGACAGTTGACGTGGCGTCAGCCGAAGACCTTCACGGCCTGGTAGTACGTCCACGCGGTGCTGTTGCAGGCGGTCGCGGTGGCGCCGCTGTAGGCGGTGCAGACGCGCTTGAGGTCCTCGTAGAAGGCGCTGTCGAGCCGCGACTTGTTGGCGTCGAAGGCGCCTGCGGCCTTGTAGTTGCGGTACCCGAAGTCGTGGCGGGCGCAGGACGTGGCGAAGGGGAAGCCGAAGGGGTTGTCGGGCGAGTCGGAGCAGTAGTCGGTGGACCAGTCGAACTCGTAGGCGGACCAGGCGGTTTGGTTGGCACGGGCCGCGGTCCAGAGGTTGTAGCTGGACGCGCTGGTCTGGGTCCAGCCGGAGAGGACCTGGGGCTTGTCGGCGGGTACGGCGGTGGCGGCTGTCGCGGTCGCCACGACGGCGACCAGGGCCAGAGTCGAGGCGGCGAGACCGGTGGCGAGTCTGCGGTGCATCCAACACCTCCATGAGACCGCGATCCGCCCGTCGGATCGCAGGTTCATGACAAGATGATTTCCGGATCACCCCCTCCTTCACACCGCATGTGCCCCAATGACCCGTTAACTCTCGGATGTGGCAGGAGATCGGGACATGAACCCCACAGGAGCGACCGGCGGCGGGCCGGGGCGGCCGGCTCCGGGGCAGTGAAACCGTCGTGAAACCGCGCTGAATGCGGCCTGCCGCACGCTCTGCGGCATGACTTCAACGACCTCGCACTCACTCGGCATCGCGGCCAAGGGGCTGCGCAAGGCCTACGGGGACAAGACGGTCCTCGACGGCATCGACCTGGCGGTACCGGCCGGCACGGTGTTCGCCCTGCTCGGCCCGAACGGCGCCGGCAAGACCACCGCCGTCAAGATCCTCTCCACCCTCATCGCCGCCGACGCCGGCGAACTGCGCGTCGGCGGCCACGACTTGGCCGTAGAACCGCAGGCCGTACGGGCCGCGATCGGCGTCACCGGGCAGTTCTCCGCCGTCGACGGACTGATCACCGGCGAGGAGAACATGCTCCTCATGGCCGATCTGCACCACCTGCCGAGGAAGGAGGGGCGGCGGGTGGCCGCCGAACTGCTGGCGCGCTTCGACCTCACCGAGGCGGCGAAGAAGCCCGCCTCCACCTACTCCGGCGGCATGAAGCGCCGTCTCGACATCGCGATGACGCTGGTCGGCAGCCCGCGGATCATCTTCCTCGACGAGCCGACGACCGGTCTCGACCCGCGCTCCCGCCACACCATGTGGGGCATCATCCGGGAGCTGGTCTCCGACGGTGTCACCGTCTTCCTCACCACCCAGTACCTGGACGAGGCCGACGAACTCGCCGACCGCATCGCGGTGTTGAACGACGGCAGGATCGCCGCCGAGGGCAGCGCCGAGGAACTCAAGCGGCTCGTCCCGGGCGGACACGTCCGGCTCCGCTTCACCGACCCGGCCGCCTACCAGTCCGCGGCCACCGCCCTGCGCGAGGTCACCCGCGACGACGAGGCGCTGTCACTGCAGATTCCCAGCGACGGCAGCCAGCGCGAACTGCGCGCCGTCCTCGACTGGTTGGACGCCGCCGGCATCGAGGCCGACGAGCTGACCGTGCACACACCCGACCTCGACGACGTGTTCTTCGCCCTCACCGGCGACAGCAAGGTCCCCCACCAGGCCAAGGAGAACGCCCGATGAGCACCCTCGCCCTCGCCGTCCGCGACTCGTCCACGATGCTGCGCCGCAACCTGCTGCACGTCCGGCGCTACCCGTCGATGACCCTGAACCTGCTGCTCACCCCGATCATGCTGCTGCTGCTCTTCGTCTACGTCTTCGGCGGCGTGATGAGCGCGGGCATCGGTGGCGGCGGCGCCGACCGCTCCGACTACATCGCCTATCTCGTCCCGGGCCTCCTGGTGATGACCATCGGCAGCACCGTGATCGGAGCCGCGATCTCCGTCTCCATGGACATGAACGAGGGCCTCATGGCCCGCTTCCGCACGATGGCGGTCTACCGCGGCTCCGTACTCATCGGGCACGTCGTCGGCAGTGTGCTGCAGGTGCTCGCCAGTCTGGTCCTCGTCGGTGCCGTCGCCGTGGCCATCGGCTTCCGGTCCACGGACGCCACGGTCCTGGAGTGGCTGGCGGCCTTCGGGCTGCTCGCGCTGTTCGCCCTGGCGCTCACCTGGATCGCGGTCGGGATGGGCATGGCCAGCCCCAACCCCGAGGCGGCCAGCAACATGGCGACACCGCTGATCCTCCTCCCGCTCATCTCCAGCGCCTTCACCCCGGCCGACACGATGCCGGGCTGGTTCCAGCCGATCGCCGAGTACCAGCCCTTCACCCCGGCCATCGAGACCCTGCGCGGCCTGCTGCTGGGCACCGGGATCGGCAACAACGGGTGGATCGCGCTCGCCTGGTGCGTCGGGCTCACCGTGCTCGGCTACCGCTGGTCGACGGCACAGTTCAACCGCGACCCGAAGTAACCGTCATGACAGCGCGGGCCGCCTCCCGCAGCTCGTCCCGCTCCAGGGCGGCGTACTCCGACACCGCGTCGGCGTACGCCGCCCCGTCGGCGTCCTGGGCCGCCCGCCGGGCGCGGTCCGCCGACATGGTGGGCTGGAAGTCGCGCAGCACCCGCAGCCGTTCGGCGAGCGCGATCAGCCGTACGGCGGAGGCGTCGCCGGAGACGATCCCCGCCATGCCGAGGGCGTGCAACCCCGTCCCGAACACGGGGAGTTCCATGGGCGAGCGGGTCGGCCCCGCGAGCAAAGTCCGCAGGCGCTGCCGCAGCCGGTCGACCACGTCCGTGACGAGCCCGAGCCGGTCGGCGTGCGCGTGTGCCGTCACCGCCGCCGACTGGACCTGCAGCAGCCACCGGTCGAAGAAGGGATCGTCGCTCCCCGTCGAGCCGGCCTCGGGGATGGCCTCCACGTTGCGGCGCCACAGGCCGAGCCCGACCTCCGTCAGCCCGCGGGCGAGCGCGATCTCGGCACGGCCTCCGAAGTCGGGGCTGTAGACGTCGTCCTTGTGCGCGGGGTTGCGCTCCTCCGCCTGCCGCAGCCAGTACTCGGCCTCGTCGGGTTCGCCGCGCTGCAGACAGGCGAGGACGAGGCCCCAGCGGACGCCGATGGAGTCGTGCTCGTCACCGAGGCGCGGCAGCGCCGCGAGCGCCGCCCTGAGACTCTCGTACGCGGCCTCGCCCTGCTCCGTCTGCAGGCACAGCTCGCTCAGCCGGGCGTGCCCCAGGACCTGGAGGAAGGGGTGGTCGACCGGTGCCAGTGCCGCGATGCTGCGCCGGGCGGAGGCGAGCGAGCGGTCGATGTCGTGCTCGTACTCCCACACATAGGTGGCGACGCACTCGGCGATGCCGGCGAGCAACGGCCGCTCGCTGTCGCAGAGTTCGCGCAGCACGCCGTAGTCCGGGGGCAGCATCTCGGGGACCGCGCCCAGCACGGCCGAGATGGCGCGCAGCAGGGTGTCCGGCGGGGCCGGGGGCAGCCGCCGGAGGGTGACGAGCTGGCGTACGACCTGCGGGCCGAAGCCCATGAACAGGCTGGCCGTGCACAACACCGCGGCGGCGCGGGCGACTTCGACGTACTCGGGTTCGGGATGGTAGTGCGACAGCGGCGGGCCGGTGTCCGCTGCGAGCGCGGTGAGGCGGGGGTAGCTGGAGCCGGTCGACCACAGGGCGGCGAGGACCGCGGTGAGGGCGGCGATGGTGGGACAGTCCGTACGGGCCAGGGCATACCGCAGGGCCAGCACGAGGTTGTCCTGCTCGCCCCTGATCCGCTCCCAGGCGGCGCGCGGCTCCGAGCCGAAGAACCAGTCGTGGTACGCGACCCCGAAGTCCCGTGCCCAGAGCAGGAATCGGTCTACGGCGGCCTCGTCCTCGCCCGCCTCGGTACGCCGGGCGGCGCTGAACTCCCGTACGGTCTCCAGCATGCGGAACCGTACGCCCGCCGGGGTGTCGGCGACGGTGAGCAGGGACTGGTCGGCCAGTTGCTCCAGGAGGAACAGCGGGTCCTCGCCGAGGACTTGCTCGGCCGCCTCGGCGAGGAAGCCGCCGGGAAAGACGGAGAGGGTGCGCAGCGCGGCCCGGGCGTCCTCCGCGAGGAGGTTCCAGCTCCACTCCACGACCGCGTGCAGCGTGCGGTGCCGCTCGGGTGCGTCCCGTGCGCCGCCGCGCAGCAGGGCGAACCGGTCGCCGAGACGCCGGGCGATGTCGGGCACCGAGAGGACCCGGACCCGTGCCGCGGCCAGTTCCACGGCGAGTGGCAGCCCGTCGAGGTGGCGGCACAGCTCGGTCACCGCGGCCGGCGGCAGCTCGACACCGGGCCGGGCGGCGCGCGCCCGCTGGGTGAACAGTTCGGCGGAGGTGCCGAGGCCCAGCTCCGGGAGCGCGTACACCGCCTCCGACGTCAGGCCCAGCGGGGCACGGCTGGTGGCCAGCACCCGCAGGTCCTTCGAGGACGAGACGAGGGCCTGCACGAGACCGGAGGCGCCCCGGACGATCTGCTCGCAGTTGTCGAGGACCAGCAGCGCGGGCCCGGTGCCGAGCACACCGAGGATGCCGGCCACCGGGTCGCCGGCGGCGGGCCCACTCATGCCGCCCGCGCCGAGCGCGGAGGCCACCTCGGCGGCCACGTCCGTGTCGGCCGTGACACCGGCGAGCGGCACGAAGTACACGACGCGCTGTTCGGCCCTACGGCTGACGGCGTGCGCGAGCCTGGTCTTGCCGAGGCCGCCGGGGCCCACGACCGTGACGGCGCGGGAGGTGCGCAGCGCCCGCTCGACGGCCGCGATGTCCTCGTCCCGGCCCAGCAGCGGGTTCGGTTCGTGCGGCACTCCGTGTCTGACCACCGGTGCCTCGCCGTTCAGCAACTCCTTGTGCACGGACTTGAGTCCGGCGCCGGGGTCCGTGCCGAGGTCGTCGCGGAGTTCCCTGCGGTACGCCTCGTAGCGCATCAGCGCGGCGGACGGGCCCGCCGACGCGGCCTCGCCGCGCAGCAGTTCGGCGAGTACCTCCTCGTCGCGCGGATGCTCCGCGGCGGCCGCGGCGAGCGGGCCGGCCGCCTCCGCGTGCCGGCCCAGGCGGGCGAGCGCGAGTGCCCGCGCGCGGACGAGCGTGGCGTGGACGGGGGCGCGCTCGGCGCGCAGTACGGCCACCGGGTCGGCGCTGTCGGGGTCCCCGTCGGGGGTGCCCTCCCACAGGGCGAGTCCGGCCTCGGCGGCGGCCAGCGCTGCCGCGTGGTCCCCGGCCCTGGACCGGTCGGCGCCGGCCGTGGCGTGCAGCAGCAGGGCGGAGCTGTCGACCTGGTCCTCGGCGAGGGTGAGCCGGTAGCCGGTCGGGGTGCTGGCGATGACCTCGGCGCCCAACTGCGCCCGGGCCCGGGACACAAGGACCTGGACCGCCTTGCCCGGCCGTTCCGGCAACTCGTCCGGCCACAGCCCCGCGACCAGCCGCTCGGTGCTGCAGCCGGTGCGCAGGTCGCCGGCGAGCAGCGCGAGGAGCCCGCGGAGCCGGGGCGCGGTGACTTCCTGTCCGCGGTGGGCGACGCGGGGCAGCAGGGTCAGATCGGTGGTCACCCGTGCAGGTTAACCAAGGTCGGGGCGTCGCGACTCCTGCTGTCCGAACACCCATGTCGACAGCGGCAGTTCACGTCAGCGGGTGGGTGTGAGGGGCAGGTCGTCCGTGAAGGCGTTGACGGGTTGGGCGATGCTCCGGGTGCCGTGGACGTCGAGGGCCGCCGCCGCGGACTTCGTGCCGAGGGCGCCCTGGGTGTGCCAGGTTCCGGTGACGGCCAGCCAGGTGTTGGCGGGCGGGGCGGGGGTGCCGTACATCCGGATCTTGACCGTCTGCGCGTCCGCCGCGCAGCAGGTGAAGATGATCCGGGTCAGGTCCCAGGCACCGCCATGTCCCGGTGTCACGAAGCCGGTCATCTCGACGGTACGGCCCCGGATGGCGCGTTCCTTGTCCTGCTGGACCCGGGTGGTGAAGTCCGTGAGGGTCATCGGGAGGGGTGAGGTCGCGGGCAGTGCGGCGAACCCCTTCTGTTGCTTGACGGTCTCGCGGCCGGCGTGCGCGGCCGTGTAGGCGCCGAGGGCGGGTGGGGCGTAGAGGAGGAGGCTGAGCGCGGGGAGGAAGAGGAGCCAGGCGATGCGGGGTGCGGTGGAGTGGTCGTGCCCGTGGGCGTGGTCGTGGTCCTCCTTGCCACCGGTGTCGCGGTCGAACGCCGCGTGGGCCAGGCCCAGGAGCAGCAGGAGGACGCCGGAGATGATCAGCAGCGGGCGCAGACCTTCCTTGACGTAGCGCAGGTAGAGGTCGGTGAAGAGGGCGGTGTGCAGCAGGCCCAGGCCGGTCAGGATCAGGAGTGTGATCTGTGCGGTGCGCTTCACAGCAGGGCGCCTCCGATCAGGACGCCGGCGGCCACGGCCACGACGGTGGTCGCGGTGGAGAAGCGCACCGCGAACGCCCGGCCGAAGGTGCCGGCCTGAAGGGCGATCAGCTTGAGGTCCACCATGGGGCCGACGACCATGAAAGCCAGCCGGGCTGTGGGTGAGAAGCCTGTGAGCGAGGCCGCTACAAAGGCATCGGCCTCGGAGCAGACCGCGAGGACGACGGCGAGTGCGGCCAGGAACAGCACGGACAGCCAGGGCGATCCGGAGAAGGTGTCGAGGACGGAGCGCGGGACGGTCACGTTGAAGGTGGCCGCGGCCATCGCGCCCAGTACGAGGAAGCCGCCCGCGTGCAGGAAGTCGTGCTGGAAGCCGAGCCGGAACTCGGTGAAGCGGCTGTGACCGTGCTGGTGTCCGGTGTGCCGGACGACCGGACGCAGCCACTCCGCGCGGCCGAGCCAGAGCCAGAGCCAGCCCATGACGGCGGCGGTGGCGAGCGAGGCGAGGAGCCGGGCCAGCACCATGGCGGGGCTGCCGGGGAAGGCGACGGCGGTGGCGGTCAGCACGATCGGGTTGATCGCGGGCGCCGAGAGCAGGAACGCGAACGCGGCGGCGGGGGTGACGCCCCGGCGGATCAGGCTGTTGGCGACCGGCACGGACGCGCATTCGCAGCCCGGCAGGACGGCTCCGGCAAGGCCGGCCACGGGGACGGCGAGCACGGCACGCTTGGGCAGCACCTTGGTGAACAGGTCGGCCGGCACGAAGGCGTTGATGGCCCCGGACAGGGCGGTGCCGAGGAGCAGGAAGGGCAGCGCCTGCACGGTGATGGCCAGGCAGACGGTGCGCCAGGCGGCCACGGCGGGGCCGTTCAGCCACGGTGTGCCCGACAGCACGAGGGCGGCGATCGCCAGACCGAGGGCGGTGACGGCCGCCGTCGCGGGTGGGGGTCTGCGCGGGAGGCGGCGGCGCCGTCGCTCGGGTGGGTGGACGGCGGCCGGGGCCACCGCCTCCGTCACATCAAGCAGCTCATCCGTTTTTGGCATATTTGCTCCGAATGTCTGATGTTGCGACAGAACATAGTACGGTTCTCGCGTGATCAGCCGACTGTCCGTCACGATCGTCCGCGCGTGTCTGCGCGAGGGCGCCGGCGGAAGCCCCACCGCGGTGCTGGACGAGGTGCCGTTGAGCGACGACGAGCGGCGTCGGGTGCCGGTCCGCGCGGGGACTTCGCACGCCGTCTTCGTCTCGGTGCGCGGGTCCGGGGTGTCGCTCCGCTTCTTCACCGCCGAGGGCGAACTGCCCGCGTGCGGCCACGGTACGGTCGCCGCCCTGGCCTACCTCGCGGACCGTGCCGGAGGCGCCGAGTACCGGGCCTCCCTCGACGCGGCGGGGCGTTCCTTCGCCGGGTGGGCCGTACGGGAGGGGGCACGGTTCCGCGCCGACTTCGAGCCGGGTCCCGTCGAGTTGCGCGAGCCGACCGCCGAGGAGTGCGCACTCGTCCTGCCCACGCTGGGCGTCACCTCGGACACGCTCGCTCCAGGTGCTCGCGTGGCCTCGGTGGGGCGGGCGCGCCTGCTCGTCCCGGTCGCGTCGCGCTCCGCGCTCGCCGCGCTCGCCCCGGACTTCGGACAACTCCGGTCGGCCTGCGACCGGTTCGGACTCCTCGGCTGCTACGTCTACTCGGTGCCCGAGCGCTCCGGTCGGATCGCGGCACGCATGTTCGCGCCGTCGATCGGCGTCCCGGAGGACATCGCGAACGCCAACAGCACCGCCTGCCTCGCCGCCGACCTGGCCGAACGGGGCATCACCGAGATCGCCGTCGACATGGGCGACTCCCTGGGCCGCCCGGCCACGATCACCGCGAGCGCGCGACCCGTGCTGCGGCTGGGCGGCGTCGCGGAAGTCGCCGGTGTCGTGCGGGAGTTGAGCGTCTAGCGGGCCCGGACCCGCTCCAGTACGTCACGGATCAGGTCGGCGCTGATCGTGAAGTGGCCGCGGGCGATCTCCTCGGCGCGTTCGGGCTCGCCCGCCGCGATGGCCTCGTACAGGGCCTTGTGGTCCTCGCCGCCCTGGTGGAAGTGGGTCTGTTCGCCCCTGCCCCAGGGTTCGACGGGGAAGCCGAGGCTGATGCGGGCCAGCAGGTCCTGGCTGAGCATGACGATCTGGGGGTTGCCCGTGGCGGCGCGGACGGCCTGGTGGAAGGCGCTGTCCGCGGTGTGCGCGTCGCGTGGAGTGCTCGCGGAGAGGTAGGCGGACAGGGCATCCCGCATGGGGTCGAGGTCCTTCGGGCCCCGGCGCCGGGCGGCCGTCGCGGCCACCATGCCCTCGACCAGGCCGCGCAGGTCGAAGAGTTGCTCGAACTCCTCCCAGCGGGGCAGCAGGGTGTGCCGGACGGCGGCGGCCGTCGACTCGGTCCAGCTGTCGCGGACGTAGGTGCCGCCGTTGCGGCCGCGGCGGATCTCGACGACGCCGACGGCCTGGAGGCGGGCGACCGCCTCGCGCACGGTGGGGCGGCTGACCCGGAGCAGACCGGTGAGTTCGCGCTCGGCGGGCAGGCGTTCGCCCGGCAGGAAGTCGCCGACGGCGATCGCGGTGAGCAGCCGGTCGGACACCTCGTCGACCGCCGAGGCCACCCGTACCGGGCGCAGTGCCGAGGACGGGGAGCCGCCGAGGAGGACACGGTCGAGGACGCGTGAGAACTCGTCCCCGGCCTCGGATGCCTCAGGTACGGATGTCAGCTGTCCTCCCCCTTCAATGCCGCTGCTGTAAACGCGGGCGGGCCACGTGAACTCGCCGTTACGTCTTGCCCAGCCCCCGCTAAAAGGTCTTGTGCGCTGACCTTTTACCCAATCACTATCGCAGCCATCCGTCACATCCTTTTCGTTTCAGCCAGAGGCCAGGCCCGGAATCCGGCCTGGCGGACGGCCCGCCTGGGAGGCCCTCGCGTGGCGATTCCCGAACCGAATCACACCGGCACCGTCGACTTCAACGGCCATTCCACCTGGTACCGGATCACCGGCGAAGCCGGCCGGACCCCCCTGGTCGTCCTGCACGGCGGACCCGGCGCCGGTCACCACTACACCCTCAGCATCGCGGGCATCGCCGAGCAGGGACGCCCCGTGGTGCACTACGACCAGCTCGGCACCGGGCTGTCCACCCATCTGCCCGACGAGGGCGCCGACTTCTGGACCGTCCAGCTCTTCCTCGACGAACTGGACAATCTCCTCAAGGAGTTGGGCATCGCCGATGCCTATCACCTCCTCGGGCAGTCCTGGGGCGGCATGCTCGCCGCCGAGCACGCGGTACGCCGGCCGGCCGGGCTGCGCGGCCTGGTCATCGCCAACTCCCCCGCGTCCATGGAGCTGTGGCTCGCGGCGGCGGCCGAACTGCGCGGTCAACTGCCGCCCGAGGTCCAGCACACCCTGCTCGCCCACGAGGCGGCCGGAACCACCGACCACCCCGACTACCTCGCCGCCGAGCAGGTCTTCAACGAACGCCATGTGTGCCGCCTGACCCCCAACCCGCCCGAGGTGCAGGCGACTTGGGAGAACATCGCGGCCGATCCGACCGTGTACCACACGATGAACGGGCCGAACGAGTTCCACGTCGTGGGAACACTGAAGAACTGGTCCGTGGTCGACCGGCTGCATCTGGTCGAGGCACCGACCCTGCTGGTGTCCGGACGGTACGACGAGGCGACTCCCGAGACGCTGCGCCCTTTCGCCGACCACATCCCCGACGTGCGCTGGCACATGTTCGAGCACTCCAGCCACATGCCGCACGTCGAGGAGGAAGAGCTCTACCTCCGGGTCGTGGGCACCTTCCTCGACTCCACCGACTGAGCCTTCGGCCCATCCCGGCCCACCAACAGCCGTTCCCCCGACGGGAGTTCCCTGGATGTCCCGCACCACGAGACGGAGCGCGTTCGCCGCCGCCACCGTCGCCCTCGCCCTGACCACCGCCGCCTGTTCGTCCTCCGACGACAGCTCCTCCTCCGGCCCGACCACGTCCTCGTCGGCGTCCGGCTCTTCCGCCTTCCTGCCGCAGCACAAGGGCGGCACGCTGAAGTTGGTCGCCCACGCGGCGGCGGGCAGCTTCGATCCGCAGGTCAACTACACGCTCCAGTACTGGCAGTTGTACCAGTCGATGTACGACGGGCTGCTGTCGTTCAAGAAGGTCGGCGGCCAGTCCTCGTTCACGGTCGTCCCGGACCTGGCCGCGGCGATGCCGAAGGTCACCAACGGCGGGAAGACGTACACCTTCACGCTCCGCAAGGGCATCACCTTCTCCAACGGCAAGGCGCTGACCACCGACGACGTGGTGGCGTCCTTCCAGCGCATCTTCAAGGTCTCCAGCCCCACCGCGGGCACCTTCTACAACGGCATCGTCGGCGCCACCGCCTGTCTGAAGACACCCGCGTCCTGCACGCTCAAGGGCGGCGTGATCGGTGACGCGACGGCGAACACGGTCACCGTCAACCTCACCGCGCCGGACTCGGAGTTCCCGTACAAACTGGCCGTCCCGCACGCCAGCATCGTGCCGAAGGACTCGCCGACGAAGGACGCGGGCACGAAGCCGCTGCCGACGACGGGCCCGTACATGGCGGCCTCCTACGACCCGAACCGCGAGCTGAAGCTGGTGCGCAACCCGCACTTCGAGGAGTGGTCGCGGGAGGCCGAGCCGCAGGGGTACCCGGACCAGATCGACTACACCTTCGGGCAGACCGTCGAGTCCGAGGTCACCGCCGTCGAGAACGGCCAGGCGGACTGGATGTACGACCCGCCGCCCGCCGACCGCCTCAACGAGATCGGCACCAAGTACACCGCCCAGGCACATGTGAACCCGCTGACCGCCTTCTGGTACGCGACACTCAACGTCAACATGGCCCCGTTCAACAACAAGTTGGCGCGCCAAGCCATCAACTGGGCCGTGGACCGCTCCGCCGTGGTGCGGCTGTACGGCGGCACCAACCTCGCCTCCCCCGCGTGCACGATCCTGCCGCCGGGCTTCCCCGGGCACGTCGACTCCTGCGACTACACCAAGGGCGGCGGCAAGACCTGGACGGCCGCGGACCTCGCCACGGCCAAGGCGCTGGTGAAGCAGTCCGGTACGGCCGGGCAGGAGGTCGGCATCGTCGTGCAGGACGACGACGTCAACAAGTCGATCGGGCAGTACCTGCAGAGCCTGCTCACCCAGCTCGGCTACAAGGCGACGCTCAAGCCGCTGTCGGGGAACATCCAGTTCACGTACATCCAGAACACGAAGAACAAGGTCCAGCTCGCCCTGACGTCCTGGTACCAGGACTACCCGGCGGCCTCCGACTTCCTCAACGTGCTGTTCTCCTGCGCCGCGTTCCACCCGGGAAGCGACTCCAGCATCAACATCTCGGGCTTCTGCGACAAGGGCGTAGACGCGAAGATGCAGACCGCGCTGAAGACCGCGCAGACCGACCCGACGGCCGCCAACACCCAGTGGGGCGCGATCGATCAGGCGATCATGCGGCAGTCGCCTGTCGTCCCGCTGATCAACCCGAAGATCATCGACTTCACGTCGAAGCGGTTGGGCAACTACCAGTTCAGCAAGCAGTTCTACATGCTCGTCGGCCAGACATGGGTCAAGTGAGCACCGCCGCAACCGAGTTGGCCACCCCGGAGGCCCGGCGCTCGCCGGGCCCCTGGCGGACGGCCGGCGCCGACCTGCTGCGCAACAGGTCGGCGTCGGCCGCGGCCGTCGTCCTCTTCCTTGTCGTCCTGGCGACCCTGTGCGCACCGCTGTACGCGCACCACATCGCCCACACCGACCCCTTCCAGTCCCATGTCTCCGGCACCACGGTCGTCGACGGGAAGACCGTGCCGGTGCTCACCCCGAGCAGCACCGGCCTCGGCCTCGGCGTCACCCCGATCGGCCCGACCTGGGACCCCGCCCACTACTTCCTCGGCGCCGACAACCAGGGGCGCGACGTCATGGCCCGGCTGCTCTACGGCGGCCGGACGAGCCTGTTCATCGGGTTCACGGCGGCACTGCTCACCTGCGCCCTCGGCACGGTCGTCGGAGTCGTCGCCGGGTACGCGGGCGGTGTCGTCGACGCCGTCATCTCCCGTGTCCTGGACGTCATTTGGGCCTTCCCGGTGTACCTGCTCGCGATCTGCCTCTCGGTCGTCCTGCTCACCGACGGGCTGCACCTCGGCCCGCTCACCGTCGAGGCGGGAAGTCTCTGGCTGCCCGTCGCGATCATCGCGGCGATCTATGTCCCGTACATAGCCCGGCCGTTGCGCGGTCAGGTGCTGGTGCTGCGCAACAAGGAGTACATCCAGGCGGCCGTCGGCTCGGGGGCGCCGACCGTGCGCATCCTGCGCCGCGAGGTGCTGCCGAACGTGCTGCCCACGGCGATCGTGTTCGTCCCGCTGATGACCGCGCTGGCCATGCTGACCGAGTCGGCGCTGTCCTTCCTGTCGGTCGGGGTCCAGCCGCCGGACGCCAGTTGGGGCACGATCATCGAGGACGGCCTCGGGCTCCTCTACACCCGGCCCGCCGTGACGATCGCGCCCGGCCTGCTGATCGCGCTGACCACGGCGGCGCTCAACGTCCTCGGCGACGGGGTACGCGACGCGCTCGACCCGGGCGCCCGGCTGCGCGGAGGGGTGTGAGCGCCATGCTCCGGTTCATCGTGAAGCGCTTCGCGTCCGCCCTGCTGGTGATGTTCGCGATCAGTGTCCTGGTCTTCCTGATCTTCTTCGCCACACCGGGAGTCGACCCCGCCGCCCGCATCGCGGGCCGCAACGCCGACCCGGCGACGCTCGCCCAGGTCCGGCACTCCTTCGGCCTCGACCGCCCCATGCCCGTCCGCTACCTGCTGATGATGCGGCACCTGCTGATCGACCGGGACCTGGAGTCGTTCGTCAACCGCGGCTCCCGCGTCATCCCGCAGATCGTGCAGGCCACCCCGGTGACCCTGTCGCTCGTCGTCGGCGCGGCGCTGATCTGGATGACGGCGGGCATCGTCATGGGCACGGCAGCGGCGGCCCTGCGCGGCAAGGCGGCCGACCCGCTGATCATGCTCGTCGGCGTGGTCGGGGTCTCGCTGCCGGCCTACTGGCTCGGCGAGGTCGTCAACCTCATCACCCAGAAGCAGCTGCACAGTTCGGTGTTCTCCTGGGTGCCGCCGCCGGGTTACGTCGGTCTCGACCACCCCGGACAGTGGGCCCTGCACCTCCTCTTCCCCTGGCTGACCCTCGCGCTGCTCTACGCCGGGATCTACGCCCGGCTGCTGCGCGGCGAGGTCGTCACCGCACTGAACGAGGACTACGTCCGCACCGCGCGCGCCAAAGGTCTCTCCGAGCGGCGCATCCTGATCCGCCACGCCCTGCGCTGCTCGCTGATCCCGATCGTGTCGCTGTTCGGCCTGGACTTCGGTGCACTGGTGGGCGGCGCCGCACTGCTCACCGAGGTGGTGTTCGGCCTCCCCGGCATCGGCAAGCTCACCTTCGACGCCCTCCAGAACCTGGACCTGCCCGTGATCATGGGCACGGTCCTGTACGCGGCGTTCTTCGTGGTCCTCGCCAACGCCCTGGTGGACATCCTGTACGCCCGACTCGACCCGAGGGCCCGCCATGCCTGACCAACCCCTGCTGGACGTACGCGACTTGAGGGTGTCCTTCCGCACCCGCCGAGGCTCCGTCACCGTGGTCGACGGCCTGTCCTTCTCGGTGTCGCCCGGTGAGATCCTGGGCGTGGTGGGCGAGTCGGGCTCCGGCAAGAGCGTCTCGATGCTCGCCGTACTGCGCCTGCTCACCAGCCCGAACGTGACGGTCGAGGGCGAAGTCCGTTTCCGTGGCCGGGACTTGCTCGCCCTCCCCGACAAGGAGATGCGGGCGGTACGGGGCCGGGAGATCGCCATGGTCTTCCAGGACCCGATGACCGCGCTCACCCCCGTGTACACCGTGGGCTGGCAGATCGCCGAGCAGATCCGGGCGCACGAGAAGGTGTCCCGCAAGGAGGCACACGCACGTGCCGTCCGGCTGCTCTCCGACGTCGGCATCCCTGACGCGGCCTCCCGCGCGAACGCCTACCCGCACGAGTTCTCCGGCGGCATGCGGCAGCGCGCGGTCATCGCGATGGCCCTCTCCTGCGGCCCCGCCCTGCTGATCGCCGACGAACCGACCACGGCGCTGGACGTCACCGTCCAAGCCCAAATACTGGACTTGATGCGGGAGTTGAACGC
>Ga0307511_10003334_pt1 | contig 16524 bp, 13 predicted proteins | sample 13_EM_MG_FD_200266 | JGI IMG/M metagenome (GOLD analysis project Ga0307511, IMG submission 200266) | Populus trichocarpa ectomycorrhiza microbial communities from riparian zone in the Pacific Northwest, United States - 13_EM | ecosystem: Host-associated > Plants > Roots > Unclassified | place... | reverse complement strand
AAGGGTGAGGCAGATGGCCGAAGGGGTGGGGAATAAGGAAGGAGAGGGGAATAAGGAAGGAGAGGAAGGAGAGGGGAGGAGCGGCACGATATGAAGCAGAGGAGCGTTAAGTGTGGAGGTGGTGCTGGAATAAGGGAGGGGAGGCTGGTTGTTGGCGATGATGAAGCTATAGTACAAATGAGGGACCCACCTGTCATAGGGGGCGGCTTGGCCGCTTTCCTATACACTTACATCCTATACATAGTTATTCTTTTTCTCATACTTGGACAGAGGAGACAGGTTCCATCCCTAATACATGTCACTGACCTTTTCTGTCCAACATGCTAAGAGGTTTGGTTTCGTCAATTTATTTTACTTCAAGCCCACGTACTCCGCTCTTTTGTATATAACTAATAGTGCTAGAACTAGCTACAAGTAATGGTTTTTTTCTTAAAGTAAACCTGATTCGGATTTGAGTCTCTGCCATCCCAAACATCAAAAGTGGATTGCTTCGCTCGTCCAGATCTTGTTCTCACCTGGGCTTAAGAGAATAGATGTAAAGGTCAAGCTCAATAGGCTGAGTTAAGAGAAAATATGTTTCGCAATGAGGAAATTCTATGTTCTGAGTCATACATATCACATGAGAAATTTCTATTGGCCCACTAACCCACACAACTCCTCCGCTATTATAATGTATCTGCACGGCTTAATGACTGACCAATGATATGAATCCCTCAGAAGCGACGTATCCCAACCAATGAATGGTATTGCTCTGTAGGTGGCTCATATCTACCTCTCGTCCGCTTATGTATTTGTTTACTGGTATACCCTTATCTGATGGATATACAATGTTATTGTCTCCATGTTTCAGAGCCAAACTTCCAATACTAGCGGCTACCCAGCACAGGGTTAATACTTCTGGAAGTTTCAGAGGAGGGTTGCATGCTCTCGTGCAGGCATTAAACACCGTACGAAAGCCCAATGGGTAGGAAAATAATATAGGGAATATGGCCAATTATCCAACTCACTTTGCCCATTAGTATCCTACCCTCAGAATCCGTGAAGCTTTGATGTTGATGCTCAACCTTGACCCCGAGATGCGAGTCGTTCGACCGTTTGGCATTACTCTGGTTTTATACTGACTCTCGCGTGGGTAGCATGTGGATGTACTGGCACATTATTATAATACTGTGTTACTCCCCGGTAATTAGCACCCCCACTTGTCCGACTACTCTGCTAGGAGTATACTGTAAATATATATTCATAGCCGGGACTGGTAGTAAGTTAGAGGGGTATTGTCTCTAGAGCATGTTGCGCAATAGGCCATGGACGTAATGTCTCTAACTGCACGAGCGACTGAATGCAGAGCTCTCGGTCTCAGCTATCCGGGAGGACAACACAGACTGAGTTTGCCAAATGGTTACACAAACGGTTTAGCAAGAAGACTAATAAATAAGCAGTGTCACGCATGTATTCAGTGGAATAGATTAATAGAGTGGCCTATAAATTGCGCTGATATTGCATGTAGTTATATCTATACAGGATTGCATTGCCTGTAGTTGTCACGGCAAGACTGAGCAGGTGTGTAAAGTGCGCTTATATATACATGAAGGGCCAAGCATTCATCGGCTGTTATTGAACACAGCCGATGGCTAGTGGCTAATACAAACGGTGGAAAGAGCTCCGAACGGAGGGAACTCTACCGTGGAGAGACACAACCCGGTCGAAGGGACCAATATGAAGGCACTCCACAGCTAACGTGGGGATATGCACTTTTTATGACCGGCTCTGAGAACCCGTCACACGCAGTCTTGGGGTTCCGTAGGGTAAAGGAAGCGGCGGGCACTGCTTAACACGTTTCCGATGACTTGTAATAGCGTACAAGAGCCGATGCAGTAAAACCACACCGCAAAAAACCGTAAAGCGTATGATAACCGTGTGTCTCCTCTCTCATGTTCTGTCCAAAATGATCGCACCCGCACAACGACTTAAAACTACCTTCGCGGGCCATATCACATGACCCGGAAAAACCAACTATTCTTAACCGACACCAACATGACCGATTCCTATTTGAGTGTCGTGCCAAGCTTTCCTTAGCACGACACTCACTTGCCCAAATCGGCCCTGGCTCAACCCTCGTGCATACCCAGTCGCACATATCCAAATAAAATAATAAAAAACATAAAAAAAAACATCAAAAGATAAAAAAATAAAATTAAAAATTAAAAAAATAAAATTAAAAAAAGGAACCATTTCCCCCATATCCGTCCTCTCATATAACAATTGACGTCCTCGTCAATACCTGCAATCCCATATATACTTAAAATAAAAATAAAAATAAAAAAAATAACATCAAAAGAAACCCTATCCCTATTCCTTTCACCCTTGATCCCTCTACCCTTAGGGTAGCAACCACATGTGCTATTAACAGAACTCACGTGGCCCAACACACCTCTAAAAGTGCATCACTTAGAAAATAGTCCAAGGTACCCCGACCTCAACCAGGGTTTCTCTCACCTTTTGATTGTTCATTAGTTAATATTAACAAAGCTAAGCTTCATACCTGTATGAAGTGTATGTATGTACCAGCCGTATACAAGCCTATATTTCCCTCAGTTGACCTGTACTTATTGAACTGTGGCCGCTCAAGTTGGGTTGAAGAAACCATGTGTAGTATGCTAGAGCAATGTAAAGCGATTTGGCTAATTTGGGATGCTCGACTTGTAGGTGACACATCTGTATATGTATTATCTCGAGCACTACTACTTACAGAACGTCCACCGTACAGGTTCCAAAATGGTGACCATATCCTGATGCTTCCTCCCATTGCTTTAATCGAACCCAAGCCATCTCCACTGTAGTACCTTGCAAATATCTACCTCAAATCTATTCCGGGGGAACACGGTTGTGGCTTTATATACTCTCAGGGGAAGCCATACCAGGAGTGCCGTATTAATTAGTGGCCAAGAGGGCTGCAGGGTTATTGTCTACAGTCGCAAGAACCGAAGAGCGACTGACTCAATCAATGAGATATTCTAGGGCCTTTGCCATCAGAAAAATTGTCGGGTCAAATTAAATTGCTTATCATATAGAATAGGCATTTCCCTTTGTACACCACAATTTTCAATTCTCGAAAATTAGGGCGAAGCCAAGCCGTCATGTCTTACCAACATGATTATGACTAGTCTCGATCATAACTGTCACCGACCTCTGTGTCGCTACCTACCGGTACATTGCAAATCGAAAACACCACAATATCAGAATTGGCTTAGTTTTAAGCTACTGATAGCGAGCTACTTTCAATTGACTGAATGGCTTTCCCATCTATATCGCAAATTTTATGCTCTATTTGAAACTAAAGGGATGATGTATCGCTGAGGTCACACCCATGGATGTGTAATCAACTCCATCTGTTTAGTACATTCTACCGAAGATGAGGCTCTGCACACAGTCCAAAACAACACAAAAACACGATAACAAACCCAGCTTCCTACTCTATCTATTCCGTCTCGTCTATTACCCACACGTACACGGTTTCTTCCACCCTTTTCTCCATGGCCTTGCTGGACACGGGTCCGCTCATGTCACACTCATACTCAAACTTTATACATGGTGGTACCTCCCACACCGCCGGCGCTTATAACGTCACGCCTCCCAATACATGTAAAGTGACCCACCAGTTTTGGGGTTCAAGCGACGAACGCGACTAATCATTAGTTTACACCAAACCCCACCGCAGAAGGGTGCCCTTCCCCGTTCCTCCACAATCACCCACATTACTTCATGGTGCCACAACAAATGCCTCTTGTTATTGCTCCAGTGATTGCTCCGGTGATTCCCACTAGAAATGGTCGTGTATTACCACTGTTGGCTCCGATAGACGAGGAGGAGGAGCAGGAACGCATCAAAATACTACCGATCCTTTTACCAACCTCACTGTACTTGTTCAGCAAACTAACTTGATTTGCAACAGAGATGATTGACTACACTCACCTCCCATCCAGGCATATTCCAGACCATCGTCCAAAGTTCGCCTGCATCCCCCGACACCGATCCAGACCCGCCGCGGAGTTGTCGTAGGGGTGGCTTCGCGCAATGCCTTCCTTCGCTTCTCCATCGCGCGGAGCTATGACTACTTAATCGCCGGGACCAGGTACATATGGCGATACTTGTGCACAGTCCCGAGGTTATTCCGAAGCAATATTTGCTTCCACAAGACAAAGGTAGAGGGGAGATTTCTTCTGAAAAAGCACGCAAGGATGCTGAAGTGGCAGACGACATGGTTGATGGAAGGAGTTTTGAGGAGGAGGCTATAAGGAGGTGGGCTGGGGGAGAGGAGGGGAAGGAGCAGGTAGTGGAAGAGTTGAAAAAGGGCATGACAAATAAATTAGTGGAAGCAGATGAGAAGGGGGGATTGGTACCGCCGTTGTTACATCCGCTGGATGGGAGGATTTATGTTTTTAAGAGGAAAGAAGACGAGGAAGAGGAGGTTCAGATAGTTTCCCTACGGGGGTCTTGCCCAAATGGAGGTGAAAATGAGGAGGCACCGGCAGGGAAAAGGAAGAGGAAGGTGGAAGGTGATATATCCGGTTATGATAGTTCAGGGGGATCATGGAGCGGGTTTACCTACTGTGGCACAGGAATCAGACACAAAAGTAACAAAGAGGGCCCCACTACCGACAACCCAAATATTTCACTAATACACCTCCAAAACCCAAACCCAAATCATACCAATGATTCGTCGGTGGAAATCTTTAGCGACTCATCACCGACGTCCTCCACCGAGGAAGACGATGAACCCGACCGCTCCTCCCAGCTCCCGTGCATTAATGAAACCACCTTCCTCCACAGCAACCTCTATACTTCTTCCACGCCGCCCACCCAGCCACCCCTCATGCCCTTACCATCAGCATCTCCGACCTTTACGGCCCCCTCCCCACTCCTTCCACCTTCCCTATTATCCCGCTTGCCCCACGACCCCACGCCTACCAGAAAATTACCTTGGACCTGGAAGAGCTCGCAGAGCATTATTGCTGATGACATTTTATATAAGATGAGGCTGGGGAGGGCGGGGGAGAAGGCGGCCAAAATTCTAGATGGCGAGTGAGTTGGGTGAGTGACGAAGAGGGAGGAGGATAGGAATATGGTTAGGATGGAGGAGGAGAGGAGAGAGGCACGAGGGAAGGGTGAGAAGGGACAGGGGGGTCTGAGACAACGTCTCGGGAGGAAATGAGAGAGGGGCATGGAATGGAAGGAAAAGACGGAGGGGGTATAGTAGAGTTTAAGCCCAGGGGTGGGCATTTCCCGTTTGCAGCGCGTTTCCTTGTTACTACTGGTTACATTCTGGTGCTGGATATGTGTATGTTGAGTTCACAAAAATAAAAACGTTCAATGTACCCAAGTGCGCAGAGTACGGAGGGCCAACGGCAAGACAAGGCATGTGGGGAGTAGAGCTGGGGAAAGATGTAGATTGCATCCGTTACCTATTTTCTCCTTCATTTCCTCTGGAAACCAATATGTTGGTAATAATGAATAACAACGAATAACATTTTATAGAAATATAATGATTTGACGTTTGGACTCGGTTCATTCAGAGAATAGTAATAGTAGGAAATGGCTGATAGGCCCAAAGAAGCACCCATCAGCCTGCATGACCCCGTTCAGTGTGCCGTATAAATCCTGCATCCTAGAATACCTATAAACTTCAAAACCTCCACCTACAACCCATATGAACTGCACGATCAAACATTCTAACTGGCACTGGAAGTATACAGGGACCTTGGGTTATAGAGGCTACATAAAGGATATAGTGTTATACTTGTTAGGCTCCGAAATGAATGAATGGTGCCCAGTACATCGGTTGCGAAGGCTTCTGTTACATCAATCCCAGAATTGCATTCTGGTAAGATATTGCGACATCATCTGTCTTACTAAGGGTGAAATAGAAATGGGCTGCCATCTTGTGACACGCCTCATCCTGTGCCGGCCATAATGTCCCAATAACGTTGGTGAATCCAGCAATATGGAAGGAGCTCACGATGTGAGTTACTTCATCAGCGAGACTTGGCGAAGAGCTGTTCGCAGTACTGCACGCCGAGAGGTACACTAGCCTCGCTGCCGCTGCCGGTAATTTCAGCGTCGCAATATCTTTGACACGGAGCTTGTCAACCTCTTCTGTACAGAGACCATCAGATGAGAGGGAGGCCTTTAGAAGCAAAAGATGGCTGTCCGCCGGGTTGGTCGAGGGAACGCCATGGCACGCAAAGTGAGCAATACTATAACCTGGAAGTGCTCTAAGAACACATTCAGCAGTGGGTCTCTCGAGGATTTCCACTGTCCTGAAATCCAGGAGGTTGTGTTTAATTTCATTTGCCTCTTTAATAACACCACTCAAAGTATCTTCCCCTGGAGTTGTGGGCATGGTCACGACAAGTGCTGATGTGTTTTGCTGGTACTGCTTTCGGGACCGTGAATATTGAAGTGCCCTGATAGTGGAGGTATACGATGAAATGCAATACTGAAGCGTTGTAGCCTTAACCTTAGCAGTGCGTTTGGTGAATTTTGCCGCTGCATGAAACGGTGCCTGAGCCAGTAGCCCAACTCCAATCCACCAGATCCGGGGCAATTGGTCAACTGCCTTGGGATAAAAGCCTAGTTCCTGTAAGACCGGCTGTACGGCAGCGACTCCACAGCCATTCCAACAACTCCCTTTTGACTTCGTTGTCATCGGCGTTTGTGCCGAGGTACTCAACTACCAAAGCATGGGAAAGTTTGGGTAGTGGCAAGCTTGTCACGTGTTGTTTCGTAAGAAGTATTGCGTCACTGCGAAGCTTTGTGGCGCTTAGTAACACAATTGGTCCCTCTTGTGCTGCTGATAGGAAATACTCTTCGGATTCTGCACGCAAGAAAGATTGGAATCCAGATTGCTGCCAAATTCGATGAAGTATATCATCAAGATCTTTTGCGACTTTTTTCCGTCTGCGGATTGCGGCTTGTTGTCGCTGCCGCCTGTAATCCATAGATGTAGAAGTAGCCTCTCCAAAAGGATCCGATAGGGATTCCATCGGCAGGAAAGGTGAATCTAGCTCCTGCCGTAAGGAATCAAAGTCTTTAGCTAGCATTGGGTGCTGATCCATGAGATCCGAGATATCGCTACGGTAGTCAAGAAGCTGGCTATTGGTAATACTGCGACCTAATTCATGTAGGCGGAGGGCTTCCAATGGTGATTGTCCAGCTTCTAATGATACTGCTGCGGCAAGCGATGCCAGACCGTGGAGGTCCCGAAGAATTTGTTGTTGATCCTCACGCTTTAGAGATCGTGAAGTGGCGAGCGGGATAAGGTGAGTGGCATCATGCAAGATTGGGCAAGCTCTGTATATATTTTTAGGAGAAAGTGAGCTAGAGAGTCTGAAAACTAGGGCATCGGAAGCATATGCAGCCCCTTGTATTCGTTCCAGGATGGAAGCAGTGGGAACACTCCATGAGACAATCCACGCGTCGATGGCAGCCTCCAGGTCCTCCAAATCCCCAGTTTGTTCATATCGGCTGCGCAAGTGAAGTCCAAGGTTGTTCAACCGTGTTGTGCGATTAGGGTGATCCTGTGGGGTTATCTTTATAGCTTGCTCTGCATGGGTAATAGCCGTGTTCAGGTCCTCCAAATCCCCAGTTCGTTCATATCGGCTGCTCAAGCGGTTACCAAGGTTATTCAACCATAATGCACGGTCAGGGTGAGCCTCTGGAGTTGTCTCCAAAAGTTGCTCTGCATGAGTAATAGCAACTTCCAGGTCGATCAAATCCCCAGTTCGTTCATATCGGGTAGCCAAGTGGACACCAAAGTTGTTCAGCCATGATGCACGGTCAGGGTGATCCTCTGCAGTTGATTTTACAGCTTGCCCTGCATGCGTAATAGCGGCCTCTAGGTCCTCAATATTCCTAGTTCGTTCATATCGGTTGCCTAAGTGATTACCAAGGTTGTTCAACCATGATGCACGGTTAGGGTGATCCGTTGGAGTCGCGTTCACTGCCTGCTTTGCAGAAGTAATAGCGGTCTCTAGGTCCTCTAGATCCAATTCGCTGATATCGGATGCGTAAGTAGGTACCAAGGTTGTTGAAAATCGATGCACGGTCAGGGTGGTCCTCTGGAATTGAATCTATAGCTTGCTCTGCATTCATAATTGCGACCTCCAGGTCCTCTAAATTCCCAGTTCGTTGATATCGGCAGCTAAGGTGGTTTCCAAGGCTGTTCATGAGTAATGCACGATCAGGGTGGTCCTCTGGGGTTGAGCCCTCTGTAGGGATTCCAAATCTCCGGTTCGTAGATACCGGTTGCTTAGGCAGCTACCAAGGTTGTGCAACCCTGATGCACGGTCAGGGTGACCCACTGGGGTTGCATTCACAGCTTGCGATGCATGAGTAATAGCGGCCTCTAGGTCCTCCAAAGCTCCAGTTCGTTCATAACGGTTATTTAAGAAGCCACTAAGATGAATCAACCATGCTACACGTTTAGGGTGATCCGTTGGAGTTGCCTTCACCGCCTGCTTCGTATACGTATTAGCGGTCTCTAGGTCCTCTAGATCCCCAGTTCGTTCATATCGGCGGTTCAAGTGGTTACCAAGGCTTTTCATTCGTGATGCATGATCAGGGTGATCCTCTGGAGTTGCCTTCACAGCCTGCTTCGCACAAGTAATAGCGGTCTCTAGGTCCAAATGATCCCCAGTTCGTTCATATCGGCGGCTCAAGTAGTTACCAAGGCCGTTCATTCGTGATGAACGATCAGGGTGATCCTTTGGAGTTGCATTCACAACTTGCTGTGCACAAGTAATAGCGGCCTGAAGGTCCTCCAAATGCCCAGTTCGTTCATATCGGCTGCCCAAGTGGGAACCCAGGTTGTTGACCAGGAATACATGGTGAGGGTGGCCTCCTGGAGTTGCCCTCACAGCTTCCTCTGTATTCGTAATCGCGGCCTCCAAGTCCTCCAAGCCCCCAGTTCGGTGGTATCGGTTGTTAAAGCGGTTAGCAAGATTGTTCAACCGTGGTGCACGGCCAGGGTGGCCTTCCGGTGTTGCCTTCACAGCTTGTTCTGCAAGAATAATAGGGGCCTCTAGGTCCTCCGGAACTCCAGTTCGCTGATATCGGCTACTTAAGAAGTTACCAAGGCTGTTGAACAATAATGCACGATCAGGGTGATCCTCTGGAGTTGTTTTGACCGCTTGATCTGCATAAGTAATAGCCCTCTGTAGGTCTTCCAAATCTCCAGTTCGTTCATATCGGCTGCTCAACCGTTTACCAAGGTTGGATAACCATGATGCACGATTAGGATGATCTTCTGGTGTTACTCTTATCACTGTCTCTGCATAAGTAATAGCGGCCTCCAGATCCCCCAAATCCCCAGTCCGTCGATATCGGTCACTCAAGTGGCTACTAAGGTTGTTGAACAGTGGTCTGCGGTCAGGGTGATCCGCTGGTGTGAATGTCACAGCCTGCTCCGCATTCGCAATAGCGCCCTCAAGGTCCTCTAAATCTCCCGTTCGTTGGTATCGGTTGCCCAAGTGGCAAGCAAGATTGTTGAACAGCGAACTACGGCTAGGGTGATCCGCTGGGGTTGACCTTACAGCTTGCACTCCATGAGTAATGGCGGCCTCTAGGTCCTCCAAATTCCCAGTTCGTTGATATCGCCTGCTCAAGTGGTTACCAAGGCTGCTTCTACGTGATGCACGATCAGGGTGATCCTCTGGAGTTGCGTTCACAGCTTGCTCTATATAAGTAATAGCCCTCTGTAGGGATTCCAAATCTCCAGTTCGTTCATATCGGCTGCTCAACCGGTTACCAAGGTTGTGTAACCATGACGCACGGTCAGGGTGATCCTCTGGAGTTGCCTTTAAAGCTTGTTCTGCAAGGGTAATAGCGGCTTTCAGGTCGTCCGGATCCCCAGTTCGTTCATACCGGCTACTCAAGTAGCTACCAAGGTTGTTCAACCATGACACAGGGCGAGGATAGCCCTCTGGAGTTGCCTTCATAGCTTGCTGTACGTAGGTAATAGCGGCCTGAATGTCCTCCAATTCCCCAGTTCGCTGATATCGGATGCCCAAGCGGATACCAAGGTTGTTCAACCGTGGTGCACGGTCAGGGTGAGACTCTGGGGTTGCCTTTAACGCCTGCTCTCCATAGGCAATAGCGGCTTCTAGATCCTTCCAATCTCCATTTCGTAGATATCGGCTTTTCAAGTAGCTACCAATAGTGTTCAGCCATGATGCATAGTCAGGGTGACCCTCTAGCGTTGCCGTCACAGCTTGCCTTGCCTGAGCAATCGCAGTCTCCAAGTCCTCCAAATTCCCAGTTCGTTCATATCGGCAGCTCAAGTGGTAACTAAGGTTGCTTAACCGCCTTGCCCAATTGCAGTCATCCTCTGGTGTTGCTGCCAAGACCTTCTGTGCGTATCTGATAGCACTTTCCAAGTCCTCCAAGCTCCCTGTTCACTCGTACCGCTCGCTCAACTGTTTCCTAAGGTCGTTCCACTTATCGAGTGTTTCCTTTGATCTCATATTTGCGGCCTCCATGTTTGCTTGTACCTTTAAGTGCATATACCGTTAGCATCGAGTCAAATCAGAGAGTTGTAGTATGTCCACCGCGAACCTGAGAAATTGAGATACCCGCCAACAAACGAACTACCATACTTACAGTAAGTGGCTTCTTTGTATTACAAATAATACACTTGGTTGGTGCGCGAGTGTGGCAGTCGTAGTAAGCTTTCCTATACAGATCAATTGTTAGCTAGGCAAACGTCACCTGTGATTTGAATTACGTTTACCAATTGCTTGTATGTAGTTGATCCAATTGGTATACTGTGTTGGGCAAGTCTACAACCGCTCGTGCACTTGGGTAGTGTAATTTCTTTGTTGACTCTGCTGTCCTTGAATCTGGGATCTGAGTTTGCAATCATGCAAAGGCCAATTAGGTGGTATCACGGTGGTTATTGACAGCTGTGCTTTCAGGAAATGGAAGTTATCTAATATTTTCGGCATTACAACTCTAGAACCCACCTACGATCCACTTGCACAGATGCACTGTAAGTGCCTCTCCCTGCGTCGGGCGTGACAGCTGCTTCATCTACGTAATCTCGCAGCACTGATTATTTAAAACGCGAAAAGGTGGCTATGCAATACAGGGCGTTTTTTTAAAAGTCTATGTGCTCATAGTCACCCTCAGGCTAGGAATCAATCTGCGTTAATCACCCAGGTGCCGTCTTGGGACCCGGGTTACCCCATCATGCTATCTGTCTGGGTATTTGGCTTTGAGAATGATTGGGTTCGTTAATTTCAAACCATGCACTGTACCTACCGACGTGCATTAAACACCCAAAAGTAGAGTACTGCACAGCCATCCTACTAGGCGGACTGTTAATTTAGAGAGACAAGGCTGACACAAAGTATGTACTAACTAATATCCCGCATATCATTCCACCAACGATGACGAGAATGGAGTACATTTGCAAGGTTTGCTGCGGTACCGGTATCCATCCCTAAGCATTCAAAACCGAAATTCAGGAAGCTAGGGACTGCTCGGAACGGTGGCAGAGTAGGGTTGCAGCGATCTATCAATAGTGGATGTTAGTCATTATCTGGTGTTGATGTAACAAGAAACTGGGGAGGAAAGGATATGTGTTGGGCGAGGAGCCACCCTCCACCTATTTTCCTATGTAGGTAGCGAGTACCTAACCCATTAGTTTAACTTATATATGTACCCCCCATATGGTCGGTGTGGTTACTGCGATAAAAAGATTAATGGATGAGAGTCAACTACTACACGTCTAAGTACCTACATACATTTCAGGGATGCTGGCATAGTTGCCTTTAGTGAGATTCGACATGGGTCTCTCTACAGGTATGTAAAGGGCGGGTTCGAATCGCGCTCCCCTCTATCAAGGAGGAAATCCGGGGGAGGGAATACAGGGATACATGAACCGAGTAGCGGGGGCTGTGTTTTCAATGACCGAACCCCATTCAAGCATATATTTTTATGATGCTGAACCACGGTATCTTGCCAATTGTTCGACACTCTAGTAGATTAGTGCTGGTGGCTGCCACACCGATAACTGTGACCAGCCTTATCCGCAGCGGATGTCACATCTGCATGTACTTACAGGCATTGGCCGAGTGGTTTGTACTCGGGCCTTGTGTTGTCTCTTTGGAGGAAAGCCATAGTTCGAGTCACAGCCGCCCCGCCAAGTTATGTATTTCCTTTGTTGGAGTTAAGTGATTTGCTCGTGATTACGGGTTATGTAATCCGCTGCGGGTAGGACTATGTGTAAGCTAACCAAAAAGTTATCGCAGCGTAATAAATCTTCAATCACGCATAGCCTAGGCCAACTGGTGAGAACAGACTGGTAAAATAAGCTGCAGAATTACGCCGTATCACCGTCTCCAAGCTGGTGTGTTTCAGCATAGTGCGCCAAAATTGTTAGAATTTGACGCTCTTTTATATTTATAGATTATCGATGAGGTCATAAGTGTAGATAAAGATAGCAGTACTCCTTTAGGTGTGGTAGAAGCTACCGAACCACAGCTGCCTGAGGGAACTACAGGCCCAAGAACAAGGCTGACCCAATCCCCGATGGATCAATAGCGAGGATTGGGCATTATTCGCCGACCGCCTATCCACTTACGAATCACATATCCGCCCTATGCAAGGCTGCTGCAGTATCCGGCCTTTGTCATTTGTCCTTAACATTTAGAACGCCGTGTATCTAGATGCCATGTGGATTACAAACCCGGGCGGAAAAGACTGACCCTATTCTGTATGATACCTTGAGGGAATACCATTTGAAGGATGAGGCAATTGATTGATCCTTTACCCGGAAAATAGGTTTCCCTATGGTAGGCTCCATTAGTCTCCGGACACTGGCACAATCACAGCGAAAATTGGCAAGGTGAAGTTTGCACAACAATTAAAGCAAATGGTTCAATGACCTACCCTACCTACTGACTCTCCTCATCCTAGTTCGCAATTACAAAACTCAACACATATCCACCACGTCTCTTCCAATTTCCATCATCACTACAATTCCAAAACCTCTATAACCGAGTTTATATATCCTCACTTAAACCTAAAGTATATACCCTGCTGCCTTCATACAATTATTGCAATTATAAACTAATATATATTTTGATAGATGTCCGCTGCTCTGTGAAACAGCTCCAGTGAAAAAAAACTCATTTGAATCCCTATGCCAGTCATGGCTTGCCTACATCGACCAATGCTATCTCAATGACACCTACAAGCTCTTCGCAGAGGCAACGGTCTACTATCGAGACCAACCCCATAAACAAAACTGGCTTGCCACACCCTCCTGGTCGGACTTTTGGACAATTGCCAACTTTCCAGACTGGCTGGAGATCTCCTTGTGGCAGCTACAGTTCGAATTGGGCTGTTTATCAGTATGCAAGAGTCGTTGGTGGGGAGGCAGAATCCAGAGCATAAGTATAAGTATTATGTTTGATGCGCAGCGTTGAGGCCTACTCCAGAAGGTGTAAGGGGAAAGGGATTGATAGTTTGGGATAATAATTGGGAAAGAACTATGGCAAGGTTGTAACAAGAAGAGAAAAGAATGATTGTAGCATATGCCTTAATTAGTGGGCAGAAAAAGTTATACTACCATTTAAAAGACAAAAAAAAGGGGGGATGAATGTACTTTTCCAAGCCCAAATATATGATGAGGAGATGTCTTTTCTCAGAAATCATAGGCCTGACCAGAGTGGTTCACATGTAGTTATCGCATAAACTTGGAGTAGTGGTTGCGATGTCACATCTTGATACATATTTTGTAAAGACCCAAACAAGAATTCTGGTGTGCACTATTCGTACCCCGGTCCTGAAGAACCTCAGGTCTAGAGGGATCTCCGAACCCGCTGTAGATGCTGTACACTCTACATCCCCGCTAATCTCAATGAGATCGTATTGTGACTAATGAATTAGGTTACTCTGGGTCGACTGGCAACTACGCGAGCTTTGTTAACTAATGCGTTGTGGTGAGGCTGAGTATAATGCGGCAATCAGGGTAACTTGGTATATATACGCCAAACAGCCAAAACCAGCAAAAGTCGAGTGAATTTTAGTTTCTTTGTTAGGATTGTTTTTGTTAGGAAGGATCGTTCGTGAGGTTCTAACTGATCATCCATCAACTATCAGACCTCGCAGAGAATCTTCACCCAACGCTGGCAAGTCTGCCAATTTCGCACGCTCTAGCAAGCTTCTTTTTCATGTACTTTACGTTTTGCAGCAATAAACGTTTCTTCTCTACTTCTACAGAATCCTAGACAATAGGTAGAGACTTCCAGATTTCTATCACTCACGTAATATACGTCAGCAAAAGCTACACGAGTGATACGAATTCTAGAACTATTACTCGATTTTTCCTCTCTTTGTCCCAGTTTCCCGCCGTGATTCGGTTATTCCGCCAGTTCTCGACTCTCCGGCTCTACACTAAGTTGCTATAGTATCCCTATACAAATAGCGGCTTCATCATATTGGTCCCTTCGACCGGAGAGCTGTTGCTGAAGAATATCCTCATTGCCAGCCAGGAATATTCGATCTTTCGAGAAAGTCATACAAATCTTACTACAGCATGCATAATCGCACAACGAATTTGCATTCATTGTGGGGATCGCAGAACACCCCTTACAGCCATGAATTATATCCATATCGCACCCTATTCAACACAAGACATTGTGGCTCTTTTGGCGCTCCTTATTGTTCTATTGTTGCCTGCCTTTGTTCTTGTGGGCGTCGCCGTGGCGCAAATGGCCTTAACAGAACAATCACTTGGTGGCATTTCTATTGTATCCTTGGTTGTCTTTGTTATGAAGGTTGGGGTGGGTACTTTTGGAACAAAGGTAATGTTGCACATAAGAATGGGACAACAGGCCAATGGTGGAGGGGATCATCATCGAAAAAAAGTTCGAAGAAAAATCGACAATCGATATATTAGCAGTTATCGCAGAACCAGGAACTATCGCGCCTCAAAAAGGCAATCTTTTGGGAATTTTATCCCTTTCGCACTTCAAGAACATCGAGAACCTTCTATCTTCTGTCATTCACGTAGTTCTTCTCAGGAAAATTCCGCTAGCGACATGCAATCTCTAAAAACTCACAAAAGAATGTCAGAGCGAGGACAGTCTTCGAGACAAGGTAAGATGGCGGCTAGGGACGGTGAAACTACTACGAAAATGGTACCTGTTCAGGCTGGTGCAATGACTTTCGCACTCTCTCTTTTCCCTCTACCTCATCAGTTAGGGGCGCCGTATTTTGACGGAATTAATGTTACTGAATTTTTAGCATGTTGGGAGGATCTGACTATGGACTGGACTGACAGACAGCGCATCAAAAAGATGCCATTGTACTATGAGACTACCTTAGGTTTGTATATCATAGAGTTGGATATATATCGTGAAGGTTAGAGTTGGGATGACTTCACCATTGTGCTTAAGTCAGAATTCAGAGAAGATGATTCGGAGGAAATGCGCAATACTGAGACTTATCTTCGGGGTCTAGTTCAGAAGATGAGGAAGGAGAACGATCCTTCCATTGCTGCATATAGGAACTTTATTTTTGAATTTGTGCGCAGATCTAATTTCCTTGTTGCTAAGTTAGTAATTAATGAACATACTCGTATAGTTTTGTTTTTGCAAGCCTTTTCAGACAAAATTGGGGACAAGTTATGCAAGAGATGTAAGATCGATATTGACGATACTAGCTCCACTGCTCATGTGTGGTCGGAACTGAAAAAGGAGGCACTTAACATCTGTACGAAGGATGATTCCCAGATGAGCAAACTCTGGAAGACCAAGAGGCAACTGGAGACCAGTCCAGTTAAGCCAATTCCTAAAATGCGAGAAGGGAAGCAACCGAGGTAAGAGGAAGTCGGTCCTACTTTGTCGAGTAGAGGAAAATCGGGTAGCCCGTTGGACGAAGTCACGAAGATGATGAAGGACTTGCAACTAAGTCAGGTAGAAGCACAGAAAAGATTTGAGAATGAACTAGCCTTTTTAAGGGACGTTTTCACTAAAGTACCTCCACCTGCAACTGCGCATGCTCCTGCACCGTACTATCCGCCACGCCAATACGGGAACAGAGAGTACCCCCGGAACCAGGGTGCTCAGATGAACCGCATTCGAGGTTGCTATTGGGACAGGTTAATGCATCGGAAAGAGGAATGCCAGGATCTCAAGCAGGCAATAGCAAGAGGAGAAGTTCATCAGAGAGACAGATTCACTTATATGGGTCAACAAGGCGGCGGAGATGCCATTCTCGTCCCTATTCCGCAAGAGGTAGAAGGAAGAATTAAATGGCAAAAAGAGTGGGTACAGGAGCACATGCTAATGAAGGAAGCGAATCTATCTCACGTCCAGACAATGTTTGTTGAGGACTCCAAGGCGGGGGTATCCTGCAACTTAGTCGAAGAAGCTATAAAGATCAATGGGGAGCTAGTGGTTCATCAGGCTTCAAAGGAACTTGAAGTTGAAGTTGAAGAAAAAAGAGTTAGAGATAGAG